>Ga0371490_1000397_pt1 | contig 30893 bp, 28 predicted proteins | sample MB2SIPfraction_FD_207959 | JGI IMG/M metagenome (GOLD analysis project Ga0371490, IMG submission 207959) | Lab enriched peat soil microbial communities from McLean, Ithaca, NY, United States - MB28FN SIP fraction | ecosystem: Environmental > Terrestrial > Soil > Wetlands > Peat | place: USA... | reverse complement strand
GGAGCCAGCCCCGTCGCAGCGGTCTTCGCATCTGCCCCAGGGAGCGCGACTCCCCCGGAACATCGAATCTACTCTAACCCCACCCCTCCCGCCGCATCCCCAAAAGCGGACATTTCTACTTGGCAGGGAATAGGACATTTCTATTTGGCGTTGACAGGGGAAAATCGAGGCCTAGCGGTTTAGGGACGATCAAGAAATCGCGGTTCAGATTCCGGCAACCGCTCCCTGACGGGGTGCCCTCCGGGCCCGGCTCCGATAGGGTCAATGGCGGCCGCCGGTCCGGCTCAATCCAGCTTGGCCGGCGTATACTTGGGCGTCAGCAGGTGTATGATCACCAGGGCCACGAAGTAGCCCGATCCGCAGATGGCGAACACCGGGACGTAGCTTCCTCCGGTCCAGGTCACCACGTGGCCGGTGAAGATGTCGAACAGGACGCCGCCGAGGGCGCCGAACATCCCGCCGATGCCTACCAGACTCCCGACGGCCGCCTTGGGAAACAGGTCCGACACCACCGTGAACAGGTTGGCCGCCCAGCCCTGGTGGGCCGCCATGGCCAGGCCTGTGAGGCCGACTACCAGCCACAGGTTCTTCGCGAAAGGAGCATAGAGAACCGGCAGAACGGCCACCGCGCACACAAGCAGGGCGCCCTTGCGCGCCACGTTCAGGCTTCTGCCGCCCTTCAGCATGGCGCCGGAGAGGTAGCCGCCGCCCACGCTGCCGACGGCGGCCAGGCCGAAGGCAATCATCGCCGGCCAACGGACGGCGTGAATATCCAGGTGGAACGTCCTTTGCAGATAGCCAGTCAGCCAGAAGGTGTAGAACCACCAGATGGGATCGCTGAGGAACTTGCCGATGGCGAAGGCCCAGGTTTCCTTGCGGGTCAACAGGCGGGCCCAGGGGACGCTTTCCACGCTCTCGGCGGGATCGCTCTGAATGAACGCCAGCTCTTTGGCGGAGACCGAACGATGGTTCTCCGGCTTCCTATACATCAGCAGCCAGAACACCAGCCAGACGAAACCGACGGCGCCGGTGACGACGAAGGCGCCGCGCCAGGTGAAAGCCACCACCAGCAGCGGCACCAGCAGCGGCGCGGCCATATTGCCGACATTAGCGCCGGAATTGAAAACGCCCGTCGCCAGCGCCCGCTCGGCCTTGGGGAACCACTCGGCCACGGTCTTGATGCAGGCGGGGAAATTGGCAGCTTCTCCCAAGCCCAGCAAGAACATCGCGATGCCGAAGGTGAGCACGCTGGTGGCCGCGCCCGGCAACATGGCAGCCACGCTCCAGAGGACGATGGCGATGGCGAACGCCTTGCGCGTCCCCAGCCGATCCGTGAACCAACCCGCCGCCACGAACGTAATGCCATACCCGGCTTTGAACGAGGCCGACACGTATCCGTACTGGACTTCGTTCCAGCCGATGACGTGCTGCAACGTTTCTTTCAGATAACCGAGCACGCCGCGGTCGATATAGGCAATCACCGTGGCGAAGAAGAGCAGCGCGCAGATATACCAGCGATACTGCGACGTCAAAGGGCGGACGTGGCCGGGGGGCATAAAGCTCTGATTATATCCCCCTGGCAAGCGGCGCCAGACGGCGGCAAGCTAAAGCTAAAGCAAGCATGCCCTACCTGGTTACGGCAAGCTAAAGCATGCCCTACCTAGATACACTGAAAGTTTCCGGTTAAGAAGAATGTGCGGAATTGCGGGGTTCACGCGGCTTGGCGGGGTATGGGACCGGGAGGTGGCCGGGCGCATCATCGAGGCCATACACCACCGGGGGCCGGACCAGCAGGGGATATACGAGGGCAGCGAAGTCACGCTGTGCGCGGTACGGCTGAAGATCATCGATCTGGCCGGCGGCGATCAGCCGATCGTGAGCGATGACGGTGGCACCGCGATTGTCTTCAACGGCGAAATATACAACCACAGGGAGATCCGGCGCGACCTGGAGCGGCTGGGGCACCGGTTTCGATCGCAATGCGACACGGAGACGGTGCTGCGGGCGTTCATGGAATGGGACACGGCATGCTTCGAACGGATGCGAGGGATGTTCGGGGTGGCGCTGTGGTCGGAGGCTAGCAGGCGGCTGGTGCTGGCGCGCGACCGGATGGGGATCAAGCCGCTGTATTACTACCGCGGCGGCGACGATTTGTACTTCGGGAGCGAGCTCAAGGCAATTCTGGAGCACTCCCAGGTTCCGCGGCGCCTCGATGAGCGGGCGTTGGACCGGTTTCTTTCGGTGAATTACGTGCCGGGCGACCGGACACTGATCGAAGGGATCCGCAAGGTGCCGCCGGGGCACCGGCTCGAATGGAGCCGCGGCAAGTTCCGGATGGAGCCGTGGTGGGAACTGCCGCGAGAGGGAGCGCGCCCGAATTCGCTGGAGGCGGCGAAGGAAGAGCTGGACGGGCTGCTGCGCGAATCGGTAAGAGAGCATCTGGTTTCCGACGTGCCGCTGGGAGTGTGGGCGTCGGGCGGAGTGGATTCGTCGACGATTCTCGATTACGCGGCGGCACAAAGCGGGGGCAAGCTGAAGACATTCTCGATTTCGTTCCGCGGGCGGAGCTTCGATGAGAGTCCGTATTTCCGCGAAGTGGCGGAACGCTACGGGACGGATCACCACGAATTCGACCTGAACCCGGAGACTGAGCTGGAGAGCGCGATTCAAGATTTCGCGTATTACTCGGATGAACCGAGCGCGGACGCGGGAGCGCTTCCGGTGTGGTTTCTCTCGCGGATGAGCCGGCAGTATGTGACGGTGGCGCTATCGGGAGAAGGCGCGGACGAGCTGTTCGGCGGGTATGAAACGTACCAGGCGGACCGGCTGGCGAGGCCGCTGCGGCTGACGCCGCGCTGGCTGCGCCGCTGGGTGCACGGGGCACTGGAGCGATACGTGCCGGTGTCGGACGAGAAGATCGGGCTGGAGTACAAGCTGAAGCGCTGTATCGAGGGAAGCTGGCTGGACCCGGACGAGGCGCACTTCTTCTGGAACGGGACGTTTTCGAGCGAACAGCTCAAAGCGATCCGGCGTGGCGGCGGCGATAATGGGCTGGCGGAACTGGCGCGGCGCGTGGCGGCGGGCAGCGCCGGCGTGGTGGAGCGATATCTGCGGGTGGACCAGAATTACTACCTGCCCGACGATATTCTGTACAAGACGGACCGCATGAGCATGGCGCACTCGCTCGAAGTGCGGCCGCCGATGCTGGACCACCGAATCGTGGAGTTCGCGGCGCGGCTGCCGACGCGGCTGAAGATCCGCGATTGGCGGCAGAAGTACGTGCTGAAGGAACTGATGCGCGGGAAACTGCCGGAGCGCGTGCTCAACCGGAAGAAAGCCGGGTTCGACATACCGACGCACGACTGGTTCCGGCGGCCGCTGCGGCGGCTGTTGATGGACACGCTGACGCCGGAAGCCGTCAAGGCGAGCGGCATTTTTCACGAGCTAGCGATTGAGGCGCTGATCCGCGACCATATGGAGAGGCGCATCAACGTGGGATATCATCTGTGGGGTCTGCTGACGCTGTTCCTGTGGATGAAGCGATGGAAGGTGGAACTCCATCGGGCAGCGGTGGCAGAGGCGGTGGCGGGCGAGTAAGGGAAGAGAAGCCGAGATGACTCTCGGCTCAGCAGCCTGACAGGCGGCGCCACACCCGCGCGGCTCCGATCACCCTAAGTGAGTGGGCGGCGGCGATCCAAATCGTCTTCACCAATCCAAGGAAAAGTTTCTCTCGTGAGTTTTCAATAAGTTGAGACGTAGTTCGGGGCTGGCGCGTGAGCGCCCCGATGATACATTCAAAACGGGAATAGGGCTGTGCGGCTTCGCGAGTCAATCGCGGAGCCGTTTTTTTTTGGGCACACAATGGCTAGCAAGGGAAAGAGCAGCTCAAGAACGAAATCGAAGCCTTGCGAGGATTGCAGCTATTATCAGGAGCTCAAACAGAAGCTCAAGGTTTCGGAAGTACTCGCCAGGGCCATCGCCAAATTCGAGGAGAGGATCACGGAGACCGACTTTAGCCCATCGGTGGGGGACTACATCAAGCTCGTACAGATGAAGAAGGAGTTAGAAGAGGCGACCGACGAGGCGAAGGAGATCAAAGTGACATGGGTCGAGCCAGTGACGTCCGACTCCGAGAAATAGCCTATGACCCACTGCCCTCCCAGAAATCCTTTCACGATTTGACAGTGCGTTTCAAGGGATTCTCGGGGCCGATCGGGAGCGGCAAGAGCCAGGCGCTTTGCCAGGAAGCGATCCGGCTGAGTTACTTGAATCCGAGGCGGATGGGACTGCTGGGAGCGCCGACTTACCAGATGTTGCGAGACGCGACGCAGGCGACGCTGTTCGAGATATTAGACACTAACCGAATTCCGTACGAGCACAACAAGGCGGAGAACACGCTGCGGATGAAGGACACGGGATCGCGGATTGTGTTCCGGCCGGTGGATGAGTTCGAACGGCTGCGAGGAACCAATCTGGCGTGGTTCGGACTCGATGAATTGACATACACGCCGGAGGAGGCGTGGCTGCGGCTGGAGGGCCGGTTGCGGGATCCGAAAGCGCAGCGGCTGTGCGGCTTCGCGGTGTGGACGCCGAAGGGTTACGACTGGGTGTACCGGAAATTCGTGGAGGCGCCCAGTAAGGGGTACGAGGTTGTGGTTGCGCAACCCTACGAAAACCGTTTCCTGCTGGCGAGGGTGCCCGATTTCTACGACCGGCTGCAGGAGAGCTACGACGAGCGATTCTTCCGGCAGGAAGTGCTGGGCGCGTACCTGAGCCTGAGCGGAGGCACGGTATACAGCTCGTTCGCGCGGGCCGAGAACGTGAAAGAAGTGAGTCGCGACCAGAGGCTGCCACTGCTGTGGGCATTGGACTTCAACGTGGACCCGATGAGTTCGCTGGTGGTGCAGATCGCAGGCGGCAAGGTGCTGGTGCTGGATGAGATCGTGGTTCGGAACGGGACGACGACGGAAGCCAGCGAGGAATTCCTGAAGCGGTATCCGGAGCATTGGGCGGGCGTTCAGATTTATGGGGACGCGTCGGGAAACCAGCGGCAAACGACGGGTGCGACGGACTACGAAATGATCCGCGAGTACTTTCAGGCGCACTCGGGGATGGCGCTTCAGTACCACGTACCGAGAGCGAACCCAAGCGTGCGGGAACGGATCAATCTGACGAATGCGAAATTGCGATCGGCGGCGGGAGACGTCGGGCTGCTGGTGGACCCAAAGTGCAAGGAGCTGATCAAGGATCTGGAGCAGGTGACTTACAAGGCCGATTCGAATGCGATCGATAAGGACAGGGACCGAATGAGGACGCACTTATCGGACGCGTTGGGGTACCTGTTGTGGCAGGAATGCAGAATGCTCCCCAGAATCGGGGAGCGGCAGGAGCGATTGTTCTAATCATGGAGACGATCAACCGGGAGCATCCGGAATATATCGCGCGGAAAGCGACGTGGAGACGCTACAAGGACCTGTACTTGGGCGGCGAACAGTTGCGGGCGCGCGCCGCGGAGTACCTGTTGCGGCGGAACAAGGAACCGGGCGAGGTTTACCAGGAGCGGCTGCACCGGGTGTTCTATCAGAACTACATCGGCTCCATCGTGGACTGGTACGCGGCGACGTTGATGCATCGCGAGCCGGCGCTGATGCTGGAAGGGACCGATGCAGGAGCGAAGAGCTTCTACAGCGAGCTGGCGAACGACTGCGACCTGAAGGGCACCAGCCTGAGCGAGTTCTTCCGCAAACGATTCGTGGAGGCGCTGGTATACGGCTCGAGCTACCTGGTGGTGGACTTTCCACGCACGACGGGGCCGGCGCTGACGCGGGCGGAAGAAGACGCCGCGGGGACGTCGCGGGCGTACCTGGCGGACTACGGCGCGGACGAAGTCATCAACTGGAACTACGACCCGAACGGGGGGATGGACTGGGCGGTGATCCGGACGTCGTGTCTGCAGCAATCCAAGGTGACGGACGCGAGGTGGGAAGAGGAGACGCGCTGGATCTACTACGACCGGGAGAACTTTCAAGTTTACCGGAAGGCGGGCGAGGGGAAGCCGATCGAGAGAATCGACGAGGGGCGGCATGCGCTGGCTTCGCTGGGCCGGGTGCCGCTATTCCGGATGCAGGTGACGGAGGGGCTGTGGCTGATGAACAGAGCCGCGCTGCTGCAACTGGAACACTTCAACAAGTCGAATGCGCTGGGGTGGGCGCTGACGATGGGGCTGTTCGCGATGCCGGTAGTTTACTCGGAACGCGAGTGGAACCAGATGGTGGGCGAATCCTATTACATCCAGCTTGGACCGGAGGACCGGTTTGGTTGGACGGAGCCGGAGGGGAAGGTTTACCAGATCGCGGCGGACAACCTGGTTCAGATGAAGGATGAAATCTACCGGGTGTGTTACCTGAACAACCAAGCGACGGGAGGGGCGTCGAGCTCGGCCAACCAGTCGGCGTTGGGCAAACAACTGGACTTCGCGACCACCGCCGAAGTGCTCGGGGCATACGGAACAACGGTGCGGGAGAGCATGAAGCAGGTGCTGTGGGCAGTGGCGGGGGCGCGGCAGGACGAAGTCTCGATCGACGTTGCGGGCATGGACGAATTCGACATCAACGATTTCAGCACGGAGTTGAACGATGCGCAGAAGCTGCTGAGCCTGGGTATCCACTCACCCACCCTGACCAAGCAGATCTACAAGCGGCTGGCGAACCAATACCTGGCGGATGCAAGGCAGGAAGTGAAAAGCCGGGTGGCGGAAGAGATCGAAGAGGCGGCGGAATAGGATGGCGGAAGGCTCGAACGATCTTCCCGAGTTGCGCGAGGATGGCGGCACGGGAGCAATTGGCGGGGGAATTCGGGGAGAGGGGCGTATGGAAGGGATCGACATTCAAGCGGTGGTGCGGCAGGCGATTCAGGAATTTGCGAACAACCAAGAGGCCAAGGCCGAGCCGGCGCACAAGGCGGAGTTGCAGGAAGAGCGGCGGCGGCGGGAGCAACTGGAGCGCCGCGTCAACGAGCTGGTGGAGGAGAACAAACGCAGCCGGAAGGTGGCGGAGGAGGCGGAGCGGGCATCGGCGGTGCGGGCGGAACTGCAACGGCTGGGGGTGGCGAAGGTGGATCTGGCCTTCAAAGCGGTGCAGGACGAGATCGTGCGGAGCGAGGACGGGCGGCTGGTGGCGCGGGGCGAGAGCGGCGAGATGCCGGTTCGCGAGTACCTGGCGGCGTTCGTGAAAGAGAATCCGGAGTTTCTGCCGGCGCGCATTCCCGGGGGAAGCGGAATGGCAGGGATGCTGAAGAGTCCGGCGGGCGGAGGCGAAGCGGTGACGATCGACCGAATCCGGCCGGGCATGAGCGCGGAAGACATGCGGCGAGTACGAGAAGAAATCGTGCGCGTGGCGTCGCAGACCTTAAAGGGTCTGTAGTTATAACCCGGCCAGCGGGCCGGCAAGTACAAACCAAGGAGAAAGAATGGGAGCAATTACAACAACTAACGTCGCAAGCGCGATTGTGAAGCTGGTGGCGGCGGACGCTTTGCCGGTGCTGGTAGGGAACCTGGTGATGGGCAACCTGGTGAATCGCGATTACGAACCAGTGCTGGCAAATGCCGGCGATACGGTGAACGTGCTGCTACCGCCTACGCTGGTAGCCAACAACATCGCGGATGGCGGCACAGTGACGCCGCAGAATCCGAGCCTGACCAACGCGTCGATCGTGCTGAACACGCACGCGGAAGCGACTTTCCAGATTCCGGACGTGACCAAGGTGCTGGCGGTACCCGATCTGCTGAAAATCTACATGCAGCCGGCGGTGGCGGCGATCGCGCAGAGCATCGAAACCAGCCTGCTGAGCCTGTATCCGGGTTTCTCGACGGCGGTGGGGACGGCGGGCACGGCGTTGACTGAAGCCACGGTAGACGCGGCGGAAACAGCTTTGTTCCTGGCCAAGGTACCGCCCAGCGAGCAGAAATATATCGTGGTGGACTCGGCGGCTTACTCGGCATGGCGGCAGATTCCGCTGTTCGAGGAATTCCAGACGGCGGGCGCGGCCGGCCTGGCGGCATTGATTGACGGGACGATCGGCAAGTACAAAGACTTCTACATCTTCCGCTCGCAATTCGTGCAGAAGACGGGGAGCAGCCCGGTGAACACGCACAACCTGGCGTTCACGCGGGATGCGATCGGCCTGGTGGTTCGGCGGCTGCCGCAGCCTCTTCCGGGAACGGGAGCGATTGCGGAGTACGCCGAGCTGGGCAACTTCGGCATGCGGGTAGTGATGAGCTACCAGCCGAATACGCTGGCGCAGCAGTTCACGGTGGACGTGCTGTACGGATGCGCCGTACTGCGCAACGCATGCGGCGTGCAGGTAAACACCTAACGAGGCGGAGCCGCGAAGCGGGCCGGCGGCCAGGTAACAGGGCGGCCGGCTCGCGATGAGATGCGAGGAGAGCGGGATGGATCTGAGACTGTATTACCAGAAGATACGGGACACGCAAGCCAAGATCGCCGACCCATTTCCAGTGATAGAGAGCTGCGAAACGCCGGACGGAGGATTCGCTGGCAGGCTGACCGAAGTGACGCCAGCGATTGCGGCGAAGCTGATTGTGGAGGGGTCGGCGCGGCTGGCGAAGGAATCGGACGCGGCGGCGTTTCGCGAGGCGCGGGCTAAAGCCAAGCAGGCGGCGGACGAAGCCCTGGCGGCGGCCAAGGTGCAGATGACGTTCCTGCCGATGGCGGAATTGAACAGAATCCAGGACGCGGGGAAGCGCGCCAAGAACCAGGCATAAGGGCATGGCACTATTCACGGACGGACCTCCTTCGACCACCGAGCAGCTAGCGGGGCTGGACTCGCAGTTGCTGAGTGTGGCCAGCACCGAGGGGATCGATGTGACGCGCAAGCTGGAGCTGGCCCACGAAGAAATCGGTCTGGACCTCGAGGCGCTGCTGAAGAGGATGAGCCCGGCGGATCACCCGATGTGGGCGGTGGTGAAGCCGAGCCTGGAAAACACGGTTGTGACAACGGCACTCAAGCTGTGGTTCGCGTACAGAACGCTGGAGTTGGTATACAGCGACGCTTACAACAGCCAACTGAACGACCGGTACATGGGCAAGCGCGACCAATTCCAGCAGATGGCTGTCGAGTATCGCGAGCGGTTGATGGAGGCTGGCGCCGGGATGGCGTCGATACCGGTGCCGCGAGCGATGACGCCGGTGCTGGCGGCGGCGCCGGGGAGTTTGCCGGACAACATCTATTATGCGACCGCAGCCTGGGTGAACCGGGTGAACGAAGAAGGGGCGAGCGCGATTCCATCGGCGATTACGACAGCGTCCAGCTCGTTTTCGGCGACGCTCGGGCCGGCGCCAACTAATGCCACCGGGTGGAACGTGTATGTTGGCATGGATCCGGGCAGCATGACGATGCAGAACGGCTCGCCGCTGGCGGTGGGGGCGGCCTGGGTGCAGCCGGTGTGGATCAGCGCGACGGGGCGCAAGCCGGGGAGTGGACAACTTCCGAACTGTGTGCAGGCACTGGCGCGGATTGTACAGAGGGGCTGATGCCGACAACGATAGGAAACGCGGTAACGGCCAAGACCGTGCAGTTACTGACTGGACCGAGCGGCGTGAATCTCACCCTGGAGGCCCTGGCGCTGAGTGGTGAGACAGCGGTGGCGGCGCTGGGGACGAAGCAGATTCTGGCCGAGAACGTGGCGCTCGAACTGGTGGAGCGGGCGACTGCGGTGACCTACCCGGCGATGAACGTATACTGCGAGAAAATCGTGAACCAACTGGTGGAGAAATTCCGGACGTTTTCGGGGATCTCCCAGATGGCGATTGAAGTACGGCACTCGCAGGACCGTTTAGAAGGGTTGCAGGATACGGTTGAGCTATACACAAGCGCCGTGACGCAGACACTGGACGCCAGCCGCGGCGACTGGGGCGGCGGGATGTACTATGCGGGCGGGTACCAAGTTACGTTCGGAGCCGTCAAGAGCGGAGGAGTCAACTTCGTGCAGACGGCCAAGGTGACATTCGAGATTGGAGTGAGCATTAACTAAGATGGCTTCTTACATTTCTTCAAACGCAAACCGCTTCTACGCGGCGCTGGAAAGCGCGTATGGCAGCGTGGCGGCAATCGCGGCAAGCAACCGGATACCGGCGCTCAAGCTGACTGTGCAGCAGCAACTCGAGGTCACGACGCGGAAAGACAAGACGGGAAGCCGGACGTTTCCCGGCCTGCCGGCGGGCGGCCGACGGCGCACGAGCTTTGAATTGCAGACGTACATGACGAGCTGGCAGGGCGCGGCGGGGGGCCCGGCATACGGGCCGTTGTTTCAGGCGGCACTGGGTGCGGCGCCGCTACTCTTCAATGGCGGGATGGTGGCATCGTGCTCGAACACGACGCTGGCTTTTGCGGCGCCCCACGGACTGAACGTAAGCCAGGCAGTCTCCAGCGGTGGCGAGATACGGTTTGTGACGGTGATTGTGGACGCCAACACGGTCGAGATCAACGCGCCGTTCACCGCGCCGCCGGCGAGTGGGACCATAATCGGAGCGGCGGTGACTTACCAGCCGGCGACCGAGCTGCCGAGCGCGAGCGTGTTCGATTACTGGGATCCGGCAAGCGCGGTGCAACGAATCCTGAGCGGCGCCGCGGTGGATCAGATGGAGATCCAAATCGACGGCGACTTTCACGAATTCCATTTCAGCGGCGTAGCGCAGGACGTACTGGACAGCGCAAGCTTCACGGCGGGGCAGGGCAATTTGACGAGTTATCCGGCGGAGCCGGGGATCGGCGCATTCGACTATTCGATCGTGCCCGGCAACCTCGGCGAGGCGTGGCTGGGCACCACACCAGCGCAATTCTTCACGGTGACGGAAGCGTCGGTGGTGCTGAAGAACGGGTTGGACACGCGATCGCGGGAATTCGGTTTCAGCCTTCCGCAAGCGATCTCACCGGGACAAAGAACCGTGCAGGCGTCGATCGGACTTTACAGCCAGACCGACAGCGCAACACCGGCGCTGTACCAGGCAGCGCGGCAGCGGACGCCGATTAGCGTGATGTTCCAACTCGGCCAGACGCAGGGCCAGGTGATGGGCGTGTATTTGCAGAGCGTGATTCCGGAGGTTCCGCAATTTGACGACAGCGCGAACCGGCTGCAGTGGGTGTTCCAGCCGTCACGGGCGCAGGGCACGGTGGACAACGAAATCGCGGTCGCGTTCGGATAGGCATGACATACGAGAGCGTGAAGGAAGTGGAATCGAAGATAGCGCCGGGAGTCAGGTTCCGCATCGCGCGGATGTCTTTTGCGCGGCGCGTGGAACTGATGCGGCAGATTCGAGAACTGGCGCGGCGCATGGAGTTTCTGGAGGCGGGCCTGGAGCCGGGCGAGAAAATGGACTCGACGCTGGTTCAGGTCGAGGTCAACCGGCTGTACCTGATGTGGGGCCTGGTGGAGGTTGCCGGCCTGGAGGTGGACGGGGCGGCGGCGACACCCGTGGCGTTGGCGGAGAGCGGACCCGAGGACCTGTTTCGCGAAGCGCTAGCGGCCGTCAAAGCCGAGACCGGACTGAGCGCGGCAGAACGAAAAAACTGATTGTCGCCTTCCATTTTCAATTCTCCAACCAGGCCGGGTGGAGGTGCGACGTTTGCCGGAGGTCCGGCCTGGAGGCAAAGCGCAGGTGCGGCTGGCGGCCGGATGTGCGCGACGAGGGCGGGCCGCCGGTGTGGGCGCGCAGAGGCGTGAGGCTGGGGACGTGTCCAAGGTCGTTGATTACCGCCGAGAGCCAAACGACGGTGGAGGAGTTTTTCATTCGAAGGCGGTTGGGCCTGATGAATGAAGAGCAGCTCACGGCGCGACAAGTAGAAGCGTTCGCCATTCTGGAAAAGGAACTCGCGGCGGAAATCACGTATGAGCAGCACAACGCAAGAGCAGCTTCTTAGATTCTTCAAGGAGGCCGCCGGAACGGATGGTTCGGAGACACCGGCGGCGAACCGCGTGGCCGGATCGAGCGGCAGCCCATTGGCGGAAGCCGCCGCGGGCGCGGCACTCGGGCCGGCGAGCGACGCCGCAGACGGCCAGGGCTACGCGGCGACGCCGGTGGGCACGAGCACTGATGGCGGCGCGGACAGTGCGGCGTCAAGCACGGGCGGAAGTGGGAGCACGATCGAATCGGCGCTGACGACATTCCTGGAAGGCGGGCTTGGGATTGTTCCGCTGGTGAGCGGCCTGATGGGATTGTTCGACGGCGGCAGCGCCGCTCCGCCGCAGCTCGAGAAGTACCAGAGGCCGTCTTCCATCGACTTTGTGAGCGCGGATACGCCGAACGGACTGGAGGCGGCGGACTACGACCAGTTGGGGATGCCGCGGCTGGCCGATACGGCGCTGCCGGCCACGACCGCAGCGAGTTCGCCTGGAGCCAGCGGCCCCTCAGCCGGAGGGACCGCAACCAGCGCCGGGCCGAGCGCAACGGCGATGCCGCAAATGACACTGAACATTCAGGCGATGGATGCGCAATCGATTCTCGACCGCAGCGGCGACATCGCGCAGGCAGTGCGCAGCGCGATGTTGAACATGAGCTCGATCAACGACGTAATTAGCGATCTGTGACATGGCCTCCTTCCCGACCCTCAAAACCAGCGCGGTCACGCAGTATCCGGCGACCAAAGCCGTCAGGTTCCAGAACCAGGTGGTGCGGTTCGTGGATGGCACCGAGCAGCGATACCGGGATTGCGCCGGACCGCTACACCAATGGGTGATCCGCCTGAATGAGCTAGACGAGACGGAAATGGCCGCGGTGGAGCAATTCCTGGAATCGAACCAGGGTAGCTTCGGCAGCTTTTCCTTCACGGACCCATGGGACAACCAGACTTACAGTGATTGCAGTTTCGTCGACGATGCCATGGACCTGACTTCGGTGGCGGAAATGCGCGGTAACACCTCGGTGACCGTTAAGGAGAATCGGACGTAACCATGAGTGTTTATCCGCAGTTAGTAACCGGGGTGATGAGTCAGTTTCCGATCGTGAAGCAACGTAAAGCGCGGACGGTTGTGAATGCGGCGGCAGACGGGAGCTCGATCAAGCTGGCGGATCCGGCAGGTGCGACCGTTGGATGGCAACTGCGGTACGCCAATCTCAGCGACACAGAGTTGGCTGCGCTGGAGCAGTTCTTCACGGCTATGGAAGGATCGCTGAACAGTTTCACGTTCCTCGACCCAACGGCGAACCTGCTCGCGTGGAGCGAGGATCTGACGAACGCGGTGTGGCAGGCGGCGCCGTTTCTAACCCTATCGGGCGGCGTGGCGGACCCGCTGGGCGGCAGCAACGCGTGGCAATTGGCAAACTCCGGAGAGGGGGCGCAGACGCTGACGCAGACGCTGAACGCGCCGCCAAGTTACACGTACTGCTTCAGCGTATACGCGTTCAGCAGCCAGCCAGTGACGATCCAGTTGCAGCTCGGGAGCAACTCGGCGCAGGCAGCGCTGGCTTCCCGGTGGGGCCGCTATCAGATAGCCGGCACCGGCGACGCTACGGCGAGCTCGGTCGAGTTCGGCATAGAACTGCCGGCGGACGCCGCCGTAACCGTGTTCGGACCGCAGGTGGAAGCGCAGCCGGCGCCGTCCGCGTACAGGACCGGAACCACGGGCAAAGTTTATGCGAACGCCCGATTTCGCGACGACGCGTTCACACTCACATCCACCGACGTGAACCATCACTCCGCAACGGTGAACATATTCCATGCAAACAGTCTCTGAGTTGAAGGTGGGTGCGATCACCGATACGCCGCTGGTGATATTCGACTGTGGGCTGCCGAACGGAGACACCGAACACTGGTGCACGCATGGCATCACAGTCGGGGGCACGTCTTATGCCGCCCGAGTGCTGCAGCACAGCGCGTTCGATATTCAAACGGCCTCGGACCAGGGTGTCGATGGAAGCCCGACGATCACGCTGTTACTGGCCAACGCGGACTCACACTTTTCGGAAATCGAACGGAGCACAGGGTTCCGGGGCGCGACGATCACAGTCAGCTTCGTATTCTACGACTTACCCAATAACGCACCACTGACGGACGTTGTGGTTGTGTTCCAGGGAATTTGTAACCCTCCGGACCAGATGAAAGAGGCGACGCTTCGTCTAACGGCAACGAACCGGATGAGCTTGCAGCGGGTATATCTGCCCGAGATCCGAATTCAGCGTTTGTGCCCCTGGACGTTCCCGTCGATGGCGGCTCAACAACAGGAAGCCATTAGCGGAGGTGCAGAGGGTAGCTATTCCCTTTACTATCCGTGCGGTTACTCGGCTGGTCTTCCGGGGGGATGCGGGAACCTGAATAACGGAGCGCCTTTCACAACGTGCGGGTACGCGTCGACAGACTGCCAGGCTCGCGGAATGTTCACGCGGTTCGGCGGAATCGAATACATTCCGCCGGTGATTACGGTGCGAGGCTACGGCAAGGATTGGACCAGTTCCGCCGTGGCGGTGAACCAGGCGCGTTACAACGACTATGTTCCGATGGTGTACGGAACGGCCTGGTACTATCCGCCGGTCGTGTTTGCGCGCAACGATGGGAACCTGACTCGAATGGAGGTGCTGTTAGGCATCGGGGTGATGCAAGGTGTTTTGACCGTGCTGGTGAATGGTTACCAGATACCGCTTGGCGTGAGCGGGCAAAACATGACCGGCACCGGATGGTACAACATACCTACGTTGGGCACGCGAGACGGCGCGTTCGATCTCAATTTCCTGAACTCCAGCGGTCAGCCTGCGGGAGATCCCTACGGCGGCATGGCGTACCTATCAGTGGTAGTTCCGAATCAAATCAGCGACGGGAACTCACTGCCGTCGGTTCAGGTGCTGGTGCAAGGCGTGACAGTTCCAATATATGACGCTCAAGGAAACCAGCTAAGCCAAGAATTCACCAGCAACCCCGTCTGGATATTGCATGACATACTGCGACGCAGCGGTTGGCAGGCGTCCGAGATCGACTACTCGACCCTGGCGCCAGCGGCGGCGTATTGCGATGAGCTAATCGACTCGACGGACCTAAACGGCAACCCGATCACCATCTCCCGATTCGGATGCAACCTGGTGTTGCAGAACAGGCGCAGCGCGGGCGACGTGGTCCGCGGGATTCGTAATGCGTCCCGACTGTACCTGACTTATGGTCCCGGGGGCGTGTTGCAGGTCAATGTGGAGAACTCGATGGCGCTGCAGCAGCCGGCCCAGAGTCCGTGGTCCAACAGCAGCGAATCGCTGAACGGGGGATGGCCGGCCTACGAGTTTGGCGACGGAACCACAGGCTTTTCGGGAATCCTGCGAAAATCAACCGGAGAACCGACGGTCGTGGTGTCCTCGCGCAGCATCGCGGACACGCCGAACTCGCTGAGCATAGACTTTCAAGACGCACTGAACAGTTACCAGCAGGACAGTTACACCGTTGTCGATCCGGACGATGTGATCCTGACCGGTCAACAAGTGACGGCTACGCTGATGGCGATTGGACTCCCCAATTACGACCAGGCCGCCCGACTTCTTAAATTCAATCTCGATAAGTCGCTGTTGGGCAATACTTATATTCAGTTTGAAACCAGCATCATGGCGTTCGGGATCAGGCCTGGAGACTTGATCACGGTCACCTATCTAAAAGAAGGCTTCAGCCGGCAACCATTCCGGGTTCTTAAGATAACTCCCACCACTAACTACAGAACGGCGGTAATCACAGCGCAGAGTCATGACGATGCGTGGTATCTAGATTCAAACGGGCAAGATAGTTCGGCAGCGGGAGCGAACCAGCAGGCAACACCCACAATGGGAGTCCCGAAGCCGCTGTTGGGCAGCGTGGTAGACGCGAACGGACTAGTTGAGTTCGACATCGCGGAGACGGATACGACGAACAGCGACGGGACGATTCAGGCCAGCCTGTCGGCGAGCTTTGTTACGCCAGCGGCCGCAACCGCCGCAGGACCCGGCGTGCCGTTGGTCAGCCTGGCCGCGACGATTGGAGCGGGTGGCACGCTTGCGGCAGACCAAGTCTTGTACTACGCGGTATCCGGTGTGGACGCATCGGGAGACGAAGGCGCGCTGTCCTTCATCGTGACGGCGGTAATTGCGAGCGATGGATCTTCGGTCACGTTAACGGGGCTCAGTTTTACTCCGAGTACGAGCACGTTCAACGTTTACCGTGGGACAACACCCGCCGATCTGCTGCGAATCGCGTCGAGTCAGGCGATGGCGACGAGCTTCACCGATTCCGGAGCACAGCCGCAATTGATTGCGCCGCCGGATCCGAATTTCGATCATGCTAATTTCTACTGGCGGATGGAACTGCAGCCGGAGATGCCGGCCACTATCTTCTTGCCGACAATGGTGGGCAATCAGAACCTTCGGATGAGCCCAAACTGCTATCAGGGTATGACGGCGAGGGTTACGCGAGGGACTGGCGCCGGGCAGGAGGCGTCGATTGCCAGCAATGACGCGACGACGCTGACTCTTTCGGGCGCGTGGGTGGTGGTTCCGGACGCCACGAGCTACTTCGCGGTGGCGGAAGCGGGCTGGCATTTTGCGGCAACGACGAAAAGCAGCCCGGTGAGTTTCGTGGTCCCCAATCAGGGCGGCGAAACGGTTCAGGTGACTGGGCGGTCGGCGAACGCGGCGAACGTGGAGTGTCCGGCGCTGCTATCGACGGTGACGCGGTGGCAAATCGGGGGGAGCGGATTCAGCGACAGCGCCGCGCCGCCCACGCCGTTCTTTGGGCTGGGTGCCGGAAAGGGCGGCGGGACGCTGGACCTGAGCGGAGTGTCCTTCAGCAGCCTGACCGGCACCGAGACGATTTCAGCCGCGACACTGGCGGTCTATTACTGGGACGAACTGCAAGGCGCCACTAGTTTCGCGCTCGCCAATGCTATAGGGGCGAGCGATACGACCTTGACACTGAATGCTCCCGGACCGGCGCAGGCCGGCAGTGTATTGCAGATCGACAGTGAGGTGCTCGAGGTCATTGCTGTTAGCGGCGGGGGCGTGCAATACACGGTCAATCGAGGTGTGCATGGCAGCCCAGCCAGCGGGCACTTGCAGCAGGCGGCCGTCTATCACCTGACAGGCCTAACAACGATCGCTGGGTTTCCACAAGGCTTCTTTGGCAGCCCCTATAGCGGCACCTGGAGCTTTCCGGTGCCGCTCCCGGACGTGCGGGTGGCGAGCGCGCAACTGTTTGTTACCAACCAGAAAGGAAACAGCCCGACGGCGAGCGCATGCCTGACGCACACGGTCGCCAACGGTCTGCGGACGCTTTCCGGCGGCCAGTATTCGATTCAGGTGGAGGGGTTCCTGTCGGTTGACCAATCGGCGGCGCCGGCCCTGGTGGTGGACGCGGCGCACTCAGTGGGAGACATCTACGCGGTGCTCGGCGCAGCGGCGGACGCGACGGTGCAACTCGAACTCAACAAAAACGGGTTGGCTTACTGCCAGTTGACATGTCAGCCGAACGAGATCATCTCTAACGATGTGAGCGGGCAAGGGTTGCCACCTTTGGCGTCGGGCGATCAGATCACGCTGGCGGTACAATCCGTAGGGCAGACGTATCCAGGCGCGGACCTAACTGTGATCATTCGACTCTGATGGGAAACGCGCCGTCCAAACTGCAACCCGACCGGGATCTGCAGTGTTATTTCTTCGAGCCATCGGCAGTCGCGGCCTTGAGCGAGACCAGTCCGGCTGGATTCACGGTCTCCGGTTGCTGGCGGAGCCAGTTCGATTGGGCGGTGCTGGAATGGAACCGCGACAACGTCTTCGAATACCCTGCCTTGCGCAACCTTCCCGACGGGGACCTGAGTGGATTGCAGCTATCTTACCAGGAAGTGCGGACCAACTGCATCAATTTTGATTCCACGTGGTATCCGACGGAACCTTGGCCATACCTCAGAATCTGGGCAGATACAGGCGGAGCGGAACAGGTCTACGAGGTCCCTTTGTTGCAATACGCGACGCCTCTGTCGAGCGCCGTCGCCGCGACCACGCAATTCCAACTTCAGGGCACACCGACAAACGGCGACTATATCGAGCTAGCCTGGCTCGACCAACACTACAATTACCAGTTTGCAGACAGGGACACGCTGAGCACCGCCGCGGAAGCGTTAGCCGGGATCATCACCGCGAACCAGCAGACCGGACTAGTTAGCGCGACCGCAGACGGCTCGACAATCAAGCTCACCTATCTGGGAGTATCCGGATCAAACGGAAACCGGATCGGCGTATATGGGACCGTGCACGGCGCCGGAACAGAATCCTGGGAGCCGCTTTCCGCGCTGTTTCAGGACGGTGTGTCGCCAGCCGCCTGGCAAGTGAATTTAGACTTCGGAAATCTGACGGACCTGAATAGCGTCCCGATTCCCGCCGCAAACCTAACGAACGTGCGGAAGCTGCGCTGGACCTGGGCGGCGGATATGCAGGCGGTGGATTTCCAACGGAGCGAATTCTCGGTGGTCGTGTCGAATTGGAGTGTCACGCGGAATGGGATGCAATATCAAGTTGCGGGTCCCGGCAGCCGGCGGATCGAAGACGATTCCACGACACTCACTTACACCGGCAGTTGGGTCTCCGAGATAGGGAACTACTCGGGCGGGTCCATACACTGGACGACGGCGGCTGGGTCTGCCGTCCAGTGTTCCTATATCTCGGCGTTTGCTCACACCTTGTATCTGGGTACGAGAGCGCTCGCGAGTGGCGGACAGGTAACAGTGCAAGTAGACGGCGGAACACCGATCATCATCGACCTGGCGCTTGCCGGCGAAGACGTGCTGATGCGAGTGCCGCTGGGGCAACAGACCGCATTCGTTGAACACAACGTCATCGCCGCCTACTCGGGAACGGCAGGTACTTCGGTGTACTTCGACTTTCTCGAGCTCGCCGTTCCGACAAGCAACCTGCCAACCTTCATCGCGATGCCCCGAACAGCGGCGGCGACGGACTGGGATACAAACCACTCGCTGGCGCTCGCCCCCGAACGAACGGCATGGCTGGTCGACACGTTAGGGTTGCGGGGCCGATTAAACCACTATGCCGGAGCGCTACTGTTCTATGAGCTGGTTTGCCAGGGCAATCAATACGCATCTGCGACCATTACTTTCGCCGGACAGCCTTACTTCGGGCCGGGTGGGCAGACCGAGATCGAGTTGGACGGAACGCTGCTGCAGCACTGGAATCTGATCGGCGATACGGCAGAAAGTATCGCCACCTGCTTCCAACTGTTGATCAACGCGGGTTCGACCGAGGTGTGGGCCGAAGCCAACGGAGCCAGTCTCACGATCACTTCGCGGCTTCCGGGTTTAGCGGGCAACAGCATCGCCTTGAGTGTCAGCACCAACAGCACCCAATTCACCGCCAGCCTGGCGGCGAGCTCGCTTTCCGGCGGCCAAGACGGAACGTGGCTTACGGATCTAACTGTCGTGCCGCGGATGAACCGCGCGGCACGGGACTGGAGCCTCAGCTATTTCAAGGCGCTGAACAGTTACGGCATCAGCGCAACCGCATCATTCAGCATGGAACTCGGCAACGGTGACCCGAGCACCGACGCAGGAATTGCTCAACGGTATCCGGACGGCACGGCGTGCACGGTCAGCACACCGGCTCTACAGACCAACTTCGGACCAGAGAGCACAGCATTCTGGCAACAGGCATATCTCGACATGGCGCAAATCATGTTGAACGCGGGCATTACCCCGTACCTGCAATTCGGTGAGGTTCAGTGGTGGTATAAGGCGGCGGACGGCGGCATGCCGTTCTATGACGCCTACACGACTTCCGCCTTTCAGTCAGCCTACGGGCAACCGATGGCGATTATTCCCAGCCAAAACGCCGATCCGACTCTATATCCAAACGAATGCGTCTTTCTGCCGGGCCTGATTGGCCAATTCACACAGGCTATCATGACCTTCGTCCGCCAGTCGGCGCCAAGCGCGAAGTTCGAAGTTCTGTACCCGCCGGATGTCAATAACACACCACTGAACACACTCATCAACTATCCGACAACCTACTGGACGCCGGCCAACCTGGCTTGTCTGAAGACCGAGAATTTCACTTACACCGGCGACCGCAACCTGGATCTGGCGCGCCAGTCGATCCAGTTGCCGCGACAGCTCGGCTTCCCGCCATCGCAGAGCAGCCATCTGGTGGGTGTCAGCGATTACACAACCCCGTGGGTGAAGGAATGGAGCCTGGCGGTAGCGGCCGGAATGGAATCGGTGGTGCTTTTTGCGCTCGACCAGTTGTGCCTCATCGGTTATCCACTGCCACTTAGCGTGAAAATTGCCCTAGCGCGGTTCATGGGCCGTTAGCTATTGTGGTGGCGATGAGCGGCTAGCGCTGATTGGCTTTCAGAACCTTCTTGCGCAGGCGAATGGATGCGGGTGTCACCTCGACTAACTCGTCGTCGCGGACAAACTCGATGGCCTGTTCCAGATTCAGGATGCGCGGCGGCACCAGGCGGATGGCCTCATCGGCGGTGGAGGCGCGCATGTTGGTGAGCTTCTTCTCCTTGACGATATTGACATCCAAATCCTTCTCGCGCGCGTTTTCGCCGATCACCATCCCCTCGTAAACCTCTGCGCCGGGGGCGATGAAAATTTCGCCGCGCTCCTGCAAATTGAAAATGGCGTGGCCGGTGGCTCTGCCGGGCCGGTCCGCCACCAGCGATCCGGTGGGCCGCGTCGGAATATCGCCCTGCCACTCGATATAGCCGTGGAAAAGCGAATTCATGATGGCGGTGCCGCGCGTGTCGGTGAGGATCTCGCTGCGAAGGCCGATCAGACCGCGCGAAGGGATGTGGAACTCCAGGCGCACGCGGCCCGAGCCGTGGTTCACCATCTTGACCATCTTGCCCTTCCGCGCGCCCAGCTTTTCAATCACCACGCCCAGGAAACTCTCCGGACAATCTATGACCAGCAGCTCGACCGGCTCTTCGAGCTTACCGTTGACTTTGCGCGTGAGAATTTCTGGCTTGCCCACGGCCAGCTCATGACCTTCGCGGCGCATCATCTCGACCAGGATGGCCAGTTGCAATTCGCCGCGGCCCATCACCTTGAACGTGTCGTGTCCCAGTTCCTCGACGCGGATGGAAACGTTGGTGAGCAGCTCTTTGTCCAGCCGCTCGCGCAGGTTGCGCGACGTCACCCATTGTCCCTCGCGGCCGGCGAAGGGCGACGTATTGATGGTGAACGCCATGGCGATGGTCGGCTCGTCGATCGCGACATGCGGCAGCGGCATGGGAGTCTCGACGCTGGTGACGGTCTCGCCGATGGTGATGCCTTCCACGCCCGCGATGGCGAGGATGTCGCCCGGCCGGCCCACCGTTTCGTCCACCCGCTTCAGCCCCTCGAATGAGTAGAGCTTGGTAATCCTGGTGGTCTGGAGCGATCCATCGCGCTTGGCGACAGCCACCGTGTCGCCATAGTTCAGCGTGCCGTGGAAGACGCGGCCGATCGCCAACCGGCCCAGGTAGTCGCTGTAATCCAAATTGGCGACCAGCATTTGCAGCACCTCATCGGGCTCGCCCACCGGCGGCGGGATGTGAGTCAGGATGGCATCGAACAAAGGGCGCAGGTCGGTGGATGGGTCGTCGAGCGACTCCTTGGCCACGCCGGTCTTGGAGATGGCGTAGAGCACCTTGAAATCGAGCTGGTCCTCGGTCGCATCCAGGTCGATGAACAGGTCGTAGATTTCGTTGAGCACGTCCTGGCAGCGCGCGTCGGGGCGGTCGATTTTGTTGATCACCACGATCGGCGGCAGGTGCGCTTCGAGCGCCTTGGACAGCACGTAGCGCGTCTGCGGCAGCGGCCCTTCGCTCGCATCCACCAGCAGCATCACGCCATCGACGATCTTGAGCGCGCGCTCCACCTCGCCGCCGAAATCGCTGTGGCCGGGCGTATCGACGATATTGATCTTGACGCCCTGATAGCGCACGCCGGTGATCTTGCTGAGAATGGTGATGCCGCGCTCGCGCTCGAGCTCGTTGGAATCCATGATGCGCTCGACGGTCTGCTCGTTGTCGCGAAAAATTCCGCTCTGGTGGAGCATGGCATCGACCAGCGTGGTTTTCCCGTGATCGACGTGGGCGATGATGGCGACATTGCGGATGGCGGTATTGCTGATTTTCATGAATTGATTTCGTTTGGAAGAATCTCGGGCGCCGCCGGTGGAGGGCCGCGAACCTCTAGTCTAACATTGCGCAGTTTAGCATTGCGGCCCCCGCGTGCGATGGATTTGTCATGATAGGGCCATGCGAGTTCGTGAACTGGCCGAGTGGCTGAGCGCCACGTTTGAAGGCGACGGGGAGAAGGAACTGACGGGCGCGGGGGCGATTGAATCGGCCGGCGCGTCGGAACTGGCGTTTGTGGGCGGACGGAAAGCCGCGGCGCAGGCCGAAAGCTCGCCGGCGGGGTGTCTGCTGGTGCCGCTCGATTGGCCGAGCCCGTGTTACCGCACGGTGATCCGCGTGCCGGAGCCGCGCACGGCGTTCGCGCGGGCGATGAGCCGCTTCTATCCCACGGTGGAAATCAAGCCCGGCGTCCATCCCACGGCGGTGGTGGGCGCCGGCGTCGAACTGGGCGCGCTGGTTTTCGTCGGGCCGCACGCGGTGGTGGGTGACGGAACGCGCGCCGGCGTGGCCGTGAGCATCGGCGCGGGCTGCGTGGTCGGCAAGCGCGTGGTGTTGGGCGATGGCACCGTGCTCCATCCCAACGTCACCATCTACGACAACGTGGATATAGGCCGCGGCGTCATCATTCATTCCGGCGCGGTGATCGGCGCGGACGGATTCGGCTACGTCCTGGAGCACGACCGCTGGCACAAGTTTCCGCAGGTGGGGCGCGTCGAGATCGGCGACTTTGTGGAGATCGGCGCCAACTGCTGCATCGACCGCGCCGCGCTCGGCGTCACCACGATCGGCGAGGGAACCAAGCTCGACAACATGGTGCACGTGGCGCACAACTGCCGCATCGGCCGCCACGTGGTGGTGGCGGCGCAGACCGGTTTCTCCGGTTCGGTGGTGGTGGAGGATCACGCCGTGATCGGCGGCCAAGTGGGGATTGGCGACAAGGCGCGCATCGAATCGCGCGCGGTGCTGGGCTCGGGCTGCGGCGTGCTCACATCGAAGGTGGTGCGTTCCGGCGAGACGGTGTGGGGCACGCCCGCGCGGCCGCTGCGCCAGCACCTCGAGCAGCTCGCCAACCTAGCCAAGCTGCCTGAACTGCGGCGGGAGGTAATGGAGCTCAAGCGAAGGGTGGCGGAGTTGGCGCGGTAGCCGTGGGTGGGGCACGCTTTAGCTTGCCCATGCCCAATTCTTTTCCCCCACCCAAGCTGGGCAGCCGCCGCGTTAGAGCGGCTTCCTGCATAATCAAAGGGTGCGCGAATCGGTGTACTGGCGGGTTCTTCAGGGTGCGGCAGACGCCAATATTCGTTTCAGCGATCTGCGATCTCTCCTTGCGGCCCTCGGCTTCACGGAGCGGATCAAGGGGAGCCATCATATCTTCACGCGGCCGGATGTCGCCGAGATCCTGAACATTCAATCACGGGGAGCACTGGCCAAGCCATACCAGGTCAAGCAAGTACGGAACGTCATTTTTCGATATAAACTGGGTGAGGGGACGGAATGACGAAGTACGAGATCATTCTCTACTGGAGCGACGAGGACCAGTCCTTCCTTGCGGAAGTGCCGGAATTGCCGGGCTGCGTTGCCGATGGCCCTACGCGGCAAGAGGCGCTGGCGAACGCCGAAGTTGTCATCGCGGAGTGGATCGAGACAGCGCGCGAAATGGGTCGCCCGATCCCCGAGCCCAAGGGCCGGCTGCTGTTCGCGTGAGACCGGAACCGCGCTTCAGGGGTCCATCGCGGAAATCCTGGAAAACGTCCCGTCTGTCTCGGTCCGCTCCAGCGGTCTGTCCGCTTGCGAGACCGCCGACCGCGCGGCCCCACAAAGGGCTAAACTAGAAACAGTTGCGGCTGGAGCGGAAATGAGAAAGCTCGGGTTTGTTGTCGCCGCCCTTGCTCTCAGGGCGACGGCACAGACGTCCGATCCGGACGTTCGGCCATTTCTCGGCTCGGTGTCGGATTACCCGAAACATAAGCTCAACGACCAGGTGTCGGTTGGCCCGTGGATTTACAAAGTCACTCGGATGGCCCCGATCGAATCTATAAAGCATGTGAGGCATTCCGAGTTCGGCCCCTTTGGTGATCCCCAGGTGATGGTCCTCGGAATAGAAATCATCGTGCGCAATATGGACAGCGTTCCGAACAGGCTTCCACCCATCACATTAGTCACTGGAGGGACGACTAATGGTGCTCCAACCACGTTTGAGGTGAGTCAATTCTCCGGCTATATCGAGCGCCGTCTGGATTCAGCTGTCGTGTTCGATGCGGGAGAGCAACTGAGAGGCGTCGTCGCCTTTGAGTGTTGCGTGTTCAGTGGTCTGAAGCCCGGATCGTATCTGCACGTTTCCGGGGGAGGCAAGTCGGCATTGATATCGTTAGACAGCCAGCCTCTCCCACCCTCCGCGCCTGCGCCCTGCTCCGACCCAGCTGTTCTCTCCAAACCACCGCTCCCCGATCTTGGGGATAGCCCGTCGGAACACCAACAGTGGTCCGGGCTGGTAAGCGCAAGCGGGCGCGTGTCGGATGTTCGCTTCGTGGCGACGCTGGAGTATCCCATACCCTCCGACTGGCATAACCGCTACGCCCGGGCCGCGAGAGAGAACCTGGCCCAATGGAACGTGACTCCCGCAATGTGTAACGGTCAGCCGATCCAAATGCGAATGAATTTCGACTTCTATTTTAACTATTCGAAGGGTAATGAAGTCGTCATGACTCCCACTTCTCCATACTCCCAAGGCTCCACTGCGCGTCCTTCCGGCGTGCCCAAACGCTAGAGAGGCAAGAGCCAAGAAATATATAGGAGACAGAGTTTCGTGGCTTGACAGGTTGGCCCTATTGCTGGATCGCCAGCGAGAGCGTGCTTCCAGTCGTCGGCTCATAAAGCCAACAGTCCCTGTGGTCGAACGCCATCTTTATGGAAAGCTCTTTGGATGGGGGCCAGCTCAGAGCGGCGCGAAAGCGGGCCGCGTTGCCTTCCACAGTTCCTTGCCAGTGCGCTAACTCGGAAAATATCTCGTCATGATCGCGTCTGTCCTCGAAGCAATCCCCGGAAGCCATTAGCCCTCCGCCTGGCGCTAGGTAAACCGTACCATCTGCCATGGCGGTGGCGAAGTTCGTGTTTTGATTGCGCATGGCAAGTCGCTGACTCGATGGCATAGCTTCGCCCCTAATCCGGCGGCATTCACCCGCAGCTATTTCTTGCGGCCAATTATCATGCATGACTCGCAGGAGCGATGCATCTACCCACACATCATGAACGTGCGGTAACGCTTGGACAACAAACACGTCGGTCTCGGTAATTCTGCAAAGCAGAATGTGGCCCGTCCCTTCGGGCCGAAAGTGTAGGTGCTGGATTCCCCACGCATTGAGTAAACCGTCATTTCTATCCGGACGCTTCCTCTTGAGAATGTCCCGGCTCAAATACGGTTTCAAGTCTCCGCCCGAGGCTATAACTGTTTTCAATACTATGTAATCCGCTTGGTACTCTGGTGGGACGGAAAGCTCTTGCGATTCATGCACCGTTCTTGGTGCGGTGATCGGAATTCTCCTGTTGTGCGCGATGAGATAGCGCATCGTGTTTTCTTCTAACGTGCGCGATCCATCATATTTTAATCCGGACGCCGCCATTCCCTTTTGACGGAGGAACTCCGCCCAATCGCGGACGACACTTATGCTCACTTCGCTTGGGGCCAAGTCAGGGACTGCAACTGTCGCAGGTTGCGAGCCGGCGCCAGAACTTTGCTTGTGCAAGAGGTTGAAGTAGGGGCCGAGCCGGTGACTCCCCATGGCCGCACCCATAGCCGCCGCGGCGGCGTAGGGATCAGCGTTGGAATGAACAACAAACGTGCGGCTGTGACCCTTTAATTTGGCGAGAAAGGCACCATCGCTCGTAATCTGCCAGTTTATCAGCTTTCGCCTTAGATTCGCCCGTCGGGCCCGCGACAACGACTCCTGCGGTTCGCGCCATCGCGACCGGGGGATTCGCTCCCTTACATCACCCTTAGCGCGCTGGGGCCTGGGATCGTGCGCACCCAGGAGTTCATCTCGTGCTCGTTTTGCAATAGGTCGCGCAGGGTGGCTTTGCCGACTACCTGATCGACGGCTACCTGCACGGCGCGCCAGAGCGAACGGACCGAGCAATCGACCGAGCGCGTGCAGATGGACGCCTGGCCGGTGTGGCTGTCGCAGAAATCGCGCTCGAACAGGCGGCCGCCCAGCGCGTCGAGCACGTGGCCGATGACGATGGTCCCGGCCGGCCGCGCCAGCTTGTAGCCGCCATCCTTGCCGCGCGCGGCTTTGACGAAACCGCCCTTGCGCAGCACGCGCAGAATCTTGGCGGCGTAGGCGGGCGAGACGCCCTCGGCCTGGCTGATCTCGGGAATCGTCAAGCCGCTGCCGGCTTCGGTGGCATAGGCCAAGCGCACCAGGCAGCGCACGCCGTATTCTTCATTGGCGCTCAACTTCATGCGCGCAGCCTCGCAATCGGGATGAGATCGTCGATTCCCAGCGCCAGTTTGGCGGCGTCCGACATGCGGTCCTTCGACCAGGGCGGATCGAAGGTCAGATCGAGCTTGATGCTCGCGACGCCCGGCACCGCGCGCGCGCGGCGCTCCACTTCGGCCGGCAGCGAGCCCGCCACCGGGCAATTGGGCGCGGTGAGCGTCATGAGAATGCGCGCGTTGCCGGCGTCGTCCACGTCGAGCGAATAAATCAGCCCGAGCTCGTAGATGTTGATGGGCATCTCCGGGTCGTAGACGCTCCGCAGCGCGGCGACGATATCTTCCTTCAAGCTCATTCGGTCTTCAATCTTGTTTCAGCCTTCATGCCACAGTTGGCAGGCGGAAGCGCCTGCCCCACCTTGGTACGCACCACCTGTCTTCGAACTCATTCGGTGGTGACCGGTTCTTCCTTGTTTTCGAGCGCCGATTTCAGGGTGTGCCACGCCAGCGTGGCGCACTTGACGCGCGCCGGGTAATCGCGCACGCCGCAAAACACCACCAGCTTGCCCAGTTCCTGCGTCACCGGCGAATCCGTGGTGAGCAGATCGTGGAATCGCTCCAGCAGCTTGAGCGCTTCCTCGCGCTTGAGGCCCTTCAGGCTTTCGGTCATCAGCGATGCCGACGCGGTGGAGATGGCGCAGCCGCTGCCCACGAAGCTGGCGTCTTCGACGACGTCGTCCTTCATCCTCAGATACAGCTTCAGCTTGTCGCCGCAGAGCGGATTGTAGCCCTCCGCCTGGTGGTTGGCGCCGCCCAGCACATGGCAGTTCCGCGGATGCTTGCTGTGGTCGAGAATGGTTTCCTGATACAGTTCGTCGATCATCAGGAGAAAATCTCCTTTACCTTGCGCAGGCCGGCAGCGAGCGCGTCGATTTCGCGCGTCGTATTGTAAAACGCCAGCGAGGCGCGCGTGGTGGCGGGCACGCCAAACCGGTCCATCACCGGCTGCGCGCAATGGTGCCCGGTGCGCACCGCGATTCCCATCCGGTCCAGCACCGTTCCGATATCGTGCGGGTGAATACCCTCGATTACGAACGAAAGCACCGCCGCTTTTTCGCGCGCCGTGCCGATCATCCGCAGCCCCGGAATCTGTTCGAGCGCCTGTGTGCCGTATACCAGCAGCTCGTGTTCGTAAGCGGCGATCCTATTCAGACCAATGTTATTCAAGTAATCCACCGCCGCGCCTAACCCGATGCCGCCGGCGATGTTCGGCGTTCCGGCTTCGAACTTATACGGCAGATCGGCGTAAGTGGTCTTCTCGAGAGTGACCGTCTTGATCATGTCGCCGCCGCCCTGATACGGCGGCATGGCGTTGAGCAACTTACTCTTGCCGTATAAGATGCCTATCCCGGTCGGCCCCACCATCTTATGGCCTGACAGCGCATAGAAATCCGCGTCGAGCGCTTGCACATCCACCTTCAAGTGTGGCGCCGCCTGCGCGCCATCGATCAGCGCCAGCGCGCCCGCGCGGTGCGCCATGGCGACGATTTCACCAACCGGGTTGATGGTGCCGAGCGCGTTCGAAACGTGCGTCACGGCCACCATCTTGGTTCGCGGGTTGAGCAGGCGCGCGTATTCCTCGAGAATGAGCTCGCCCCGGTCGTTGATGGGAATCACGCGCAGCGTCGCGCCGGTCGACTCGCACAACATTTGCCACGGCACGATGTTGGAGTGGTGCTCCATCGTCGAGATAATGATCTCGTCGCCTTCGCGTACGTTCTTGTGCCCCCAGCTCGATGCCACCAGGTTGATGCCTTCGGTGGTGCCTCGCACAAAGATCAACTCGCTCTTCGAGCGCGCATTCAGGAAGCGCTTCATCTTGGCGCGCGTCGCTTCGTAAGCCGCCGTGGAGCGCTGGCTCAACTCGTGCACGCCGCGGTGTATGTTGGCGCAATCCACTTCGTGAAATTTGCGAATGGCTTCGATCACCGCGTACGGCTTCTGCGCCGTCGCCGCGTTGTCCAGATACACCAGCGGCTTGCCGTGTATGGTCTGCTTCAGAACCGGGAAGTCCTCCCGAATCCTTTCCACGTCGAAGCCGGCCGCGATCTCAGTAGTTAGAGCGCTCATGGAATTTCTCGGACAGAACCTTCTCCAGTTGGTTCCGCAACTCCGGAATCTTAATGCGGTCGATGATATCCTGCGCGAATGCCTGTGTCAGCAGGCTGCGCGCCTGCGCCTTGCCGATGCCACGCGATTGCAGATAGAACAGCGACTCCGCGTCGAGTTGGCCAATCGTCGCACCGTGCGTGCAGCGCACGTCGTCGGCGAAGATTTGCAGCTCGGGCTTAGTGTCGATCACCGCATCGTCGGACAGCACCAGGTTCTTGTTAGTCTGCTTGGAATCGGTCTTCTGCGCGTCCTTGCGAACGATGATGCGCCCGTTGAAAACAGCGCTCGAATGGCCGTCCAGAATGCCCTTGTAGAGTTCGTGACTCGTCCCGTGCGGCTTGGCGTGGTCGATCACGGTGTGATTGTCGACATGTTGGGTTCCGTTGACCAGGTACAGGCCGTTCACAGTTGCTTCGGCGCCCTCGGAGAGTGTCACTCCGATGTCATTGCGCACCAGCGCGCCGCCGAGGGAAATATTGTGCGTGGTGAAATTGGCGCTGCGACCCAGCGCCACCTGCATGGTGGCGATGTGGAACGCCTCCGGCGATTCGCGCTCCACTTTGTAATGGTCGATCACCGCGCCATCGCCGGCGACTATCTCAGTCACGGCGTTGGTGAAGTAATGGCCCTCGCCTTTGTAAGTCTCGACGATGGTGCACTGCGCGCCGGGCGCGACTATGATAAGCGTCCGCGGATGAATAGCCGGGGCCGCAGGGTTCGAACCGCGGGCCGCACCGGAAGAAGCCTCGTAAGTGATGTCAACCGGCTTTTCAAAAACGCCGCGCGGAACCTTCAGCGCCACAGAGCTGGACGCGAACGCCGTATTGAGCGCTGTGAAAGCACTACGGTCGAATGCGGCGTGCTGCCCGAGGTGTCGCTTGTATTCTTCCTCGGGAAGCTCCGCGACTTCCGGCGGCTTCAGGACCAGCATGCCAGCACTGCAGTACCGGAATGACGTCCGCGCAATCGGCGCCACGTTGGTGAATCGCCACTCCTCGTCGCGCGTGGTCGGAAACCCCAGCTCGCTGAAACGCGCGAAGGCGCGCTCCCGCAGATGCTGCAGCCACGGCTCCGCCGGTTCCTGCCGGGTGAATTCGAACAGCCATTGGCCGATCTGTTCCGCTGCCGCCGTCATGCTTTGCCCACCGCCTCGGCTTCGTCCTGGATTCCCAGCGCCGCGTAGCCGCCCGCTTCCAATTCCAGCGCGAGTTCCTTGCCGCCCGATCTGACAATCCGCCCGTCGGCCAGCACGTGCACGTAGTCCGGCACGATCTCGCTCAGCAGGCGCTGGTAATGCGTCACCACGATCATGGCGCGCTCCGCGCTGCGCATGGCATTCACGCCCGCCGCCACCAGCTTGAGCGCGTCGATATCCAGCCCCGAATCCGTCTCGTCCAGAATCGCCAGCCGCGGCTCCAGCACCGCCATCTGAAAAATCTCGTTGCGCTTCTTTTCGCCGCCCGAAAAGCCCGCATTCACCGGCCGGTTCAGCAACGCCTGATCCATGTTCATGGCCGTCATCTTCTGGCGGATCCGGTCGAGAAAATCCATCGCATCCAGCTCCGGCAGGTTGCGATGCTTGCGAATCGTGTTCAGCGCGGCCTTCAGGAAGTACATGTTGCTGACGCCTGGAATTTCCACCGGGTACTGAAATGCCAGGAAAATGCCCTCGCGTGCGCGATCCTCCGGCGACATCGCCAGCAGGTCCTTGCCGTCGTAGGTCACCTGGCCGCCGGTGACCGCGTACAGTTCGCGGCCGGCCAGCACCTGTGCCAGCGTGCTCTTGCCGGAGCCATTCGGCCCCATGATGGCGTGCACTTCGCCGGCTTCGACGGTGAGGTCGATGCCCTTCAGAATCTCCCGGTCGCCCACCGTGGCGTGCAGGTCTTTGATCTCTAACAATGCCATTCAGCCCTCCAGGTAGGACAGACCATCGCTTTTCGTGGTCTGTCATCGCTCGCCAAAGCGCAAAACGTTGACAGACGACAAAAACCGATCGTCCGTCCTACCTTCACCCTACGCTTCCTTCCAAACTCACGCCGAGCAGCTTCTGCGCTTCCACGGCGAACTCCATCGGCAACTCGCGGAACACTTCCTTGCAGAATCCGTGGACGATCATCGAAACCGCGTCTTCGCCCGAGAT
>Ga0371490_1000394_pt1 | contig 31073 bp, 23 predicted proteins | sample MB2SIPfraction_FD_207959 | JGI IMG/M metagenome (GOLD analysis project Ga0371490, IMG submission 207959) | Lab enriched peat soil microbial communities from McLean, Ithaca, NY, United States - MB28FN SIP fraction | ecosystem: Environmental > Terrestrial > Soil > Wetlands > Peat | place: USA... | reverse complement strand
CGGGCCATCTCCGGGCGGCTGCGCACTAGCGAGGCGATGGAGTTGAGGGTGTTGAAGAGAAAGTGAGGGTTGATCTGGCGCTGCAAGGCATCGAGCCGCGCCTCGAGCAGAAGCCGCGTCTGCTCCTTCAGCTTCAACTCCATGCGCAGCGCGTTCCATACCTTCAGCGCAATGCCGACGACCATGGGCGCACAGAGCCAGACCAGAATCTGCAGCCATGGCGTGGGGGTACGCAGGGCAAAGAGCCGGCCGGGATACATTCTGGCCAGTTGCTCGCGCGCGATCTCAAAGGCCACGATGAGAAACAGCATCAGGATCTGACGATCCATGCGCGGGGTGCGCAGATTGCGGCGAATCCAGCGATAGAGGCTGAGATCGATGAGCGGAGTGAAGTCCCAGATCTCCTCCGGCTCCACAAACCGGCCCAGGATGCCCGCAGCCAGGCCCAGAGCCATGTTGAAGGGCAGCGCCATATATTCGTGATGGACCACGGCAGGAATGGAAAGCACTGCGCCGCCCACGGCAGCCCAGGAGGGTCCGACCAGCAGACCCATGAGGATGGTGGTCTCAAAGGAGATGTCGGCGGCCAGGAAGTTCGACACGGTGGTGCGCACCCAGACACCGAGGGTGAGCGGAACGAGCAGGAAGCCGAGCAGGACCAGAGTCTGGCGGCGGCGGCGTTTTTCGAGAAACAACACGCGCTGAAAGTCGCTGGAGCGCGCCAGGGCGCTGGCCGTGGCTGCCGCCACACCCAGCTTGACCAGCAACGTGATGAGGATCAGCTTCTCGTCTGCCACGCATTCACTGTATCGCGCGGCGCCGGTATGCATCCAATCAGATACCGTGCTGCCGTCTCACGGAGTGTGTCCAGGGGCCCGGCACGTCGACTAGGAGCCAAGTAAAATACGGTTATGGCATTTGCGAGCGTGAAAAAGGTAGCCGATGCGGAGTTCCCTACCCGCTGGGGCGCCTTCCGCATTCTAGGGTTTGAAGGGACCACGGCCGCCGAGGGCGGCAAACCTGCCGAGATAGAGGGTCTGGTGGCTCTGGTGATGGGCGACGTGCACACGACGACGCCGCTGGTGCGCATCCACTCGCAGTGCCTGACCGGCGACGTTTTTGGCTCGCTGCGCTGCGACTGCCGGCTGCAGCTGGAGCTGGCGCTCCGGCAGATCGGGGCCAACGGCTCGGGCATCCTGCTCTACGAGCAGAAGGAGGGCCGCGGGATTGGCCTGATGGCCAAGCTGCAAGCCTACGAGCTGCAGGATCAGGGGTTGGACACGGTGGAAGCCAACATCAAGCTGGGCTTTGCGCCGGACTGCCGGGAATACGAGCTGCCAGCCGAGGTGCTGAAGGCCCTTGGCATTGGCGCTGTGCGACTGATGACCAACAACCCGGAGAAGGTGGCTGCGCTGGAATCGGCCGGGATCCAGGTGGTGGAGCGCGTCTCCGCCGAAGTGGAGCCGCTGGAGAGCTTTGCCGAGTACGTCCGGGTGAAGCAGGAAAAGATGGGGCACATTACGGATCTGGGGTAGGACCGAGGGACCAAGGGGTCTAGGGAACGAGGGAACAAGGGTAAGAGCAAGTTTGCAGGGAGGAAAGTGAAAAGGGGCGCTTCGGCGCCCCTTTTGCTGGAGTAAACGATCCGCGCCCAAGCCTCGGAGTGTATGGGTTTGGAGTATGGCGTCTTGGCATCCCAGGTCTCAACATCGAGACCTGGGGCACCCTCACCTTCTTCCCATTCTTTCCCGCCAGGAACGCGGAAAAGGATGGGGCCCCCTCACAGTCTGCAGTTGCCGGACCCATCGTACAGAGGACAGCAGTTCATGCGGCGGCGAGGGCTTGGCGGTGGTGACCATCTGGCCGATGTGGAGCACTACGCGGCGAGAGGCAAGAACTGCGCTACCAGGCGTAAGCGGCCATGATCTGCGGAGAGCCGGTTTTGCCGTCGACCACGCTGACGCGCAGAACCACCTCGATGTTGAGATGACCGAAGTCGCGGCCAAGCCGGCTGCGGAGCTCCTGCATGTAGTGCTCATCGACGACAAAACGGGAAGCGGCTTCGGTTCCGTTGCGGCCCAGGCCAGCCAGCACCACCACCCAGTTGTCGGTGGTGTTGTCCCAGAAGCGGGCCAGCAACGCATAGTCGTCGGAGTTCTCGTAGGGCAAGGAGGGATCGCGATGCCAGCCCCCCTCCGGATGCTGCTGATCCTGGATGGTCTGCGGGTGGGAGCCGAGGGTGGAGAAGTGGTAGCGCAGAGGATCGGTGAGCCGCAGCGTCCACTGATTGTTGTAGGCATTCAGCAGGATGATGGGATGCTCGTGGAACTCCGGCAGAGGCGTGGAGGCAGCAAAACGAAACTGCGGCGTGGCCCCGCCCCGCTCGATCACGGTGCTGAGCAAGGCCGTGGAAACCTCCGTCTGCAGAGAGAAATAGGGATAGTCGATCTCTTTGCTGGCGGTGAAGAAGCCCGGAACCGGGTTCTGGAGGAAGGTGTTGCCGCCGGCGCAGAGCAGGATGTCGCCCTTGTTCTGGAGGATGGGCGCCCAGAAGCTTTCGACCGGCCCTTTGCGCGCACGGATATGGGTGATCAGCAACCCGGCCGCAATCAGCAGACAGACAGCGGCAGCGATGGCCAGCACGAGCCACTTTCTGGATCGCCATGCGGGACGGGAGGCCGGATTGGCCGCATCCACCGGCTGGTGGGCGGCGTGTTCTTCCAGGGCAGCTCCAGCGGGGTGCGAGGGGAAATGAAACTCCGGAACGTAGCTGCCCGAGGTGAGAGTAATCCGGACAATGGAGGGTTTCTTCTGCTCCAGATCATATTGCGAGAGGCGGCGGCGGACATCGTTGGCGCGAACGCGGACGATGGCGTCGGTGGCGGTCTCATATTCAATGGGACGGCCGAAGACCCGGGCGCCGATGAAGCGCTCGGTCAGGCTGTCGAACTCCTGATTGAGAGCTCCGTTGACGACGAACTCGAGCAGATCCTGGCAGCGTTTGCTGGAGGAGAAGTGCGGACTCTTGAGGATGGACTCCAGCTCAGCACGGACGGCTGCCTCCTGAATGGGAGTCAGCCGGTCAGCAGGCGAATGGGTGGAGTTCATCGTCATAAGCTGGAGAACTTGCTTGACGGCTGATTGTAGCACCTCTCGTAACCTAGCTCGTAACCTTTTATTAATGCATTTATTTACAACGCCTTACAGTGTTACTCAGGATGGAACTGTTCCGAACATTGACACCTATTCTTTGAGAGTCGAAAGTCACTCCCGGCTCAGAATCCGCGCGCTGTGTGCAGGATACGAAGAGCCGCTCAAACCAGTGAGCGTAGCAAGTTCACCGCCGCGAACCTGATGACCGCAGCGGAATGGGGAGAAAGAGCGGGACGACGGCAGAAGAATCCAAGCCGCGTTCCGGGTTGGTCCCCTGGCTAATAGCGAACGCACGCACTGGTAGAGGAAGAGACAAGACCAGGCGCCGGCAAAAGAACCGGCACCGCAACTTTCTTAGGAGACGGTATGCAAACTACTTTGCTGACCAAACGAAGCTGGAATCGCCAGGCATGGCACGCGCTGGGCATTCTGCTCGTCATCCTGCTGTTTGCCGCACAAGCGGGAGCACAGAGAATCACCGGCAACATCACCGGCACGGTGAAGGACGAACAGGGCGCAATGGTGACCACGGCGATGGTGAAGGCCACCAACACCGATACGGGCTTCAATCGCGCGGCGCAAGTGGGCGCCGATGGGACGTTCCTGATCCAATATCTGCCGGTAGGCAACTACACAGTTGCCATTGAAGCCACGGGCTTCAAGAAGTTTGTGCAGGAGCATGTAACGGTGGCTGTGGACCAGACGGTGCCCCTGGCGGTGACCCTGACGGTGGGCGCACAGACGCAGACCGTGGAAGTGACCGAAGCACCTCCGCTGGTGGAAACCTCGACGGCCGAGTTGGGCCGCACGGTTTCACCCGCAGAAATCATCTCGCTGCCTCTGGTGAACCGCAACGCCTACTCCGAGCTTTCGCTGACGGCCGGCGTGATGTCGAATAGCGCCAGCGGCCAGAGCAACGCCAACGGCACCCCGAACTTCCAGATCGGCGTACCCGCGACGCAGGTCATTGTGAATGGCGGCATCGATGCCGGCGTGCCCATGGTGAGCTTCTACCTGGACGGCGGCATCAATATGACGGGCCTGCGCAACTACGGCAACCCGCTGCCGAATCCCGACGCGCTGCAGGAATTCCGCGTTGAGACCAGCAACTTTGCCGCTCAGTATGGCCGTATGTCGGGCGCAGTGGTGACGGCGGTGACCAAGTCCGGCACCAATGCCTTCCACGGTTCGCTCTTCGAGTTCAACCGCAACACCGACCTCAACGCCTACAACTGGGGCGCCATCACCAAAGCTCCCTATCACCGCAACCAGTTTGGCGGCGCAGTGGGCGGACCGGTGAAGAAGGACAAGGCGTTCTTCTTCTTCAGCTATGCAGGCCTGCGCCAGGTGGTTGGCAGCCAGCTGACCGGCGCGATTGTGCCGACCGCGGCGGAGCGGCTGGGCGACTTTACCGCCGACAGCGGCATCAATATCTTGATGCCGGGTACGAAGACACCGGTCAACGGCGCCAACACCAGCTCGGGCTGTACGACGATCACGGCGGCGACGGCCGGCAAGTGCGTTCCTCAGGCCCTGCTCGACAAGGCGGCCGGGAACCTGATGAGCAAGTACGTTCCCCTGCCCAACGGCGCGGCAGCAGTCAGCGGCGGTGGCGCAGCTTACAGTGGTTTCTTTACCGGTCCGACCAACCAGGACGAGTACCTGGCCAAGTACGACGAAGTGCTTTCCGACAGGGACCACGTCGCAGGCAGCTACTTCTACTTGAGCACCACCCAGAATGCGTATGGCAACGGCAATATTCCGTATACGATCAATCAATCGTTCGCCAAGCAGAATGTGGTGAACGTCAGCGACGTTCACACCTTTGGCATGTCCACGGCCAACCAGGCGTGGTTCACCTTGACCCGTGTTGCCGGCGGCCGCACCAACTTGCCAACGGTGGGCCTGGAAGACCTGGGCTCGACCTTTACCACGCAGGGTCCGAAGACCCTGCCGCAGCTCTCGATCTCCGGCTTCTTCTCCGGCGGTGGCGCACTGGCCGGCCCCGTCAGCTACACCACATTCCTTTCCGTGCGCGACATGGTGAGCAAGACGCTCGGCAAGCACCAGCTGGACTTCGGCGGCGAAGCCTCGCTGGAGAAGGACCCGATCCGTGGCAACCTGTACAACTTTGGCGTGTTCAGCTTCTCCAATTCCGCGCCGACTACCACCAGCAACGCCCTTTCCGACTTTGTGACCGGCCAGGTTTCCACCATGGAGCAGGACACGCCGTACCACTCGCTCACCTCGACCTGGTACTCGGCCTTCTTCCTGCAGGATAACTACCGCGTCGCGCAGCGCGTAAACCTGAACCTGGGCCTGCGCTATGACGTGCAGCAGGCGCCGGTGGAAGCGTCCAACCTGACGGCCACCTTTGTTCCCGGCATCCAATCCACGATGGTTCCCTCAGCACCGTTGGGAATGCTGTTCCCTGGTGACAAGGGCGTGCCGCGCGGCATCACCAGCACCCGCTGGCACCATGTCTCACCGCGCGTAGGCGTGTCGTGGGATCCGTTTGGCGATGGCAAGACCGCAATTCGCGCCGGCGCCGGCCTCTTCTACGGCTCGGTGGCAGGCAACGAGTGGAACCAACCGGCCAACGCGCAGCCGTTCGCAGTTCGTCAAACTGGTTTCTCCGTCAACTCTTTCACCAACATTTACGCTCCCACACTGGCGAACGGGGCAGCGTCTTCCTTCCCGAATGGAGACATCTTCCCCTACACCTACGCTCCGGCGAGCCCGCGCTTTATTTCGGCAGCCAGCATTGAAACGATTGGCCAGCAGTACCAGTGGCCGCTGACCTACCAGTTCAACACCGCCGTGCAGCGCCAGTTGCCGCACAACGTGAGCGCCACCGTAGCCTATGTGGGCACGCTCACCCGCCACATGCCGTTCTTCATCGACGCCAACTATGCTCCGTATGCGGCTGGCGCCACCACCAACGCGAACAACATCAACTCCCGGCGTCCTTATGATCCGGCACTTACGGCAGGACAGCTCGGTACCTTGGGCCAGGTGACGTATCTGGAGTCGCAGGAGAACGCCTCCTACCACTCGCTGCAGATCACGGCCAGCCGTCCTCTGACGCACAACGTGATGATCAACGGCTTCTACGTTTGGAGCCACAACCTTGAAACCGTCAACCCCGATGGCGACGGCCAGGGCACTGCGCAGGACTTCGACAACCTGTGGGAAGAGCGCGGACGCACCGATAACGATCGCCGCCATGTGGCCAGCATGTCAGGCACCTGGACGCTGGATTACTACAAGGGCGAAAACAAGATCTTGAAGCAGGCCGTGGACGGCTGGCAGATTTCGCCGATCGTCAGCCTGCAGGCCGGCACGCCGTTCACCATCACCACCGGCTCCAACAAGAACTTCGACAGCGCCAACGCCAACCGGCCCAACCTGGTTCCCGGCGTCAATCCTGTACTGGACGCACACCGTTCGCGTGGTAACTCGGCAAGCACAAGCGGCTCCGGCACGGCTGCTGGAGAGTGGTTCAACACGGCGGCCTTCATCGCCAACGGCCCCGGCGTGGCGGGCGGCATCGGACCGGGTGGAGCCGACGGCAACTCGCGTCGCGACTTCCTGACCGGACCTGGCTATCGCGACATCGATCTCGGTCTGCTGCGTGAGTTCCGCTTTGAGCGGGGCATCGTCTTCCAGCTCCGCGGCGAAGCCGTGAACGCCTTCAACATGGTCAGCCTGAACGGCCCGAACACTACCCTGTCGTCGTCCAGCTTTGGCCACATCACTGCGGCTGGAACGCCTCGCCTGATCCAGGTGGGCGGACGCCTGACCTTCTAACAGTTCCTCTCCCGGCGGCAGAGAGCCTCCGCCGCCGGAAGAATTCTTCTTGCGCCAAGAAAAGGGAATGCTCGCATGAGCATTCCCTCTTTTTTGCCACCTGCGGTGGGGGCATTGCATGCAGCAGACCGCTTCGCGGCACCTGTGGTGCGGCAAACGTGCTGCGTGCCTTTCCTGCGGACGCCGGTATGTGTGGATGGACCGCATTCCCCACCTTGAAAGGTGGGGGGGGAACAGCATTGCGCCTACGGCGCAATACCCATCGATTCCGTTCGCTTTGCGCTCAACCGCAAAGCGAACGCGGTTTGCGCTTTGGCATCTCAGCTTCCCTGGTCTCAAAAGCGAGACCTGGGGCACCCGGCATTGCATGCAGCAGACGCACCCGGCAGGGGCTGAAGTCCCAACCCTCCATATTGCGGCGCTTTCGGCACGACTCAAGTCGTGCCCTGTTACAAAACATGCGGGACGAGACTCGCGGCGGGAGCTTCGATGGTCACCTTATTGATCCGGCCCCTATGAGGTGAGACTGACCCATCCCACCCTAGCCGCAAAAACAAAGGCGCGGCGAGGATGGGGCACCCACAAGGATCGGGCACCCCGGTTCTATTCTTTTGGGGCCGGATCAATCAAACCGGCGGGAGCTCATGCCGGTGTAATTGCGCAGCTCGTAGGCGATGGCATCGAGCAGCAGGCGCGGAGAAACGTCGGCGGGCTCGGGAATCTGCATTTTGGCGCAGAGGGTACGAAGCAGGCGCTGGGCGATCTGGTCCTTGGTGTGTACGTCGAGCTCGGGGATGCGGGCAAAGAAGGTGTCGAGCAGGATCAGATCGTCGGCTGTGAGCCGGGCGATGGCATGAGCCGGAAACTGCGCAACGTGGGGAACGGCCTGCGGCGCGCCGTCCGCCACAAAAAAGCCGGCAGTAATGGTGCGGGACGCATCGCTGAGCGCGCCCCACTCGCCCAGGTCTTCGGCGTGGACCACAACGGTTCCGGCCATCAGATCGCCGAGCCGCTGGCGCTGCTTGTTACACAGAATAGCGATGATTCCGACCAGGTACATGACCGGCAACGCATCCGCCACGCGGAGCAGATTGCGGGCCATGGCTTCCACCAGCGTGATCTGGCGGCCCGAATCCTTGATGACCCGCAGCTTGAAGATGCGCTTGCCGGGGGTTTGCCCGCGCCACAGTCCTTCAAAGAGCGCGTAGTAGCCCCAGAAGGCCAGAAAATGCAGAAAAATGAGGATGGCCGTGGTCCAGGCCGCGGCACGCGCGGACATGGGAGCCGCATGCGAGGACACGGAGGTGTTGGTGGCCAGCAGGACCAGAGCAACGACCAGAAGGATGTACGCCACAACCTGGATGAGAGTATCCATGAATACAGCCAGAAATCGGCTGCCCACGCCAGCCAGCGGAAGCCGCAAAGCCACATGTTCCGGGGTTTCAATGCTAAGCTGATCCTGATAACTCTCCACGCCCATGATCTCTAACTCCTGGATTGAACAGCGGCGGCCGCACTGGAACCGGCTTGAGACCCTACTATACCGGGCCGAGCGGCAGGGTTTGAAGTCGCTGGATGCGGCCGAGATGGAAAGCCTCGGCCTGCTCTACCGGCAGGCGGCCACGGATCTGGCGGCGGTGCGCGGAGAGCGCGCGGCGCGGGTGGCGGAAGAGTACCTGAACCGGCTGCTGAGCCGCGCCCACCACTACGTGTATGCCGGGCAACGGATGACGCTGCGCAGCCTGCTGGCGTTCTTTGTCCGCGAGTATCCGATCCTCTTCCGCCGCCTGTTTCCCTTCACCCTGGCGGCATTCCTGATCTTTGCCGCGGGCGGGGTTCTGGGCACGCTGCTGACCCTGGTGCGGCCGGAGTTCATGCGCGCCTATCTGGGACCGCAGATGGTGGCCACCATCGAGCATCACCAGATGTGGACCGAATCGCTGGTGACGGTGTCGCCGCAAGCCTCGGCGACCATTGCCACCAATAACCTCAGCGTGTGCTTTACCACCTTTGCAATGGGGAGCTTCGGCGGCATCGGCACGCTGGTGCTGCTGTTCCAGAACGGCATGCTGATGGGGGTGGTGGCCACAGCCTGCGCCCAGCAAGGCATGGCGATGAGCCTGTGGAGCTTTGTGGCGGCGCACGGATCGCTGGAGCTGCCCTCGATCTTCATTGCCGGGGGCGCGGGGCTCAGGCTGGGCTGGGGCGTGCTGTTTCCGGGAATTCTGCGCTGGAAGGGCTCGGTGGCACTGGCAGGAGCGGAGTCGCTGCGGCTGGTTTCGGCCACCATTCCGCTTCTGCTCGTTGCCGGCTTGATCGAGGCGTTCCTTTCCCCTTCGCATGTGCCGGTGGGGCTCAAGTTCGGCGTGGGCGCAGTGCTGTTTTCCGCGCTTGGGTTCTGGCTGAGTTCCGCGGGCAGGAAGAAGCAGGAGACCCTCGAAGAGGAAGAACGCGCGGTCAGAGCGTTCCGCGCGCTTTGATCTCCAGATACTGGTTGATGGCGGCAAGGCCCACCTCAGCCGGCGAGGTTTCCACCACCAGGACGCCGCGGCGGCGCAACTGCGCGACCACGGAGCGACGGCGCTCCAGCACCTGATGGGCGGCGGTAACAGCGAACATGTGCGCCGCATCCTGGGGCGTGGAGCGGGCAAAGGCCTTGAGCTCCGGATGCTCGATGAGCAACAACACACAGAGATGGCTGAGGGCCAGATCAGAGAGGGCCTGCGCCACCTCCGGCAGTGCTACGCTTTCCCCTACCTCGCAGATCCAGAAGACGAGACCGCGGCGCGACTGCAACTGGCGCAGACGCATGGCCGCGCGGCGATGGTCACCCTCGGTGCGCTCGGCGCGGACCAGCGAGAGAGCGTCGAGCAGGCGGCGCAGATGCAGATTACCCTTGCCAGGCAGGATCTGCTGCTGAATCTGGCGGCCATAGGCGAGCAGGGCGGAACGGTCGCCGGCACGATCCGCCACCTGCGCCAAAAGCAACGCGGCAGAGGCCGCCTGATCGAGCTGGGTGAGGTCGAGGCCGGTCTCGGCGCCGTAGACCAGGTCGCCACGGCCGGCCAACGCCTCCGCCGCGGCATTGCTGCGCACTGGCAGGCGGAAGCTGGTGCGGGAGAGCCGGCCGGCATCGACCACGGCCCAGACCTGCTGGCTGCGCTCGGCGGTGAAGGTGCGCACGATCAGCTTGGCACGGCGCGCGGTGGCGGTCCAGGAGATGAAGCGGGGCTCGTCACCGGGCTGATACTCGCGCAGGGAGTCGAACTCGCGGCCCAGGCCGATGCGGCGAATGCGACGACGCTCCATCTCCGCCTGGCGGGCACGGAGCAGGTAGATGGAATCGTCGCCGGAGATGAGCGAGGCGGGCGCGACGCGGATCTTCTGCACAGGCGCGGCCTGGGCCAAGCGCTCCACCATGCCCACGGCGCTGCGATAGCGCAGATACACGGCGCCCAGCGCAAGATCGCCGCGCAAACGGGGCCAGCAATCGACGACGATGGCGGCCGGATCGTTGCGCCAGACGAGGAGCGGGCGGAAGACAGGAGTTTGTACCAGCGTGGGATGCAGACTGTCCATCACGCGCAGGCGCAGCCGGGTGCGGGCTTGCTGGGCGATGCTGACGCGCACCTGCGCGTGACTGCCTACCGCAGGCAGATTGAGAAATGCGCGCTCTACCTGGATGCCGTCGCAGGGCGGCAGCAAGAAAGCGTCGACGACGGCAAGAGCGAGCACGAGCAGATCCCAGGCAGGCATGAGCCAGAGCAGGCGGGGCTGGAAGAAGGCCGGTACGGAGAGCAGCAAGCCGCCTGCCAGCAGCCAGAGAGCGCGCGGCGTGAGCACAAAGCCGATGGTCCGCGCCCAGCGGCCCGCATAGGTGGCCTGCGCCGAAACCGGTTTGGGAAGCAGATCGTCCATGGAGTGCAGGTTTCTCCGGATTATTGCGGGACGGAGACGGCGGCCAGAATGTCGGTGAGGGCGCGGTCGGTGGTGTAGCCCTCAAGCTCGGCCTCGGGGCGCAGTTGCAGGCGATGGCGGAGGCACGGCAGGGCGGCGGTCTTCACGTCGTCGGGCAGCAGATAGTTGCGGCCGTCGCGGCGGGCATAGGTTTTGGAGACCATCAGCAAGGCCGTGGCGGCACGGGGCGAAGCGCCCAGGGAGAGCGTGGGCCACTCGCGGGTCTTGCGCACCACGGCGAGGAGATAGTCGAGAATCTGCGGCTCCACGAGGGTTTCGCGCACCTCACGGCGGGCCGCGGCCAAGAGCTCGGGAGCAAGCGGCTCAAGCTGGGCAGCCTCCAGCAACTGCGGCGTGGCATGATGCCGCTCGAGAATTACGCGCTCCTCCTCGATGCTGGGATAGCCGACGCGAATCTTCAGCAGAAAGCGATCAAGCTGGGCTTCGGGCAGTGGATAGGTGCCTTCGAATTCGATGGGATTCTCGGTGGCGAAGACGGTGAAGTAGGGGTCGAGATCGTAGCGCACGCCGTCGCTGGTGATGTGGCGCTCCTCCATGCACTCCAGCAGCGCGGCCTGGGTGCGCGGCGGCATGCGGTTGATCTCATCGGCCAGCAGGAATTGCGTGAAGGCCGGGCCGCGATGGAAGACAAAGCTGTTCTCAGAGGCGACAAAGATGTTGGTGCCCACGATGTCGGCCGGCATCATGTCGGGCGTGCCCTGGATGCGGCTGTAGCTGAGCGCCAGCCAGCGGGCGATGGTCTTTACGGCGAGGGTCTTGGCCACGCCGGGGACGCCCTCCACCAGCGCGTGGCCGCCGGCCAGCAGGGTGACGATGGCCTGCTCGACCAACTCCTGCTGGCCGACCACGACTTTGCCGATCTCGCAGATGGCCTGGTGAAAGAGAGCCTCAACGGCTGGAGACGAATTCATTTCCTGATCAGACACGTGGATCATTCTCCGCTGTGGGATGAAGTTGGTTGACGATGCGGGCGATTTCCGCCTGGATGCGATGGAGGGCCTGGACCCGGGTAAGGGCGCGGGCTGGTTTGATACGCCCGGAGGCAGGCTCCAGGAGCGCTTCGAGGGCTGGGTTCGCGTAATTGAAGCGCGCACTGAGCGCCTCGACGATGGCGGCTGGGCCGGCATTCAGTGTTTCACGGCTGAAGCCGCATTGCCGCTCCAGAAAATCGAAGAAGCTGCGGCGGGCCTGCTCGATGGCGGCCTCACCGGCGCCGCCGCGATGGTAGACGCTGCCCATGGAGTGGGAAAACTCCAGCGGCGAGGTGCGCGGCGCGGCATCCACCTCGCGCAGGGCGCCATGGCGGCGCGAGAAGCTGAAGAGAATAGCCGCGGCAATCAACCCCAGCTGCAGCTTGAGGGCCATAACCGGAGTGCCGCGAGTACGGCTCCACAGGTCGTCGCGCACGCCGTGCAGGTACTCATCGAAGAGAACGGTGCGATGGGAAGGGGGCAGGCTGGCCAACAGCAGTTCCAGGTTTTCGTTCTTCATCACGCCGGCATTGTTCATGGGAGCCGACTCGCTCCACAACACCACCCTGCCCTTGCCCATAGGGATCTCGACGACGGCGGCATTGGCGCCGCAGCGTTGCGCGAAGACCGGATTGGGCGGCGTGTTCTTCCATTTAAACGCGTGCTCAAAATGCAGGTGCTGAATGTGCGCAATCGCACTTGTGCCTTCCGGATGAGCATCGCAGGGATCGCTACTGACGCTCAGTTGCGTGGGATCGGGCAGCACCAGGAAAGCCGCTCCATAGCCCGCGGCCAGGACCCATCCGCCACGGCGGACAAACTCCTGGACGCCCTGGGTCTCGTTGGCGATCAGGTTGCCTTCCGGCGCGGTGACGACCAGGGTGGAATGTGCGGCATCCACCCGACCTAGATCGATGGAGGGTTTCTCCCAGCGCGCGGTTTCGTAGCCCATCTGCGCGAGCGCGAGGAAGACGGCTTTGATGCCCTTTTCGCCAGTATTGAAGGTGGTGGGCCGCGCGTCGCGTTCCACCGGGGCAGGCGTGAGCAGGGCGGTGACGACGATGAGCAAGCCCGCTGCCAGCAGGCAGAAGAGGATGAACTTCGCTTCCCTGCTCCAGGTCTTCATCGCGTCTCCAGAGAGCTTTGCAGTTGGGCGGCGCGCAGATAATCCTCCGAGGTGGCATCGCGATAGCCGTACCAGGTGAGCTCGAAGAGGCGGGTTTGCTCAACCAACGCCGAGCGGGCCGGCGTGCCCGGCTGGAGCAGGCGCAGGTACTCGCGCGGCGTACGGGTGCGGTTGATCTGCCATGCGCGGCGCGACTCAAAGCCGGCGATGGTGGCCCAGTAGAGGGCATGAATCGCGGGACGCCATTCGTTCCGGTTGGCAAACTGCGCGGCCAGAACAAGCCACTCCGACTGGGGCGCAAGAGTGCCGGCCGGGTGCGCATCCTGCGCGGCCGCGGGACGGAGACGGTCCTCGCGCACCTGGCGCATCAGCCACACCAGCAACAGAACCGCCGGAACGATAAACAACAAGGCTTGGAAGAAGCTCTTGAGCCAGCTGGGCGCGTTGGTCAGCGCATCGACACCGCTACCGAGAACGCGGCCGAGCCAGCGGAGAAACTGATTCCACTTGCGCTCGATCCAGGAGGGAGCGGGTTGCTGCTGAAACTCGCGGGTGGCCAGCACGCGGTCGACTTCCGTCCGCGCCTGCTGAACGCGCGCCGGCGGAACAGCCTCTTCGACCGATGCGGCCAGGGCCGTGCGCGCGGCGTGCTGCGGGAATGAAACAGACGCTCCTGCAACGGGAGCCGGAACCGATTGCGCAGCGAGGCTGAGCGCGCTGGCGAGCGCCAACACCAGTCCGGCCAAACGGCGTTCGAGAGATCGCGTCATCTCGGGCATCACGGGATCGGGATGGCCTCCGGTGCAGGCGGCGGGGGTGGCGCCGAACGACTCATCAGGTATTCGATATCGAAACCCTCGCGGCGCACGCGCTCATCGAAGTAGAACAGGCAGAGCCCGACGGCGGCAATGGGCGAGACCAGCACGCCGTAGATGAAGCCCAGCAGCAAGGTGGTGAGTTGATAGATGAGGTGGCCGTTGGGACCCATCTTCGGCAGCAGAATGGCCATGGGAAGCAGGATGGAAAACAGCACCGACTCCAGTGCCACCATAAACAGGAAGAGAAGGAAGATGCGCACTTTGCGCGAGACCAGCAAGGCGCGGCTGCGGCGGATGGAGGCAACAATCTTCTGCCCTTCCACCACACAGACGGGAATGGCCAGGGCCACACGAATGGAACTGATGACCAGCCAGACGAGATATCCGATGACGACCGCGACGATCAAAAAGCCGGCGGCCAGGTTTCCGATTCCACCGAATGAACCTGCCACCGCCGCTAGGATTACGGCCGCAAACATGGCCAGGGTGGGAAGCCAGAAGGCAAACCAGAACTGGGCCATGGCCAGCAGCAGATAGCGGAACCATTTGCGGAAGGCAAAATCGAAGCCGGACTTCATGGTGGCCGGTTCGCCCAGGTAGATGCGGGCGATGCACCAGGTGGTAGCGGAGACCGAGATGCCGTAGACGCAGATGCGGAAGAATCCACCCACGAGCACCAGGCCCAGATTCACCAGGTAGGGACGGCTCAAGGGCGCGCCGCCACTTCCGTCCAGGGGCGTGTGGGTAGCCAATAAGTAGGCAATGCGCACCAGGCCGAAGAGCAAGGAGACTGCGGCGGGAAAGACGGCCAGGCCAGCGAAGAGCAGGAAGTGGGAACGATAGAGCGCAAAGGTCCGGTCGAGAACCTGACCGGTAGTAAGCGGAGCTAACTGAAATTCCTGAGCAGACGCAGGCTGCGTAACTCCGGGGCCGGAAGGATCGATCGTCGGATCATTCATCGGAAAGCCTCTGGACTGAGTTGCGGCAAGTGTAGCACGAGAGCTACGGGACTTCATTCCAGGCAGACCCGAACGGCCAAATTGTCACATTTGTTCGTCCCATGCCTCAAGTGCGCTACTGAAACTCGACCCGTGAAATAGGTCGGACAGACTGCCGGGGCCGCATCTTACCAATAATACTCAGCAACAATCTGCGGTGGGCTCGCTTCGCCTTTAATTACATCGATTCTCAATACAATCTGCACGTTCTTGTTCGGATCGCGCAGGACGCTGGACAGCTTGTTCACATAGCTGGGATTGGTTACAAATTCACCGGCGGCTTGACTGGCATGCATCCCCAGGCCGCCCAGGATAACCGCGATCTGGCCGGATAGCGGGTTTCTGGCTCGGGTAACCAATGCGTAATCCTCGCCGGACTCCGAATAAGATATACCCCACGGGGTGCTCCAATTTTTGCGCTCTGGATGTTGCGCGTCTTCAATCCACATCTTCTGCGTAGCAGAATCCATGCGTGGATGGAAGCGAAGTTTGGAAACCATCTGCAACGTCCAGGAATTTTCCAGTACGCCAACCAAAACCGCCGGGCCGGCCCGCAGGTCGGTCAAAGTGACATTCTCAGAAGAACGGAGCAGCGATTGCTTTCCGTGCCGGGTCAGCATTTCGGTAATGCGCGTCGTCTGGACCGCATCGGTCAGGGTAAGCGCTGGCCAATCCATGGAACTGGTTTCCGGGGTCGCAGGCTGAGCCGCTCCGTTGATAGCGTCTGCCATCTGGGGCGTAAATCGCTTTCGAAAACCCGGAGTGATATCCGCAGGTTCCACCGTCCCGACACAAATCATCACCGGGGTGGAGGAATCGAAAACGGGGCCCCAGAACCGATTCATGCCGGCATCGGATCGGCTGCGCAGCAGCATGAAGGCCACAATGGAGACTAAAACGAGGACAACCGTGGCAACGGTAAGCTTCTTCCAAAGAGCGAAAGATCCTATCGCCCGCTTCCCATCTTCCAGGCTCTCCGCTTCGACTGTATCCAGAGTTTCGGGGCTGGTCAACGATGGGGCGGACGGTGCAGACGGAAGCCGAAAACGCACCAGATACGAGCCAGGCGGCAGATCGATGCGCAGTTCGTTCTGGCGGCCTTCTTCCTGGTAATACTGCGCGATGCGCTTGCGCACCTCGCTGGCCGAAACGCGCACGATACAGTCGCTGGCCGTATCGAAGGAAGGCTCGCGGTGAAAGACCTCGACGCCGATGGTCCGTTCCTTCACGCTCTCCTGGTCGCCGCTGAGTGTCTTCAGCACAACGTAACGGAAGAATGTGCAGGAGCGCTGGCTGGAACGAAATTGCGCACTCCCCAGCATTCTCTCCAACTGCGCAAGGGCCATATCGCGGTCAAGGTCTTTCCCAGCTTTGGAGTGCATCGCGTTTGCAATGTGAGAGGCCATCGGGCGTGTGCCCATTGTATATTGGGAAACTTATGATTGGCGACACTGCAGAACGCGCCCTCGTCAAGTGTTCCACTGCGGTGCAACTGCCTCTGTATCGACACGCACTCCACTTTGCCCTTCGCATGCAAGAGAAAAGGCGACGCTTCGAAAATCGAAGCGCCGCCCTGCCGATCTCTCCCTGACAAGTTTCACAACGAACCCGGAACGGGGGATGCCAGGATTTCAAGTTCGCATTTCTTCAGGCTACGTGCTGGATGGCAGAATCCATCGGGTGCACCTTGAAGCGGGCAGGCTTGACGGAGAGCTCCTTTTCCATGCGCTTGAGGGTGCGCGTCTCACTGGGTGCGGCAAAGGTGGAAGCCACGCCCTGGCTGGAGGCACGGCCGGTACGGCCTACGCGATGCACAAAGTCTTCGGCCTCGCGGGGGAGATCGAAGTTGACCACATGGGCCACGTCCGGCACATCGATGCCGCGCGCCACCACATCGGTGGCTACCAGCACCCGATGGCGGCCTTCGGTAAAGCCGCGCAACGCGGAGTTGCGCTGCGACTGAGTGCGGTCGCCGTGGATGGGAGCCGCGGCGTAGCCAGCCTTCGCGAGCCGGCGCGCTACGCGATCGGCACCATGCTTGGTGCGGACAAAGACCATGAAGCTGCCCTTGTTGGACTGGAGCAGGTGCTCGAGGAGCTCCTGCTTCTTGTCCACCGGCACCTCGAAGGTCTGGAGCTTGACGTTGGCCGAAGGCTTGAGGGTGGCGGCAATCTCAATATGCACCGGGTTGTTCAGATAGAGACCCGCGACCTCGCGGATGGCCGGGCTGAGAGTTGCCGAATAACACATGGTCTGGCGGCCCTTGGGAAGCAACGCGGCAATGCGATGAATGGCCGGCTTGAAGCCCATATCGAGCATGCGGTCCACTTCATCGAGGACCAGCATCTTGACGCCGTCCAGCTTGACCAGACCGCGGGAGAGATAGTCCTCCAGACGGCCGGGCGTAGCCACGATCAGGCGCGCGCCGCGGCGAATGGTGGCCAACTGCGGAGCCTCGGGAAGGCCGCCGCAGACCAGCGCGGCACGCTCGTCGGATTGGACCAGATTGCGCCAGGCATCGATGACCTGCATGGCCAGTTCGCGCGTGGGCAGCATGACCAGAGCGCGGGTGGAGGCGGGCTCCACGGCCAGCCGCTCAATGAGCGGCACCAGGAAGCTGAGGGTTTTACCGGTACCGGTTTGCGCCGTAGCCAACACGTCGCGGCCCGCCATGGCGGGGGGAATGGCCGCTTCCTGCACGGGAGTGGGGTAAACGAAGTTGGCTTGCTTGAGCTGCTGCAACATGGCAGCGGAGAGATTCAATTCAAAGAAGAGTTTCAACGGATTCCTGTCCTGCGCCGGCGCGGGCACACGCTCCTGCGGTAGAAGCCGCGGAGGGTCCGGACAGGCGCTATGGTTCGCACTCTGCCGCAGCCCCAGACACAAAGGGCGCAGAGAGGCGTTCTGAGAGATGCAGAAGATCTGGAAGATTTCGACCAGATTCGACACCCATGCCGCGTCTTCGACCGATGCAAACCATCGCATCGAGTCTGGTCCGGTTCCACGCCCGGGAGGGGGGAGCCTTGACATCAATGGACCATTACGCTGAGGGGCTGGGGAATGTACCTGCGGCCAGCGTCGTCACGACGCCACCGGGAACGGCTCACAACCAAACAACTGAGCGTGAATCCATGATAACACGATATCGATTCTGCCGTCTGCGCCCAAGCCACATTCAATCGGCGCCCTGGGCTCCGACACCGGTGGGGTTTGCCAGAGTGGGATAGCACAAGGCCAATCTTGGCGGCCGGATCGAGTGGAGTCCGCCAAAAATTCATGCCATTATCCTGCAGGCTTCGAAAATCGAGTGAGCAGGAGCTAAAGCCACGACCCTCAATATTGCGGCGCTTTCGGCACGACTAAAGTCGTGCCCTGTTACAAAACATACATGACGAGATTAGCGGCGGACTACACTAGCGACAAGATTGGGGCTGCCTGCTTGTAGCGATTGGTTCGACTTACGGGATCGATTTCGTCCGCGAAGTGTTGCGCGCCGGCAGACTTCGTTCTCTTCAAAGCCCAACAGGCAATGCATTCAAGAAAGAACGGCGCATGCACGGAATAGAGCGTATGCTCAATCTAGTAGCACTTTGTTCTTTCTCGCCTTCGGCATTCCAGGTTCAGCTTCGGACGAGCACCGTTCAAGTTCGCAACCGCTTCAAATGGAGTGGCCATGTGTGCGACAAAAAATAGCGATGTAAAGAATCATCTATCTCCGCGAGCGCGGATGGGAAAACGTCTTTTCCGGGCATCCGGCCCATCCGATGCTTCGGGCTTTATAAGCCGAATGCGCGGCGAGGGAGGTTTCTCGCCGCAGCTTCCTCAAGCTCCACGAAAATCTGTCTCAGCCCGCCCAGGCCTGCAATCCAAGCTCGATTCCCCTCCTGTACAAAGCGTGCAGGAGTGAGACACCACTCGGTTTTCCTTCGTCGGGGGTGCGTGCTGCCCAACCGGATGGACCCGATCCGCGAATCGCTCGACAACGGTTGGGCGCAAGTCAAAGACCTGGATGCCCCGGTGCTCGACACCATGATCCGTCAGGCCGGATGGCACTTTATGTGGATCGAGGGAGCCTGCGCCCGGATAGGGATCGGCATCTCCCGGCAGAATGCCACCCGGCATGCGTTGGACCGCGCGCTCGATGGGATTGCCAGACGGTTCAACGCCGCGGAACTCGAGTCCGTCGAGGTCTCACGGTATCCCGGATTTCACATTGCAACGGTCATCCTGCAGCCTCGCCAGATTCAGCAACAGACCTCCCTCGATTGCCCGAACGATATTTGACGTGAGCCCAGCACCTCCGAGAGAACAGCGCACGATTCCAGTTGCGAGGAGCACTTCCTCTAGGTTGGCGAGCGGCGGCAGCAACGAAAGCAGGTCATGATGAACTCCCCGATACAGCTACCAGCAGAAACACCGACCGGGCCCCCCTTCCCCACCGCATTGCCTTCGGTTGGAACCATCGCCCCTTCAGTTCCTTTGCCTACCCGCATTGCCTTTGTCGGGAATTACCTTCCGCGCGAGTGCGGCATTGCGACCTTCACCACCGACCTCTGCACCGCGCTGGCGGCAGAGTACGGAGAGGGCCGAATCTTTGCCATTCCGGTCAACGATCCGAATTCACAGTATGACTATCCGGAACAAGTTCGTCTTGAACTCGAGCAGGAAGATTTGTCTTCCTACGAACGCGCGGCGGACTTTCTCAATTTCAACGGCAACGATCTGGTCTGTCTGCAACACGAGTATGGCATCTACGGCGGCAGCAGCGGCAGCCATATCCTGGCCCTGATTCGCAAGCTGAAGATGCCTCTGGTCACCACGCTGCACACCGTTTTGCGCGATCCGGATACGGAGCAGCGCGCGGTGCTGGAAGAGATCGCAGCGCTCTCCGATCGCCTGGTGGTGATGAGCCATCTGGCGGCCGAGCTGCTGCATGACATCTACGCCGTGCCCTGCGAAAAGATCGACCTCATCCCTCATGGAGTGCCCGAGATGCACTTCATGGATCCTAACTACTTCAAGGATCGCTTCGGCACCGAAGGCCATTCCGTGCTGTTGACCTTCGGTCTGCTGTCGCCGAACAAGGGCATAGAAAACGTGATCCGCGCCCTGCCGGCCATCCTGGCCAGGCACGAGAAAGTGGTGTACATCGTTTCGGGCGTCACGCATCCGCACATCCGCCGCCGCGACGGAGAGACGTACCGCGACTCTTTGACCGCGCTGGCCGCGGAACTTGGCGTCGCATCGCATCTGATCCTCAACAACCGGTTTGTGAGTGCTGAAGAACTGATCGAACACGTGGGCGCGGCGGACATCTACATCACGCCTTACCGGCAGGAGGCCCAGGTGGTCTCCGGAACGCTCGCTATCGCTCTGGGTGCGGGGAAGGCGATCATCTCAACGCCCTATTGGCATGCCCAGGAGTTGCTGGCCGAGGGACGCGGCATTACCGTTCCCTTCGACTGTCCCGAGGCGATTGCCGAGACCGTGTTGCGCCTGCTGGAGAATGATGCCGAGCGCCACGCCATGCGCAAGCGAGCCTATCTTTACTCGCGCGAAATGACCTGGCCCAAGACCGCGCGCGCTTATATGGCCAGCTTCCAGCGGGCGCGCTTCGAGCGCAGTCTGCGTCCCCGGCCCGCACAACAAGATGCGCTTCCCATGCCCGGATTGGGCGACCTGCCGGAACTGAACGTTGCCCACCTGTTGACGATGACGGACGATACCGGCATGTTGCAGCACGCCATCTTCTCATTGCCCAACACACGCGAGGGATATACCACCGATGACAACGCGCGTGCCCTGATCGTCTCCAACGCCTTGAGTGCGGACGCGCAGCAGAAGGACGGAATGCCCGATGCAAACCTCTCGCACCGTTACCTCGCGTTCCTGTGGCTCGCATTCAATGCCGACCTTGGACGATTCCGGAACTTTCTTGGATACGACCGCAGATGGCTCGAAGAGGTGGGTTCGGAAGACAGCCATGGCCGCGCTCTCTGGGCTCTGGGCGCGGTATTGGGACGCTCGAAGGATGCAGGATTGCGCGGCGCAGCAGGCCGGCTCTTTGAGGCTGCCATGCCGGCCACCCTCAACTTTACCAGTCCACGCGCGTGGTCCTTCAGCATTCTCGGAATGCAAGCCTATCTGGATTGGTTCCCGGGCGACCGGAAAGTTCAGGGCGCACGCAACGCGCTAGCCAACCGCCTGCTCGAAATCTACGGACAGAGCCGCAACCAGACCTGGCACTGGTTTGAGAAGAGCCTGGCGTATTCGAATGCAAGGTTGTCGCAGGCGCTCATCCTGGCCGGTGGGCGCAGTGGAAACCAGAAGATGATGGAAGCAGGAATTGAGTCTCTGGAATGGCTCATGGATGCACAACGACGGGCAGACGAAGATCACTTTGTGCCCATCGGCTCCAATGGATTCTTTCGCGAAGGAGGCGAGAAAGCCAGCTTCGACCAGCAACCGGTGGAGGCCACGGCCACCATCTCCGCGTGTCTGGAGGCCTATCGGATCACCCTCCAAACCCACTGGCTCGACGAGGCGCAGCGTGTCTTCGCCTGGTTCCTGGGCCTGAACGATTTACGGCTTCCGCTTTACGATGCCGCAACAGGCGGATGCAGGGACGGCCTGCACCCGGATCGCGTGAACGAGAATCAGGGCGCGGAATCCACGCTTTCCTTCCTGATGGCTCTGCTCGAAATGCGCGGCGAACAAGTGCCCCACGCAATTCAACTCGATGAGGAAGTGAGTATCTATCTTTGAAGCCTAACTCCACTGCGACCGTAGACCCGGAGTTCAATGCTCTGGAATGCCTTGAGCCATGCACTGGCGCGGATCTCCCTCTGCTCACTCGCCACGCATGCAATCCCATTCTCACGCGTGAACATTGGCCCTATCCCATCAACAGCGTCTTCAATGCGGGGGTGGTGCGCCTGGCCGATGGCGACACGCTGCTGCTGTGCCGGGTTGAAGATCGCACCGGACTCTCGCATCTGTGCGCTGCCCGCTCCGCCAACGGCATCGACGATTGGCGCATTGATACCAAACCCACGCTGAAAGCCAATCCACAGGAATTTCCCGAGGAGATCTGGGGCATTGAAGATCCCCGCATCACCTACATCCCGGAGCTGGAACAATACGCCATTGCCTACACCTCCTTTGCGCGGGGCGGCCCGGGAGTTTCGCTGGCGCTCACCCGGGACTTTCGCACCTTTGAGCGCTTTGGCGTTGTCATGCCGCCGGAGGACAAGGATGCCGCTCTGCTGCCGCGCAGGATCAATGGTTATTGGGGCCTCATCCATCGCCCGGTAACCCCCACAGGCGCGCACATGTGGATCTCCTACTCCCCCGACCTGCGCCATTGGGGGAATCACAAAGTCATGCTGGAGGCCCGCCGCGGCGGGTGGTGGGATGCGAACAAGATCGGGCTCTGCTCGCCTCCCATCGAGACGCCGAAGGGATGGCTCACCATCTATCACGGCGTCCGGCAAACCGCCGCCGGCAGCATTTATCGCCTGGGTCTCGCGCTCTTCGATCTCGAAAGGCCTGAAGTCTGCCTCCAGCGCGGCGATTGCTGGATGTTCGGCCCGGAAGCGCTCTATGAGCGCAACGGCGATGTAAAGGATGTTGTCTTTCCTTGCGGACAAACCGTTGGCACGGATGGAGACACGATTCATCTCTACTACGGCGCCGCGGATTCCTGCATCGCGCTGGCTACGGGAAGCATTCGCGGTCTGCTCGCCTGGCTGGATGCCAACTCCGGCGCAGACATGTCGATCGGCTTCTAGAGCGGATGAATATGTTCTTTGGCATCCCGGCTTCCCAGGTCTCAACATCGAGACCTGGGGCACCCCGGAAAGGTTCGGAATCATGCGGTCAGAGACCTTGCCCGCACAAAGGAGATCGGAATGCAAACCGTGGAATGGAACAGGATGGCACGACTTCCGCATCTGTTGTGGCTGCGGCACAAGTGCCCGCGCTGCGCTTCGGTCCAATTCAAGCCTGCCGAACTGCGTTCCTTCGATGCCGTCCTCAGCCTGTTCTTTCTGCGGCCAGTCCGCTGCGGATTCTGCTGGCGCCGATACTACTGGTTCTCATTCCGGGCAACGGATCAGATATGACAAACCCACCGACCGCGTCGATCGCTTCGCCCGCACATGCAAAGGAGTACATCATGGCATCCAGAGCCAAACTCTTATCCGACCCTTTCGAACGGGACTATGTTGCAGCACAACAAGAGCGCGCCTTGAACTATTCCATCGTGGCTCTGAGCGCCAACGAAGTGCGGGAGATTCAAAACGCTCCCTCCGTCAGCATGGGCCCCTATCTGGTTGAATCCCACCAGACCGACCTGCTGGGCAGCATCAGCATCTACGGCCAACGCGGAACCAACCTTGAGCAGATTCGCCTGCTCTACATGAACGCGACGGCACTTCGCATCTGGATTGAGATGGGAAGGCGGCCTACGCTGATCGGCACGCAGTATCGTCCACCGCGCGCCGCTCTGCTCTCCTTTGGAGTGCCCTTCAGCGAGTAAGTCTGCACCTGAGCAGGAACTTTGTCGTCGAAGGCTGCAGAGTGTCTAGCAACACTGTAGGGTGGAGTCTTGGTTTTGTACCGCGCCTTTGGCGGCATGAGCTCTCAGCAACAAATCACTCTCAGCTTCTTCGCCGCATCTGACGAGATTGAAGAGATTACCAAATTGGTCACTCCTCGAGATTTAGCGCCGCTTATCGAGACCGATTCGTTCCGGACTTCAATGTGCAGCGGAAATGCCGGGACCACCGGGAAGAATTCGCCTGGCACTCCCTCCTGGTTTCTTTGTGTACCTCCTACCGCGTTCTCGACAGGAGCGTGGGCGCAATGCGACCGGCTACGTTCACTTTCACGAACCGACGCCGTATAATCAGTGCAGTCAGCGGTCTTTACCGCGATTCCGCTATGGCCAACCGAGCCGATTCCCGATTGGCCGGCCGTAGTGAACCGGCACAAGTGGTGCCGAAAGTCTTCGACTCCATTCGATTTACCGGTTTGAACTCCGACCAGCGCTGGCGCAAAGGTGCGCTGATTTTGGGACACTATCCCATGAGGAGACGAACCATGGCAATCCAGCCAACTACCATTCCGAGCAGCAGCGACGTGCTGCATGCTGAGCACCATACTCAGCTTTCCGCCGAAGAGGTCGCTAAAGCCGTTGCGCGTCATCAGCGCGAGCATCCGGCCCATGGCGGAACAAGTACGGCGCCCAAGCCCCAGAAGACAACGCCGCACCGTTAAAGTGAGCTCGCCGGCCGCGCACTGTGCGCGGCTTTGTGCGGGTCGGTGCTGAATACAATCCGTGCTGTCGCCGGTACAACGTTGAGATGCCGCCCAATACGGTCTTATGCTGTCCCCTGTGCATAAGAATCCTGCCATGGGCAGTTCGAGAGAATGAGCGGCATCCTCCACGCCGAAAGCGTGCGGAGACGTTTGCCACTTAGTAACCGAAGAGTGAACGGTCATCCGCATGGAGCCCGGAAACTGCGGAAAGCGGCCGGTAAGTCCACTTCCAGCTACTGATTTTCCTGTAAAGTCCCATGTAAATAATCGAAATGGACTTATGAATATTGCCCAGCCAAATGCAAGGTACACCTGGTCTGTCAATTCAATTAATGGCCTGTCCCCCAATCCCGAGTCTTACGGATCAGAATTCGCTCCGAAGAGCACCCCTGGGGCTGCAACACTCGACGCAGCAGGAAGTACCCGAGATCCGCGCGGAAATACAATCTCTGGTTGAGCGTAGAGAGAAACTTTGCTGCATCGGCGGAACGTGAGGGCTTTATCTGCCCTCTTCCGTTCATCTTTCGCGGAACATCCGAGGCTTTTTCACCGTAGCTCTTCTCAACTGGATTAATAATCGTCCCATTGGAACGTCCTCTCTATGAACAGCCAAGAAGGTGAACCCGTGGCCGCTGCAAGCCAAGCCATCCCGTCGACAGAAGGCCGTGCGATCCTCGCGCAAGTGTTCGCAGAGCATCATCGACGTGTTCTCACCGCGGCCTTCCGCATTACCGGCAGCATGGCCGATGCGGAGGATGTTGCCCAGGCGGTGTTTCTGCGCCTGGTCAGTGGCAAAGGCCCGCCCATCGCGAATGCCGGAAGCTACCTCTACAGGGCCGCGATCAACGGAGCCCTCGATCTGCTGCGACGGCAAAGAACCGCTCGCACAGAGCCGTTGGAGGAAGCTGCAGGCGATGCCTTTGCCGGGCAGGATAGTTCCCCCGAGGCAGACGCCGCAAACCGGGAACTCGGCGCGCGGCTGAGGCTGGCGATCAGCGAACTGGCTCCGCGTGCGGCAGAAATGTTCACCTTGCGCTACCTGGAAGAGTTGGGAAATCGGGAGATCGCGGTCCTGCTGGGAACTTCGCAGGCAGTGGTCGCAGTAACCCTTCATCAGGCGCGATCCAAGCTGAAGAAACGACTCAGAGAATTGGAACGGAGACAACCATGAGACGCGAGGACGAGATGCTTCTGAAAGCTGCTGTACAGGCGGTGCAAGCCGACGAACCCGATGCCGCACAGATCGCGGCGTCGGCCCAGCGGGTGGCCGGCCGGCTCGATATCGACTTTGTGGACAGCACCAGGGAGGGCTGTAGCGAAATCGTGAATTTGCTGCCATCCTATCGGGCGGGAAGTCTCTCCAGCGCGCGTTCGTTGTTGATTGAGGCGCATCTGCGCGACTGCAGAGCCTGCCGAAGCCAGTTCCACAACGCATCGCAACCGGCGCTCGTGAATTGGTTTGCGCCGACGGCGGCCCGCGCATTTGTTTGGCGACCGCGGCGATTCGCCTGGGCGTTGGCGGCAAGTTTTGCGCTGATGGCGGTCGCGCTCTTCCTCTACAAGGCCTACTGGCAGGTTCCGCCGGGTGTCCGGGCCGAGGTGCAATCGATCAATGGATCTGCCTATCGCATCTCCAATGCGGGCGATCATCCGCTCTCTCCCGGAGACAAATTGACGGAAGGCGACCACCTGCGGACGAGCGGTGGAGCACATGCCGTGCTGCGGCTCACGGATGGATCGACCGTTGAAGTCAACGAAAGGAGTGTCCTCGGAGTCGGCGCCAGGGGGCACAACATGACCCTCACGCTCGACAACGGAGCCGTCATCGTGCAGGCCGCCAAGCGCGACTCCGGTCACTTGTTTGTGAAGACGCCGGACTGCCGCGTCGCGGTCACGGGAACGGTCTTTTCGGTCAACTCCGGAATCAAGGGCTCGCGGGTAGCGGTTCTGCAAGGGTCGGTTCACGTTGTGCATGCGGGAGTCGACACACTGCTACAGGCTGGCGATCAAATGGCCACCAGCGACAACCTGGGTCCTTCGCCAGTCGATCGGCAGATCTCCTGGAGCCACGATCGCGAGAAATACCTGCCTTTGCTGGCGCAGTTCTCCGCACTTCAGCACCGCATCGAGCGGATTCCGTTTCCTCAGCTTAGATACTCGAGTAATCTGCTGCAGCGTGTTCCCTCCGGCACCCTGCTGTACATCAGCATCCCCAACCTCGGCGACTTCCTGAGCGAGGCAAACACCATCTTTCACGATCAATTGAAGCAGAGTCCGGCGCTGCAGCAGTGGTGGACCCGCGGGCAGGCCAGCAACAGTGCGGACCTGGATGCGCTGGTCGAAAAGCTTCATCGGACGAGTCAGTATCTGGGCGAGGAAATTGTGATTGTTGGCGTCAATCAGCCGGGCAATCCCGGCTTCGCAGCGATTGCCGATGTGAAGCAGGACGGCCTGGACGATTTCCTTCGCAAGCAGTTTCTGTCTTCCCATTCCACCAATGGATTTACCGTCTTCGACGAGAGTTCGCTGAACGCTGCCCACGTCTCCTCCCCAACGGGGGCAGGCGGGTACGCTCTCATCCGACCGCACGAAGCGGTATTTTCCAACAGCATCGCGTTGCTGAAGCAACTGAATGCGCAATTGAATTCAGGTGCGAGCGGTTTCGCAAGCGGCGATTTTGGACAACAGATTGCGGCCGCCTATAGCCGCGGAGCCGGAATCATCCTGGCCGCGGATGTGCATCAGATGATGCAAAACAGGCCCGCTGCGCCGGGCGTCGATCGTCCTGGCGACAAGGCCATTGAAAACAGCGGGCTCGATGGCGTCCGGTATCTGATCGCGGAACATCGCGAGTCGAATGGCCAGCCCGAGAACCACTTGAATCTGCAATTTTCCGGCACACGCCAGCGCGTCGCGTCCTGGCTGGCTGCCCCTGCCCCCATGGGTTCGCTCAACTTCATCACGCCGAATGCGGCGGTTGCCGTGGCAGTGCTTTCCAAAGCTCCGAAGGAGATCGCCGCTGACATCATGACCATGACGGAGCCGGACAAGAATACGCGGAATGAGAAATGGCGCGCGGCCGAGGCCAAGCTGCAGATCGACTTCCGCGAGGATCTGGCCGCCTGCCTGGGGGGTGAGTTTCTCTTGTCGCTGGATGGGCCGGTTCTGCCCACTCCTTCCTGGAAGGCCGTCATTGAAGTCAACAATTCGGCACGCCTGGAGCAGACACTCGAACGATTGACAGAGTCGATGCGCAACCTGCCCCAAGACAAGGAGCCGCATGGGGTTGCAATCGAGTCCAGCGATGCCGGCGGCCAGCGTTTTTACTCCATGCGCGACGTTACCACCGGCAATGTTCTAGCCTATTACACCTTTGCCGATGGTTACATGATTGTGGCGCCCAGCCGGGCCCTTCTCCTGCAGGCGTTGCAGACTTATGCGAGTGGAGATTCTCTTGCCCGGTCGGCGGCCTTCAAGGCGCTGCTGCCAAAGGATGAGTATGATAATTACTCTGCCGTTGCGTACCAGAACCTGAGCCCGGTGTTGGCTCCGCTTCTCTCCCATTTCAGTGGAGAGTCGGCGCAGGCGCTCCGTCAGATGGCGGCGGATGCCAGACCGACTGCGATCTGCGCATGGGGGAAAGATAGCCGCATCGAAGTGGCAAGCGACAGCCGTTTGTTTGGATTCGACCTGCTGACGCTTGGCTCTTTGATCGATTCCGGGAACCAGCACGCCAACGCCAACGTAAGAGAGTGACATGGGCATCATCGATCTCAAGGGACTGGAAGTCCGGCTGGGAAAGCGCGTCGTACTCGATGGGCTCACGGGGTCGTTGCAGGGCCAGTCCATCGGTCTGCTGGGCCCCAATGGGGCCGGAAAATCCACTTTGATTAACACGCTGCTGGGCTTTCATCCGCCTTCCAAGGGGACAGCCAGCGTCTTTGGACTTGATAGTCAGCGGAACAGGGCGCAAGTCCGCAGCGGAATCGGTTACATGCCGGAGAACGATTCGTTCATCGGGAATATGAGTGGGGTGCGCTTTGTCCGCTACATGGCGGAACTGGCCGGCTTGCCCGCCGCGGAAGCTTTGGAGCGTGCCCATGAAGCCCTCTTCTACGTAGGGTTGGGCGAGGTTCGATACCGGAAGGTGAATACCTATTCGCTGGGGATGAAGCAGCTCATCAAGCTGGCTCAGGCGCTCGCACAAGGTCCCCGACTGCTCATCCTGGACGAGCCCACCAACGGCCTCGACCCCATTGCCCGTCAGCGCATGATTCAACTGATCAAGGAAATCCGCAGCCAGGGCAGCGTGCGGCTACTCATCTCCTCGCATCTGCTCCGCGACATTGATGAAACCTGCGACGAGGTGTTGATTCTCAAAGAGGGGCGCATCGCCGCTCTGTGCAACATCGAAGCGGAACGCCGCTCCAACCGCAGCTTCATGGAACTCGATACCGTCGGCGCCACGGAGCAATTTTCCGTGAGTATCCGCGGACTTGGCTGCGAATGCGCATGTTTCCCCGGAGGACGGATCAAGCTGGTGATTCCCGACCACGTCGAGGCGCGGGATCTTTACGTCATCGCATCCGAACAGGGAGTTCAGATCCGGCGCATGAACCGGCGGCGCGACTCGCTTGAAGATATCTTCCTCCGAGCGATGGACAACGAATTGGGACGGACCGATCATGTCAGTTTATGAACACAACTATCGCGCCTATGCCGGCCGAGTAACTCCGGTGTGGACGCGCATCTTTGTCCTCGCACGGTATGGATTTGCGGAAGCCTGGTCGTCGAAGATTACGGTTGGGCTCTTCACGCTCTGCCTGTTGCCCCCGGTGGTTTTTCTTGTGGGGATCTATCTCGCCAATAACCCGATCGCAAGAGCTTTGATTGGAGGACGAGGTCCCCAGGCACTAGCCATCGACGCCAGCTTCTTCCTCACTGTTCTGGAGGTTCAATCCTGGTTTGCGGTGGCGCTGGCCTCCTGGATCGCGCCCCGCTTGATCACCTTTGACCTTGCCGATAACGCGCTGCCCATTCTGCTCAGTCATCCCATCTCGCGCTTGGGTTATGTGCTGGGTAAGTTCATCGCGCTTTTTGCATCGCTCGCGGTTGTAACAGTGGCTCCTTGTCTGCTGCTTTTCGTCTATCAGAGCTACTCCTCTCCGCTGCCATGGGTCGCGGCAAATCTTCACATTGCGGCCGGCCTGCTGGCGGGCACTTCGATCTGGATTGCCTTCCTCTCCATTCTCGGTCTCGCCTTGTCCTCGTGGGTCAAGTGGAGAGTCGCGGCTACCGGCGCCATCTTCGCGGCAGTCTTTGTGCCGGCAGGCGTGGGAGGCATCGTAACCGGAGTGCTGCGGACAAAATGGGGATTCCTGCTCAACGTTCCCTTTATGATGTCGGCTCTCTGGCGGCGATTGCTTGGGGCTCCGGAATCCGCCCGGAGCAGCTTTTCTCTGCCGACTGAGGCTATCGCAGCCATGCTCGTTCTGGCTTGCTTCCTCTGCGCGGCCATGCTGAATGCACGCATCCGTGCGCGCGAGGTGGTCCGCGGATGAATGACCAAATTATCTTCGAGGATGTTTCCAAGTTCTACGGCGAGGTTCTCGGCGTGAATCGCATCTCGCTCTCCATCCCGCCGGGAATTACAACGCTGGTTGGCCCCAATGGATCAGGAAAAACAACGCTCATGAACCTCATGACGGGATTGGTTCAGCCCTCGAGCGGCCATATCTCCGTATTGGGACTCTCTCCCGTCAGTTCGCCGGAGTTGTTTCGCATCCTGGGTTATTGCGCCCAATTCGATTCCTTCCCCCGCGGAATCACCGGATGGGAGTTCATCTTCGATAGCCTGATGCTCCACGGAATGAGCGCGGCTCAGGCCTTTGAAATGGCCGTCGAGTCTCTGGAACGCGTGCAGCTTGGCGATGCAGCGAGACGAAAGATTGCGGGCTACAGCAAGGGCATGCGCCAGAAGATCAGGCTCGCCCAGGCGATTGCGCATCATCCCCGGGTGCTGGTTCTCGACGAACCACTGAACGGCCTTGACCCCATGGCCCGGGCCGAATCGATTGCTCTTTTTCAGGAGCTTGGCCGGCAGGGAATGCATCTGCTGATCTCCAGCCACATTCTCGACGAGGTTGACCGCATCTCCGATCGCGTTGTCCTCATCACCGGCGGATACTTGGTGGCCGAAGGAAGCATTCAGCAGGTCCGGCAGGAAGTGCGCGAAAAACCCATGCAGGTTCTGATCCGTTGCGATCAGCCCGGGTTGCTCGCGGCCAAGATGTTCTCCGTCAACCATTGTGTCGAGGCCAGATTGCAGGCGGATGGAAAGGGCGTCTTCCTGCGCACGGGGGATATCGACCAGTTCTACTCCATGCTCAACGGAATTGCGGCGGAGGGGCTTGTCAAGATCGAGTCGGTGGCCCCAGCCGACGATGACGCCAGCGCCATCTACCAATATCTGATCGGCTCGGATGGAGGTACGTCATGATTCCGGAGGCAGTGAGCACATTTGTAAAAAATCTTGCGCAACATCCGTGGGGCATGTGGTGGATACAGGCGCGGCGCCTGATTCGCATTGAGGTAAGAAGAAACCTGTTCTCGCGGAGAGCGGGCTGGATTTACTTCCTTGCTTTCATTCCCACATTCATCATCTTCATCCACTTCATGTTTGAAACCCACGATCCATCGTGGATAAGCGACGACACCGATGTCCTGGCAGGCGTCGTCCAGCTTTACTACATCCGGCTGGGAGTCTTCTTTGGCTGTCTTGGCATCTTCTCCCGTCTGATTCGGGGAGAGATGATCGAACGCAGCTTGCACTTTTATCTTCTCGCTCCCGTGCGGCGGGAGTTGCTCCTGTTGTGCAAGTTCGTGGCGGGATCGTTCA
>Ga0371490_1000393_pt1 | contig 31092 bp, 27 predicted proteins | sample MB2SIPfraction_FD_207959 | JGI IMG/M metagenome (GOLD analysis project Ga0371490, IMG submission 207959) | Lab enriched peat soil microbial communities from McLean, Ithaca, NY, United States - MB28FN SIP fraction | ecosystem: Environmental > Terrestrial > Soil > Wetlands > Peat | place: USA... | reverse complement strand
TGGCCTGGAGGGATCATTACTTCCGGTCAGCGCCGGCCCGGGGGGGAGAGGAGTATCTCTTCCTCTGCCGGGATTTTTCCCAAGAGATCGAGGAGTACCTCTACCCCTATGTGAGCCGGATGGTGGTAACTGACCATATCGACCAGGACCAGGCCCGGGAGTTTATGGGCTTTTGCTTCCAGCAAGTCCTGGAATTGCAAGATTATCTGGATATAAGCGATGGATCACCAAACTAAGGGGATTCAGTTACTAGGACGTCGATTCCTTTAAGCCAGAGAATAATAGGAGGGTGAATATGCCCGAAAAATGCCGCCTTGGTGTTTGTGGCTTTGACCCCATGATTGTCCGGGGCTATGTGAAGACCGGATACCGGGCCTTGTGGTGGTATCTCCCCGATGAACTGTATGCTGATTACGATGTTCAGATCGGGGACAAGGTTAAAGGGACCTTGTTTAAGGTGATAAACGGTAAAGAAGAGGTAACCGCGACCCCCAATGAACCCTTTGAATGGATGGCCAGCAAGGAGACGGGCTATGCCGTGCTGATCCCTGCCACTGTCATCACCAAATATGAACTGACGGAATTTCACTTCTTTGAGCTGCAAATCGACCAGATCCTCCGGAAGGAGACGGGTGGCCCCAAAGGCCGGGATCAGGACGAGTTCGAGGCGGTGGACGTCTACCCTGGCGAGACCAAGTGCCGCAAGTGGTGGCCCGACGGCAAGATGAAACTGAAATTCTCCATCGCTTACGTGGCCCCGTAAATCCCCGGATCGCTAAAACCCTCCCGGCCTCCCCCTCCTGCCCCGGATTGGGAGGCCGGGAGCCTCTGTCGCCTACCCGCCCTCCTGCCGAACCCCGAACCTGGGTGGAGAAACCAAACCGGTCCCAGGAGTGAAATTATTCCCCATGGATGAGAGCAGCAATTACGAGCTTCACACCCAGGAGAACTGGCAGACGCTGGCCGAGCTCCTGCAAATCAGCAACCCGCTTTTTGAGAAGACGTTCTTTCTCTTCGGCTATGATTTTTCTTCCAACAGCTACCTGATCCAGGGAGAGTATCTCTCCCTCATCGACCCCGGCAATGACTATACCGCCTTCATGCAGTTGCTGGACCTAGGCTTCCGGCTCACGGATATCAGAAAAATCGCCCTTACCCACGGGCATCATGACCATGTCATGGGCACCATCGAATTATTCAGAGGATACCCCGGGCACCAAATCTCCGGAATTGAAATCATTATGCACGAAGCGGGCCCGGAGCAATTTAAAGAACTGGTCAAGGAACTCGGCTGCCAGGTGACCGAAGTTAGGGGGGGCGAAAAGATCAACCTGAGCGGCCTGGAATTTGAGGTGATCCACACCCCGGGACACACCCTGGACGGCGTGTCTTTCTATCACCAGCCCACCGCCACCCTGTTCAGCGGAGACACGGTGATGCCTCATGCCATGGCCGAGGTCGACCGGTCGGCTGGCGGTCGGATGGATCATTATCTCTATGCCCTGCGGACCTTGCGCAAAAGGGAAGTCCGCCACCTCCTGCCCGGCCACGGAGGCGTGGCTCCCAACCTCGGCCGAATGGTGATTGATGAAACCTTCGAAGGTCTTATCCGCAAAGAGGTGGGCTTGGAGACCCCCTGGCCGGAGGCCGCCGTCACTCTGGCCCAGCGGGGGTTGCTGGAAGAAGCCCTGTTTTGCAGCGACCGGCAGCTAACGGCCACCCCGGAAAGCCTCCCTTCCCTGGAAATGAAGGCCTTTCTGCTGCATGATTTGGGGCGTCACCAGGAAGCGGTGCAGACCTTTGACCAGCTTCTGGCCCACCAGGCCGGCCATTATCCGGCCCTCATGGGCAAAGGCTCGGCCTTGCTGGCCCTGGAGAGGTTCGGGGAAAGCGCCGCCGCCTTTGACCAGGCCTTAAAGCTCAAACCCGGGGCCAAAGATGCCCTGATTTCCAAAGGATTGGCCTTGTATCTCTCCGGGAAACCGGAAGAAGCCCTGGACATTGAAGAATTTCGCCAGGGGTATACCGAAAATATCAAGCAATTTTTAGCGAAGTCTTCCGGTAATCTGAAAGCCGGGGGCAAATAGCGCGTCCGGCGAGGGGGAGCGGCCCGGGGAACAGGGGCAAATTCTGCCGGTGCCTGGTCTGGTGATTTGATAGAATTATGGCAGAGTAACGGATTTGCCTGGATGGCCAGACATGCTCCCGAGGTTCGGCAAGACCTTCCTGGGCGTGGGACTCGGCCTCGCCTTCCTGGCGGCCGCCTGCGCCAGCGCCCCCTATACCGGCCGGCGCCAGCTCATGCTGGTGTCCGAGGGCGGCGAAATCGCCAGCGCTTCCCAGACCTTCGAAGAATTGAAGTGGTACTACCCCATCTGCCAGGACCCGGAGGTGATTAACCTGGTGAACCGGGTGGGGAGCCGCATCGCCGCTGCGGCCAACCGTCCGGATTACCACTGGGAATTTATCGCCCTGGAAAACCCGCAGGAGGCCAATGCCTTCTGCCTCCCCGGGGGCAAGGTGGGCATTTTCACCGGAATCCTGCAATATACCCGGGATGAGGCGGGGCTGGCCACGGTGCTCTCCCATGAGGCGGCCCATGCCCTGGCCCGCCATGCCGGGGAGCTCCAGAGCCAGATGATGTTGGCCCGGATAGGGAGCCTGGGGCTGAGCCTGGTGCTGAGAGGCGTGAGTCCCCAGGCCGGGCAGGCCATCGCTCAGGGCTACGGCCTGGGGACGCACTACGGCATCCTGCTGCCCTACAGCCGGAAGCAGGAGCTGGAGGCCGACCAGATCGGAATGATCCTCATGGCCAAGGCGGGCTATGACCCGGCCCTGGCCCTGGACTTCTGGCGGCGGATGCTGGCCGACCGGGAGAATCAGGCGCAACCGCCCCAGTTCCTGTCCGACCACCCGCGGGATGAGAAGCGCCTCCAGGCCATGGAGGAATTTTTGCCCCGGGCTGAGTATTATTATCTGCCAGCCGCGAATCCGCCGTCCGGGCCGCCCGAGGTGTTGACCCCGCCGCCCGTTTCCCCCGCGCCGCCGTCCGAACCGGCCTGGCCGCCTGAACCGCTCCCGGCCCCAGCCCCTCCGGGCGGGCCGCCTCCCAGATCCGCCCCCGCGCCGGATTCAGGCAAAGACTCCGATGCGCTGAAATTAAAGCCCATGGATAACCGCAGCCAACCGGCCCCGCCATGCGGCGAGGAAGGGCCTCCCGCAGAGTAGGGGCGAATCTTGGGTTCGCCCGAACCGGACCGTTGCAAAGGCGAACCCAAGGTTCGCCCCAACGGAAAACGACAGCAGGCGTTTCTATAATGGCCCCTAATCTCCGACCCCCGGCCCCTTCATTTCCCCGGGTCTTTCGCCTCCGGTTCCGGGAGGATGATGGGGTTCTTCTTGAACGGGGTATATAACGGGTCGCCGATGAGAATCTGCATCCAGGAAACGGAAGGCAGGGTGCGAAAATAGACTTCCAGCAAGGGTTGTTCGCCCCGCAGGAGGAGGGGAAAGAAGTCGTCCGGCAGGGGGAAAGACTGGAGATAAGGCTCGGCCACCGGCCCGAGGGTGGCGGCCACGCCTTCTTCCAGCATCCGCTTGCACCAGACGTTGCTGCCCTTTTGCTTCAGGGTGGTGGCTTCGGCGCTGGCCACGTGGTAGCCCACCGCGCCCTTGACCCACTTAAAGGCGGCGACGTAGTTGCGCAGGGAATACCAGCCGCAATAGAGGGCGGCGTCGGGGCAGGAGCCGGGCGGAAAGACCTCGGGTTTCTGATCCAGGACCGCCTTCAGGGCGGATTGTTGCTTTACCAGGTCGTAAAGCTTCACCAGGTGGTGGTCGAACCAGGGGTAGCCCGGTTTGTCCTCCCCTTGGAGTCCCCGGGCATCAATATATAAAATCCCATGCAGGCCCTGGGGTTCCACCGACAGGGCGTCGTCTACCAGGCGGCGGGCGATTTCCGGGGTGGGTCCGTCCAGGCGGCCCACCATCATGGTTTTTCGTCTGATTTCGTCTATGCCGGGAAACCGGTCAAACCGGGCGTTAAAAGGGTTGGGCAGCCATTTGGCCAATTGGTAGCGCTCCCGTAAGGCCAGGGTCAGTTCGCTGTCTACCGCCGCGGTGGTCTCGGGATGCCGGTAGATGGCGCTAACTTCTTCCCAGAATTCCAGTTCCCCCAGCATGCCGTTGGCCAGGCGGATGGTGGTGGCGGTCTCCAGGGCCGTTTCCGGCAGGACGCCCTGGAACATCTGGGCATTCAGGTCCCGGCGCAGGGCGTCATACCACCTAAGCAGTTCCTGGTCTTTGAGTTTTTCTTGCTCCTGAGGCGGAGTTTTGGCAAGCTCTCCCAGCCAGAACCGGGCCTCCGGGGCGACGCCGGTCAGCCGGATGAGCAGTGAATAGGCCCTGGCCCGCGGTTCGGAGGACTTCTGCTTTTCCGGCTGGGTCTTGAGGAATTGCACGGCCCGGTTAATGGTGGCCGCGGCTTTCTCCAACAAGTGGCCAGTGGGATAGGTCAGGGCCTGGCTGGCCCAGGGCGGCGCCCCGGTGATGGCGTCCAGTTCCCGGAGCATTTGCCCCACCTGGTCGCGGTATTCCGCCACCTTGGCAGTGGTCAGGGTCCGGAAGGCCCGGTCGGCCTCGGTTTCCGGCGGGCCCAGAACCCGCAGGGGGAGGCCATAGACCAGGAGCAGGGCCGGGGTTTTGCCTTGAGCCTGTAGTTTCTTGACCGCCGTCCGGACCGGGGGCAGCAGCTTCTGCTCATATTCCTGGCGGCTCATCTGCTCGGCGGTGGAAACCGCCACCTCGACGAGATTGGCCCAGGGCACCCGGCGCCTTTGGGCATAATATTCGGCCACCTCCTTGGATTCCACCAGATTGCGGTTGTAGACCACGAGCAGCTCGCCGGGGGTCAAGGCCAGGACGGGGGAGGAGGATGCCAGGGAGAGGCAAATTAATATGGTCCAAAGCAGGAAGGAACTAACCTTCTTGAATAGGCAAGGTCTGGACAGTTTCATGATGTTCCTATATTGGCGTGATTAAGGGTGCTCACAGATGGAAGGCCCGGGCTGCCCGCCAGTTATACCCCTTCCCGCAACCGCCGGGTTTCGCCCACCCGGACGGTGGTGCGGGCGCTGTCAAAGTATTCCAGTAGCGGGATGGTGAACTTGCGGGACGTCTGGGTGAGGTCCTTGAACTGAATAACGGTAATTTCTTTATTTTTCTTGAGAAAACTCACCAGTTCGGCCTTGAGGTGCTCAATGGCCTCCCGGTGGAAATAGAGGTCCTCCTTAACCTTGACCAGGCGACCCTGATTCACCAGGACCGTTAAAAGCTGCTTGAATTTGTCCGGGGGGACGTCCAGGGCCGCCGCGGCTTCCTTGAGGGTGGGCGGAGACAACTGCCCCCGCTGGTAAAGGGCGGCCAGGTAGCTGACGTGCTCCTCCTGGTCCATGGCCAGGGTGACTTTATGGCTGGCCAGGCGCACCAGATCTTTTTCCACCATAATCTGCTGCTTTTGCGCCAGCTCGTTAAGCAACTGGTTAAAGAGACGCACTTCGAGTTGCGGGGGCAACTGACGGCGAAGCTCCTCCTTGGCAAGCCCAGGTTTTAACGGATTTTTGTGGTGGTAGGCGGAGAGGATGCCCTTCATTTCCTGGTCCAGCTTACGGGCAGTGGCGGTCAGGAGGTAGCGCTCCTTCTCCGGGTCGTATCTGATCACCTGACCCTGCTTGGTGAGGCTGGAAAGCAGCGTCGCCAGGTCGCCGGGGTCCCAGGTGAGAAGGGCCTCCAGTTCGCTGCGGGAGCGGCCGGCGGCTCCGGCCTCCTCCAGATAAAGAGGGAGAATTTTTTCGGGGGCACCTTGCTCCAGGGTCTCCAGATTAATCAGGAGCTCCATCTGACGCCGGCGGTGTCGGGGCGGGTTGACGTGGAGAATCTGGCCGCCGCCCCAGGTAAAGGCCGGCGAGATGCAGCGAATCACCAGACGGTCGCCGGGCTTCAGGGCCAGGGGCTCCCGCAGGAAAAACTGGACGTAGCCGGAGGCGCCCGGGGGCAGGTCATCGGCGTCCAGGAGTAACGGCATGGCGATGCGCTCGCTGGTGCCAGTGTGGAGGCGTACTGCCTGGCGGTGCTTCAAGGGCCGGGGGGCACTGGGCAGGATTTCCAGGAAGGCGTCCAGGCGCCGGGAAGGCAGCAGGGCTCCCGGGGGGGCCACCACCATACCGCGCTCCATTTCTTCCTTTTCCAGTCCCTGGAGGTTGATGGCGGTGCGGTTGCCGGCCAGGGCCTCTTCGACCGCCTGGCTATGCACCTGGAGACCGCGCACCCTGGCCTTGAAGCCCGGGGGATAGACCGCCACCCCTTCCCCGACCTTAAGGCGACCGGAAATGGCAGTGCCGGTGACCACGGTGCCGAAGCCTTTGATGGTGAAGACCCGGTCGATGGGCAGACGGAAGATGCCTTTGGCAGGTTTAGGCGGAACCTGCTCGGCCAGCTCCGCCAGGGTGGCCAACAGCTCATCCTGGCCGGCCCCGGTGAGCGAAGAAAAGCGCCGGATGGGGGCGCCCTCCAGGAAGGTGCCTTTCAGGGCCTCCCGCACCTCCTCTTCCACCAGTTCGAGCCAGTCTTCCTCCACCAGGTCGGTCTTGGTGAGGACCACCAGGCCTTTTTTGACCTGGAGCAACTGGCAAATCTCCAGATGCTCCCGGGTCTGGGGCATGACGCCTTCGTCGGCGGCGATGACCAGGGCCACCAGGTCCATGCCGCTGGCACCGGCCACCATGTGGCGCACGAAACGCTCATGGCCTGGGACATCGACGATGCCCAGGTGGCGGCCGTTGGGGAGCACCAGGTCGGCGAACCCCAGTTCAATGGTGATGCCCCGGAGTTTTTCCTCTTTCAGGCGGTCCGGATCAATGCCGGTTAAGGCCTTGATGAGGGAGCTTTTACCGTGGTCGATGTGTCCGGCGGTGCCTAAGATGATGGGAGCAGTGGTCATGGTGGTAAGTTGCCAGTGACTAAAAAGTTAGGTCAGCCATCCTTCGATTTGCAGCCGTTCCCAAGCTATCTTAATGTGGTTCGCCCTGAACATCTTCCGTTTGCGAGCACTCCATTGCATCATCTGCTGGATGGCTATGTCCGCATCGGTAGCGCGCGGCTGACCGTGAACTGCAAGCCAGTGCACGCTGGACAATAACTCCATACCGTAAGGTGTCTCGAATCCCTCGATTAGCCGGGCAACTCTTTCCAGGCGTTCCTTGGAACTTTCTTTGTCTGCCAGGAAGCGGTCAGCCTCAGCCGCTGATCCGGGTTGCAGTTCGATCTCTACATCCGGTTTCTGACTGTCGCCGTAACCTCGGATATAATGGTCCTCCATGATCTCTAAAACCTTGTTCAAGTTGACAGCATACGGTCCGTAATGCCCTGCCTCATAATTCAATCTCAAAGACTCCCCAGCCTCCTGGAGAAAGTAGGCAAGTTTCTGAATCTCCAACAGCGTCAACCGATAATTAAAAGCGGCATATAGCTGCATCAATTTGAGGAAAAGGGCGCGGGCCGTCGTCAGTTTGGGGCGTTTGGTTCTTATCGGCATCTCCTTGGCCTCCGGCGTGCCTACCGGAGCATAAAGGAGGACCTCGACCTCAGGAACTTCTTTGAAGGCCTCCTCAATCAAGGGCCGGACTTGCTGCCATTTTAACCCCCCAAGGCCGCATCCCAGGGGCGGCACGGCGATACTGTGAATCCCCAGGCGTCGTACTTCTTCAATCAGGATTTTAAGACCTGCCTTGATGACTGTCAGCCTTGACTTCTCCCGCCAATGGCCTTTGGTGGGGAAGTTAATAATATATTTCGGGTTGATCATCGATCTGGTCTTGAACACGAACATCTGACCGATTTTTACTTCATGCGCCCGGCAGGCCTTTTGGTACGACTCAAAGTTATCCGGGAAAGCCTGCTTGAACTGCAAGGCGATACCCTTTCCCATATAGCCCACACAGTTCACGGTATTGACCAAGGCTTCCACATCAGCGGTCAGGAGGTTTCCCTTAGTGAGTTCGATCATGGCCGCTCCTTTCTCAGTAATACCAATTTGTTCTAACCCGCACAGGGCACTGAAACTCTACGGGGACTCCCCGCAGGATATCCTTAACCCGGTTCCGCATCTCCACATTGACAACCGCGATCTCCTGAATCAGGTCCCAGGGACAGAAGCGGTAAATCAGAAATTCCGCTTGTTTCCTGCGCTGGCGGTCCATGTCCTGAGGAGTGTCCGCCCAATACCTCGCCTGCACCGCCCTCCAGTCCACCTGCTCCAGGTCCGCCAAATCACAAAACCATTGAGTAAAAATGGCGATTCCGTGACCATCCGAGAATACGAAGCCGATCCCGGCTTCCCGCACTGCCTGCGCCGTGGACACTAGGTAGATTAAGGGCTCCTGTCCTTCGTGGTAGCCCTCAACCCTTCCGGTATGCAATTGCAGTAGCATGGGTGAGCGTTGACCGAAGTAAAAAGACACATAATCATGGATCACTCCGCGAGGGCCGCAGAGTAATTGACGGGTTTGCCGCTGGTTCTGTATGTCCAGATTGTGGATGGTACGGTAGCACATTCCATTATCCGGGGTGAAATTAGGAGCGTGCAACCCGCCCCGCCGCAAGCAGATATGCAGGTTGGCTATATGGAGGAAGCGATAGATGGGGGTTGGGGCTGGGACCAGCATCAATAACAATCCAATGTAGTTAGCCTTATGACTAATCCGAAGATAGCATAAATTTGCGGAAAAATCTTTTTCTGACCCCTGCTCACTTCAATTCATGGGTGAGCTCATAATAATCCCGGGAGAAGCGGGGCTGTTTGATGAGCTCTATTCGGACCCGGTAATCGGCCGCGAGTTGGTCCAGCACCGGCTGGGCTTCCTCTTGCAGAATGGCGGCCACCTCTGGGTGGACCGTCAGGCTCAGGCGGCAGCCGGGAAATTCTCTGGCCGCGGCGAGCAGGTGCCGCAGCAGGTCACAGACCAGGGTCAGGGGACTTAACCGCTCGCCGCTGCCGGCGCAGCACGGGCAAGGCTCGGTCACCGCCTGTTCCAGGGAATCCCCCAGCCGCTGCCGGGTCATTTCCAGGAGGCCCAGAGGCGAAATGGGGAGGAGGGTGGTTTTGGCCCGGTCCCGGCTGAGGGCTTCCAGCAGGGCCTGATAGACCTGGTCCCGATGGGTGGCCGGCTCCATGTCGATGAAATCGATGACAATGAGGCCACCGATATTGCGCCGTCGCAGTTGCTGGGCGATCTCCCGGGCCGCCTCCAGATTGGTCTTCAGGATGGTTTCCCCCAGGTCGTGGCCGCCGGCGAACCGCCCGGTGTTGACGTCGATGGCCGTGAGGGCCTCGGTGGTGTCAAGGAGCAGGTAGCCGCCGCTCTTGAGCCAGACCTTAGGGGCCAGCAGTCTTTGCCAGTCGATTTCCAGCCCGAAGTGACTGAACAGGGGCTCCGGGCCGGCATAGAGCTCCACCCGGTGTTTATCCAAGGGACTCAAGGATTCCAGGTAGCCCTGGACCTTTGCGAACCCGGCCGGGTCATCCACCACGATCCGGTCTATTTCGGGGGAAAAAAGCTCCCGCACCACCCGCAGGGCGGTTTCCAGCTCCTGATGGAGCAGGGCCGGGGCCGACGTTGCGGCGCTCTTATAAAGAATCTTCTGCCAGCCGGAGACCAACCGGTCCCGTTCCTGCCGGAGTTTTTCCGGGCTCTGGCCGCGGCTGGCGGTGCGGGCGATGAAGCCGCCTTCCGGGGGTTTCAGCTCCTCCAGCAAGGCCCGCAGGCGCTGGCGCTCGGCTTCGTCGGTGATGCGGCGGGAGATGCCCATCTGGGGCAAAATGGGACTGTACACCAGAAAATGGCCGGCCAGGGTGATGTGAGTGGTGAGCCGGGCCCCTTTGGTTCCCAGGGGACCCCGGAGCACCTGGACCAGGACCTCCTGACCTTCGTAGAGGCGGTCGCCAATAGCGGCTGAAGGTTTGGAGCGGGCGGCGGCCCCGGGCTCATCCTTGAGCCACAGGCTGTAAAATTCATCCTCCCGGGCGCTGACCTCTTCGGCAAAGAGATAGGCGGGGCGCTCCAGGCCGAGGTCGACGAAGGCCGCGGCCATGCCTGGCAGCAGCCGGAGCACCCGGCCCTTATAGATATTGCCAGTGAGCCCGTTCCTGGTCCGGCTTTCCAGGTAGAATTCCGCCAGGCGGCCGTCTTCGATCAGGGCCACCCGGACGTCGCAGGCCGCGGCGCTGATGAGCAAGAGGTTTGCCATGGGATTTTTTTGAGAAAGGGGCTAAGGGCCGATGGCCTCTCTCCCAAGATACACTATTCACTCCTTAATTTCAAAATCAGCAAATCCCGGCTCTGGTCGTCGTTCAGATGGAAGATGTGGGCCAGGGCCTCGGTCACCTTCACATTATCCTTCTCCCGGAGGCGCAGGTGCAGCTCCAGGTGCTGGGGGTCCGCCACCGTCAGTCTGGCCACCAGCGGCCGCAGGTCTATGGCCCGGTCCTTTTCTTTGGGGCGCCGCCGGGTGACCGGAAATTTCTCCAGGGCCAGAAAAGCCTCGGCGACCGAAACCTGAAAGAGAGGCACCGGGCTTTCCACCTGATAAACCACGGTTTCGCGGCGGGGCGGCGGCAGTCGCCGGGGCAGATGGACGGCCTCCACCACTTTGATTCCTGGAGGTAAGACCCGGTTGAGGGCATCCACCAGAGCCGCAGGGGGCAAGCTGGCCGCCAGTTCCACGTCCAGGGTTTCGGCCAGGGATTCCACCCCCACGGGCAGGGCGCGGTGGAATGATACCCGGGGCAGGGGATGAAAGCCGGCGCTGCAGACCAGGGGCAACCCGGAGCGGCGCAGGCTGCGGTAAAAGGCGGAGATTAGCTCCAGGTGGCTGAGCCAGCGGGCCGGGCCCAGCCTGGCGTAGGTCAGGCGGTAACGGTCCGGCCGGGGCGGCGTTGGGGGCGCTGCTATAACCGGCGCTGGCGGGGCTAGCGGGACGCGGTCCAGCCGGAGGTCGATGCGCTCGTGGTCGCAGACGCCGCAGTCCTGGCAGCCGTCCCGACGGCAGTCAGGCGTCTCGAGCCCCTGGAAGGCCCGGTCCCGCTCCTTTAGAAGAAAGTCCCGGCGGACCCCGCAGTCCAGGTGGTCCCAGGGCAGGACCTCGTCCGGGTGGCGCTCCCGCAAATAGAAATCCGGGTCCACTCCGGTCTCCTGAAAGGCCTGAATCCAGGGCTCCAGGCGCAGGTGCTCGCTCCAGGCGTCCAGGCGGCAGCCCAGGCGGTGCGCCGCCAGGAGCACCGGGGCCAGACGCCGGTCGCCTCGGGAGAAGATGCCCTCCAGCCAGGTTTGGGCGGCAGAGTTCCATTTGATCTGAAGCTGCCGGCAGCGCAGCCCGTCCTTGACTTCGTGAAGGAACTGGCGGCATTCTTCCAGGCCCGCCTGCCGCTCCCATTGGAAGGGGGTGTGGGATTTGGGGATGAAACTCCCCAGGCTGAGGTGGAGTCGGACCCCCCGGGGGCCGGTCTGCAGGATTTGCCGGGCCAGGGCCGGGATGGCCGCCCGGTCCGCGGGGGTCTCGGTGGGCAGGCCCAGCATGAAATAGAGCTTGAGCAAATGCCAGCCCGCCGCGAAGACCTGCCGGGCCGAGGCCAGGATGACTTCCTCCGTCAGGCTTTTGTTGATCACCCGGCGCAGGCGGTCGGTGCCGGCCTCCGGAGCCAGGGTGAGGCCGGTTCGTCGCACCCGCTGAATCTGCGCCATGATTTCCGGGGTCAGGGTGTCCGCCCGCAGGGAGGGCAAGGAGATGGCCACCTGCCGCCGGGCCCCCCGGTCCATAAGCTCCCGGAGCAGCCAGGTGAGCGAGGTGTAGTCGCCGGCGCTCAGGGTCAGGAGCGATAATTCTTCATAGCCAGTGGCGGCCAGGGCCGCTTCGGTCCAGGCCAGCAGATCGATGGCCCGGCGCTCCCGCAGGGGGCGATAGATCATACCCGCCTGGCAGTAGCGGCAGCCCCGGGTGCAGCCCCGAGCGATTTCGAGGTTTAGGCGGTCATGGACGATCTGGCAATAGGGCACCAGGACCTGGGACGGGACGGCCACCCGGTTGAGGTCGTCCAGGACCCGTTTGCGGATAACGGCGCGGCGGCCAGTGGGGATAATCTCCCGCAATTGGCCCCGGTCATCAAACTCTTGGTCGAAGCGGGGAGGGACATAGACACCTTCCAGTTCTTCCAGAGCTTGCCAGAGCTCCCGGCGACTGCCCCGGGCCGCCTTCCAGGCGGCGACCATGGCGGCCAGTTCCAGGATGACCTCTTCGCCGTCCCCCAGCGCCACGGCATCCAGGAAGGGCGCCACGGGTTCGGGGTTGAAGCAGGCGGGGCCGCCGGCCACCACCACCGGGTCGTCGGGGCCGCGCTCCGCCGCCAACCGGGGGATGCCGCCCAGGGCCAGGATATTGAGGAAGTTGGTGTAACCCAGCTCGTATTGGAGGCTGACGCCCAGGAGGTCGAACTGGGAGAGCGGGGTGCCGGACTCGAGGCTGGTGAGAGGCTGGCCCCGGGCGCGCAGCTCCGCCTCCAGGTCCGGGGCCGGGGCATAGGCCCGCTCCGCCCAGATGGTGTCTTCCCGGTTGAGGAGGCCGTAAAGCAGACTCAGGCCCAGGTGGGACATGCCCACTTCATAGAGGTCGGGAAAGATTAAGGCTATCCGCAGGGAGACGCCCCGGGGGTCTTTGCGGACGGCGTTGATTTCCCCACCCAGATAGCGGGCCGGGCGCTGCACCCGGCTTAAATAGGTTGGTTTGGGCAAGGTATTGAATCATAAATCCCCCCTCGCCCCCGTTTTTCAAAGGAGGGTTTTAAAGTCCCCTCTTTATTAAAGGGGGGATTTAGGGGGATTTCACTTAGTAAGGGCGATCCGCCAGGCCGCCCACTTTATCCAGGTTGATCGGCGCTCAACTGCGGTTTAATCTTTCTGGGCCAGTTTGATGGCCTCGGCCAAATCCAGGCTGCCATCATAGAGGGCCCGGCCGGTGATCACCCCCACCACCCCCACCGCCTCCAGAGGCAGCAGGGCCTTGATATCTGTGAGGCTACTGATCCCGCCCGAGGCGATGACCGGCAGCTGCACCGCTTCGGCCAGGGCCCGGGTGGCCGGGATATTGACCCCCGTTTTGACTCCATCCCGGGCAATATCGGTGTAGATCAGGGCGGCAGGGCGCAAAGGCTCCAGGGACTTAGCCACTTCCAGAAGGGTGCGGCGGCTAGTCTCGGTCCAGCCCTCCACCGCCAGCCGGCCGTTTTTGGCGTCCAGGCCGAAGGCGATCTGGCCGGGAAAGGCGGCGCAGGCCCGGGCCGCCAGGTCCGGGTCCTTGAGGACCACGGTGCCCAAGATGAGGCGGTCCAGCCCGAGGTCGAGATAGGCCCGGATAGTCCCCAAAGTGCGCAGGCCGCCGCCCAGTTCCAGGGGGATCTGTAGGGCCTGGCGCAGGGCGCGGATGGCAGCCAGATTTTGGGGGCTGCCAGAGAAGGCGCCATCCAGGTCCACCACGTGGAGCCACCTGGCCCCGGCCGCCTGCCACTTCAGGCCCATGGCCACCGGGTCGTCGGAGAAGACGGTCATCTCCGCGGCCCGGCCCTGGCGCAGGCGCACGCATTTGCCTTCCTTCAGGTCTATGGCCGGAATAATCAGCATCATATAAAATTTTAACCTAAAATTAACCGGTCTGCCAATCCATGGGGGATAATCAGTCGAAAAGAGAATATCCTTGAAGTTCGAGGGCTACCCGTAAATAATAATTGCAGATTAATATCCTTGTCAAAGGTGGCGTATGTCCGATCTCGCCCGTATGCTTATCGTCTTCGGCGTCATCCTGGTGGCGGTGGGACTGGCGCTGTTACTGGTTCCCAAGATTCCCGGCCTGGGAAAGCTGCCGGGAGATATCATCATCAAACGGGAGAATTTCTCCTTTTACTTCCCCCTGGGGACCTGCATTCTGATCAGCCTCATTCTGAGCCTAATTTTCTGGTTATTCCGCCGTTAATTTTTCCGTAGGATGCGTTTCACCTCCAAATAATCCGGATTCACCGGGTGGGTTTTAAGCGGCGGGTCCAAATGGCGCGGGGGAGGCGGCTTACATAGCCCCCCCAATAATCAAGCGGAAAAAGGTTCTGCAGGGGCGGCTCGAGAGCCGCCCAAAAATAAGCCTCCCCGACCCCAGCCAAACTTATCCCCCCTGGACAACGGCGAATAAGTGGTCTATATTATTGGTAGATTATTGCAGAATCGTGGCTGATGGCAGCCATTTGCCTTGCATATTTTCTTCGGGGAAGTATACTGTGGTCCATCCCCCAGTCCCGGGAGCCGCAGGGCGGTTGACGCCTTTTCTGGAGCGCGGGGCCTGGAGCTAAGCGATGCCGGAATTGCGCAAAGACCCCATCATCGGGCGTTGGGTGATCATTTCCACCGAACGCGGCAAGCGCCCCCACGACTTCGTGGTCGAACCGGAGGTGACCAAGGGGGGGTTTTGCCCTTTCGATCCGGGCAATGAACATACCACCCCCCCGGAGGTTATGGCTTATCGGGAGCCGGGCACCGCGGCCAACGGCCCCGGCTGGCTCCTTAGGGTGGTGAACAACAAATTTCCGGCCCTGGCCCGGGAAGGGGAGGAAGACCGCCGGGGCGAAGGCATGTTCGACAAGATGAACGGCATCGGGGCCCACGAAGTCATCATCGAAAGCCCCGACCACCAGGCCACCCTGGCCACCATTCCCCTGGACGGCTTTTACCGGGTCCTCACCGCCTACCGGGACCGCATCGTCACCCTGAGCCAGGACCCCCGGATAAGGTATGTCCTGATCTTCAAGAACCAGGGGCGGGCCGCCGGGGCCTCCCTGGAGCACAGCCACAGCCAGCTCATCGCCCTGCCCGTAGTGCCGGAACTGGTGATGGAGGAATTGAACGGCGGCAAATTTTATTTTAATTACAAGGAACGCTGCGTTTTTTGCGACATGATTCGCCAGGAGCTGCAGCAGCGGATGCGGGTGGTCCTGGAAAACGAGGAGTTCGTAGCCATCTCTCCCTTTGCCCCCCGGTCGCCGTTTGAAATCTGGATCTTGCCCAAGACCCATTTTTCTTCCTACATAGATTTGCCGGAGGACTCATACCCCCGGTTGGCCGAGCTCTTTTCCGAGACCCTGAAGCGCCTGATCAAGGCCCTGGGAACCGTGCCCTACAATTTCATGCTGCACACCTCGCCCCTCCGGGAGCCGGAGTTGAATTACTACCATTGGCATTTTGAGATCGTGCCCAAGCTGACCCTGATTGCTGGTTTCGAGTGGGGCTCGGGCTTTTATATCAATCCCACTCCCCCGGAGGATGCGGCCCAGTACCTCCGGGAGGTGCAGTTGTAGCCATAGAGGGATAAGAGATGCGTGTCCTGATGGTGACCCCGGAAAGCAACCCCTTTTGCAGAAGCGGCGGCTTGGCGGAAGTGATTTTTGCCCTGGCCTGGACCCTGGTAAAACATTTGGGGCACGAAGTGCGGGTGGTGATGCCCCTGTACCGGCAAGTGCGGGACTCGGGGCTGCCCCTGACCTCCACCGGGTTTACCCTGTCCATCCCCTTGTCCTGGAAAACCCTGCCGGCGGAGATTTATACCGCCGAACCGGAGCCGAATCTGAGGTTTTATTTAATCGCCCAGGACACCCTGTTTAACCGGAGCGGCCTCTATGGCACCGCCTATGGCGATTTTGAAGATAATGCCGAACGCTTCATCTTCTTCAGCCGGGCGGCGGTGGAGATGATCGAGGCCCTGGAATTGGACAGCGACCTCTGTCATTGCCACGAATGGCAAACGGGGTTGGTGCCCGTTTATCTGCGCACCTTGTACGCCGAGCGGCCGCGCTTGCAGCGCCTGGCCACGGTCTATACCGTGCATAATGTGGGGTACCAGGGCATCTTTTCTTCTTTCGACCTGCCTCTCACCGGTCTGGGTTGGGAATTGCTCTCCCCCAAGGCCCTGGAATTCTTCGGCCAACTCAACTTCATGAAAGGCGGCCTAGTGTTCGCCGATCTCCTCAACACGGTGAGCAGCAGATACCGGGAGGAGATCCTGACGCCGGAATACGGCTTCGGTCTGGAAGGGCTTTTTCAGGAACGGGCACAGGAGCTATACGGCATTTTGGAAGGGGTGGACTACTCCCGCTGGGACCCCACCATCGATGCCTTCCTGGTGACGGCGTACGACCGCGACCGCCTGGAGGGCAAGGAAGCTTGCAAAAAGGCTCTAATCAAGCGTTTCGGCCTGAACCTGCCGCCGGACCGGCCCCTTTTGGGCATGACCACGCGCTTCTTTGAGCGTAAGGGCATTGACCTGGTGGAGAACATCCTGGACGACTTGATGCATCTGAAACTGGGATTCGTCATCCAGGGAGTCGGGGAAGAACGGCACCATTACCTCTTGCAGGAGATTGCCTCCCGCTATCCGGAGAGGATGGGCCTGCTCATCGGTTACGGTGATGATCTGGCGCACCAGATCATTGCCGGGACGGACATCTTTCTCATGCCTTCCCGTTATGAGCCTTGTGGGCTTGACCAGCTTTACTGCCTGCGCTACGGCACCATTCCGGTGGTCCGGGCTACCGGCGGTTTGGATGAAACCATCCAGGAATACGACCCAGCCAGCGGGGCCGGCACCGGCTTCAAGTTCACCGGCTACACCCCGGCGGAACTCATGGCCGCGGTGCGTCGGGCCCTGTCCCTTTATCAGAACCGTCCGGCCTGGCAGGCTCTGATGCGGCAGAACATGGCCTTGGACTATTCCTGGCTCACCACCGCGGCCCCCAAGTATGTGGAGTTGTATCGCCTGGCGGTGGAAAAGCGGCAGCGTCTTTTGGGAGGTTAGGTTTCCATGGGTTCCGAGCGCCCCGCCTTCTCGACCCAGATGGTGGAAGTCTTTACTTCCACGGTCAGCTTTGGGGAGCGGGCCAACAACCTGGTCCATCTTCTGGCCCGGCACCTGCAGATGGACCTGGCGCTCTATTTCGGTCTGGATAAGGCCAAGGAGACCCTGGTCCTGACGTTCAACAGCCTGGGCCCTGTGGCCCCCCATATGCGCCTGGAATTTCGCCTCGGGGTTGGCCTGGCGGGCGAGGTGGCCGTCACCCGCAAGTACCGGGTAGTGCACCGCGATCAACCAAGGGTCCAGGAAGACAACGCCGGGTTGGAGAAGCTGAACCCGGCCTATCATACCCTGGCCGCCTTTCCGGTAGCGGATGACAATTTTTTATATGGAGTGCTGGTCTTGATGGACCGGAATGACCGGGGCATCAATCCCGCCGAACGCCAAAGCATTCAGCTCGCCTGCTTGATGCTGGCGGGCACCCTGCGCCAGGCCATCGTCCAGGAGGAGGCCAAGAAGCGCATCGCCGAACTGTCGGTGCTTTTCGAGGTAGGCAAGGCCCTCAGCTCCACGATGGAGCTGGATGAGATCCTGGAGCGCATCGTCAGCACCACCGCCAAGGTGATCACCGCCCGCGGGGCCGTGCTGAATATTATCGACGCGGCCAGCGGAGAACTCCGGGTCTCGTCCCGTTACGGTCAGATTCCGCCGGAATGCCCCGCCCTGCAGACGATGGCCGTAATTGCGGCCAGCAGCGCGGCGTCCAGCCATTTTGAGGACCAAGCGCCGGACTCCCAAGGCCGGATGCATTACTGCCTGGCAGTGCCCCTCACCTTCAAGGGGCCATTAAAAGGCACCCTGGGGGTCTACGACAAGTTCAGTCCCAGCGGCGATTTTCTGCCCTTTGATCCGGAAAACCGCCAGTTGCTGTTCACCATGGCCGGAGTGGTGGTCAACGCCATTGAGAACGCCCTCACTTATCAGCAAGTGGAAGACCTGGCGGAGAAAAACGAACGCATGGTGCGGAACCTTACCACGCTGCAGGAGATCGGCCAGGTCATGCTGACTACGGTCCAGCAGGAGCGGTTGCTGGAGATCATCCTCCAGGGCCTCACCCTGGAGAAGGGCCTGGGATTTGAGCGGGCCCTGGTTTTCATGGTGGACGAGGCGACCCAGACCCTGAAGGGGGCCAAAGGGGCGCGCCGCGCCGCCGGCGTGGTGCTGAGTGACCAGGCCCTGTTGGCGCCGCTGCCCGCGCCTCTCCCGATAAGCGATTGGGAGGTGCCTTTGCGGGCCGACCAGGGTCCCCTGGCCCTGGCGGTGTTGCGGAAGCACCCCTACTATTACAACACCACCGATAAGGAACCCGGTCTGCCCCCCGCTTTGCAGGGAAAATACACCGCCGAGGAGTTTTTCGCCGTTCCCCTGGTGGCGAAAGACCGGGCCACCGGGGTGATCGTGGTGGACAACCAGGACCTCGGGCGTCCCCTGGAACCGGAAGCCTTGGATGTGCTCCAGATGTTGGCCTCCCAGGCGGCCCTGGTCCTGGAAAATGCGCAACTTGTTTCCACCATTGAAGCGAACAACCGGGAATTACTGCTCATCCGGGAACGGATGCTGGAATCGGACCGGCTGGCGGCCTTGAGCAGCCTGGCCTCCGGCATGGCCCACGAAATTCGCAACCCCCTGGTGTCCATCGGTGGGTTCGCCCGGCGCATCGCCAAGCTGGTGGAGCCCAACTCGCCCCTGCGGGGCTACGTTGAGGTCATCCAGGAAGAGGTGTCCCGCTTGGAGAAACTCCTGCGGGAGATCCTGGATTTCACCGGGGAGAACCTCTCCTACTTTGGGGACCATGATCTGGCCAAGCTGATTGACGACACCCTAATCCTGGCGCAACGCGACCTGGAGTCCGCCAAAATCAAAGTGGTCAAGGAGTTTGCCCAGATGCCCCGGGTCCACTGCGATGACCGGCAGATGAAGCAGGTGTTCTATAACCTCTTTCAGAACGCCGTCCAGGCCATGCCGCACGGGGGTGAGCTGATCATCCACGCCTATCCATTCGAGAAATCCGACGGACTCTATGAGGCGGTGGCCATCAGCGACACCGGCGGCGGTATCCCCATGGAAGTGCTGCATAATATCTTTAACCCGTTTTTCTCGACCAAAGATCGCGGCACCGGGTTGGGCCTGGCCATTGCCCAGCGTATTGTTTCCCGCCATTACGGCCAGATCGAGGTCAACAACGAGATGGGCAAAGGGGTGACCTTTATCGTGACCCTGCCGGTGGCCAAATATTGTCTGGTGAAGGAAGCAGGCCAAGAGGCGGTGCCTGCCAGCGCCTTGAAGGCCCCCAAAGGAGGAGGGCGATGAAAAAGATCCTGGTGGCAGACGATGAAATGAGTATTCGCCTCCTGTATAGCGAGGAACTTAAAGAAGAAGGCTACGAGGTCTACCTGGCCGCCAACGGACGGGAAGCCCTGGATGTGGTGGAGAAAATCCCCGTGGATCTGGTTATTCTGGACATTAAGATGCCGGAGATGGACGGCATCGAGGCCCTCCGGCAAATCAAAAAGAAGCGGCCCGACCTGCCGGTGGTGCTCAGCACCGCCTATGGGGAATACCGCCAGGATTTCGCCACCTGGGCCTCGGATGAATACCTGGTGAAATCCTCGGATCTGGAGGATCTCAAATCAGTAGTAAGGCGTCATCTGAAAGAGTAAACCGAGGCGAAGGTGAAGAAATTCAAAATGATTCTGCTCCTCATCGGATTGGTGGTGCTGGCTGACTTCGCCTGGGAGAATCGTACCATATCCCCTTCGGAGCTCAAGCTTTTCACCTTCAGCCTGGGACAGGTCCCGGCTTTTCTGCTTGCCTATATCGCTCTGGCAGTGGGCTGGCTGGTGGGTTGGGTGGGCCATGCGTTCCGGACCAGAAAGAAGAAACGGCAAGCCGCCGCGGCCTTAGCCCAGAAGCAGGAAACCCAATAGCGCCAGCAGGGCCAGGAACCCCCCCGTTAGAAAGGCGACCGCCAGGGTTTGCAGGATTAAAAAGACCGCCAGGGTCCCCAAACCCCGTCCCACCGACATCCCCAAGGCCCCCCGCAGCCCCTGATGCAAGATAAATAGCGCCAAAGGTACGGCCAGGAGCGACCCCAGAAAAGGAATGATGGCCAGGACGATGGCGGCGGTGGCGTAGCAACAGAGCCGCCAGATCGGCGCCCACCCCACCTGGGCCCCCAGGAGGGCCGCGGCGCCCCATAAGCAGAGGCTGGAGAGCGCCAGTTTGCTAAGGATCACCAGAGGAGTCAGCGCCATCACTCCGGCCACCATTCCGGCAGTCCCCGCCAGGAATTGAGGGATTTCCATGGCCGTCCGCAGGCCGTGGTTAGCGGAAAACAGCAGGAGCAGCCACCAAAACAGGCCCAGGAGGCCCCCGGTGGTGCCGGTGATCAGGCCAAAGGCGAAGGGCTCCGCCACCCCGCCCAAGGCCGGCCTGGCAAAAAAGCGCCCCGGCCGCCGCAAGATCTCTGAGAGGGTTTGAAAATAACCGATCAGGCGGGAACGCTCCGGATCTTCCCAGGCCGCCGGTCCCAAAGCGGCAGGTTCGGGGCCTCGGTCTTCCGGCGCAGGGCTCGCCGCCGTCTCCGGTTCTTCTGGCCATTCGAGCTCGCTCAAGGGCGCCTCCTCTTGATCTCTGCCTGGACCTCCTTGGGGTTAGCCAGACCGAACCAAAACATTTCCGGTCCTCCGGATTGCTCCCGAATAATGAGATTGCCCACCCGCAAGAGCGTCTGGGTGAGGCCCCGGCGCACCAGGACGTCTCCCAGGTTCTCCCAGGTGATTTCCCGCTGCCGGGGGGAGGGCCAGCGCCAGAGCAGCAGCACTCCACGGGGAGTAATGCGGTACTCCCGGCACTTTTTCAAATAAACTACCAGGGCAATCAGGAGGAGGCCCAGGACGGTGCCCACCGCCACGGAAAAAGGGAAATATCCGAACAGCCTGACCTCGGGGTTGAGCCGCGGCCCCAACAGGCAAATGGCGATGGCCACATAATAGATAAAAAAAGCCCGCCCGCAGGGCTTAAGGACCAGCTCGCCAGCAGATCCCGGTGCCGTTGCCGCCATAAGTTCCTCCAGCCCAGGATATCACCGGCTTAGGCAAAACGATAACATATTTTTACTCTCTGCCTCCGGCGCGCCGCCGCGGCGAAAAGTTCAAGGGTCAAAGTTCAAAATTATCGGCCGCTAACGGAAACTTTTCCTTAGTTACCGGTAAGCCAACGGCTCAGGGCAACCCTGCTCTTAGAGACTCGAGAAGCGCTAAAAGCAGGAACCTGGCAAGTCTCGGGTGCCGGCCCAGGGCGGAGCCTTAATTCTTTGGCGGGATAAGTATCGTCGGCCTGGGGGGAAAGCCCGTGGGCGGCGGCGGCAGCCTCGAGGCCCCTCCTTCCTGGTTCAGGCTCTCCAGGGGCTTGGGGCTATCTTCCGGCAAAGCCAGGATCAGGTTCCCGGGGATGGCAAAATTGAGGTTCTGGCCCCGGCTAAGAAAACCCAGGGCCACTCCCAGCACTTCGCCCTTGACATTCAGCACCGGGCCGCCGCTGGAACCCGGAGAAATCGGTGCCGAAATCTGCACCACTTCTCCCAGCCCCGGCAATCGGCGAATTCCGGAAACCATGCCGTCGCTCACGGTTTGGTCCAACCCCAAGGGACTGCCGAGCACTATCACCCGCTCTCCCAACCGCGGTCGCGTGGGACTTATCGACAGATACGCCGGCGGACCGGCCGGCAGGGCTGCAGTCACCTTGATCAGGTCCAGCTTCGGGTCTGCCGCCAGAACCAGGTTGATGGGATAGCGGCGGCCATCAAAGGTCTTGATTTCTGCTTTGGCCGCCCTGGACAGGACATGGTAATTGCTGACCAGATGCCCCCGGGGATTGATGAAAAAACCGCTGCCGTTGCCGATGGCCCGGCCGCTGCGATCGAAAATGATGATGGTCACCACCGCGGGCTGGATTCTGGCAATGAGCTGGGGCAGGTCTTCCTGGGCGGAGAGCGGCGAAGTGGAGTACCACAGCAGCAGAAGCGCCAGAGCCGTCCGGGGCATCATTAAAATACCACCCGAAAATCCAGCAGGTCGCCCTGGTAGGGTTGCCAATTGATGTCCACGTAATCCACGTAGGCATAGGGCGGCCCCTTCCGGCACCAGGCCAGCATGTTATCCACCACCGTTTTATCGCCCTCGAACACGGCCTCTACCCGGCCGTCCACCCGGTTGCGGACCCAGCCGGCCAGGCCCCGGGCCCGGGCTTCATCTCGAGTGGAGGATCGGAAGAAGACCCCCTGGACCCGGCCTTCAATCAAGACGTGGACTCGCACCTTGTCCGCCATTATGCGCTCCTCCGCAGCAATTCCTCAAAGGCCGCCTCATCCAGGATGGTCACCCCCAGCTCCTTGGCCCGGGCGTATTTGCTGCCCGGCTCCGCGCCCACCACCACGTAGTCAGTCTTGGCAGACACCGAGGAGCTTACCTTGCCGCCTCGGGCAGTCACCAGGGCCTTGGCCTCCTCCCGGGAGAGCCGGCCCAGGGCGCCGGTGAAGACGAAGGTCTGGCCCGCCAGGGGGCCGGCGGCCCGCGGCGCCACCCGCTGCTCCCGGACCCCAGCCTCTTTCAATTTTCGCAATAATTCCTGATTTCTGGGGTTTTGAAAGTATTCGACGATGCTGGAGGCCACCTGCTCGCCCACTCCCTCCACTTGAAGCAGCTCTTCCTCGGAGGCCTGCCCCAGGTCCTCCAGGTTCCGGAAGTGCTGAGCCAGGACCTGGGCGGTGGCTTCACCGACGTAACGGAGGCCCAGGGCGTTGATCAGGCGCCAGAAGGGCGGCTGTTTGCTGCCCTGGATGGCGCTGATGAGGTTTTGCGCCGATTTTTCGGCGAAGCGCTCCAGGGGGATGAGGTCGCCTTCGGTCAGGTTATACAGGTCGCTGACGTCTTTGACCAGGCCGACGTTCACCAGTTGCAGGATGATCTTCTCCCCCAGGCCGTCAATGTCCATGGCGGTCTTGGAGGCGAAATGCATGATGGCGCGGGTCTGGGCTCCGAAGCAATCAGGGTTGGGGCAGCGGGTCACCTTCTCACCAATGGGCCGCACCAGGCCGGTGCCGCACACCGGGCAGGTTTTGGGCATTTGGAAGGGCCTGGCGTTTGAGGGGCGCTCGTCCAAGATAACTTTCACCACTTCCGGGATCACATCCCCGGCCCGCTGAATCAAGACCTTGTCTCCCACCCGTACGTCCTTGCGGGCCACTTCGTCTTCATTGTGCAGGGTGGCCCGGCTGACGGTGACGCCGCCCAACTCCACCGGCTCCATCACCGCCATGGGGGTGACCGCCCCGGTGCGGCCGACATTGACCACGATGTCCAGCACCCGGGTGGTCTCCTGGCTGGCGGCGAACTTGTAGGCCAGGGCCCAGCGGGGGCTCCTGGCCTTGGTACCCAGGCGCTCCTGCAAGGTTAGGGAGTCCACCTTGATCACCACCCCGTCGATCTCATAGGGCAGGCCGTGGCGCTGATGCTCCAGGCGTTGATGGTAAGCGATGGCCGCCTCCCGACCGATGCCGCGCTCGATCAGGGGATTGACCCGAAAGCCCCATTTAATCAGGGTTTGTAGCACCTCCCAGTGGGTAGCAAAGCTCCGGCCCCGGACTTCGCCGATGCCGTAGCAGTAAATCTTCAGGGGCCGGGCGGCGGTGATGGCCGGGTCCAACTGGCGCAGCGAGCCGGCCGCGGCGTTGCGGGGGTTGGCGAAGGCGGGCTCGCCCTGGGCCTGGCGCTGCTCATTGAATTTTTTGAAGTCTTCCAGGTCCATGTAAACTTCGCCCCGGACCTCCAGGAGCTCCGGGGCCGGGTCCTCCTGGGTAAGCACCTGCAAGGGAATGGTGTGGATGGTCTTGAGGTTCTGGGTGACGTTTTCGCCCCGGATGCCGTCGCCCCGGGTGGAACCCACCGTGAAGCGGCCGTGCTCGTAAACCAGCTCGATGGCAGTGCCGTCCATCTTGGGTTCCATGACATAATGGAAATCTGTGGTGGTGCGCAGAAAGCGCTGCAACCGCTCGTCGAACTCCCGGGCCTCGGCCTCACTGAAGGCATTCTCCAAAGAAAGCATGGGCTGCCGGTGCGCCACGGTTTCGAACTTTTCCAAAGGGGCCGCCCCCACCCGCTGAGTGGGGGAATCCGGGGTCAACAGCTCTGGATACTGCTCCTCCAGCCGGGTAAGTTCCTGCAGGAGGCGGTCGTATTCGGCATCCGAGATCACCGGGTCATCCAGGACGTAATAGCGGTAATTGTGGTAGTTGATCTGTTCCCGGAGTTCTTTTACCCGGGCGCCCACTTCCTGGGGGATGCTACCCTGTGCCATGACAGCTCCTCAAAAGTAGTCCGGTAGGGCGGCCATCTTAATCCCGGGGCACCGCCAGCATCCGTTCCACCGCCTGCAAGGCCCGGAGGCGGGTCTCTTCCGGCACCTTGATAATGTGGCGGTTTTCCTTGAGGGCGCTCAAGACGTCGGCCATGGTTATGCGCTTCATAGGCCGACAAATCAGGCGCGGGGAGGGCGAGTAAAAAATCTTCCCGGGATTTTCCTTCCGCATGCGGTGCATGATGCCTTTTTCGGTGCCGATGATGAATTCCCGGGCCGCGGCTTCCCTGACGTATTGGAGCATGCCGCTGGTGGACCGGATGGCGTCGGCCAGGTCCAGGACCTCGGGATTACATTCCGGGTGGGCGATAAAGGCCGCTTCCGGATGGGCCTCCTGGGTTTTCTGCACCTCTTCGGGGCTGAGGCCGTCATGAACGTTGCACCAGCCCTCCCAGGTGATGATTTCCACGGTCTTGGGGGTATGCCGGGCCACGTAAAGGGCCAGATTCTGATCCGGCACCATCAGGACGCGGTTGACCGCCAAAGAATTGACCACCCGGACGGCGTTGGCGGAGGTGCAGCAGATGTCGCTTTCGGCCTTCACTGCGGCGGTGGAATTGACATAGGTGACCACCGGCACCCCGGGCAATTCGTCCTTCCGGGCCATGAGTTTGTCCGGCTCGACGGAATCTGCCAGGCAGCAGCCCAAGTCAGTCCGGGGAAGGACCACGGTCTTGTGGGGACAGAGGATGGCGGCGGTCTCCGCCATGAAATGCACGCCACAGAAGACGATGACCTCGGCGTCGGTCTTGGAGGCGGCGATGGACAACTCCAGGGAGTCGCCCACCAGGTCGGCGACGTCCTGGATGGGGCCAGGTTGGTAATTATGGGCCAACATGATGGCCCGGCGGCGTTTCAGCCATTCTCTCACTTCTTGCTGCTGCGCATCAAATTCCATGGCTAATCCGGGGCTTATACTTGGTTATGAGCTTTTTTACTGCTCACTGCTTACTGCTTCCGGTTTACTGCCCCTCGCGCACTACCTGGACCCCTGGTGGCGGCGTAAAGCTGAAAAAATCGGGGGCCAGTTTCACATCCAGCTTCACCTGGGAGAAGGCAAAGCGGGTCTCTTCACCCAGGGCGTTGGAAAATTCCAGTTTATCCAATAAATAGGTTTTGGGGTTGACAGTCAGGGTGAGGCGCTTTAGCTCCGGCTGCTCCTTTTTGGGGAAGAGGTCGATGACCAGGCTCTCGCCCTCCTGGGGGGGGCGGTTCCAGGAGACGTTGAAATCCTTGCGGAACTGGCCGATGCCGGAGAAAAAGCGCAGCACCTGGTCCGAGCGCAGCACCTGGTCGACTTTATAGACCATGACCAGACCGTCCTGGGGCAGGTAAATCCACATCAGGCGGCCATCGGAGACCACTTCCTTTTTCTGCTCTGCCGGAATTTCATACTGCCAGCGCATGCGGCTGGGTTTCTGGAAATACATCCAGCCCGCGGCGCGGTCGGTTTGCTGCAGGGCCTTGGAGCGGGACTCCTGCTGGAAGCGGGCCTGGAAGGCGCCGCTCTGGTCATATTGCGCCTGGACCTTTTCCATGACCTCTTCCGGGCCAGGACCCCCGGCCGCGGCCAGAGGGGCCAGCAGCAGGATAAAAGGCAGCAGGAGCGGGAAAAATCTGGTTTTCATCCCCATACCTTGCGTGGCGAAATCTCTAGTTTAAAATAAATAAATTTAACAGATGCATTATTCGCCGTCAATGTAGGGGCGCCGAGGGCGCCGCCCCTGCCAAAACAAGACCATCTATTTGGGTAAGATGACCTCGATACAAGATTACGACTATTATCTGCCGCCGGAGTTGGTGGCCCAGGTGCCCCTGGGACAGAGGAGCGCCTCCCGGCTCCTGGTGCTCCGGAGGGAGACGGGAGAGATATGTCACACCCGGTTCCGGGAACTGGCTGATTGGTTAGCCCCCGAGGACCTGCTGGTGGTTAACGACACCCGGGTCTTCCCCGCCCGCCTGCCTGGGGTAAAAAAGAGCGGCGGCCGGGTGGAGCTGCTCCTGCACCACCTGCCACAGCCGGAAGGCAACGGCGCCGAGAGCTGGCTGGCCCGGGCCACTCACCGGGGCAAATTGCGGCCCGGGCAGATTTTGCGCTGCGGCCCGGATTTGCAGGCGGAAATCCTGGCGCGGCCTGAACCCGGGGTGGTGGAAGTGCGGTTTTGGGCGGCGGACGGAAAGGTATTGCAGGCGGTATTGGCTCACGGCGAAGTGCCGCTGCCCCCCTACATTCAGCGCCCGGCGATGGAGGCGGACCGGGCTGCCTATCAGACGGTGTTCGCCCGGAAAACCGGAGCGGTGGCCTGTCCCACCGCGGGGCTGCACTTTACCGAGGAGCTCCTGCAGAATCTGGCGGAAAAGGGCATTGCCACGGTTTGCCTCACCCTGCATGTAGGTCCCGGCACTTTTCTGCCGGTGCGCCAGGCGGACTATACCCGGCATCGGATGCTGCCGGAATATTTTGAGCTGCCGGGGGCTACGGCGGCCCGGCTTAATGAGGCCAGGGCCCAGGGCCGGCGCCTCGTGGCCGTGGGCTCTACCTGCACCCGGGTGTTGGAATACTGCGCCTCGCCCCAGGGCTTTGCGGCCCGCCAGGGGTGGTGCGACCTCTTCATCTATCCGGGTTACCCCTTCAAGGCGGTGGATCGGCTGCTCACCAACTTTCATCTGCCCAAATCCACCTTGCTCTTGCTGGTGAGCGCCTTCGCCGGGAGGGACTTGATCCTGCGGGCTTATGAGGCGGCGGTAAAAGAAAAATATCGTTTTTATAGTTACGGGGATTGCATGTTGATCTTGTAACGACTCTTATGACCGGAAGGTGCCAGGAATCGGAACTGATGGGGCGGCCGAGCCTGGACGACCGCGGGCAGGCGGGCCCGGAGGCCCGCCCCCCAGCGGGGGGAGAGGGCTGGGGTGAGGGGGGAAAAAATATAATCATGTTTTCATTTCAGCTAAAAAAAGCCACGGACTCAGACGGGCCGCGGTGGGGAAAAATAACCACCGCCCATGGCGCGGTGGAGACCCCGGTCTTCTTGCCGGTGGGCACCTACGGCACGGTGAAGACTCTCACCCCCGAGGAACTGCGGGCCTTAGGGGCCGGCCTCATCCTGAGCAACATCTACCATCTCTTTTTGCGACCCGGGGTGGAAACCATCGCCCAATTGGGGGGCCTGCACCGTTTCATGCACTGGGACGGCGCCATCCTTACCGACTCCGGCGGCTTCCAGGTCTTCAGCCTGGCCTCCTTCCGGCAGGTCAGCGACGAAGGGGTCATCTTCCGCTCCCATCTCGACGGCTCCCGCCATTTTCTGGATCCGGAGAAAGTTGTGGCCTTGCAAGAGGCTTTGGGGGTGGACATCATGATCTGCCTAGATGAATGCCCCGGCTATCCCGCCCCGGAAGTGGAAGTGCGCCGGGCCGCGGCCCGCACCCTGGCCTGGGCCAAACGCTCCCGGGCCTCCCGGACCCGCCCGGAGGCGGCTCTGTTTCCCGTGGTCCAGGGGGGGATGTACCCCGAGTTGCGCCGGGAGCAGGCCCAGGCCCTACGGCAGCTCAATTTTGACGGCTACGCCCTCGGGGGCTTGAGCGTCGGGGAGGAAAAGGAGCTTACCTGGGAGATGGTGGCGGCCACTATCCCGGAATTGCCGGTGGACCGGCCCCGCTATCTTATGGGGTTGGGCACCCCGGAGGACCTGGTGGAAGCCGTGGCCCGGGGGGTGGACATGTTCGACTGCGTTCTGCCCACCCGCAATGCCCGGAACGGCATGGCCTTCACCAACCGCGGCCGGGTGCTCATCAAAAACGCGGCCTACGCCCTGGACCCGGGGCCTCTGGATGAGGCCTGCGGCTGCTATACCTGCCGTCATTATTCCCGGGGCTATCTGCGGCATCTCTATCTTTCTCGCGAAATTCTGGCCTTTCGGCTTTTAACCTTTCATAATTTATATTACTATTTCAATTTAATGGTTAAAATGCGGCAGGCGATCAGCGAGGGTCGCTTTGCCGACTTTCGCCGGGAATTTTACCAACCTCGTCGCAACGGAGGAAACTCAAGTGATTAATTGGGCATATGCCGCCGGGCTCTCCGGGTCTGAGGGGGGCGGCACCATGGTAAGTTTTGTGCTGCCCATGATCTTCATGGTAGTGATCTTTTATTTTCTCCTGATCCGGCCGCAACAGAGAAAGGCCAAAGAGCACAAGGCCCTGCTGGATAACCTGAAGCGGGGTGATCGCGTTTTGACCAGCGGCGGCCTCATCGGCACCATCATCAATATTGACGACCAGATCGTCACCCTGGAAGTGGCCGACAGAGTCCGCATCGACACGGCCCGTTCTTACATCGCCGGCTTTGCGCCCAAAAAGGGCGGCTAGGTCGAGTAATCGCTCCTTAGCCCGCAGACAGGATACCTAAGGTGCCGGAAACCGGAGCGCCTCAGGGATTAACCCGGGAGATCGGCCAGCTCCAGGAGCTGGCGGGGGAGTGGACCCGCCTCTTTCCCCAGGCGGCGTCGCAGGCGGAGCATTGGCTCAAGGTCTTGGGCCAGGTGCAGGCCCACATGCGGGAGGCCACCTGCCGCCTGGCGGTGGTGGGCGCGGTCAAATCCGGCAAAAGTACCATGATCAACGCCCTGGTGGGGCAGGATCTGCTACGCCGGGGCGCCGGCATCCTCACCGCCATGATCACCCGGGTGCAGCCCGGCCCCGAGCCCCAGGCGGTGCTGCAATTTAAAGAATGGGGGGAAATCAACGCCGAAATCCAACGGGCCCTGGGACTGCTGCCCAGTTCCCGGCTGGTGGAGCGCGCCGGACCCCTGGACCTGGAGCAGGCCGACGACCGGCAGCTCCTGAAAGAGGCGCTGGCCGAAGTCCAGGGCCTCGACCTCTGGCGCAACGGCAGCCTGGATCAAAACTATCTCCTCCTCAAATCCTACCTGGAAGGCTATGAGGTCATCAAAGAGTTGATGTCCGGGGCCAGGGGCTTGCAGCTCTCGGGGCCGGAGTTGGACCAGCACCGGGAGCTGGTGACCCGAGAGGCCACCGCGGTCTATCTCAAGGATGTCTTGCTCACTGTCCCCTTCCCCTGGCCGGCCCCCGGGTTGGAATTAGGCGACTGCCAGGGGAGTGACTCTCCCATTGCCCAACATCTGGGCCAGGTGCTGGCCTACCTGGTGAAAAGCGACCTGGTGCTCTACGTCATCAGTTCCCGGGTGGGGCTGCGCCAGGCCGATTTCCAGTTTCTCAGCGAACTGGAGCGCATGGGCCTGACGCCTCATATCCTGACGCTGCTCAACCTGGACCTGGGCGAGCACACCTCCTTCGAGGAATTGCAGCGGGTCCGGGATCGGGTGGTCCAGGAGCTGGCTCCCTGGCAGCCCCAACTGCGGCTCTACGCCTTTTCGGCCCTGAAATTATTGCTAGACCGGCGCCGGCTCCGGGGCGAAACCCTGGACCCCAAGGAGGCCGGGCTTTTGCAGGTCTGGGCCACTGATTCCGCTTCCGCCAGGTTTTCGGATGAGGAGGCGGCGCGCTGCGAAACCGCCTTGCAAACGCTGTTTAAGGAATTGCAGAGCCGCCGCCTGGCCGGGGGCAGCCTCTCCCAGGTCAAGATGGTGGCCCAAGGCATGCGGGAGCGGCTGGAACTCACCCGGGATTTGTTGCAAAAGGGACTGGGCTCGATTAAGGAGATGGAAGCCCGCCTGGAGGCCCGGCGGCAGCCTTTGCGCGGCGCCGTGGCCAGCCTGAGTCAGACCCTGGAAGGCGCTGGCAGCCGCCTGAAGAAAGAGATGCGCCGCCGGGTGGACCAGCAATTGGATTGGTCCGGCGGCCCGGTGGCCACGGCCCTGAAGGATTTCATCCGGCAGTTTGCCCCCAACTGGGAGGAACTCACCGCCGTCGGTTCCCCAGCCTCCTTTCGTCCGGCGCTGTACCAGTTGTTCCAGAAATTCGCCAAGGCCCTGGCCCAATTTGTCACTTCCGAAATCAATATCAGCCTGGTGCAATTCATCCGGGGCCAGGAAGGCTGGCTCCGCCAGGAACTGGGCTACCTGTGGAGGCCGCTCTTTTTAGCCCTGCAAGAGGCCCTGACCGGGTATTACCGGGAAATCGAGGAACTGGGGTTGCCAGCCAGGCCGCCCACCCTGGAAGTAGCGGCCATCAGCCGACCCCAGGGTCTGGAAATGCCCCTGTTACTGCTGGAGGCCGCGCCCGGCTGGCGCTTTGCCCGGGAGGTTTGGGTGCGCTCCGGTCTGGGCTTGCTGGGCCGGGCCTGGGAGGCCGTCAAACGGCACCTGGGCCTGGGCGGTGAGGTTGAACCGCGGCGGCAGCTCCGGCGGGACCTGGAGTGGGCCCTGGACTCGCTTAAGGACTGGCTCCAGGATGAGATCCGGGTGGAGCTCCTGGATTACCAGGAGCGCCTGAAATTCCAGTACCTCTTTCCCCTGGTGGATCAGTGGCTGAAGCAGCAGGAGGCCAACCTGGTGGATACCCTCGACTCGCTCCTGGGCAGCCTTTCGGGCCTCGCCACCATGGTGCATCTGGAAGAAACCGAGCGCCAGAGCCGGGAAAGCCGTCTGGAACAGATGATCCCCGCCGTGGAGGCCATCGAAGCGCTCCTTTCTGAGCCCGTGGGCTGACGGCTGTTTTTTTTTGGGGGGGGGGGGGGGGGGGGGGGGGGGGCCGGCCCCC
>Ga0371490_1000392_pt1 | contig 31099 bp, 32 predicted proteins | sample MB2SIPfraction_FD_207959 | JGI IMG/M metagenome (GOLD analysis project Ga0371490, IMG submission 207959) | Lab enriched peat soil microbial communities from McLean, Ithaca, NY, United States - MB28FN SIP fraction | ecosystem: Environmental > Terrestrial > Soil > Wetlands > Peat | place: USA... | reverse complement strand
GGACCGTGAAACACCTTAGCGCCGATGATAGTGCGGCATTCGCCGTGTGAAAGTAGGACACCGCCAGACTCCCCCTGCAGAGCCCAGACCTTACGGTCTGGGCTTTTTGCTTTGGCGCGCGCCGGCGTGTGCAATTTTCCTGGCTGCGAGTGCCGTCCATTTTGATCAGTTGCTTCCCCCCTGTTACTGAATTAAATTCACAGGATTCTTTCTGTGGTTTTCTTCATGGATATCAGTGAATTCACCGAACTTTCCCTGGCTCCTGTGTTCTCGTCGCTTCCCAGGCCGGTCCTGATGCGCGTGGTGCATCGCCCGGGTCGATCGTGGATCCGTCCCCACGCCCATTCCTGGGCACAATTCATGTGCTGCAGTCATGGGGTCATTTCTGTATCGACGGCGAATGGCAGCTATGTGCTGAGTCCGGATATGGGGTTGTGGATTCCGCCACAAGTCGAGCATTCGGTACAGATGGTGCAGCAGATCTGCCAGGAAAGCCTGTATGTGGGAGGTGAGCTGGGTGTGCGTCTATCTGCTGGCGGTGGCGTGGTGTCGATGACGCCCCTGGTGCGCGAATTGATCCGTGAGGCTGCACGATTGCCGGTCGAGTACGATGAGAGTGGCGAAGAGGGACGTCTGATTGCCGTGCTGCTCGACCAACTGGCGAAGTTGCCGGCGCGTAATGTGCAATTACCCTTTCCACGCGATTCGCGCCTGCAGAAAATCTGCCATGCACTGATCGATGACCCGGCCGGAGACTTGCCGTTGACCTGGTGGGCAGATCATGCCGGTGCATCGACCCGCACGCTGACCCGCCTGTTCGAGGCGGAAACCGGCATGGGGTTTCGTGCCTGGCGGCAGCGCCTGCGTTTGCAGCGAGCCATGCTGCTGCTGGGGGATGGACATCCTGTCTCCGCGGTGGCGACCGAAGTCGGCTATCGCTCCGCTTCCGCCTTTATCGTCGCCTTTCGGCAATGCTTTGGTTTTGCGCCGGGCGGGGTGACCAGCCGCGCGGGCTGATCCGGTTCGCATATGAATTTTTATGCATAGATTATATGCATATTTCCAATCGATTTTGCTTGTTGTTATTCCCTCGGGTTAGATTGTTGCCATGCCTGCATGACCGCTGGTCAGCATATCTATCGATGGGAAGTCAGGATGATTCAACACACCCGCTTGAGCCACCTCAAGCAATTGGAAGCAGAGTCGATCCACATCATGCGTGAGGTGGCGGCCGAATTCGAGAATCCGGTCATGTTGTATTCGATCGGCAAGGATTCCGCCGTGATGCTGCATCTGGCGCTGAAAGCCTTTTATCCGGGCAAGCCGCCTTTTCCTTTGTTGCATGTCGATACGACCTGGAAATTTCGCGACATGATCCGTTTTCGCGACGAGATCACCGCACGCCATGGTCTGAAATTGCTTGTGCACGTCAACGAAGAAGGTGTTGCAGCCGGTATCAACCCCTTTGAGCACGGCAGCGCATTGCATACCGATGTGATGAAGACCCAGGCGCTCAAGCAGGCACTCGACAAATACGGTTTCGACGCCGCTTTCGGCGGCGCTCGGCGCGATGAAGAGAAATCGCGCGCCAAGGAGCGGGTTTTTTCCTTTCGCGATGACCGTCATCGCTGGGATCCGAAAAATCAGCGCCCCGAACTGTGGAATCTGTATAACGCGCGCGTGCGAAAGGGGGAAAGCATTCGTGTCTTCCCTCTGTCGAACTGGACCGAGCTCGACATCTGGCAATACATCTATCTGGAAAACATCGATATCGTGCCGCTGTATTTTGCTGCCGAACGACCGGTCGTCGAACGCGACGGCATGCTGCTGATGGTCGACGACGATCGTATGCCGCTGCGTCCCGGCGAGGTGCCGGAGATGCGCAAGGTCCGTTTCCGCACACTCGGCTGTTATCCGCTGACCGGCGCGATTGAATCGAGTGCCGATACGCTGCCCGACATCATTCAGGAAATGCTGTTGACCCGGACGTCGGAACGGCAGGGGCGGCTGATCGATCACGATCAATCGGGCTCGATGGAAAAGAAGAAAATGGCCGGTTATTTCTGAGCCGCATGCGAGGAATTGCGATATGTCACACCAATCGGGGCTGATTGCCGACGATATTCATGCCTACCTGCAGCAACACGAACGCAAGGACCTGCTGCGTTTCATCACCTGCGGCAATGTCGACGATGGCAAATCGACACTGATCGGCCGGCTGCTGCACGATTCCAAGCTGATTTTCGAAGATCAGCTGGCGGCAATCCAGCGCGATTCACAGCGCTACAACACCACCGATGACGATATCGATCTGGCGCTGCTGGTCGATGGTCTGCAGGCCGAGCGCGAGCAGGGGATCACCATCGATGTCGCTTACCGGTATTTTTCTACCGATCGGCGCAAATTTATTATCGCCGACTGTCCCGGCCACGAGCAGTACACGCGCAATATGGCCACCGGCGCCTCCACCTGCGACCTGGCGATCATTCTGATCGATGCCAGCCGCGGCATGCAGACGCAGACGCTGCGCCATAGTTTCATCGTCAATCTGCTTGGCGTACGTCAGGTGATTATCGCGGTCAACAAGATGGATCTGTTGCATTACGATCAGGCGGGTTTTGATGCGATCTGCGCCGAATACCTGCAGTTTTCGGCACAAATGGACTTTAAATCGCTGCACTTCATTCCGATCTCGGCGCTGCGCGGCGATAACGTTGTGTCTGCCGGCGGGAACATGCCGTGGTATCGCGGCCAGACATTGATGCAGCTGCTCGACAATGTACCGCTGGACGAAGACGACGGCGGAGCCGCCTTTCGACTGCCCGTACAGTATGTGAACCGTCCGAATGCCGCTTTTCGCGGCTTCAGCGGCACCATCGCTGCCGGCGAACTTCACCCCGGCGATCGGCTGCGTGCGCTGCCCTCCGGCAAGGAAAGCGTGGTGAAGGCGATCGTGACCGCCGATGGTGATTTGCCGCGCGCGGTGGCCGGGCAGGCGGTGACGGTGACGCTTGTCGACGAAATCGATGTGTCGCGCGGCGATATGCTGGTGCGCCGCGAAGAGGCGGCTCCATCCGTGTCCCGCAGTTTCGATGCCCACGTGGTATGGATGTCCGACAGCGGTCTGGACGTCGGCAAGTCTTACCTGTTCAAGTTTTCCGGCCGCACCGTGCCCGGACATGTCGAGCAGGTCGAGCACCGTGTCGATATCAATAGTCTGCAAAACGCGCCGGCGGCTGCCCTGGCGCTGAATGAAATCGGTTTGTGCCGCATTCGTCTCGATGCGCCGGCCATTTTCGATTCTTACCGGCAATGCCGCCATACCGGCAACTTCGTCATCATCGACCCATATGGCAACGTGACCGCGGCGGCTGGGATGATTGTTGCCGCGCATGACGATGGTGGTGCGCCGGCGCAGACGGACGCAGCGCGCTTCGCTGCCTTCGAGCTTGAACTCAATGCGCTGATTCGCAAGCATTTTCCACATTGGGGGGCTCGCGACTTGCGTGAGCTGCTCGATCCGAACCGGCGCTAGGACCGCGCACTCCCCAGTTGAAACGGCAGACCCGACCAGGTCTGCCGTTTTTATTGGCCTTGCCTAGCGCGATTGCTGCTGCAGGGTGAAGGTCGCGCGTTTGTCGGCGGCCAGTGCCTCGCACAGCCAGGGCATGAGCGCGTCGAGTTCTTTGGCCAGCGTCCAGGGCGGATTGACGACGAACATGCCGCTGCCGTGCATGCCGAAGCCGTCGGCTGACGGCTGCGCGATGCTCAGGGTGACATCCAGCCAGCTGTCCACCGGCAGTTGGCGTAGCGCGCGCGGCAGCTCGCGTGCTTCGATGCGCTGCAGTAACGGGTACCAGATGGCGTAGACGCCGGTGGGAAAGCGCTTGAGCGCTTCCTTCATCGCTTGCGGGACGCGCTGATAGTCCTTCTTGTCCTCATAGGGCGGATCGATCAGGGTCAAGGCGCGGCGCGGCGGCGGCGGCAGAATGGCCTTGAGCCCCTCGAATCCGTCGCCCGCTTCGATGCGGGCACGGCGCCCGAGCGGTGCGAAGTTGTCCTGCAGGATGCGGCTGTCACTCGGATGCAGTTCAAACAGTCGCAGTTTGCCGCTGTCCGGCAGGCAGTGCTGCGCCACCATGGGCGAGCCGGGGTAATAGCTCAGGGCGCCGTCGGGGTTGAACGCCTTGACGGTCTCCACATAGTCGGCCACTGCCGATGGAAGGTCGCTGCGCGACCACAGCCGACCGATGCCGCTCTCGAACTCGGCGTTCTGGCTGGCATAGCCTTCAGTCAGTGCATAAAGACCGGCGCCTGCATGGGTGTCGATGTACCAGAACGGCTTTTCCTTGCCTTGCATGTATTTAATAAGCATGACCTGCAACAGGTGCTTGAGTACGTCGGCATGATTGCCGGCATGAAAGGCGTGGCGGTAGCTGAGCATGAATCGACTTCGGGGGAAAACAGGCGGCAATTGTAGCCGATTTGCCGCACCTGGCGTGGGAAAACGGGATGGCGGGCGTGCCTTCCGCATGCATGGCGGATTATGCTGTTGTGTTGAAACTGACGCGGGTCAAATAATCCAGTTATTGTAGTGCGGTGATTTTGCAACAATGTTGCAGAGATATCTTCATGAGAAGACAATGACGCAGCCTTGGGCGTCGTCTTGGTATCGTGTCGGTTTCCTGCCACTTTGTTGTCAGGCAAATACTGCTAAGCTGTTGGCTGTTTACAGGAGACTGGTCGGACTCTAAAATTTGCGCCCTCGGAATGTGCTGATTGATGATCCGGTCTCTTCCGTCGCGCCGTCCTCCATGTGGATAGTGCGCTGACAGGATCTCTGCGGCACCCGGCTACCTGAAATGTGGTGATCGCCCAGGATTTGTTGCGAATTCGGCACTGATCGTGCATTTCCCACCCCAACGATGCGAGTTGAAAAAGATGAAGATCGAACTGAAACGTGTGAGCCTTGCTGTTGCCGCCGCGCTGATGGCGTCGTCCGCTTTTGCCGCGACTTTTGCCCCGGCCGTGGTTTATGACCAGGCAGGCAAATTCGACAAGAGCTTCAATGAAGCCGCTTACAACGGTGCCGAGCACTTCAAGAAGGAAACCGGCATTGCTTACCGCGATGCACAGGTAACTTCCGACGCGCAAAAGGAACAACTGCTGCGCGATATGGCACGCAAGCATGCCGACCCGGTGATTGCCGTCGGTTTCTCCTATACCCAGGCGGTGGAATCGATCGCCAAGGAATTCCCCAAGACTCGTTTCGTCATCATCGACTCCGTCGCCAAGGGTCCGAACGTTGAAAGCATCCTGTTCAAGGAACAGGAAGGCTCCTTCCTGGTCGGCATGGCAGCTGCCATGAAGTCCAAGTCGGGTACGGTCGGCTTCATCGGCGGCATGGACGTGCCGCTGATCCGCGCCTTCGGCTGCGGCTATGTGCAAGGCGTGCGTTACGTGAACAAGAACGGCAAGGTCATCCAGAACATGACCGGTACCACGCCGGCCGCCTTCAATGATCCTGCACGCGGCACCGAACTGGCCAAGAGCCAGTTTGACCGTGGCGTCGACGTCGTCTTCGCCGCCGCCGGTGGCACCGGCCTCGGCGTTCTGCAGGCGGCCAAGGCTGCCAACAAGTATTCGATCGGCGTCGACAGCAACCAGAACTATCTGCATCCGGGTTCCGTGCTGACCTCGATGGTCAAGCGCGTGGACGTGGCCGTGTACAACACCATGAAGGAAGCCCAGAAGGGGACCTGGAAACCGGGCGTCCGCGTACTGGGCCTGAAGGAAAACGGTATCGACTGGGCACTTGACGCCAACAACCGCAAGCTGATCACGCCGGATATGGAAAAGCGCATCGATGCTGCCCGTGCAGCCATCGTCGCCGGCAAGATCAACGTCGTCGACTACCGCACCAAGAACAGCTGCCCGGTGCAATAAGCGACGGACGGCCTGGATCCGACGATCCCCGCAACGGTCACGCCGGCTCTGGCGGCGTGACCGTTTAATTCTTGTTGGGGCGTCTCTGGGGCAATTTGATTCGGGGAACAATTAGCATGACCGACTTGGCCATCGAGTTGATCGGCATCTGCAAGAGTTTTGGCGCCGTTGCGGCTAACCGCGACGTGGACATGCAAATCGCCAAGGGCTCGATTCATGGCGTCATCGGCGAGAACGGGGCGGGCAAGTCCACCCTGATGAGTATCCTGTACGGCTACTATCAGGCGGATGCCGGCACCATTCGCGTCAATGACAGGGATGCGGCCATCCACAATAGCCAGGAGGCTATCCGCCTCGGTATCGGCATGGTGCACCAGCACTTCATGCTGGTCGATACCTTCACCGTGCTGGAAAACATCATTCTGGGTGCCGAAGGCGGCCTCGTGCTCAAGCACGGGATGAGGCAGGCGCGCGCCCATCTGCAAGAACTGAACCGCGAGTATGGCCTCGAGGTCGACCCGGATGCCGTCGTCGGCAAACTCGGCGTCGGTCTGCAACAACGGGTGGAAATCCTCAAGGCGCTGTATCGTGGCGCCGAAGTGCTGATTCTCGACGAACCGACCGCGGTGCTGACGCCGCAGGAGGCCGACCATCTGTTCCGCATCCTGCGTACGCTCAAGGCGCAGGGAAAAACCGTCATCCTGATTACACACAAGCTGCGCGAAGTGCTCGAGATTACCGATGCCGTCACCGTCATGCGTACCGGGCAGGTGGTCGGCAATGTCCGTACCTGTGACGTGAGCAAGACCGATCTGGCCGACATGATGGTCGGTCGCAAGGTCAGCCTGCAAGTCGACAAGCGTGACGCGGCGCCGGGTGAAGTGGTGCTGGCGGTCGATGCCCTCAATCTGGTCGACGACCGGGGTGTGGGGCGGCTCAAGGATATCAACTTCAACGTGCGGGCCGGCGAGATCGTCGGCATTGCCGGCGTGGCCGGCAACGGGCAGTCGGAACTGCTCGAAGTGCTCGCCGGCATGGTCGAGCCGACCTCGGGGGGCGTCGCCTACAAAGGGCAAGATCTCGGCAAGCTGCGCTATCGCCAGCCCAAGGCAGCGGCCTTGCGCGGCATGGGCATCGCCCATGTGCCGGAAGACCGCTCGCGCGAAGGGCTGGTGAAGGCCTTTGCGACCTACGAGAATGCGATCCTCGGCTATCAGCGCGACCGTTCGGTGTGCAAGGGGCTGCTCTACAGCCGCAGGGCCTTGCTTGAGCGCGCCAACGGCTTGATCCGCCAGTTCGATATCCGACCGGATAATCCGACCCTGCGCGCCGGTCTGTTGTCCGGCGGCAACCAGCAGAAAGTGGTGCTGGCGCGCGAGATTCACGCCAATCCCGATCTGTTGCTCGTCGGCCAGCCGACGCGCGGCGTCGATATCGGCGCCATCGAGTTCATTCACCGCCGTCTGATCGAATTGCGCGACGCCGGCAAGGCGATCCTGCTCGTTTCGGTCGAGCTGGAAGAAATCATGTCCTTGTCCGATCGCATCCTGGTGATGGCGGGCGGGCAAATCACCGGTGAAATCGCCGGCAAAGACGCCACGGCCCAGGCACTGGGCCTGCTGATGGGCGGAGGAGACAAGCATTGAAGTTCGGACAACCATCTACGTTGCCGCGTTGGGCGCAGCTGACCATCCTGCCTGCCCTTAATCTGATTGCGGCACTGCTGGTCACGGGGCTCGTGACCTGGATCATCGGCGAGAATCCGCTCGAATGCCTGCAACTGCTGGTGCACGGCGCGTTCGGCTATGGCGAGGGCATCGGCTACACGCTGTTCTATACCACCGATTTCATCTTCACCGGTCTGGCGGTCGCTGCGGCCTATCATGCCGGGCTGTTCAATATCGGCGGTGAAGGGCAGGCCTATATCGCCGGCCTGGGCATCACGCTCGCGGTGTTCGCCTTCGACAAGATCCTGCCGTTCTGGCTGCTGATGCCCCTGTGCGTGCTGGCCGCCATGGCCTTCGGCGCTGCCTGGGCCTTCATTCCGGCCTGGCTGCAGGCGCGGCGCGGCAGCCACATCGTGGTGACCACCATCATGTTCAACTTCATCTCCTACTCGGTGATGTTGTACCTGATCGGCCACCAGCTGATCGAGCCGGGTTCGCAAAATCCGACCACCCGCGAATTCGGCCATAACGCCTGGATGCCGGCGATGCAGAGCATGTTCGCCGCCATCGGCGTCAGCCTGCCGGATACGCCGTTGAACGGCAGCTTCTTTCTGGCGCTGATCGCCTGCGTGCTGTTTTATCTGGTGGTCTGGCACAGCCGCTGGGGCTACGAGCTGCGCACGGTCGGTACCAATGAAAGCGCCGCCCGCTACGCCGGCATGAATGTGCAGATGGTGATCATCTTCGCCATGTGCGCATCCGGTGCGCTGGCCGGCCTGTCTGCCGTCAATGAACTGCTTGGATCGAGCCACCGCATGGACGTGATGTTCACCAACGGTGTCGGCTTCGTCGGGGTGGCCGTGGCGCTGATGGGGCGCAACCACCCGGTCGGCATCGTGCTGTCGGCCTTGTTGTTCGGGGCCTTGACCCAGGGCGGCCTGGACCTGTCGTTCACCAAGCCGCTGATCACCCGTGAAATGGTGCTGTTGATCGAGGGTCTGGTCATCCTGTTCTGCGGCGGCCTGGAAAACCTGTTCGAGCCATTCCTGGCATCTCTGTTCAAGCGAGGGAAGTGATATGGATCAGATCATCAGCCTGCTCGACTCGACGGTCCGCGTATCGACGCCGCTCATCCTGGCTGCGCTGGCCGGCTTGTTTTCCGAACGTTCCGGCGTGGTCGACATCGGTCTTGAGGGCAAAATGCTGACTTCCGCCTTCGCCAGCGCCGCTGTTGCCTACTATACCGGCAGCCCCTGGCTCGGCCTGCTGGCCGGGATGCTGGCCAGCATGATGCTGGCGATGATGCACGCACTGGTTTCGGTTACCTATAACGGCAACCAGCTGATTTCCGGCATGGCCGTCAATACCATCGCTTCCGGCATTACCCCGGTACTCGGTCTTGCCTGGTTCCAGCAGGGAGGCAATTCGCCCCAGCTGGACGACTCGGCGCGCTTTGCCGAAATCGCATTGCCGTTTGCAGACCGCCTGTCCGGCGTGCCGGTCATCGGCCCGATCTATAGCGGGCTGATTTCCGGTCATTGCATTCTGGTCTATCTGACTTTCCTGGTCGTGTTGCCGCTGGTCACCTGGGTGGTCTATCAAAGCCGTTTCGGCCTGCGTCTGCGTTCCGTGGGCGAAAATCCGCATGCTGCCGATACTGCCGGTATTTCGGTTGCGCGCGTCCGCTATCTGGCGCTGCTGTGCAATGGTGCGCTGTGCGGGATGGCGGGCACTTTCCTGTCGGTCTACCAGACCGGTTCGTTCATCAAGGAAATGACGGCCGGTAAAGGCTATCTGGCGCTTGCTGCGCTGATCTTCGGCAAGTGGCGGCCGACCTATGCGGTGATCGGCTGCCTGTTGTTTGCCTTTGCCGATGCGGTGCAGATCCGCCTCGAGGGTGTGCCGCTGCCCATCGTGGGGGAAATCCCGTCGCAGTTCATTCAAGTCATTCCGTATGTGCTGACCGTGCTGTTGCTGGCCGGTTTCGTCGGTCGCGCCGTGGCGCCGAAGGCCATCGGTACGCCGTTCGTCAAGTCGCGCTGACCGTTGTCCGACCCGCAAAGAGCCCGGCGGAAGTCTTCCCGCCGGGCTCTTTGCGTCTGGCCGGGCGCTGATTGCACTGAATTTGTCTGTTTGTCGATATATGTTGGCCCCATGTCGAAATGCGTGTGCGATAAAATGCTAATCGTTATCAATTGCCGGAGATGTGCATGGATGCCAAAGCCGCTGCGCGTACCCAAGCCAGTCTGAGTGGCACGGAAGGCACCGTGCTGACCGTGCTGTTCGCCATCAGTTTTTCCCATCTGCTCAATGACATGATGCAGTCGCTGATCTTTGCGCTCTACCCGATGCTCAAGGTCGCCCACAACCTGAATTTCGCCCAGATCGGGCTCATCACGCTCACCTATCAGATCACCGCGTCGCTGCTGCAGCCTATCGTCGGTATCTATACCGACCGCCGGCCGCAGCCGTATTCGCTGGCGATGGGCATGGCCTGCACACTATGCGGTCTGGTGCTGCTGTCGTTCGCGGCCAACCTGCCGCACCTGCTGCTGGCGTCTGCGCTGGTGGGACTGGGGTCGTCGGTGTTTCATCCCGAAGCTTCGCGTGTGGCGCGGATGGCTTCCGGCGGCAAGCACGGTTTCGCCCAGTCCATCTTCCAGGTTGGCGGCAACTTCGGTTCCTCGCTCGGTCCCTTGCTGGCGGCATGGATCATCCTGCCGCGCGGGCAGGGAAGCGTGGCCTGGTTTTCGCTCGCCGCGCTGCTGGCCATTCTGGTCTTGTCGCGGGTCGGCAAGTGGTATGGCGAGCATCAGCGCCGTCACGCCAAAACGCCGAAAGTGATCGGCGCCTTCAACCGGCAGCTGCTGTCGCGTCGCCGCGTGCTCTGGTCGCTGCTGATCCTGATGACGCTGGTTTTCTCCAAATACTTCTATCTGTCCAGCCTGACCAGCTATTACACCTTCTATCTGATCAGCAAGTTCCATCTGTCGGTACAGTCGGCACAGATGCATCTGTTCCTGTTCCTGTTCGCCGTGGCGGCTGGCACGGTGATCGGCGGTCCGGTCGGCGATCGCATCGGCCGCAAGCTGGTGATCTGGATTTCCATCCTCGGCGTGGCGCCGTTTACCCTGCTGCTGCCGTACGCAAACCTGTTCTGGACCGAGATCCTGACTTTCGTCATCGGCCTGGTGCTGGCTTCGGCGTTCTCGGCGATTCTGGTCTATGCGCAGGAGTTGGTGCCAGGGAAGGTCGGCATGATCTCGGGCGTCTTTTTCGGCTTCGCCTTCGGCATGGGCGGGCTCGGCGCGGCGGCACTCGGCATGCTGGCCGACCATACCGATATCTTCTTTGTCTATCGTCTGTGTTCGTTCCTGCCCTTGATCGGTCTGCTGGCAGCCTTCCTGCCTGATATGAGCGCGATTCGTGCCCGGCAGCAGGAGGTTTCTGCCTGAGTGTCAGTGCTGCCGAGGTGGCAACAAAAAAGCCCGACAAGTGTCGGGCTTTTTTGTTGCATTGAATTTGATTTTTATAGGTGTTTTTTTCTGTATTTGGAAATATTTGGAAATATAATCTTTATTGTTTCTTGTGGTGAAATTCTGAAGGCATAGTATATCTGTTTATTGCTTTAATTCATGCGAGTAGAGTGTGTCACATACCAGACGCCGTCTGACGGCGCAGTGTTGAACATTCAAAGGAATTTGACCATGAAAACTGCAGTAATGATGATTGCCATGTTGACTGTCGCTTCCGCCGCTTTTGCCAGCGACCGCAACTATGTAGCACCCAAGACGCAAGCGGATAGCCAGGCTACGGCGCAGTCGGCGCAAGCCTCCCTGCAACAGGATTCCAGCTACGCTGATCATCGCGTTCACTTCGTGCACTACGGCAAGTAATTTCCGCGAGCACAAGAAAAAAGCCTGGTTTACACCAGGCTTTTTTCTTGTTCCGCCGCCGAAGGGGTGGCAAGACGGAGGTATATTGTGCATATTTCTGATGCATAAACAAAAAAATACTTTTTTATTGTTTTCATTTTATTTCCAATAGGTGTCTCCTCGGCGACCGCAATGCCAACAAAAAACCCGCCAGCGGCGGGCTTCTTGTTGGCCGGGTACACCTGGTGCGGCCTAGTGCGTGGGCGGCGGCGCGGTAAGGACTGCGCTCATGTCGCACTGGCCGCTGACTTCTCCGGCGCGGATGCCTGATACCAGCATGGTGGCAGAGAGCTGTCCCGATGGCAGATCGATGCGGTAGTCATTGGTCGACTTGTCGATTGCGATGCTGAAGCGGACCTGGTCGCTGGCGACGGCAACGTTGCGTACTCTGATCGGCACCAGATCCGGCCGGCGTATCGAACCGTTGTTGGCGTCGATGATGAAGGTGATATCGCTCATCTTGAGCGGAATGTCGCTCGAATCGCTCAAGCGTAGCGAGCGGGTACAGTGGGCATTGATGAGTGGATGGACCTCGCCCGTTGCCTCGTGCGCCGTGAAACGCAAGGTGCTCACCGCATACGGATGCGTTTCTTCGCCTTCCTTGAGCGAACTCTGTCCGATACAGGCCTGCGTGACGCGAGTGGTGCCGATATCCCACTGATAGTGCCGGTCGGTGTAGCTGTGCTCCGGCACGCCTGCCGTGGCGGGGATGCGGTAACTGCCATCGACCGCAATGCGCGGCTGGCCGAAATGATGCGATGCCCAGGCGTACAGGCTGTCGCAGTGGTCGGTTTGCGTATCGACTGCCGGCGTGTAGATCGTCAGCTGCCATGGCTGAGCATTGCCGTCCTGGCGTGTTTCCAGTATTGCCTGCCATTCGACCCGGTCGAGGAGGAAGGCCTGGATTTTCTGACGGTTCTCCGTCGCGCTCTGCTTGCCCAGATAGTCAACCCAATTATGGTCTTGCCAAATGGCGCTCGCGGATGGGGCTGACCAGTCGAAACTCTTCCAGGTGGAGGCATCGCCAAGCTGCTCGACAAGTGACTGGGCCGTGGCGGTGGCACTGCAGCAGAAAACCAGGCAGAGCGAAAGGTGGTGCAGGTTTTTTTTCATGGCTCATCGCAGCGGCGTGGTCCGGGTCGGATTCGCCAGGGTTGTCGGTGCGTGGTCAAAAAGTCGGAAGAGTTTAGCAGGCTGTGTCAGGGGCGACTATCTGAAATGTCAGTCGGGTGCACAATTTGGCAGGTATGAAAGTCGGCTGCCGTCGGGCTGGGTTGATCGCAGCGACCGAAATCAGCCCGATTCCGGTTCGACATGAAGAATGTGCAAGATTCTTTGCCTTGAAGTTTATTTCTCTTACCTGTTTGCAGGATATTCCGTCTCAACCATCTGTGCATGACACGGACAAACTCCTGTCCGGAAGAACTACCTGACAGATAGTGCAGGATGTCATCCGTTCGTCTGTTTCTTTCCTTTTGGAGTAGGGCTTATGATCCGCAAGTATTATCTAACCGCTGTTTTGTCTATCGGACTGACCGTCATGTCGGTGCAGGTATATGCCGCCGATGCCAGTCGAGAACCCGCTGAAAGCGGTTGCTCTAAAGCGCGTATGGTCGAGTGGGGGCGCAAATTCCGTAGTGCGCTGCAGTCCGGAGAGTTCGATGAAGCCCGTGAGTATCTGGGGATGACGGTCAATTGCCGTATCAAGCTCGGGCCCAACCCAACATAGGCCGGGCGGTGACGTTCGGCGCATGACGCCGATCAAGGCGTCTGCATTTGGGGGGGCGGGCACTGCCATCGTCGCATGGATGGCGGTGCCCGTTTGCGATTTCTGGCCGACTAGGAGCTGGTCGATATTCTCGGTGCCGCTGCCGTCGTCGAGTTGTCGGACGGATGGGCCGTGTCGCCTGCCGAATGATTGATCAGTTTCTCGATACGCGGTGCGTCCGGTCGGGTGCCGACGACCTGCGTCTGGCCCGTCGCCGGATTGGTCGCGAGCGCGAAAGACGGCTGCGGGGGAATGCCGGCAGCCTTGAGCGAGGCAAGCGTCGCGGCATCCGGATACTGGACCTGGGCGTTTGCGGCCGCGGCGTTTCTCGCTCGCCGCGGGTCGCCATACGTCAATGGGGTCTGGGCGGCTGCCATTTCGCCGCGCTGCATGGCCATGGCCGCACCGGACAGCATGACTTCTTCGTCTGCTGTGCCTGCATGGCTGCTTGCCGTAGTTTGCGCCGGGGTCACCGGCAAGGTCGGGGCGGCAGGCTTTGCCGCTTCGGCGGCAAGACCTGCCTGCCGTTCGCTGGCGAGCGAGGTCTGATCTTTGCTGGATAGGCTGGAAATCTGCATGGCGGCTGTCGTCGATGTGCTGATGATACCTGTCATCATGCAAATGCCGTGCCAGATGACAACCCGCCTTGCTCAAATCTCGAACGCATCGCCGGTGGCAAAGAATGCACCGCCGGCGATGTAGTGCAGGGTGCGCTGGCTCTCGTCGCCGAAATGCCAGCGTCCTTCTGCAAAAATGGCGGGATCTGCCCAGGCGGCGACGACTTCGGCCAGAAACAGGTCATGGCGGGCCTGCAGTGCAACTTCCGGCAGAATGCGGCATTCTAGCCAGCCCGCACATCCGGCCACCAGCGGCAGACCTGCCGTGCTTCCTTCGAAGACCTCGAAACCGAGCTCGGCCAGCTTGTCGCTCTCCCTGCCGCTGCTCGAGCCTGCGGCGAGCACCCGTTGCGCCAGTGCGCGGGTCGGAATATTGAGCGCGAATCGGCCCGAGCCTTCGATCAGTTCACGGGTGAAGGTGTTTTTGTCGATGACGACGGCGACCTTGGGCGGATCGAAGTCGAGCGGCATGGCCCAGGAGGCCGACATGATATTGCGCCGGCCTTCATGGGCGCTGGTCACCAGGGTAACCGGGCCGTGATTGAGCAGGCGGTAGCTGCGGCTCAGCGCTACGGGTTTGCAGGCATCGGGACGTGTCATGGAGTCGATTCGAGAACGAAGATGTTTGTCATTATTCCTGTGAGGGGGGAAAAGCTCAATCAGCGTGCTGCGGTGCACGCACGGGGCGCAGCGGGATGGGCGCCGACATAATGATCGATGTGCGGGTTTCGCCATAATGATTGATGCTGCCGACGAAGCGCTCGAGATGGCGGATGTCGCGAGCCAGCACGCGCAGCAGAAAAGAGTCCTGGCCGGTGACGTGCAGGCATTCGATGACCTCCGGCAGGGTGTGCAGCAAAGCAATCAGCCTTGCCTTGTCCGGTTGCGGCGTCGTGATGCCGATGATTGCGCTGATGCCGTAGCCGGCACGTTCCGTGTCGATCTCGGCACGATAGCCGCGGACGATGCCGGCATCTTCCAGTTTTTTCAATCGCTCCGATGTGGCGGGTAGCGACAGTCCGATTTCACGTGCCAGCGCCTTGAGCGCGATACGGCCATCCTGCTGGATCAGCTCGAGTATTTTCCAGGATTTGTCATCGACTTCCATTGGTTAAGTCCTGCGCGTAACTTTGCCTTGATTTTAACGGTTAAACTTGGTGGCTACCTGAAAAAAAGCATGTTATGTGCTTGTTTACCTTGGCACAATATCGTCATGTCTGCTGGGGGCCATACAAAACATGGAACTATTGTTTGCCAAGGCCATGCTGACCGGCTTTGCCATTGCCGCACCGCTCGGGCCGATCGGCGTGTTGTGCATGCAACGCGGTTTGCGCCATGGCGCCTGGGTCGGTTTCATCAGCGGCTTGGGGGCTGCGAGTGCCGATGCCTGCTTTGGTGCGCTGGGGGCCGTCGGTTTTGGCGTGCTCGTGCAGGGATTTGCGAATGGCGCGCGCTGGTTCAGCCTGGGCGGTGCGCTGTTTATGGCGTGGTTAGGATTGGGCATGTTGCGCGGCGGAAGCGTCGAGGGCGGAGAGTCCGAGGCGCATCTACCACTGGTACAGGCCTGGTTTTCGGTGTTGCTGCTCACCTTGACGAACCCGATGACCATTCTGTCGTTCGCCGCCGTCTATGCGGCGCTGAGCGATCATCCCGCTGCATCTTTTTCGGGTCCGGTCACGATCGCCGCCGGCGTGTTCTGCGGTTCAGCCTTGTGGTGGGGGCTGTTGGCCGGCTGTGTCGGCCGCTTGCGCCACCGGCTGGGTGAGCGCGCACGGCACGGCGTCGGGAGATTGGCTGGCTGCCTGCTGCTTGGTCTGGCTTGTTGGCAGCTGATGGCGCATTGGCCGGTATGAGCGGTAGCCGTCAGTGCGCGGCGGTTTCCCGTTCATGCGCCAGGAGCGCGGCCGGATCGCGCCAGGCGAACCGGTATTTGGCGATTTCCCCTCCGCCCGGCGGCTGCCAGAGGCCATTGCCGGTATTTTGCGCGCCGAGACGAAGGTAAAACGCCTGCGCGTTGCGGTTGGGCTCTACCACCCACAGATACAAACCACGATCCGGATATTTGTGCTGTGCCCAGTGCGCGACCTGAGCCATCAATCGTGCGCCTATCCCCTTGCGCTTGTGCTCGGCGCCGACATGCAGGTTTTCCAGCAGGGTGCCCCACTCGGGGTCGTCATTGCCGTAGGCACAGGCAAAGCCGATCACGCGGCCATGCGCTTCGGCCACGATCAGATATTGGTTGGCCGGCGGTTGTGACAGCTGATGGTGCCAATGATGCTGGCGTTCGGACTCGATCGGGCCGCTCAGATAGGCATCGTCAAGCACATTGCGGTATGTGGAGCGCCAGTTTTCGGCATGAAGACGAGCAATGGCCGGCGCATCGGTCGGCCGTGCAGGGCGGATTTGCATGGCAGGAACCTCGTGTTGTGTGCATTTATCATATGCCTTTGCATTGGATGGGTCGAGGCGGATGCTGCGCTGCGATAAGTCGGTGGGAGCTGACGTAGCGCAATAGTCGATCCGCGTTTGCGCAGGACAATGCAAAAAAATTCTCTGCAAGGTGTGATATGGATGCGATTCTTGAGCGTTTCTTCCGATATGTGAGCATTGACAGCCAATCTGATCCCGATGTCGATCGTGTGCCCAGCACCGATGGTCAGTTGCGTCTGGCGCGAGCCTTGCAGGGCGAGCTGACCGAGCTGGGGTTCGAGGCGGTGACGCTGAACGACAAGGGCTGCGTCATGGCGACCCTGCCGTCCAATGTCGCCTGGCCGACGCCGGTGATCGGTTTCATTTCTCATCTCGATACCGCCCCCGATTGCAGCGGCCGCGATGTCAAGCCGCAAGTCGTCGAAGCGTACCGCGGCGGCGATATCGCGCTCGGCAGCAGCGGCGAAGTGCTGTCGCCGGCGCGTTTCCCTGTGCTGGACAGCCTGCATGGACAGACGCTGATCACTACCGACGGCACGACCTTGCTCGGCGCCGACGACAAGGCCGGCATTGCCGAAATCGTCACCGCCATGCTGCGCCTGCGTGAAGAGGGCCGTCCGCATGGCACATTGCGTTTCGCCTTTACCCCCGACGAAGAAATCGGCCTGGGTGCGCAACATTTCGATGTGGCGGCGTTTGGCGCGGACTGGGCGTATACCGTCGACGGTGGTGGAGAAGGCGAGCTCGAGTGCGAGAATTTCAATGCTGCCTCGGCGTCAATCCTGATCAGCGGCATCAACGTCCACCCGGGTACCGCCAAGGGGGTGATGGTCAACGCATTGACCGTTGCCGCCTGTTTGCACAAGGCCTTGCCGGTCGAGGAAACACCGGAACGTACCGATGGATATCAGGGATTTTTCCATCTGACCGATATGAAGGGTACGGTCGCGCAGGCGGAAATGCATTACATCATCCGTGATTTCGATCGGGACAATTTCGCCGCGCGCAAGGCGCGTATCAAGGCCGTGGCCGAACGGCTGCGCTCCGGTTTGCCGGCAGGCTGCCGCATTGATGTGACGATCCAGGATTCCTACTTCAATATGCGTGACGAAGTCGCCAAATTCCCTCATGTGGTGGAAATCGCCCGTCAGGCAATGCGCGACTGCGATGTCGAGGTCGACGAGCGGCCAATTCGCGGCGGGACCGACGGGGCGCAGCTGTCGTTCCGTGGGTTGCCCTGTCCGAACCTGTTCACCGGCGGCTATAACTTCCACGGCAAACATGAGTTCGCCAGCCTGCAAGGCATGCGCAAGTCGGTCGACGTGATCGTGCGCATTGCCGAACTGACGGCGGAACAGGCGCGTCCAGCCCTGTGATCGCCTGCCGGCCGGGCGCTTGTGCTCAGTCGGGGAAACAGCCCGGCTGATTCTGCATCGAGCAGGTCAGCCGGCGAGAGGCGGCTAGCCACGGCTGTTTCCGTTCCTTGCGAAGTTGTGGCAACTCCTCCTGCAAGGCCTGGAGTTTGCGATCGATCTGCCGATAGGTGTCGCACTGGTGGCGATACTGATCGGCCATGCTGTTGATGTATTCGTTTGCTTCGTCGTTGAATGCATATTCGCGCGTTACATACACCTGCAACAGATTGTCGATACGTGCGAGGTCTTGCTGCATCTGCTGCTGCTGGTCCACAAGGGTTGCCTGATCCTGATTCAGGTATTGCGCCGCAGAAATCCACGATGTCTGCAATTGCCGCCGCCTCAGTTCCACCAACTCGCGCGCCAGGCGCTGTCTGGTGTGATCGCCGGGCGCGATCATTCTTATCGGCGCAAAGCGCGCGGTCCCGCTCGGCAGCGGACAGGAGAGAGATTGGCGCATCGTGCTGGCCTGGCGGAAGGGGGTATCAGACGATTCGCCATCCTGCGGATCGCAGGCAGTCAGAAGCACAAGCAGCGGGCAAAGGACGAGCACGACGGTGTGCGGCTTCATCTTGTTATGCGCATTGGGTCAATATGCCTATCAGCATATCGACACCGGCCCCACTTCGGCAAGCGTGATGAAGCGGGCCGGTGGGCAGATCAGCGTTGGGCCGAGGCCGGTCGCAACGAGCCGCTCGATGCGTCGATCTCCATCGTCAGCGGTCCGGCTGCCGTCAATACATCAATGTCATAAAACCAGCTGTTGCCACGCAGCACAAAATTGACGCGGGTTACTTTCCCTTCAGACTGCTTTTCTGCCATATCGATGGCCTGATGAATATTGATGTGAGCGCTTTCCGCCGCCTTGTACTTGACCGATGTGTCATCGGCGCGGGCCAGTGCTGTGGCGAAGGTGCCGCACATGACCAGTAAGATGAGTACTTTTTTTGTCATGATGTTCCTCGATACGGGTAATTCGGCAGCTGCCGATTGGGCAGATTAACGCTCATATCCGGGCCAAACCTGATGGTGGACCGATCCGTGACGGCTGGCACGAATTATGTCAATGTGCTATTGCTGTTTTGTCTGTCGGAAAATGGTGGCCATATGAACGAATTTGTCCGAAACCTCTGCGTTGTGACCGCCGATGCCTGTTCGCTGCGTGCGCAAATGGCAGCCGGCGAACTGACGCCAGCCTTGCTGGTCGAGCAGCAACTGGCGCGCCTCGATGTGGTCAATCCGCACATCAATGCTGCAGTCGAAGTGCTGCGCGACAGCGCGCAGGCCGAAGCCGTCGCTCCGCCGGACGGGCCGCTGAGCGGGCTGACCTGCTCGGTCAAGGAAACCATCGGTATTGCCGGCCATCCGGTGACGGCCGGTTCCCTGCGCATGCGACCGATCGATGTCGCACAGGATTCGACCGTCGTGCACCGGCTGCGCGCTGCCGGTGCGCTGATTCTTGCCCGCGGTAATGTGCCCGAGTTTGCCATGACTGCCGAAAGCAGCAATCCGCGTTACGGCAGGACCGGCAATCCCCTTGACCCCGACCGGGTGGCGGGCGGTTCTTCCGGCGGCGACGCTGCGCTGGTGGCGGCCGGCGCCGTGTCGTTTGCCGTCGGTTCGGACATTCTGGGTTCGATCCGTATCCCGGCTGCGTTTTGCGGCGTGGTCGGTTTCAAGCCGAGTTCGGCTGCCGTGCCCAAACAGGGCACCTGGCCGGCGCTCGACGGTTTTTCCGACAGTTGGCTGGCCATTGGGCCGTTGACGCGTTCGGTGCGTGACGCCCGGCTGGTGTATCAGGTGCTGGCCGATGTCGAGTTGCCATCGCCGCCATTGCAGCCGCGGCTGGTGACGGCGCCCGATTTCCCGCTGGACTGTGAAAGCGCGGCGATTGGTGCGGCGCGGGCGGCGGCGGAGCAGGCACTGGCCGCTGCAGGCTATGCAGTCGATCCGCAGCAATTTGCCGAAGCGCGGGCGCGCTACGGCGATCTGGCGACCATGATGCTCCATGACATGCAGGATGACTGGTATCGACTGCTGGGCAGCGGCGGCACGCCGTTCAGTCTGCTCGCCGAGCTGGGCGCCAAGCTTGCCGGCCGGCCGACGATTGATCACGGCTTGTTGATGTGGCTGCTTCATGGCGCCACCATCGGCCGCCTGACGCTGCCGCGTGGCGCACGCGCCGCCGAACGGCTGATCGGACGGTTTTTGTCCGCCCGGCAGCGTATCCGTGAAGTACTGGGCGAAGATGGTGTGTTACTGCTGCCGACCATGGGCTTGCTGGCGCCGCTGCACGGAGAGATGAACCGCCGTACGCTGAAACCGGGGTTCAATCCCTTGATCAGCCCGCTGGCCTTGTGCAATTACGCCGATCTGCCGGCGATCGCACTGCCGGCCTGGCGTTATGCCGATCCCGAGAGCGGATTGCCGCCGAGCGTGATGCTGGCCGCGGTGCCGGGCAACGAGGCGGGGCTGTTTGCCGCCGCCGCGCTGGTCGAGCAGGCAATCGGCCGACTGCCGTCGCCATGATCAGTGCGGCGAGGGCTGGCGGGTGTCAGGGGCGCTGTTTGAAGAAGGTGATCGGCGCCGTCGGCGGCACATCGCTTGGTGGCGGCGATTTGAGAATGTGCCGCTTCATCTTGCCCATGACGTGCATTTCGCAGGGACGACAATCGAAACGCAGCGTGTAGGTCTCGCTGCCGGATTTGAGCACCAGCGGGTCGGCGCGCACCTGTCCCATGACGCCTTTCACCCCCTTGGCCTGTTTCGGGCACAGGTTGAAGCTGAAGCGCAGGCAGTGCTTGGTGATCATCAGGCTGACCTCGCCATCTTCCTGATGCGCCTCATAAGCGGGCTCGACCAGCTCGACGCCGTGGCGGCGATAAAAATCCCAGGCGCGGGCGTTGTAAACGTTGCCGAGATAACTGAGCGTACTGTCCGGGTAGCGCGCGGCCGGTTCGGCCGCGGCCTTGCGCGGCGGCTGCTTCCAGGCGGCGAGGCGGGCCGCTTCGAGGTTCGCCACCGCCTCGCGGCGCAGCCCGTTGATGACCGCTGCCGGAACAAACCAGGCCGAGCCGAGCGCCAGCGAGACTTCATGCGCGATGAACGGCGTGTTGCCGAGCTTGGCCAGGCTGTCGCGCAGGCCGCTTTCGGCGCGCGCGGCATCGCGCGCCACTTCGCGCTCTAACGTGACCTGCGCGCTGGCGCTGCAGCCGTCTTCGTCGGTCAGCGTGAGCACCAGACCATCGGCGCTATCGTGCAGCTTCATCCAGATGCCGATGCGTCGTTCGGCCGATTTCCGGGTCAGTGCATGTTCCCAGGCATGGTCGCGGTTGCGGTGAATCGCCATGCCGGGCCTGAGTCCGTCGAGCACGGCCGGATCGTTCGGACGACAGCGCCAGATGGCGACGCCGTCGGCGGTCTGGCCGCCGCGCTCCACGGTATTGAGCTGCATGCCGATCACCTCGCGTTTTTTCAGGAAATTGATCCCGTCGCCGTTGCTCATGGCATCAGTGGTGGCAATGTCGACCCAATCGGAGCCGACCCGTTCGACAGTGCCGAGCGGCAAGCCGACGAATTTCGGCGAATCGAAGGCACCGATATCGGCCTGGCGGCCAGTGGCGAAATAGTCGGTGCTGCCGCGATGAAAGGTCTTGTCCGGATCTGGCGTGAAAAAGATTTCGCACTGCCCGCTGGACGATGGCGCGAGCTCCGGGCGGCGCTCGAAAATTTCGTCGAGCAACAGGCGGTAGTGTGCGGTGATGTTCTTCACATAGCTGGCGTCCTTGTAGCGGCCCTCGATTTTCAGCGAGCGCACGCCGGCATCGAGCAGCGCCTCGAGGTTGGCACCCTGGTTGTTGTCCTTCATCGATAGCAGATGCTTGTCGTAGGCAATGACGCCACCGTCGGCATCAGTCAGTGTGTAGGGCAGGCGGCAGGCTTGCGAACAGTCGCCGCGATTGGCGCTGCGGCCGGTTTCGGCGTGACTGATGTAGCACTGGCCGGAGAAGGCCACGCACAGCGCGCCGTGGACGAAATACTCGAGCGTGGCCGTGCCCGCCAGCCGCTCGGCGACGGCACGAATCTGCGCGATCGACAGCTCGCGTGCCAGCACGAGCTGCGAGAAGCCGACATCAGACAGGAAACGCGCTTTTTCAGGCGAACGGATGTCGCACTGCGTCGACGCATGCAGCTCGATGGGCGGCAGATCGAGCTCCAGTAGCGCCATATCCTGCACGATCAGCGCATCGACGCCTGCATCGTAGAGCTGGTGGACCAGCCGTACGGCGGCGTCGAGCTCCGCGTCGTGCAAGATGGTGTTGAGGGTGACAAATACGCGGGCGCGATAGCCATGTGCAAAGCGGGTCAGCGCGGCGATGTCGGCGACACTGTTGTTGGCATTGTGACGGGCGCCGAAGCCCGGTCCGCCGATATAGACGGCATCCGCGCCGTGCAGGATGGCCTCCCGGGCAATATCGGCGGTTTTGGCGGGGGCGAGCAATTCGACCTGATGGGGCAACAAACTCATGGATCGGTCCGGCTTGGCAGAAACAAGGCCGGAATTATAGCGGAATCATGGGTTTGCGTGTTGATGCTCGCAACGGCGCCGGGTAAGGGCACCGCTGCGGTCCTGCGTGTAAAGAAGCGTAAAAGAACTTATCCCAATCGGATAAAGGGTCGACAAAATGATAGGCAATAAAGAAGGAGACTGCCATGTCCATGACCGTATCGAGCGTGGGCAATACCATGACGACCGGTGCGGAAGCACCCTACAACGCGACCATTCAGGCGCTGCAGACCCAGATCGGCAATCTGCAGGCCACTGAAGCTTCGTTGATCCAGCAAATTGCGGCATCGGGAAACGGCGAAGATACCAATGCGCTGGAAAAGCAACTGCAGAGCGTACGCAAGCAGATCGACAAACTGCAGCAGCAACTGCAACAAGTCGAGCAGCAAGAATCGCGGCTGGTGAAGAAAAAACAGAGTCAGGCGGCGACAACCACGACGGCGGTCGCGGTCGCGGCGGTGGCAACGACAAGCAGCCAGAACCCGGCTGCCGGGTCGGGCGCCGGCGGCGGCCACATCGACACATTGGCTTGAATAACCGCTTTCGCCTGCTGCGCATCTCGGTCATCATCGGGATGTGATTGACGGTCGGAGCGGTTCATGGAGTTGGTGGTGCGGCCCGTCTGTGCGCAGGACTGGCGCCAGTTGCGGCAACTTTTTCTTCTGGCCCGGCGGCAGGCCTTTCATTGGCTGGACGGCCGGAGCTTCCGTTTGCGCGACCTCGACGCCGAAACGCGTGGCGAACAACTGTGGGTTGCGGTCGATCCTGCCGGGCAGTTGCTCGGCTTTATCTCCTTGTGGCAGCCCGATGCCTTCATTCATCACCTCTACGTCCACCCGGCGTTTGGTCGCCACGGCGTAGGGCGCGCCTTGCTCGAAGCGATGCCGGCGTGGGGGCGGACGCGTTTCCATCTCAAATGCCTGCGGCGCAATATCCCGGCACTGGCTTTCTATGCCGCCAACGGCTTTACCGAGATGGAGCGGGGGGACGAACCTGAGGTCGATTACGTGCGGCTGGAATCGCCGCTGACGTTTGAATGATGGTGGGGAGGATTTGCCGGCGCGGTGCGCGCCGGCCGAAATCGGAATCAGACGAGAACGGAGATAACGGCTCCGACGGCAACCGCGGCGGCGGCGATCCGGCCGGCCGAGTAATAGGTGTCGGTGTTTTGCTGCTCGGGGGTTTCGGCCTTCTTTTCCGCGTCGGATTTCGGTACGTTGAGCCCCAGCACGCCATGGGCAAAGCTTTCTGCCTTGGTTGGCTGGCCATCGTCGGCCTTGGCTGTCGCGTCGTCCGCCTGCGTCGTTGTATCGCCATTGTCGGCCGGCGTTGCTCCGCTCAGGCTGACAATCGTGCTCGGCGAGTCGGTGTTGTCGACACCTGTGTCGCTGGCCGCTTGTGTTCCGGTCGTTTTTTGTCCTGCATCTTGTGCCGACGGCGTATAAGGGGTTTGTCCGATTGGGGTGATATTCATGCCTGCCTCCAGCAATCAGCCTATTCTGACCTTATTTTAGACAAAAAACCGGCTCGAATGTGGTTTTATCTGACGCTGATTGTTCGGCCGGAAGCGGTTGTCGCGGCAGCGTCTATTCATGCCCGTCATCCGGGCTGCTGCGAGCGACCAAGCGCGGCTGGCGATCATGAATGCGCGCCACCTCCGCTGCCGCCGGTTCCGTGACGACATAGACGATGCTGCGGCGTTCGGCATCGCCAGCCAGTTCGATCAACGCGCCCTGAATAAACTGCCCGGCAGCGACGGGAAACCAATGCGCTGCTTTTTTGCCGTCGCGTTCCATGAATGCGCTACAGACGATTTTGACCGGGCGTGGGTGGTATTTGCGCCACTTGCCATCGAGGATGGATTCGATACGGGCACAGGCGCCTTGCGGCGCTCGCGCATCCGATGAGCCGTAGGGGCACCCCCATTGAATCCAGCGCACGCTGCCGTCACGGCATAATACCGGGAGTTCGGGCGCGTCTTTGAAATAAATCGGGGTCGCGTTGAATTCTATTGCTGCACACATGCCTGGATTCTGGCATAGCTTCGTTTTTCGTGGGGCTGAAAATGCCTTGGCAAAACAAAAGACAGGTCGCTTGTCATGCCGTCAGCCCGATGGCTTCTTGTTGCCGTTACTGCCATATGGTTAGAATCCGGAGCTTAAACATCCATTATCTGGAGAGTGGACCGTGACCGGACTGTGTTTTTGCCCCGCCTGCGGGAAACAAATCAGCCAGGAGGCGCCTTTTTGCCCCGCCTGCGGCCATCCGAATCCCTCTGCCGGCCGGTATGCGAAAAACAAGCTCGTTGCAGCCTTGCTGGCGCTGTTTCTCGGCGGTCTCGGGGTGCACAAGTTTTATCTCGGCAAAATCGGACAGGGCATTCTTTATCTTGTCTTCTGCTGGACTTTTATCCCGTGGTTCATTGCCTTCATCGAGGCGATCATTTACTTCGCCACTTCGGACGAAAACTTTGCACGCAAATACAGCTGATGGGTGGTGTTTTATTGCGTGGCGCAGCCAGTCATGTACGGACCCGTGCGCGAATTCGTTATGATAGGCGCTGGGGATTGTTTGGTCGCAATTGGAAATACGGTCGGAGCCGGTTTTATGAAGCGTTTCTTGTTGCTGGCGGGCGTTTTTTTCTCCGTGCATGTCCTTGCATCGGAGACGTTGGCGGATAGCAGTATGGCGTTTGTCGATAGCTCGGGTTTCAGTGTCTACGAGTCCAGCTCCGGATCGGATCATCCGCCTGGGAACGGTAATGGTAATCCCGGGGTGGCCTATTTCAAGGTGACCGATGTGGCGCAAGTCGATTCCACCCATTATCAGATGGCGTTGCAGCCAGTGGCGCTCAATACCGCCAAGCCTTTTATGCTGCAGCTCAGCCCGGAAGAAAGTCACTCGGTGCGCGCAGGAGATATCGTTTATTCCCGCCACGAGCCCTATGGTTATGCGTTCGGCAATGCCAGCAGCGGCGGGCTGATCACGATTGCCGTGACCTCTGATTGGCTGCGGGCGATTCCACCGCGGCGGGTGTTCTGACAGACAAAGCGCGGGGCCTGTGGCGGTTCGATCGAACCACCGGAAATGTTCCCTGTGAGCGGATGAAATATCACCATGACGACGTTACTGTTTGCGCAGGATGTAAGCGGGTTCTGGTCCACCGCGATGATCTCCACCAATCTGGTGGTGGTGCTGAATCTGCTCGGCTCGCTGTTGCTGGGGGTGGTGCTCGGCTATGAGCGCACCTACCACGGCCGTGCCGCCGGCATGCGCACCTATGGACTCGTCAGCATGGCCTCGACCGCGCTGATCGTGGTGACCGGACACACTACCGAGTGGTTCGGTGGCCATTGGCAGGCGGTCGGCGGTGATCCGACCCGCGTGATTCAGGGCATCGTGACCGGCATCGGCTTTTTGGGGGCCGGCGTGATCATGAAGGATGGCCTGAATATACGGGGCTTGACCACGGCCGCGTCGATTTGGCTGTCATCTGCCGTGGGGGTGCTGGTCGGTATCGGTTTCTATGCGGCGGCGATTATTCTGACTGGGTTGACGGTGGCGGCAATGGTGGTGATCTTGCGCCTGGAAAACTGGCTGCCGTCACATCAGGTTATCGGTGTCGTGATGCGCTTCAGCCGCGGCGTCGTGCCTGAGGTGGGCAAGCTCTCACAACTGGCGCTGCATCGGGGCTATCAGATCGATCCGTACAGTCTGGCGATCAGTTACCAGGATGGAATGCCCGAATGGCGTTTCGTGGTGAGCTCGGTAAGCAAAAACCGTGGCGAAACGTTTTCCCAGCTGGCGGATGAGTTGTCCTCGATCGAGGGGCTGGAGAGCTTCAGCATGGCGCATGCGCGTAATTGATGTGCGAAATGCCGGGGTCAGATCAATGCAATGTAAATATTTGCTTAGCTATTGTTTGCCGAAAGAGTAGAATTCAAGTCCCATCTTATGACAAAGGTCTATTGTGGGACTCGATTTCTGGCATGACGAGTCATCTGTTTCTACGCATGAGCCCCCTCGGAGGCCGGCCGAACCTGTGGCGGCAGTCCATGATTATGTGCAAGTACCAGCCAAAGGTGATGTGGTTTATGCCCGTGTGGTTCGACGACGTGGTGCGCCAGACCTTTTGCCGGCGAATGCCGGCCGCTTCGCGGGGCCGAAACCCGCTGGCTGGCATAATCCGGTCGGCAGGGGAATTGCGTGTGGCGTGCTGTCCTGGCTGTTGGTCGGCGTCGCGGTCGTACTGATATTTCCTCGCTTTCCTCAGTTTGCTGCCATGACCGCATTGTTTGCGCCGTTTGTCGGCATCTTCTTTGGTTATATGGAGTTCTTGCTGGTCGAGCGGCACAACGGTCGATTGGCACAGCACGCGTGACCTGGTTGAACAGATTCCCCCGCAGCAACGGACAAGCGGCCGATTTCAGTCGCTTGCCATAGTGGCGATTCATTTGGCCAAAAGCAGCTTCCACTTTTGGAGGCTGCCTGAGGCCGTCTCCAGAAGCGGGCGATGCTTCGTGGCAACGCGTACGGTAGTTAGCCTCCCTTTTTCCCAGTCTGTACTTCGCTTCCATTCCTCTCCATCAACGATGTCGACTCCTGTATCGGAAAAGCCGCACCGCGATGATGGCCTTTCTGCGTGGGAACAGGGGAGGGTGGATGTGTCGGTAAGTGTTTGAAGATTTGCTTATTTTTAAATAAAACAAGCGTAAATCTTGTCGATATTTTCAATTTTATTTAAATAAAAATCTTCTTCGTATATTCAAGTTACGTTGACTACGCAAATGTAATTGAATTAGTGTAAATATATATTAAAAAAACACTAATTTCTTTTGCCGATGCTCAGGATTACTCCTCCCGCTCTGCTGCTGACGGGGTTTTGGGCGTTGTCTTTGCCTCTGTTTGCGGCCCCGCTGCCGTCAGATCAGATTCTTCGTAATGAACAACAGCGCCTCGATTTACAGCGCGAACAACAGCAACGCCGGCCGGACGTCTTTTTGACGCCCTCTGCGCCGGCAGTCCTTCCTCCCCCTGCACCCGTGGCCGGACCCTGCTTCACGGTCCGGCGGATCGAATTTGAAGGGGCGCCGGCCGATTGGTTGCCATGGTTGCAGCCGGCGGCCAACCGCCTGTCCGGCCAGTGTCTCGATATCAATGCCATCAACCAACTGGTCGCTTCATTGACCGATCTGCTGGTCGAACGGGGCTTCGTGACCAGCCGGGTCTATGTGCCGGAACAAAATCTGCAATCGGGTGTGTTGCGACTGGTGGTGATACCGGGGCGGGTGCAGTCCATCCTGTTGCCGGACGGTACGTCGGACCTGTCGCTACGCGCTGCCTTTCCCGTCCATCCCGGAGACATTCTCAACCTGCGCGATCTGGAGCAGGGGCTCGAGCAGCTCGGCCGGCCGTCGTCGCAGCAGGCCACCATGGAACTGCTGCCGGGCGATGCGCCAGGCGAGAGCATTGTCCGGGTCAAACGGATACGAACGCGGCCGGTGCACCTGCTGCTCAGCGAAGACAACAGCGGCCAGATGGCGACCGGCAAGAACCAGCTGACCGGGCAAGTGAACGCGGACAACGTGATCGGCATCAACGACGTGCTGACGGTTTCGCAGTCACAGGATGCCGACGAGGTGGCCCACCCGCGCAGCAAGTCACAAAGCTTCTCGTGGTTGCTTCCCTGGGGGAAATGGAGCGGCTATCTGAGTTTCAGTACCAGACCCTCAATGGCGGCTTGTCGACGATCCAATCGCGCGGGCTTAGCCGCAACACCCTGTTTTCACTCACCCGCTTGCTCGACCGGAACCAGAGCAGCAAAACCGAACTTGCGCTGCAGCTGACGCATAAAGCGGCGCGCAGCTTTATCGAAGACCAGGAGCTGGCCGGGCAACGGCAGGAGCTGAGCTATATCGGCCTGCAGCTCAATCGGCGCCAATATCTTGGCGCCGCGCAGCTCGACGGCAGTGTCGGCTTGACCCGCGGAGTTGGGCTGATGGGGGCACAGGACGACAGCCTGGCCAGCCAGGGCGGTCCGGGTGCGCGACCGGAAATCTATACGGCCAGCCTCAATCTTGCTCAGCCATTGCCATGGGCCGGCCTGCGCTACAACGCTGCACTGAAGGGGCAATACAGCCCGCACCCGTTGTTCGGCACCGATCAGTTCTCTGTCGGCGGGCATAACAGCGTGCGCGGCTATGACGCCAACAGCCTTGCGGCGCAAAGTGGCTGGACCTGGCGCAACGATCTCGTCTGGCCGGTGACTGCGCCGATCGGCGCGCTGGAATTCTATGCCGGTTTCGATATCGGCCAGATCTCCGACCTGCTGACCCAAACCACCTCGACCTCGCGCCTGTCCGGCGCCGCAGTTGGCGTGCACGCCAATATTGCCGGCCACATCAATGCCGAAATCAGTCACGAGCAACCCATCAGTTGTCCGGCCGGCTGGCCGCGCCAATCGATCACCTATTTCAGTCTTGCCCTGATGTGGTAAGGCGGAGTGTATGGCATGAACAAGCACCGTAACCGTATCGTTTTCAATCCTGTCCGTGGCCGGATGACGGCTGCAGTTGCACGGGGGCGTATCGCCGCGTGGCTGTCGGGCACGAAACCGGCAGGCCGTGCGCTGTTCTGGTCACTGGTTTTTGCTGCCGCACTTGCCTTGAACCATGGTGTGTTGGCGGACGGCATTGTGGTCGATGCGCAAGCGCCTGCCGGGAAACAGCCGACGCTCGCCCAGGCCCCCAACGGCGTGCCGTTGGTACAGATCGCGGCGCCTTCTGCGGCCGGCGTGTCACACAACCAATATCAGCAGTTCAACGTCGACAAGAGCGGCGTCATCCTCAATAACAGCCCGACCATCGTCAGCACGACCCTGGCCGGCTACGTGCCGGGCAACCCGAATCTGCAAAGTGGCAGCGCCCGGGTGATTCTCAATGAAGTCACCCAGGCCAATCCCTCGCAGCTCAAGGGCTTCATCGAAGTGGCCGGTTCACGCGCGGATGTGGTGATCGCCAACCCCTGGGGCATCACCTGCAGTGGGTGCGGATTCATCAATACGGCGCGCGGCACCTTGACTACCGGGACCCCGCAATTCGACAACGGCGGCGCACTGACCGGCTATGTCGTCAACGGAGGCAGCATCACCGTCGACGGCATGGATGCCAGCAAGACCGATAGCTTTGCGATCCTTACCCGCGCGCTCAAGGTCAACGGCGACTTGCAAGCGCAACAATTGCAGGTCCGCCTCGGGCGCAACCGTGTCGACGCCGTCACCCTCGCCGCCACGCCGCTGACCGGCTCCACGACAGAAGCTGTGCCGGCGCTGGCCCTCGACGTTGCCGCGCTTGGCGGCATGTACGCCAATGCCATCAGCCTGGTCGGCACCGAAAAGGGGGTGGGGGTCAATAGTCTTGGCCACCTGCAGGCTGCCGGCGGCGATCTGACGCTGACGAGCGCAGGTGACCTGACGCTGGCCAACAGTGGCTACGCCAAGGGCAATTTGAGCTTGCAAAGCGACGGATCCCTCAGCCAGCAAGGATTGTTCGGGGCGCATGGCAATGTCTCGATGACGGGGGCGGCGGTGCATGGGGCCGGTACCATCGCCGCAGGCAGCAATGCCGATGGTTCGCTCGACGCCGCAGGGAATATCGCCATTACGACCGCGGGCGATCTGCAGCTGTCGGGCAGTGTGCTGACCCGCGGCGCCATGACGTTGCAGGGTGCCCAGGTTGATCTCGGCCACGCCACCCTGCAGGCGGGGGGGCTGGCAAAGATCGATGCGACCACTTCTGCGCTGGACCTCTCCGGCGCAGCCCTGAGCGCCGATGATTTGCGACTGAGCAGTACCGGCCAGATCGGCTTGTCGCAATCGACCGGCACCGCCCGCAACTGGAGCGTGACGGGGCAAAGCCTGATCGGCACCGGGGCCAAGTGGCTGCAATCCGGCTCCGGCCATGCGGCGTTTGATATCGCGGGGCAAATGGACAACAGCGCCGGCCGGATCGAAGCCGATGCCTTCGATCTCCACGCCGGGTCGCTGCTCAACCTGCATGGCCATCTGGTGCAATTGGGCGCCGGCGACGGGACGCTGACCGTTTCCGACACTCTGGATAACAGCGGTGGCGAAATCGCCGCCAATGGCGGGTTGGCGCTGAATGTCACCGGCACGCTGAAAAACGCTTCGAGCGGCAGCCTGACTGCCAAGGGGGCCATGGGGCTCAGTGCGGCCTCGATCGACAACCGGCTCGGGTCGATCATCGGCAGCCAGCTCACGCTGAATCTTGGCAGCTCGCCGCTGGTGTACGGCGCCGGTGACGTGCTGCAGGGCACGACATCTCTCATCGTCAACGGCAAGAATGCTTCGATCGTGAACAGCGGTGAATGGAATCTGCCTGGCGATGCCACTTTCCATGTGGCGGCGCTGGATAACCAGTCCGGCGCCCAACTGCTGTCGGGCGGCGCGCTGACGTTCGATGTGACCGGATCGTTCGACAATGCCGGCCGCGTCGACGCCCAAAACGTTGTGGTCACTGCCGATCAGGTCAACAACCGCGGCATGATCAGCGGCGGGCAATTGCAGATGACCGCGCGCCGCATCAGCAATGCCGGCGACAAGGCCGTGTTGGCGACCAACGAGCAACTGAGCCTGACGGCGCAGGAACTGATCAGCAATACCGACGGCGCCATGATATTCAGCCAGGGGGCGATGAGCCTGAAGACGCCCGGTTTGCTCGACAACGCGTCATCCTC
>Ga0371490_1000387_pt1 | contig 31426 bp, 23 predicted proteins | sample MB2SIPfraction_FD_207959 | JGI IMG/M metagenome (GOLD analysis project Ga0371490, IMG submission 207959) | Lab enriched peat soil microbial communities from McLean, Ithaca, NY, United States - MB28FN SIP fraction | ecosystem: Environmental > Terrestrial > Soil > Wetlands > Peat | place: USA... | reverse complement strand
ACTCCCACCAATCTGACGCCACGGAAATAGACGAAGCTCCAGAGCCCGAAATGGAGCAGCGAAGTAACGGCCAGGAACACTGCGGTGGCTGGCCGCGTACGATTGGCGTAAAGAAGAGCGGCCGCGGACGCAACCGTGCCTTCCACCCACAGCCACATCCACCAACCAGGCATGGTCGCCCCAAACGGCGTCATCATGCGGACAAGCGGAACAAGGAAAACGGCGCTCCCGACGAGTTGGCAAAGAACCGTTCTCAGGGGCCGTATCTGGCCCAGAATCCGCAAGATGACAAAGACTATTCCCGCCATAAGGAACCACGTCAGGTACTCGATGCTTTCCACAGGGTTCGACCAATACAGGTGGTTCGTCAACCTCAACAGCGCGGGCGGGAGCCTCCGCACGCGCATCTCAAAATTCCCGAATGTACTCGTGTTCAGTGACAACAGAAGTACGTAATAAAGGGAAAGCGACAATTCGTATAAACAGCGGATACACCGTGCTGGCCACGATTCCTTTCGCATGTCGAAACCACCTCCTGATGATCCGTTGCCGTGCTCTGCTTCTGTGATGTCCGTTCCTAGTTTGGACATCCGGTATTCTTCATGCCCAGGAACTTATAGATCTTGCATTGTGCATCAAAGGTCCAATGGATCTTTTCTCCCGGAACAGTTCCGTAGAACCAGTCGTTAGCCACGCCGCTACTGTTTCCGTTCTGATAGATATAATCTTCCGAACACGCTGAATTGAGGCCATTCGAGCAGTCCATTTCAGGCAGGGCGAGCTGATGGCCGGTCTCATGCGCGGCGAGGTTTCCGATGCCAGTCCCGATCGCGGCCATCACCCGTAAAAACTGCGCCGCCACGCCTGGGTCCGAAGGACATTGTCCTTGATGAAGATGCTAATGTTCACGGAGGGAGCGCCCTGCTGGGCGCTGCCCATGAGGTCGCCCTGGATCGTGAAATCGTCCAATCCAGTCATGCCGTGCAAGGCCTCGTGAAATAAGTTGCTCTCGTTGAAGATGTTGACGCCGTAGTTGCTGGGATTGATGCCAACACCGAAGCCCTCGTTCTCGACGGTTCCATTGACCGTTGCTGGTGGCGTGAAGTTCGGCTGCCAGAAGCTCATCAGGGGCATACCCGGCGTGACCGTCAAGGCGGTCTCGTTAGAGTCGAACTGTTGCCCAACCGTCTGAGGAGGGTCTACGCCATTGCAGTTGAACTGTCTCGGTATCCCGCACTTGGCGACGGCATAGTCCAGGGTCGACTTGGGACCGTTGTAAAACAGCTGCGTGTTCTGAATATAGAGGTCAAACTGCGAGCCGTTAATTGGGCTCTTGAAGAACCCCAGAAATCCGCCGTACTGAACCTTATTGAATACGAAGGTGTTGGCTGCGGTCATGCACGCCTGGTCGTGGGCGAGTTGCCCCGCCAAATCCTGTTTTGCGTTCCAGAGGAAGTCGCGCGGCCCCAGAGGCTGCCCCTGACAGTTGCCGCCGTTGTCCGTGCAGCTCGCAAGCGGCGGAAACCACTGCTGGTTGACCGCTGCTCCAGTGCCCGAGTTGTTCCCCCCGAAAAGCGACCAGAAGCCCAGCGCGAGGTAAAGGGGCGGCGCAAGCACCTGGGTTGTTGGGCCGTCTAGGTACGCGCTGCCCGTCCATGAATAGGTCGGCATGTTGGCGATCATGCCCGTGGCATTCCCGGCTTGGTCGTAGGTGATGCCGGACTGGCCGATGACGCCGCCATCGGCGGTCGCGATCTGCGGCGTGTCGTTGGGCACGATCCAGCGCGCGTTCCCGGTCGCGTCGAAGGCGACCATGTCGTTGTTGTACGTGTTCTGGTCCTCCGTCACGCCGACGAACGAACCGTCCTGAGCCTGCAGCACCGGGAAGACCTGGCCGCCGCCGGGCACCTGCGGCTTGCTAACGAGGCTCACGCTGGCACCAGCCGTAACCGCCATTCCACCCGCGCCTCCAGACCAGGTGAGCAGGACTCCCTGATCCGCGTTGGTAATCATGCTAACGCCAGGGTCAGTTATATCGTCGCTCCCGCCCTCCCAGTCGTAGACATCCATACTGGTGGAAGCTCCACTGCTGTTCACCTGCAGGAGCTTGAGCTGATCGTACTCTCTGTTCGATCCGGGCGGGCCGTACTCCCGACTTGAGTAGGCCACATAGGCGTTGCCGTCGCCCGCAATCATGATGCCCCATACGAATCCCGGCCAAGAGTCCAGGTCAACACTGAATTTCTGCGCGCCCGTCGTGGGATCGATGCCAATCACCGAGTCCCATTCCGAATACGATGCGCGGTCGAAATTCTGCTGGACGGCGAAGATGGTGCCGTCGGGATGTACGGCCACAAGGCTGCCGCCGTACGCCCCGAGGCTCGTAGTTCCGCCCACGGTGTACGCGGGATAAGGTTGCCCGGTAATCCCATCTAGCTTGTAGATCGAACTCTGTCCCACGACAACCAAGCCGCCCTGGAAGTCCGGCATACCCCCGCCCGCGTTCGCCGTCCACGCGGTGGTGCCGTCGCTGGTGATGGCTGCAACGGTGCCGTCGGCCTGGAAGGCAAAGACGTCGGCGACGCCGCTGGTGCTGGGCACGGCTGGCACAATAGATTGGACACCGGATCCGTCGCCGGGGTTTGACCAAATCACGGTGCCGAGGGGCAGGGCTGTGGAAACCGTGACATCGGCGGACGCGGTGCCGGCGGTGATGGTGACATGTCCGGCGGCGAGGGCGGTGAGGATCGGCGGATCGTCGGGCGACAGGTTCACTATGGTCGGATCGCTCGAAACCCAGGTCAGGCCGGTCACCGGCAGCGAGGCCGAATTCAGCGCCTGGATGGTGCGCGTATCGCCCACCACCATGTTGAGCAGGCTGGGCACGAGCGTGTTGCCGCCCGTTACCGGGACGGTAAAGTATAGCGCGTTGGTCAACACGCCGTTCTGTTGAATCCGCGCAATGCCGGACAATGCGGAGGGGGCGACCGTGGCGACTACCGTAGTGTCGCTCCAACTGACAACCTGGCCAGCGGTGCTGCCGAGCCAAACAGTGCCGGTGCCCTGAAGGGATCCAAAGCCGCTGCCGGTGAACGTGACTTGGGTTCCGGACAGTCCCGAAATCGGGCTGATGCTCGCAAGTTGAGGCGTATTCACGGTAAATGGTACCGCGTTGCTCATCACGCCGCCCTGTAGAACCTGGGCGTTGCCGGAAGCCGCTCCGGCGGCGACCTGCGCGACCACCTGGGTGTCGCTCCAGCTTTGCACCACGCCATTGGCGGTGCCCAGCCAGACCTGGCCGGTGCCCTGCTGCGCGCCGAAGCCGGAGCCCGAAATCGTCACTGCCGTCACGCCGGGCACGCCAGTAGTCGGCGCAACGGTTCGTCTCCTTAATCGAGCTGTTGCGCGTTGAGTCCCGTCATGGCGGGCCAGCGCGCCTCACCGCCCGGTAGCTGCGATCAATTTCATTTTCATTACAAAAGGTATTAGAAGTCCTATGTCTCTTAAAACTAAGTTCTGAGAATAGTCGCGTTGGGGAATGAAGTCAAGAGGAGAATCCTGGAGGTCATTGGGCGGATGCAGCCTAGCCCCACCAACGTTGTAAGCTTGTGGTTGAGATGAGACCGGTTGCGGTAGTGGGGATCGGCAAGACGGCGTTTGGCGCTTTCGCGGATAGGGACCTGCGCAGCCTGGCGGTGGAGGCCGGCGAAAAGTGCCTTCGCAACGCTCACGCCGCGCCGCCGCAAGTGGAATCCTTCTACTTGGGGAATTTCGCGGGGCCGGCGTTCGTGGGGCAAAACCACCTGGCGCCGTACGTGTCCACCGCGCTGGGCATTCAGGGCGTGCCCTCGACGCGGATCGAGGCGGCCTGCGCCTCCAGCGGATCGGCCCTCTTCCACGCCTGGACGGAAGTGGCGGCCGGCGTCTACGACCTGGTGATGGTGGCGGGCGTGGAGAAGATGACCTCGCAGCCCACCGCGCGCGTCAGCCAGATTCTGGCCGAGGCAGGGGACTGCTCGGGCGAGATGAAGGTGGGCTCGACCTTCGCTTCGCTGTTCGCCATGATTGCCCGGCGCCACATGTACGAGTTCGGTACAAAAAAAGAGCACCTGTCGATGGTCGCGGTGAAGAACCACGCGGCGGGGGCGCTCAATCCCGACGCGCACATGCGCAAGGTAATCACGCTCGAACAGGCGATGAACGCGAAGCCGATCGCCGAGCCGCTCAACCTGTACGATTGCTCGCTGGTTTCCGATGGCGCGGCTGCGGTGCTCCTGGCGCCGCTCGAGCGCGCCCGCGAATTCGCGGCCAAGCCGGTGCGCATCCTGGGCATCGCGCAGTGCTCGGATTACGTGGCGCTGGATCAGAAGGCGGACATCACGACTTTTCCGGCCGTCCGGCGCGCGGGCGAACAAGCGTATAGGATGGCGGGCGTGACGGCGCGCGAGATCGAGTTCGCCGAGTTGCACGACTGCTTCACCATCGCCGAAATCGTCGCCACCGAGGACTTGCAGTTCGTCGAAAAGGGGCAGGGCGGGCCGTACGCATTCGCCGGGTGCACGGCGCTGCGGGGCGAGCGGCCGGTGAACACGAGCGGCGGGCTGAAATCGAAAGGCCATCCGGTGGGCGCCACGGGCGCCGCGCAGATCTGCGACCTGGTGTTGCAGATTCGCGGCGAAGCTGGAGAGAGGCAGATTGAGCGGCACTCGCTCGGGCTGGCGGAGAACTTGGGTGGATCCGGGGCCACTTCGGTGGTCAGCATCCTCGGGGCGGTATGAAAAGCGGGGCAGCGGCATGAGGAGCGGAACGGTGTACACCGAGACCGTGATCTGGTCGGCGCCGGAGGCGTTCGCGGCGGACGTTCCCTACCAGACCGCGATTGTAGCGCTCGATGGCGGCGGCCGCCTGACCGTGCGCGTGATGGGAGACCGCGTCGCCATCGGCGATCGCGTGACGGAAGCCGACCCGCGCGGCGACATCCCGTTTTTCCGCAAGGCGTGAGGAATCCGGGCGCGCTGAGTGCCGGGCAAGACTGGTTTGACGCGGAGCATCCTGGCGCGCAATGAGGAGGCCGCACAAAAAACGGCGGCGGGAGTTGAAGCTCCCGCCGCCGAGGTTAGTTCCCGAAGAATCGGGGTACCGGGTTTAGGTGATGTTGAAGAAGATGATCACGTCACCTTTAAGGTTGGGAGAGGCGGCGGTATCGGTTATGGTGAATATCACCTCTGTTTGCGTGCCCGCGGCGTCGGAGCCCGGGGTGCCTGAGATGATCCCGGTGGTTCCGTCTAGCGATAAGGCGCCGGGCAATGTTGCCGACGGGCTGTAGCTGGCAATCGCGTATGAATAGCTGGGGCTGGCGCTGCCCTCGGTTCCCACTAAGGTCAGACCCGACAATGCGGAGCCATTTGCGCCGGCATAGACGTAAACGGGGTCGGCCTTAGAGCCGGTCGGGCCGCTGCTAGCGCCCGTAACGGTTCCCAGCAGTCCCTGGACCACGCTCAGCGTGACGCCAGTAGCCTGGCTGGAAATGCCGTTCGAGGTAATCACGACCGGGAGGGACGCCGCCGTACCAGTGACGGTGCCTGCCCCTAAGGCGGTGTTGATGGCCGTTACACTGGGAAGCTGCACGTTGATCTGATACAGACCAGCGACTGCGCCATCCACCCAGCCGGCGTATTGGAGCGAAGTAGCGGTAGAGTTGACTCCTCCGATCTTCACGACAGGAAGGTCGGTATCCGGGGCTGACAAGCACGGCGGAAGGCTCGGGATCAGGGTTTCCTGCATCACCAGCCCGTCGATGGCAGTCAGCGCCGAGTTGGCCGGAATTGTGCCATTGACGGCGGCCAGGTAATTGGCCGCTGTAATGCAGCTAGTGAACCAGCTTGACGTCCCTGTGGTGTCGGGCGAGCCCAGGCCTGTAACGTAGAGCATGATGCTGTCGGAGTCGGTAGCCGTGGTTCTGGCGATCGCCGGAGCGGCCGAGGTGATCAAGGCGTAGGTCGGCGACACGAGAGCCGCCGCGGCGCCCTGTCCGTCGCCATTGACGGTGAAAACGCCGGGATCGGTCTGGACAACCGTCACTGGATAGGCCTTACTCTGGAGCAGAGTCGCGCCCGTGCCGTAACCGAAGCTCACAATGATGTCGACCACGGTGTTGATGTGGGTTGAGAGCGCGGCGGGCGCGATCAGGTTGATCTGGCCGTTGGTGGCGAACAGCAGCGGGGCAACTCCGATTGCCGATCCTGCCGTGGAAACGCCATGGGGGTAGAACGTCACGCTCAGGTTGCGCGGGTTGGCGGCCGTGGACGGATCGGGACTGAGCGTGGTCAGATAGCGAAGCGTTGCCGGGTCCGTGCTCCCGTACAGAACCGCATTCGGACCACCCTGCACGCAGCCGGTGCTGTTGGAGACGCAGAAGTTCGTCCCGAAAATGCTCAGGATGTCGTAGGGTGCCACGGTCGGCAGTGCCGGCGCAACTGCCTCGGCGTACGACGAGGCGCTGGTAACCGCCTGAATAATCGGACTGGTGCCGATGCTGATTTGGAAAGTTCCGCTGGCGCCAGCGCTGTTCGCCGGCGTGGGAGTGGAGCAGGTGGTTTGCCCAACCGCCGGGTTGCAGACAGCCAGGGTCACGGTATTGTTGCCGGTGAACGGCAAATTCGGATCGGCCGAAGCTGGCACCGTAATCGTCAGGTTGATCGCGGAGGGCAAGACAGTGCCGATGGTAATCGCGGCATCCGGCACCATGAGCGATCCGCCCGTGGGGACAATTCCCACTTGAGTACCGGTGCCGCCGGAAACGAATCCGGAACCGCTGATAACCATGTTGAATACGGTCCCAGCCGCGGCGGTCGGCAGGCTCGACGGCGTGATCCCCGTGATCACCGCGCCTGGAGACAGCACATTCACGGTAAGCGTGACAACGCACGATCCTCCTTGCACACTGCAAGCGTAAACCGAGGGATTAACCGGGGTGATGGTGACCGTCCCGGTCAGGGTTGTGCCGGGCGCGGCGGCGCCGAAGACCGATTGCAGGAATGTAACTTGGATCGGGCTGCCGAAACTATAGGCCAGACCTTCTCCCCCAGGAATGCTGACTTGCGGATTCAAGCTGGTTGAGAGCACGCCGCTGGAGGTTACGACGTTGTAGGCGATCGGCGCGTCGCTCGAAACCGGGGTGATCAGCATCGTCGGGAGGGTGGTTCCCCATGTCCAGTTAATGGCCGCCGGGGCTGTTCCGCCGACGATCGTCAGCGAAGCCGCTGGGTTACTCACCTGGAGGGTGACCGGTATCGTGCAGTCCTGTGCGCCGGAGACCATGAGGTGAACGGTTGCGGAGTAGCTGCCCACGGCCAGCGTTTTGGCCCCGCTGCTCACCGCGAAGGTGATTGTCCCGGTCGATTGACCGGTGACGCCGGTGAAGCCGCCGCCGGCGGTGGTCGCACTGAGCCAGAGTGGGACGGTGGCGGTGTTGATTTGGAAGTACGTGGCGGAACTTGCCGTAATCGTGCTGGTTGCCGTACTGGAAGGGCTGGTGCCAGTTGTGTACGTCAACGCGGTGGGCGCCGAAGCCGTCAACGGGTCTGCGACGCCAACGGTGACGACGACCGGCAGGAGTTTGTCCGACGCCAGGGGGCTTGTCAGATGAACCGCATAAGTGGTGGACCCCAGGGACAGTGCGCCGCATCCGGCCGCCGCTGTCAGGGTGAAGGTTTGCGCCGCGACCGCAGCTAACACGGGCGTCGTAGATGTTCCCGGGCTACCCGACAACGTGAGCCAGCTAGGCAGCGCATCGTTGTTGCCGGCGGAGTTACTGACATAGAAGGGCGTGCCGCCGGTGGCGGTGGACGTGACCTGGACGGCCTGCGCCGACCCAGTGTACGTATACGGCGCGCTGCCGGCGCTCCTGGTGCAGGTGAGCGTCACCGGGCTGGGCGTAGCCGCCAGCGCGGTCCCGGAATTGGTAATGATCAGGCTCAGGTTTACGATGAGAGCCGTACCGGTCGTTGGAGTGAATGTGACGGTTCCGGTGGTGGTGCCGACAGTCATCCCTTTGCACCCTGGAGTGGCGCTGAAAACGAAGTTCGTGGGCGTGGGATTCGCACCGACCGACGCCGAGCCGGGAAGCGCAACCAGCCCCGTCAGCGTGCTGGAAAGGGTTGGCACAACATTACCGTTGCTCGTCGACACGGAGGTCAGGGCAATCGTCACCGGGGGAGCCCCGATCAGCGTGTCGCAGGTTAGGCTCAGCGAAGCTGGGTTGGATGTCAGTGTGGCGGCTGCTTGCATCGTACCCGTGCAGATGACCAGCGCGAGGATCGCAAGGAGCACCTTCAGAAAACGTATTTGAGACATATGTGTGATTTTTCTCCTTATGTTTACCCACGCTGAGTGCCTGGGTACATGCACCATATCGGTGCGCGCGGGAGATTCTTCAGAGTGGATGAGGTAATTCGCGATCCAACCTTGCCGGCGGCCGGCTGGGGCGGCTGTCCTCGAGTGGCGGGAACACCGCCGGCATGGCTGCGCCGCGATCGGCGCCATCGCCCAGCCAGACAGCCTTTGCGCCGGGAAACTGGTTGCCGCGATCGCTATGCGTCCGGTCCGCGATAGGGTCGATTCGAGCCCGGCCCTAGGGCAAGATCCGTCCCTACGGTCTAAGGCCGCCGCCCTTCGTCAGGTCGCGCGCGATGGAGAACCCCGGAACGAGGCGTGAGCTTCAGCTCAGTCCCAGGAGGCCGTGCACATTTTGTGCAACGCCATGCTTCTGCGGGGATTGTCGGGGGGCGCGGGGACAGACCGCTCTCTCCACGCGGCGCAAGAACAGCGCCTTGGAACGTGCGGTCTGTCCCGGTCGCTGTTACTCGGCCAGCGATTCTTCGCCGGTTCCTTCGGTGAGGCCGCCGGTGTACAGCGAGCGGGTCTCTTCTTCGTAGCCGGGGATGGAATCGAGCGGCTGCTCCTGCACCGGCTCCTCCACCACGTCCTCGCCGGCGATCTTCACGCGGCGGTAATACTCCATGCCGGTGCCGGCGGGAACCAGGCGTCCCATGATGACGTTCTCCTTCAGGCCGCGCAGGTAGTCGACCTTGCCGTTGATGGCGGCCTCGGTGAGCACGCGCGTGGTCTCCTGGAAGGAGGCGGCGGAGATGAACGAATCGGTGGAAAGCGACGCCTTGGTGATGCCGAGCAGCACGGCCTTGCCCTGCGCCGGCCGGCCGCCCGCTTCCGTGGTTTTCGCGTTTTCGGCGCGGAACTTGAATTTATCGACCACTTCCTCGGGCAGGAATTCCGTGTCGCCGATATCTTCCACCTTTACCCAGCGCATCATCTGGCGCGAGATGACCTCCAGGTGCTTGTCGTTGATGTTGACGCCCTGCAGGCGGTAAACTTCCTGAATCTCGTTGACCAGGTACTTCTGCAGTTCTTTTTCGCCGAGCACGTCGAGAATATCGTGCGGATTGCGCGGGCCGTCCATCAGCGGCTCGCCGGCCTTGACGCGCTCGCCCTCCTGGACGTTGATGTGCACGCCGCGGGGCAGCGCGTATTCGCGCTGCTCGCCATCTTCGCCCACTACGTAAATCTTGCGCTGGCCCTTGCTGACTTCGCCGTACTTCACGACGCCGTTGATTTCCGCGATGATGGCGGTTTCGCGCGGCTTGCGGGCTTCGAACAGCTCCACCACGCGCGGCAGACCGCCGGTGATGTCCTTGGTCTTGGTGGTTTCGCGCGGGATCTTGGCCAGCACGTCGCCGGCATGCGCTTCCTCGCCGTCGCGCACCATCAGGTGGGCGTGGGTCGGCATGAGGTATTTCTTGGCTTCCGAGCGCGAGCCGGCCGCCCCTTCCGGCCGCACCACCACCATCGGCTGCCGCTTCTCGTCGGGTGAATCGGTGACCACGAGCTGCGACATGCCGGTGACTTCGTCGACCTGCTCCTGCATGGTGAGGCCGTCCACCAGGTCCTTGAAGTGCACCACGCCGGAAACTTCGGTGAGAATCGAGAACGTGTACGGGTCCCATTCGAGCAGGATCTGGCTGCTCTTGACCGGAGCGCCGTCTTCGACCGTGATGCGCGCGCCGTATACCACCGGGTAGCGTTCTTTTTCGCGCCCCTTATCGTCCACCACCGCCATGATGCCATTACGGTTCATGGCGATCAGCTCGCCCAGCTTGCTGCGCACGGTCTGGATGCCGATGTAGCGGGCGAAGCCGCCCGACTTGGCGTCCTGCGTGGATTGCTCGCTGACGCGCGTGGCGGTGCCGCCAATGTGGAAGGTGCGCATGGTCAACTGCGTGCCGGGCTCGCCGATGGACTGCGCCGCGATCACGCCGACCGCTTCGCCGCGCTCCACCAGCCGGCCCGTCGCCAGGTTGCGGCCGTAGCAGGAAACGCACACGCCGCGCTTGGATTCGCAGGTCAGCACGGAGCGGATCTTGACCCGCTCGATGCCGGCCGCCTGGATGGCCGCCGCCAGGTCCTCGGTGATCTCCTGGTTGACGGCGACGATCAGGTTGCCTTCGTAATCCTTCTGGTCCTCGAGCGCGACGCGGCCCACGATGCGGTCGCGCAGCGGCTCGATGATTTCGCCCGATTCGATGATCGGCTCCACGTAAATGCCTTCGGTGGTGCCGCAGTCGTTTTCGCTGACGATCACGTCCTGCGCCACGTCCACCAGGCGGCGCGTCAGGTAGCCGGAATCGGCGGTCTTCAGCGCCGTATCGGCCAGGCCCTTGCGGGCGCCGTGCGTCGAGATAAAGTACTGCAGCACGTCCAGCCCCTCGCGGAAGTTGGCCGTGATGGGGGTCTCGATGATTTCGCCCGACGGCTTGGCCATCAGGCCGCGCATGCCGGAAAGCTGGCGGATCTGCTGCTTGGAACCGCGCGCGCCGGAATCGGCCATGATGTAAATCGGGTTCAGATAGCGGCCGGTGCGGTCGTCCTCTTCCATGGCCGTGAACATTTCGTCGGAAACGCGCTCGGTGACCTTGGACCAGATTTCGATGATCTTGTTGTAGCGTTCGCCGTGGGTGATGGCGCCATCCTGATACTGGCTTTCCACGTTCACCACTTCGCGTTCGGCCTCGCGCACCAGTCCGGCCTTTTCGCTCGGCACCACCATGTCGTCGATGCCGATGGAAATGCCGGCGCGCGTCGCATAGAGGAAGCCCAGCGACTTGATCTCATCGAGCATCTGCACAGTGATCTGCAAGCCGAACTTGAGGTAGCAGTACTGCACCAGTTGGGCGAGGCCCTTCTTCTTCAACAGGCCGTTGATGAACGGCATGTCCTGCGGCAGGTGATCGTTCAGAATCACGCGTCCTACCGTGGTTTCCATGTACTGCTTGATAAACTCGATCGGCTCGGTGTGCAGGATGTTCTGGCTGTCGAAAGCGTGCACCAGGTCGATCACGCGGCCGGTGTAGCGCAGCTTGATGGGGGTGAGCGTTTCCACTTCGCCCATTTCGAGCGCGATCAGCACGTCGTCGGCGGAAGCGAAGGTGCGGCCCTCGCCCTTGGCGCCCGGCCTGGCCTTGGTCAGGTAATAGCAGCCCAGCACCATGTCCTGCGTCGGAATCGCGATCGGCGAGCCGTGCGCCGGCGACAGAATATTGTTCGACGAGAGCATCAGCGTGGTGGCTTCGATCTGCGCTTCGGGCGAGAGCGGAATATGCACGGCCATCTGGTCGCCGTCGAAATCGGCGTTGAAAGCGGTGCAGACCAGCGGGTGAATCTTGATCGCCTTGCCTTCCACCAGCACCGGCTCGAAGGCCTGGATGCCCAGGCGATGCAGCGTGGGAGCGCGGTTCAGCAGAATCGGATGGTCCTTGATGACCTCTTCGAGAATGTCCCACACCACCGGGTCCTGCTGCTCCACCAGCTCCTTGGCCTGCTTGATGGTGGTGCAATGGCCGCGCTGCTCCAAGCGGTGGTAGATGAACGGCTTGAACAGCTCGAGCGCCATCTTCTTGGGGAGCCCGCACTGGTTGAGTTTCAGGTCCGGGCCGACCACGATCACCGAGCGGCCGGAATAATCCACGCGCTTGCCGAGCAGGTTCTGGCGGAAGCGCCCCTGCTTGCCCTTAAGCGTATCGGAAAGCGATTTGAGCGGGCGGTTGTTGGCGCCGCGCAGCACGCGGCCGCGGCGGCCGTTGTCGAACAGCGCGTCCACGGCTTCCTGCAACATACGCTTTTCATTGCGCACGATCACGTCGGGAGCGTGCAGCTCCATCAGCTTCTTCAGCCGGTTGTTGCGGTTGATCACGCGGCGGTAGAGATCGTTGAGGTCGCTGGTGGCGAAGCGGCCGCCATCGAGAGGCACCAGCGGGCGCAGCTCCGGCGGAATCACCGGCACCACGTCCAGAATCATCCACTCCGGCTTGTTGCCGCTCTTGCGGAAGCTTTCCACCACGCGCAGGCGCTTGGCGAATTTCAGCTTCTTCTGCTGCGACACCTCGGTCTTCATCTTTTCGCGAATCTCTTCGGAAAGACCTTCGATGTCGAGCTTCTTGAGCAGCTCTTTGATGCCCTCGGCGCCCATCATGGCGACGAACTTGCCGGGAAACTCCTGGTCGAGCTGGCGCTTGCGCTCATCGGTGATGACTTCGCCGCGCTTGAGACTCTCCACCTCGCCCGGCTCGACCACCACGTAAGCCTCGAAGTAGAGGACGCGCTCGAGCTCGCGCAGCGTGATATCCAGCAGATGGCCGATGCGGCTGGGAAGGCCTTTGAAGAACCAGACGTGCGAGCACGGGCTGGCCAGCTCGATGTGGCCCAGCCGCTCGCGGCGCACGCGCGCCAGCGTGACTTCCACGCCGCACTTGTCGCAGATCACGCCGCGGTGCTTCATGCGTTTGTACTTGCCGCACAAGCACTCCCAATCCTGAGTCGGACCAAAAATACGCGCGCAGAACAATCCGTCGCGCTCCGGCTTGAAGGTGCGGTAGTTGATGGTTTCCGGCTTGGTCACTTCGCCGTGGGACCAGCTCCGGATTTTTTCCGGAGATGCCAGAGAAATGCGGATCGAATCGAAATCCGCGATCAAATTCGCCCGATCGTACGGAGAGGATCTCAAAATAGCCTCCAAAGGAGGGAGTCAGGAGTCAGAAGACAGGAGTCAGAATCCGATGTCTTCCGCAACTGGCCGCCCATAGTCACTGGTTTTCCCCTTAAAGAAGGAGCCGGAAGTCAGATGACATTCTGACTCCTGACTTCTGACTCCTGACTTCTGCTTTCTTTAGTCCGCCGCCGGCGCCAGCTCCGGCAGTTCCGTCGGCTTCTTCATTAACTCGACATCGAGACACAGCGACTGCAATTCGCGAATCAGCACGTTGAACGATTCCGGCACGCCGGGCTCAATGGCCGCTTCGCCCTTGACAATCGCTTCGTAAATCTTGGCGCGGCCATACACGTCGTCCGACTTGGCCGTGAGCAGTTCCTGCAGAATGTAGGCGGCGCCGTAGGCTTCGAGAGCCCAAACTTCCATTTCGCCGAAGCGCTGGCCGCCGAATTGCGCCTTGCCGCCCAGCGGCTGCTGCGTGATCAGCGAGTACGGCCCGATGGAACGCGCGTGAATCTTGTCGTCCACCAGGTGCGACAGCTTCATCATATAGATGTAGCCCACCGTCACCGGCTGTTCGAACTCGGTACCGGTCAGGCCGTCGTAAAGCTTGGTCTTGCCCGAGGTCGGCAGCTTGGCTTCGGTGAGGCTGCGCTTGATTTCGCGCTCGGTCGCGCCGTCGAACACAGGGGTGGCGAACTGCACGCCCAACGCCTGGGCGGCCCAGCCAAGGTGGGTTTCCAGAATCTGCCCCACGTTCATGCGCGAGGGGACGCCCAGCGGGTTGAGCACGATCTCGACCGGCGTCCCGTCCGGCATGTACGGCATGTCCTCTTCCGGCAGAATGCGCGCGATGACGCCCTTGTTGCCGTGCCGGCCGGCCATCTTGTCGCCCACCGAAAGCTTGCGCTTCATGGCGATGTAGACCTTCACCAGCTTGATGACGCCGGGAGGCAGTTCGTCGCCCTTGCGCAGCTTGGCGGTTTTTTCGTCGGTAATCTTCTCGAGCACCGCGATCTGGCGCGACGTCATCTCCTCGATTTCGTCGATCTGCTCGTTCAGCCGCGGGTCCTTGTTGGTAATCCGTATGCGCTTGAGATCGCGCGATTTCACCTTCTCGATGATTTCGCGCGTCAGCTCGGTGTCCTTGCTGAGCAGGCGCTTGTTGGTCTTTTCGTCGTGCAGATCGGCCAGCAGCTTTTTGCCTTCCAGCAGGTTGCCCAAGCGCTTGGCGCGCTCGTCGGTGAGGATGCGGATTTCATCCTGCAGGTTGCGCTGCAAGCGCTGGATCTGGGTTTCTTCGATGGCCCGCGAGCGCTCGTCCTTTTCCTGGCCCTTGCGCGAAAAGATCTTGCAATCGACGATGGTGCCTTCGATGCCCGGCGGGCAGAACAGCGAGGCGTCCTTCACGTCGCCGGCCTTTTCGCCGAAGATCGCGCGCAGCAGTTTTTCCTCGGGCGTGAGCTGGGTTTCGCCCTTGGGCGTCACCTTGCCCACCAGGATGTCGCCCGGCTTCACCGTGGCGCCGATGCGAATGATGCCGCTTTCGTCCAGGTTGCGCAGGAACGAATCGGCGATGTTGGGGATGTCGCGGGTGATTTCCTCGGGGCCCAGTTTGGTATCTCGGGCCTCGATTTCGAACTCCTCGATGTGGATCGAAGTGTAGTAATCCTCCTTGACCAGCTTCTCGCTGACCAGGATGGCGTCTTCGAAGTTGTACCCGCGCCAGGGCATGAAGGCCACCAGCACGTTGCGTCCCAGGGCCAGTTCGCCCATGTCGGTGCAGGGGCCGTCGGCCAGCACTTGGCCTTTTACCACCCGCTGCCCGACTTCCACGATCGGCTTCTGGTTGATACAGGTATTCTGGTTGGAGCGCTTGAACTTGGTGAGCTGGTAAATATCGGCGCCCACCTCGCGCGAGAGCTGGCCTTCGTGCGCGGTGCCTTCCACGCGGACGATGATGCGCTCGCTGTCCACCGAGTCCACCACGCCGGAGCGTTTGCACAGCACCACCGCGCCCGAATCGCGCGCGGTGACGTACTCCATGCCGGTGCCCACGAGGGGCGCATCGGCGCGCAGCAGCGGCACCGCCTGGCGCTGCATGTTGGAGCCCATCAGCGCGCGGTTGGCGTCGTCGTTTTCGAGGAACGGGATCAAGCTGGCGGCCACCGAGACCAGTTGCTTGGGGCTGACGTCGATGTATTCGATCTCTTCGCGCGGTTTGAGCACGAAGTTGCCGGCCTGGCGCGCGTTGCACAGCTCGGGCACGATGCGGCCCTTCTCGTCCAGCGCCACGTTGGCCTGCGCGATGGTGTATTTGTCTTCCTCCCAGGCGGAAAGATACTCGCAGTGGGCCTCGAACTCAGCCGGCTGCTTCTTGGCGCTGAGCCTGCGGTTGGCTTCCTCGGCCTGCCCGCGCGAAACCGTGTCGCCCACCTTGTGATCCAGGTCGCCGGGGTTGAGGATCTTCACCTGGTCGATCACCACGCCCTTTTCCACCCGGCGGTACGGGCTTTCGATGAAGCCGTAATCGTTGATGCGCGCGAAGCAGGAGAGCGAGGAGATCAGCCCGATGTTGGGACCTTCCGGCGTTTCGATCGGGCAGATGCGGCCGTAATGCGTGGGATGCACGTCGCGCACTTCGAAACCGGCGCGCTCGCGGCTGAGCCCGCCCGGTCCCAGCGCCGACAGACGCCGCTTATGGGTGATCTCCGAGAGCGGGTTGGTCTGATCCATGAACTGCGAAAGCTGGCTGGAGCCGAAGAATTCGCGGATGGCCGCCATCACCGGCTTGGCGTTCACCAGGTCGTGCGGCATGGCGGTGGACATTTCCTGGTACACCGACATCTTCTCTTTGATGGCGCGCTCCATGCGCACCAGGCCGATGCGGAACTGGTTTTCCAGCAGCTCGCCCACTGCGCGAACGCGGCGGTTGCCCAGGTGGTCGATGTCGTCCACCGCGCCGATGCCCTTGCGCAGCTTGAGCAGGTAGGTGATGGTGTTGCGGAAGTCCTCGCTGTCGAGCGTGCGCTTGTCCAGACTGGTCGCATCCGCCTTGTCGTGCAGCTTGATGTTGAACTTCATGCGGCCCACGCGCGAAAAATCGTACTTGCGCGGGTCGAAGAACATCCCCTGGAAAAGTTGCGTGGCGGTGTCGAGCGTCGGCGGATCGCCGGGACGCAGCTTGCGGTAAATCTCGATCAGCGCTTCGTTCTGGGTCTTGATCGTGTCCTTCTTGATGGTCGACGAAATCACCATCCCCACTTCATCGCGCTCGGGGAAGAACACTTCGACTTCATCCACGCCCGCCTCGATCAGCTTGGCCAGGATGGGAGTTGTAATTTCGCTGTTGGCGTCGATGAAAACTTCGCCGGTCTCCTTGTCCCAGACGTCGGCCGCCGCGTAGGCGCCTTCCAGATCGTTCGACGCCACTTCCACGCGCTCGATCTTGGCCTTTTGGATTTCCTTGAACAGCGAAGGCGTGATCTTCTTGCCCTGCGCCACGACCGTGTCCCCGCCTTTGGTCGAGATGGCGTGGGAGAGCTTGAGCCCGGTCAGGCCCTCGTCCACGTTCCAGTAAATTTTCTTGTCCTTGAAGGTGATTTTGCTGATGCGGTAAAACGCGCGCAGAATGTCGGCGTCGGTCTTCAGGCCAAGCGCGCGCAGAAACACCGAGCCGTAGAATTTGCGTTTCCGGTCGATACGGACGTACAGCAGATTCTTGTTGTCGTATTCGAACTCGACCCAGCTTCCGCGATACGGGATGATTTTGCCCAGAAAGTAGCCCTGCGCCGGAACGCGCTCGAAGAACACGCCGGGCGAACGGTGCAACTGGCTCACGATCACGCGCTCGGTGCCGTTGATGATAAACGTGCCATTGTCTGTCATCAGCGGGATTTCGCCGAAGAAGACTTCCTGCTCCTTGATGTCGCGGACGCTTTTCTTCTGGGTTTCCGGATCCTTCGAATACACCGTCAGCCGGATGGTGACCTTGAGCGGCGCGGCGTAGGTCATGCCGCGCTCCTGGCACTCCTGCATGTCGTATTTCAACTGCAAGCCCACCGGGTCGCCGCACTTGTTGCAGAACGTGACAATGTTCTTATTGAAGGTCCCGCAGTGGTGGCAGAGAATGTCGCCGGCGTGGAACGGGTCGGTGCGCACGGCGGAGCCGCATTTGGTGCAGGTGGTGCGCAGGTGGTGCAGCCCCTTCAGGTTGCCGCACTTGCATTCCCAATTGCCGATCGAGTAGTCGACGAACTCCAGGTCGCTGACGCCGCGGAAATCCGAAATCGGAAATACCGAGCTGAATACCGTCTGCAGGCCGATGTCCTCGCGCTCATTGGGAAGCTGGTCCATCTGCAGAAACCGCTCGTACGATTTTTTCTGCACCTCGATCAGGTTCGGAATCGGGATCGAGGTCTTGATCTTGGAAAAATCCACTCGCTCAGGGACGGCGCCGTTATTTTGATTTGCCATTCTATAACTCCTGACGGCCGGACAGCCAACGCAAAGGGACCGGGGCTATAAGCACAGAACCAAAGGCGCTCCCGGAGGCGAGACCTCTTGGAGCGCCGAATGCATGAAAAAAGGCAGGGTGCGAACGGGCGTTGCGAAAAGACCAGCGATGACGCTTGCGCCTGTGGCCGGCTGGGTGCGGGAATCCTGACGGCGCGAAACAGACAGAGGTACCCTCTCGGCAGTTTCACGCGAACTGCAATTGAAGTGCCAGGATTCTGGAATCACTTTCTCCAATGGGGATCGAGTCCGCGGAATCGACAGCCCAACTACTTATAGTAGCAGGACTTGCACCGGCAAGTCAAACCACAAAAACACGCTCCAGCCCCGACGGCAAACGCCGCGGGGCCAACGCCAGAGGCTTGCGCCTCCGGCACCGGAATTCTACTTCACCTCGACGGTCGCGCCGGCGTCGACGAACTTCTTCTTGATGGTCTCGGCTTCGTCCTTGCTGACGCCTTCCTTGACCGGCTTGGGAGCGCCATCCACCAAATCCTTGGCTTCCTTCAGACCCAGGCTGGTGACCTCGCGAACGGCCTTGATGACGTTGATCTTGTTGGCGCCGACAGCCGTCAGAACCACGGTGAACTCGGTCTTCTCTTCGGCTGCCGGAGCAGCCGCCGCGCCTCCGCCGGCGCCCGCTACCATCACCGGAGCGGCCGCCGCGGCCGATACTCCCAGCTTTTCCTCGAGCAGCTTGACGAGCTGGGATGCCTCCAGCAAGGTCAGGCCTTGAATCTGTTCCGCAATTGCGTTAATGTCCGCCATCTCTTGAACTCCTTAGAATCGAAAATCGCCGGCTCGGGCCGCGCGTGCCCGGCCCTTACGCCTGAAACTTGTTTTCCTTCACTCCCTGATCCACTACCACGGCCAGGTTGCGGCCCACCGCCTGGATCACCGTCACCAGCCGCTGAGCCGGCGCGTTGATTAGGTACAACAGCTTCGAAAAGATCTCTTCCTTCGACGGCATGCTGGCCAGTTCGTGGATGGCCTTCACGTCGATCGCCCGGCCTTCCACGATCCCCGCCTTGAAGGTGAACGATGGGTTCGCTTTCGCGTAGATCGTGAGCGCCTTGGCCAGCGCCACCGGATCGTTGGTCGTGTAGGCTAGCGAGGTCATGCCGCGCAGGTTCTTGAGCGCCGCTTCCGAGGGCGTGCCCTGGGCGGCGATCTCGGCCAGGTTGTTCTTGATCACCCGGTACTTGCCGCCCGCGCCGCGCACTGCCTTGCGCAGTTCGAAATCCTGATCCACGCGCAGCTTTTCATAGCCGGTCACGAACAGGTTGCCGGACTGCTCCAGGTCCTGGTGCAGCGCGTCGATATCCTTCTTCTTGTCTGACTTCTTTTTCATGGAAACACCTGTCGGCGCTCTAGCCCGCCGCCTTCACGCTGAACGGCGCGGTATCGACGGCAACGCCCGGCCCCATCGTGGAACAGATGGTCGCGCTCTTGACGTACTTGCCCTTGGCTACCGCCGGCTTGGCCTTGATCACCGCCGTAATCAGGGTCGCCGCGTTCTCGATCAGCGCGGGCGTCGCGAAGCTGATCTTCCCTACCGGCGCGTGAATGATGCCGGTCTTATCCACCCGGAATTCCACCTTGCCGGCCTTGATTTCCTTGATCGCCTTCACCACGTCCACCGTCACCGTGCCGGTCTTCGGATTCGGCATCAGGCCGCGCGGCCCGAGCACCTTGCCCAGCTTGCCGACCGAACGCATCATGTCGGGCGTGGCAATCACGGCGTCGAAATCCGTCCAGCTTTCGGACTGAATCTTGTTGACCATATCCTCGCCGCCCACGAAATCGGCGCCGGCCTCGGTTGCCTCGCGCTGTTTGTCGCCGCTCGCGATCACGAGAACCTTTTTCGACTTGCCCAGCCCGTTCGGCATCAGCACCGTGCCGCGCACCATCTGGTCGGCGTGCTTGGGATCGACGCCGAGCCGCAAGTGGACCTCAACGGTCTCGTCGAACTTGGCGAACTTGATTTTCTGGATGAGCGTCACAGCCTCTTCGAGCTGGTATTCGCGGGTTTCCACCTGTTTTCTGGCGGATTGATAGTGTTTGCCTGGTTTACGCGCCATGTGACCTCATTGGTGCAAGCGGTCCGTTTTCGAAACAGACAAACGAACCTCCCACTGAGCCTTACGTTCGGGACATCCAGCAGTGTAGCAAATCGAAACCGCCCCGCGCAACTGCGAGGTGTAACGCTGCAACGCTGGTAACGCCGGCGGTCTTTGCCGCCGGTGGTTTCCGCCGGTGGTCTCGTGCAGGACAAAGGCACCGGCGGCAAGACCGCCGGCGTTACCGCCCTTACGCCTGGAACGAGCTGCCGCAGCCGCAGGTAGATTTTACATGCGGATTGTTAAATTTGAATCCGGCGCCCTCCAGCGTCTCGACGTAATCCACTTCGGCGCCATCCAGATAGAGCATGCTGGCCTGGTCGATGTAGACCTTGAGGCCGCCGAATTCGTACGTCTTGTCCAGCATGTTGGGCTGGTTTTCGAACGCCATGGAGTAGCTGAAGCCGGAGCAGCCCCCGCCCACGACAGCAATCCGCAGTCCGGCCGGAACCGGTTGCTGCGAGCCCATGATATCCTTCACCTTGCCGATGGCTCTTTCGGTCAGTTGCACCATGCGTTTAGACTCCTCTACGGGGTAATACCCCTGGTTGGTATTATACAAAGGCGAGCCGGAAACCCGCCTTGTCCTGTATTTGGATGAGGCGGCGGGCGGTTGGGTCGCGAGAAAATAGGGCTAATGATAAGGATTCGGCCGGCGGTGTTTCCAGCGGCGATTCGATCCCGAACCAAGCCCCGGCCGTGGAGAACAATGGTTGGAACCACTGCCCGGCGATCCGGCAAACTACTATTGATCCATCGTTTAAGTTGAAACCCTGACCCCGCGCTGAACGTCGGAAGCCATGTATGGGAGCGGCGACCGGTACTTTGACGATTCCGGGGTTCGGCACGAAGGTTGCGGCAAAGCCCAGAGTGGACTATCAGAACACCCCGGAAGGCGTCCTGGTCAGCCGCGCGCAAGCCGGCGAAGAAGGCGCGTTCCGCGAAATCGTGGAGCGCTACCAGACCAAGGTATTCTCCATCATCCACGGCATCGTGCGCCAGCGCAATGACGTGGAAGACATTGCGCAGCAAGTATTTGCCAAGGTTTACGTCTCCATCCGGAATTTCGATTTCCGCAGTTCGCTGATCACCTGGATTTACAAGATCACGGTCAACGAGTGTTTCGATTACCTGCGCAAGCGCAAGGTGCGCAAGCTGGTTTACGAGAGCGATCTCAGCGAGGACGAGGTGCGGCGGGTGGAGAATTCCGAGCCCGCTGTGAACCGGCAGACACCGGCCGACACCAGCCTGTCGCAAAGGGATTACGTTGTGAAGCTCCTCACCCGGGTGTCCGAGGAGGAGCGCATGTTATTGATGTTAAAGGAAGTAGAAGGTTACTCCGTGGAAGAGCTGGCGGAGCGAACCGGAATGAACGAAAACACCATCAAGGTGAAGCTTTTTCGCGCCCGCCAGAAGCTGGTGAAGGCGGCGCAACGGCTGGACCGTCCGTCCGGATCGACGGCGAGCTAAAGACGGTGCGGGCGGTGTTTTTTGGTTGGGAATTATGGCCTCCGAAGCGGGCAGCCGCGACCGGCAAAAAGACCCGCGATGGGGCAGGTTCCGGGTGTAGTATTGCAGGTTGGTAAGGGAAGAAAAGTATGCACGCAGTAGTGATGGAGAGCCTCGAAGAGTACCTCTCCGGTGTGCTGGAGCCGGCGGCGCGCCGGCGTATCGAAACCCATTTGAATGACTGCGCAAGCTGCCGTGCCGCGATGGACGGCATGGCCGGCGTATCGAGCCTGTTTGTCGCCCTGCGGAACCAGGAGTGCGAGCCGGCTGCGGGCTTTTATGCCCGTGTGGTGGAGCGGATCGAGTCGACCGGCGCCGCGCCTTCGATTGCCGGCCTCTTCGCGTTCGACCTGGTTTTCGCGAGACGCCTGGCGTTTAGCTGCATGTTGACGCTGGCCGTGTTGGGCAGCTTCCTGGTGTCGCGGGAGGTCGCCTACCGGGGGAGTTTTACGCCGGACGCAGTCTTGTCGCAAGACAGCACCGCGGCATCCGGCAACGCTCTGGCGCAGGACAACATGCTGCTTGCGCTGACGGCGTATGAACGCTAACTTGATCGAGAAGGCCGCTACCAGCGGTGCCTGGAACCCCAAAGTGGCCGGCCTGACAGTGCTGACCCTGGTGTTTCTGTGCGGCTTTGCCGCCGGCGCCCTGGCGATGCACCTGGGCTGGCACGATCGCCTCCATCAGCCGGCCTTCGATACGCCCGCCGGCCGCACTCTCTACTTCGAACGTCTGCGCAAGCAACTGGATCTGACGCCGGCGCAAGCCGAGCAGATGCAGTCCATCCTCGGCGACTCCTGGCAGTACTACCGCACCGTGCTGAGCGACAGCAAGAATCGTATCGACCAGGTGCTCACCGAAGAGCAACGGCGCAAATTCGCGCGCATCCTGCAGGACGCGCAGCGACAGTAATCTAGCCTGCGCGGCATTCCCGCCAAGGATTGACACGCCGGGCGCCGGTCGCGACAATGGTTCTGCCGATGCGCCATCATGGTTGGCTGTCGCTCCTGATTCCGTTGTGCGCCGCTTGCCTGGTTTCCTGCGGCGAGCGCCCCTCGGAAGTTCGCACCTACGCCCTGGGGCAGAAAGTGCAGTTGGGGAGTCTGACATACCTCGGCCTCGAGACGCAATGGCTGCCCGCGTTCGGCGAGGGTCCCACGGCGCGCGCGGCGCAGAACCAGTTTCTGCTGGTGCGGCTAAGCGTCACCAACGGCGGCAACGCCGACGCGGCGGTGCCCAATTTTAGCGTGGAAGACAGCACGGGGCGCCGCTTTCCCGAACTGCGCGACGGGGATGGCGTGCCGGACTGGATCGGTGCGCTGCGCACGCTGGCGCCCGCCGATACGCTGGCCGGCAACGCCGTATTCGACGTGGCTACCGGCCACTACACGCTGCACATTCTCGATGAAGACAGCCAGCACGAGGCGCGCATCGACCTCCCGCTCAGTTTTCAACCCGCCCCGATGGATGCTCCCGGCAACCTGGACTTGAGGACCGGGCCCCCTCCGGACAAGAAAAAATAGGAAGCACGGCGAGAAGATTTAGAATTGAATTATGTGGGCCATGCTGGCCATCCTGTTTTTGTTTCAGGCGCCCGACTTCGCGGCCGAAGGGCTGAAAGCGCTCGAAAACGGCCAATATGAGGCTGCGGCGGAAGCGTTTCGCAAGGTCCTGGCGGCGGACCCGTCCGACTACGGCGCTCATTTCAACCTGGCCCTGGCTTACGGTTTCCTCGGACGCGACGAGGATGGGATTGCGGAATACCGCCGGACGCTGGAGTTGAAGCCCGGCCTGTACGAGGCCGAGCTCAACTGCGGCATGCTGCTCCTGCGGCGTAAGGATGCGGGCGCGGAGGCGCTGCTCGAAGCAGCCGCCGAACGGAAGCCGGAGGAGTTCCGGCCGCGCTATTACCTGGCGGAAGCCGAGGCGCAGGCGGGCGCCCTCGATCGCGCCGAAGCCAGCTATCGCCGCGCCATCGAACTGGATCCGAAATCGGCCGCCGCCGAATCCGCTCTGGGCCGGCTGCTGGCGCGCGAAGGTAAACTCGACGATGCGGCGCCGCATTGCCGACAGGCTGCCGCGCTCGACCCCAAGTACCGCGGCTCGATGCTGGAGCTGGCCGGCGCTTACGAAAAGGCGCACCAGCCCGCCCAGGCGGCCGCCATCTATCGCGATTTCGCCGGCGATCCCGCGGCGCAGGCGCACCTCGGGCAGTTGCTGCTCGATGGCAAACAATACGCCGAGGCCGTGCCGGTTCTCGAAACCGCGTACGCCGGCGAGCCGTCCACAACTAATGCCGTGGTCCTGGCGAAGGCATACGTACTCTCCGGCGCACCCGCCAAGGCGGCGCCGCTGCTCCAAAAGGTGGTGGCCGCCGACCCCGCCAACTTCGATTTGCGCATGATGTGTGGCCACGCCTTCGAGGACGCGCGGCAGTTTCCCGCCGCGGCCGCGCAATTCACCGAAGCCGGGAAGCTCAAGCCGGACGCCATCGCGGCGTGGCGCGAGTTGGGCGACGTGCTGTATATGGCCGGGGACCTGCCAGGGGCGCTCGAGGCTTTCGACCACGCCCGCCAGTTGGGCGAGAACACGGCCGGCCTCGCCTTTATGCGGGCCATCACCCTCGATAAGATGCACCAGTTGAAGCCCGCGCTCGAAGCTTACCAGCAGTTTCTCGCCATGAGCAAGGACAAGTTCCCCGACCAGGAATTTCAGGCGCGGCAGCGGGTGCGCATCATCCGCCACGAACTGGAGAGACATTAATGATGCGCGGCTGGCGGGTGGCGTTGGTGGCATTGGCGTGGATGGTGGGCGGCGCCCGCGCGGACGACCTGTCGAAGGCGCGCGCCGAGCCGAACCTGGAAAAGCGCGCGCGGTTGGCCCTGGACCAATCGGCCGCGGCGCTCGAAGCCGCTCGTTCCGATTACCAAAAAGGAGACACCGACCGGGTGGCGGCCGACGCCGCGAAAATCGTCGATTCCGTGGATCTGGCCTTTCTCTCGCTCAATCAGACCGGCAAGGACCCGCGCAAGAGTTCGCGCTGGTTCAAGTACGCCGAAATCCAGACGCGAGGTCTGCTGCGCAAGCTCGACACCTTGGAGCGGGACATGAGTTTCGCGGACCGCCCCGTGCTCGAGAAAGCCAAAACCGAGGTGCAGCGGGTGCACGACAAGCTGCTGCTGGGCCTGATGGAGGGCAAACCAAAATGAGAATCCTGACGTGCTCGGTTTCGATCGCGTTGCTGCTGGGGACGGCGGGCGTAGCGCAGCAGACGCGCGATTTTCTTTCGACCGATGAAGCGGATCAGATCCGCGAGGCCCAGGAACCGAATCAGCGGCTGGCCCTTTATGCCGGCTTTGCCCGTCAGCGCGTCGACCTGGTGAAGAATTTGCTCGGCAAGGACAAGCCGGGCCGCTCCATTCTGATTCACGACGCGCTCGACGACTTCAACCGGATTATCGATGCGCTCGACGATGTGGCCGACGATGCGCTGCACCGCAAGATCGACATTGCGGAGGGACTCAAGTTCGTCGCCGGCGCGGAGAGCGAACTGCTGCCCGCGCTGCGCAGGATTCAAGACAGCCACCCCAGGGACGAGGATCGCTACGATTTCGTGCTCAAGGACGCCATCGACACCACCAGCGACAGCCTGGAGCTGGCGAGGGAAGACATGGGGCAGCGCGAGCGCGCCGTGGAAGCGCGCGAGGAGAAGGACAAGAAGGCCTTGGAAGATGCCATGTCGCCGGCCGAGCGCAAAGCCAAACAGGCAGCCGATCAGAAGGCCGCCACCGAGGAACAAAAGCGAAAGCCGCCCACCCTGTACCGCCCCGGTGAAAAGCCCGGCGACAAGCCCCCCGACGGCACAACCGACAAGACCGGCAAGAAGGATACGACCGACGACAAGCAGAACTGAGGATCGGCCCGATTGGCGTGACGGGCCCGCTGGGTGGTCTCTGTGGCTGCTGGGGCTGGGGTTCGCCGCGATCTATTCGGGCATGAGCACGCGTCTTCCCTTTTCGGCCGAATGTGCTATTCGTCGTCCGGATCGGTCGCTATCCTTTTGTCATTGAGGAAGAAGCTCGCGTCCTTCGGCGCGCTAATGGCCTGAAAGGTGCGCGGTGCCAGGTTCAGGTCAAAAAAGCCGCCGAGGTCGTTCTTCGCGCGGGCATCGGCGAAATTCAGCGCGCCCTCCGCTATGCCGAAGTTGTGCTCGATGAATCTCAGTATGCTGCCGAAATCGTGGCGTTCGTTATTGATGTAGCCGGCTGCCGTGTAAGCTGAGACGACCACCAGCGGGACGCGGAAGCCGTATTGGTAATCGCCCTCCGGCTGCGCGAGGATGGTGGGCCTCTCATGGTCGTACCAGCCGCCCCAATCGTCCCACGTGATGAAGATGGCGGTGTCTTGCCAGTACCCGCCGTTGTTGTCGCAGGCCGCGCTGGCGCCAATGGCGTTGACGATCGACGCCACCCACGAGGGGCCCCCGCCGTCGTTGACGCTCGCATGATCGGAGTTCGCTCCGGTGGGAATCACCCAACTCACCGAACGCAGGTTACAGGCGCCGATGTCCTTGAGCACATCGGCCGGTGAAAGATCCACGTTGCCGGTCCAGTCCGGCCCCATGCACTGGCCGCCGGGGCCGCTCGATTGACAGATATGCTGGATGGCGTTGGGCGCCGTCCAGATCGAGCCGGCGCTCGGCGCGTAGTATCTCCAGGTGACGGTCGAAGGCAGCACATCCGCCATGGTCTGATGCTCAAAACAGGGATAGATCTTGCTGTTTTCGCCAGCGGGATCGATCAATTGAACGGTGGTTCCGGCCTCCGCGGTGCACCCCGCGGTTTTGGCCACACCCGACATATTCTCGGAAGCGAAGATACCAGCCGCATCGTCGGCCGCGCTGGGAGCGGAAGTTCCCCCGAAGAGGAATTGATGCGCCGGAAAGCTGGGCCCCTGGTTGGTCTGGAACATGTAGTTGGCCCAACCGTACTGCGTCGCCAGATCGAGATACGGGTTCAAAATGCCGGTGGAGTTGTCGACGAATCGGAACTGCGGCTTGGTGGGACACCTCCCGGAGCACGCGACGCTGCCGGCCCCGTCCATCTTGCAGGCCCCGGTCACGGAATCGGCGTCGCACATGACTGTAAAGGCCGAGTGGGCGTGGCTCAAGTCGTATTTATTCGCCAGAGCGACGGTCGAGGGCTGAGTCACCCCCGTGGACGACTTCTTGTTGAGCCAGTTCCCGGTCTGAATGTCGTACTGCGACGCCGCTGGGCTTGTACTGCAAAGATTGGCCGAGCCGTACGGCGGAACGCACAAGCCTTGAAAGAGATTGTCGGGAGTACGATTTTCCTGAACGATGACAACGACGTGCTGAAAACCGGGTATCTGCGCAAACGCGCCGATGGTTCCCGCGCCAACCAAGAGCAGAGTGCCAGCAATGAGTTTCATGGTTGCCCCACGTCCTTTTCAACACGGCGCCAGCGCCGTAGTTCCGGGAAAGGGCGCGTTTTTTGTGAGAACTGGTGCGACCCTTGGCAACGGTAGCGGTCAAACCGCCCAAAACGTCCACTTAGTGCCCAAAAAATTGGCAGTAAGCGGAGTATTCTTAGGGGATGCGCGAGCGCTTGCCTCCGCAGCGAGATCGGGCGCTCACAAGAAAAGGACGCGGTTTGAAAAGGGGGATTCCACGGAAACGGGCCGCCGGCGGCGGTGCCGCTCCGTAATGGAGCCATGCTGCTTGCACTAGTGAGCGCGAGCCCGGCGATTCGGAAGTTCCCTGTGCGGCCCGAGTGGATCGAACTCCTGGCAGGACTGCTGGCCGGGGCGATTCTCGCCGCCGCCTGGACGCGGCCAGCGGGCCGTCTTGAGCGCATAGGGAGCGCCCTGCGCAAGACGGCGCGCCGCCGGGCTCTCTGGGTCGTGGCCTTCGCTCTTCTCGGGCCTTGTATCCGGCTGGCGCTCATCCCCGTGGCGCCCATTCCATTCCCCGCCGTGCACGACGAGTTCGTAAACCTGCTGGCTGCGGACACTCTGCTGCACGGGCGTCTGGCCAATCCTCCGCATCCTTGTTCCGACCATTTCGAGACCATTTACGTGATCCAGAAACCGACTTACTCGGCCAGTTACCCGCCGGGCACCGCCGCGTTCTTGGCGGTCGCCTGGAAGGTGACGGGCCAGCCGTGGCTCGGCGCGTGGATGTCCATGGTTCTGTGCTGCGGAGCGGTTGCCTGGATGCAGTACCGTTGGCTTCCTCCCCTGGCGGCGTGGACAGGGGGCTTGTTGTGCAGTCTTTCGCTCGGCATCTCCTCCGTCTGGATGAACAGCTACAGCGGCGGCGGCGTTTCCGCTGCCGGCGGCGCGCTGGCGATCGGCGCTCTTCCGGCGTTGTTGGCCACTGCACGCTTGCGGTACGCATGGATTCTGTCGATGGGCTGGACCCTGGTATGGTTTACTCGACCTTACGAGTCGATGATTCTGGGACTCGTCTCGGCTGCGGCCATCCTGGCGTGGTTGTGGCGGAATCGTGGCGGCTCCGCCGCCCGGAGACTGGCCACGGCGTCGCTTCTGGTGGCGGGCATCGCCGCGCTGGATGTCGCGGGCATGTGCTACGACAACCGGTGGGTAACGGGCGATCCGCTGCTGTCCCCCTATCGCCTGACCCAGCGAGTCTACGGGGTTCCGCACGCGTTCGTTTGGCAGGCGGAAGTTCCGGAACCCGAACACCTGACTCCCCAACAGCGGCGCATCTATCTCTACCAGCGCAACCATTTTCGGACCGCGCGTTCCCTGACCGGGAGTTGGCGCCTGCTCGGCGATGAGTTGAAGAAGGTCTGGGCGTTCTACATCGGGTACCCGCTGACGATTCCGTTTGCGATCGGTCTTCTCTCCAGCAGCCGCAAGACGCGGAACATGCGACTGCTGCTCGGCGCTGGGATGTTATGGAGCCTCCTCTATCCGAGGATCGTGCCCCAGTATCTGGCTCCGCTGACGGGTCTGTGGTTCGCCCTGGGAGCTAACGGGCTGCTGCGCATGAGCTGGTGGCGTCCCGGAGGGCGCCCCTGGGGCGTGGCACTTGCGGTGGGCCTTTCTTTCGCTAGCGCCGCGGGCGGCCTGAGGGTGCTGTATCCCTGGTACCTGTTCGGCGGGGCCGGACCGCTCACGCAGCGTGGTGCATTGGCCAGGCAACTGGAGGCTACGCCTGGTCTCCACCTGGTGTTCGTGCGTTACGGCCCGAATCACGTCGTGCACGACGAGTGGGTGTATAACGGGGCCGATATCGACCACGCGAATGTAGTTTGGGCCAACGACCTGGGCGAACCGCGCAACCGGCAGTTGATCCGACACCTGGGGGATCGGCACGTTTGGCTGGTAGAGCCGGATAGCGGCGCGCGCCTCCAACCGTACCTGAGTCCGCTGGCGACCGTTCCACTGCCCGCAGGACCCATGGGTCAGGTAAGCTGTTCTGATAGCGGGGAGGTGGAATGAGCTTAGCTAGCTTCTCATGCTTCAGAGTGCTGGCGGCAACCCTATTTCTAACGGGAATCACGGTGGCACAGGAGCGCGTTTCTTTCCCGACCGAAGACGGAGGGATGATCTACGGGGACCTTTACGGCGCTGGCGATCGCGGCGTGGTGCTTGTTCACGGAGGGCGTTTCAACAAAGAAAGCTGGGAGAAACAGGCGCGGACACTCGCGGACGCGGGCTTCCGCGCGCTCGCCATCGACCTCCGCGGCTTCGGGCAGTCCCGGGGGCCCGGCCAAGCCGATCCTCTCTCGGCTCCGCTCCACTGGGACGTGCTGGCCGCAGTCCGCTATCTGAGAAAGGCGGGAGCCAAGACCGTGTCGGTGGTGGGAGCAAGCATGGGAGGCGCGGCAGCCGCCGATGCGTCGATCGAATCTCAGCCGGGTGAGATCGATCGTCTGGTGCTGCTGGCAGCCTGGACCGGCGGACCAGCCGAGAAGCTGAAAGGCCGAAAGCTGTTCATCGTTGCGCGAGACGATCGAAACGACGATGGGCCGCGGCTGCCCAAGATTCGTGCGAATTACGAGAAGGCCCAGGGCCCGAAGAAGTTGGTAGTTCTGGACGGCTCCGCCCACGCCCAGTTCCTGTTTGCGACGGATCAAGCGGAGCGTGTGATGCGCGAGATCTTGAACTTTCTTTCGGAACCGTAACAGCAACCTACTGGGCGCGCACGAACTCGTAACGCTCCAGCGTGGCGGCCACGTGGTAAGCCTGGGCGCCTCCGTGGCGGCCGGTGGTTGCGCGCTCCAACCGGACGACCTTGCCGAGGCAACGCAAGTTGACGGGCTGTTTTTCGTCCTCGCTCAGGCTGATGACGTACTCAATCGCACCGGTGACCGACGGCTCACTCTCGGTCGTAAACAGCACACCGGTCGAACTGATGTTCTTGGTGTGGCCGGCCAGGGTGGTCTGCTCAACGCCGGATCGTACGACCGATAGTGGGAGACTGAGCGTGAACCGCCGAGTTCTTCTATGTTCCATGGGTAGATCGTCTTAAATGCTACTGGCGTCCAGGCCCACAAATCAATAGACCGCGCCGCGAATGGTCCACCATAGGTACTAGCATTCTGGATTCATTAGTACAGGGCGGGGGTGTATCAGTACAGTCGCGCGCCATTCACCGGGGCTCTGCTCCTACTGGCGCACCACCCTCGAGGAGCGCAATGCGGAAGGCGGAAGTAATTGAACAGAATGGCGGGGACGACGGGGCTCGAACCCGCGACCTCCGACGTGACAGGCCGGCGTTCTAACCAACTGAACTACGTCCCCGCTGTGTCACGCGAGACAGTTCAATCGTAGCACGCGGGGTGCACCGGCTCCAAACCGCCCGGCAATTCCAGGCGATACACTTGTCTGGTGACGATCAAACCACTCGCGTACCTGCACGACCAGCTCGAACAATGGAAGAGCGAAGGCACCTACCAGCGCCTGCGCATTCTCGAATCGGCCAGCGCGGCGGAATCCCGCTTCGACGGCAAAGACGTCATCAACCTGGCGTCCAACAATTACCTCGGTCTGACCACTCATCCGAAATTGCTGGAGGCGGCCATAGCGGCGGTGAAGCGTTACGGCGCCGGCTCAGGCGCGGTGCGCACGATTTCCGGCACCATGTCGCTGCACCTCGAGCTCGAAGAGCGCATCGCCGCATTCAAGAACGTGGAAGCCTGCGTGGTTTTTCAATCCGGGTTCGCCGCCAATGCGGGCACGGTGTCCGCGATTCTGGCGCCGGACGATCACATCATCTCGGATGAGCTGAATCACGCCAGCATTATCGATGGCTGCCGCCTTTCGCGGGCCAAGATTCACGTCTTCCCGCACAAGGACGTGGCTGCGGCGGAGAGCGTTCTGGCTTCGCTCGCCGGCGCCGGCGGAAGAAAGCTGCTGATCTCAGACGGCGTTTTTTCGATGGATGGCGACATCGGACCGCTGCCGGGACTGGTGGCGGCGGCGGAAAAACACGGCGCCATAATGATGGTGGACGATGCGCACGCTTCCGGCGTGCTGGGCCGCAACGGCCGTGGCACGATCGATCATTTCGGCCTTCATGGGCGGGTGGACATTCAGGTGGGAACGCTCTCGAAAGCCATCGGGGTGCTCGGCGGGTATGTCTGCGGCAGCCGCGACCTGATCGAATTTCTGTATCACCGTGCGCGGCCGTTCCTGTTTTCCACCTCGCATCCACCGGCGGTCGCCGCAGCATGCCTGGCTGCGTTCGACGTGCTGGAGCAGGAGCCCGAGCGCATCGACGCGCTCTGGGCCAATGCCCGCTACTTCAAGCAGGGCCTCGCGTCGGCGGGTTTCAACACCGGGATCAGCGAGACGCCAATCACGCCGGTGATCGTCGGCGAGGCGGCGCTGGCGCACCGAGTATCCCGCGAACTCTTCGAGGAAGGCGTGCTGGCGACGGGCATCGGCTTCCCCACCGTGGCCAAGGACAAGGCGCGCGTGCGGACGATCGTGGCTTCCACGCACACGAGAGCGGATCTGGACCGCGCGCTGGAAATCTTCGAGAAGGTCGGCAAGAGGCTGGAGATTCTGTAGAGTCCGGCATGCCCGGCCCAGACGGTCGGAGTGGGCACACTGCCGGCTTGCAGAGCGGAGGAAAAGATAAAGTGCGTTGCGGGTGGCCGGGCTTCGCGGACTTAGCGCCGTGCGTATCGGCCACCCGATGATTCGAGTAGAAACTTCGATGATTTAG
>Ga0371490_1000385_pt1 | contig 31522 bp, 24 predicted proteins | sample MB2SIPfraction_FD_207959 | JGI IMG/M metagenome (GOLD analysis project Ga0371490, IMG submission 207959) | Lab enriched peat soil microbial communities from McLean, Ithaca, NY, United States - MB28FN SIP fraction | ecosystem: Environmental > Terrestrial > Soil > Wetlands > Peat | place: USA... | reverse complement strand
CGTCCACACTGCTATAGGCGGGATTGCTCGCATCCACCGTTATCGCTGTGAGGCTGGAGCAGCCCCAGAACGCATCGTTTGCGATGCTGGTGACGCTGTTGGGAATCGTGATGCTGGTCAGGCTGGAGCAGCCAGTGAACGCATCGTTTGCGATGCTGATGGCGCTGTCGGGAATCGTGACGCTGGTCAGGCTGGAGCAGTCGTAGAACGCCTCGTCCCCGATGTTGGTGACGCGGTTGGGAATCGTGTAGCTTCCGACTTTGCCCAGCGGGTATTGGATAAGCGTGGTTTGGCTCTTATTGAACAGGACCCCGTCCACACTGCTATAGGCGGGATTGCTCGCATCCACCGTTATCATTGCAAGACTCGTGCACCAACCGAACGCCTCGTTTGCGATGCTGGTGACGCTGTCGGGAATCGTGATGCTGGTCAGGTAGAAGCAGCTCCAGAACGCATCGTTTCCGATGTTGGTGACGTTGGTGCCGATCGTGACACTAGTCAGGCTGTCGCAGTACATGAACGCATAGTGCCCGATGCTGGTGACCGGCAGGCCATTGATGGTGTCGGGGATGGTCACGTCACCGCCTGGACCGGTGTATCCCGTAATGGTGATCGTGCCGTTATTGGTCGTGTAAGTGAATTGGGCTTGCGCCGTCACGGGCAGCGCCAGGAGCAACAGGAGCAGCGCCGGCAGCAGCCGCGCGGCACATGCCCTCCCTAAACGCCCGGCGACCGTCTTCGGACAGCCCTCTCTGCGAATGGAATTCTCTGTCTTCATAATTTTGCACCGTATTCTTTTTGTCACAGCCAATTTGCTGCGCGCGCAGCGTCGAACCGAGCCGGCAGATGCTGGACGAATTAGTCCCGCTGCCCCGACTCACCGCGCCCACGGTCTTAACGTGCCTGCGTTCGCAGCCTTCAACAGGTACAGAAGCAATCTGGAGGGAATGTGACCGACACCCGCCGCTTTTCGGGATGATTCAGGGGGCCTTCTGCTCCTTTTCCGCCGCCTCGATCTCCGCCCAGGAAGGCGCGCGCCAGAGCAGGGCGGCTTTCTCCGCGACAGCAAGCACGGTGCTGCTGTCCACCGACATCCGGGAATACCAATAGACGTCGGCTGCTCCTGAGAGGCTGGCCATAAGGCGGCCATCAGGTGAAAGGGCAGCCCAGGTCAATCCCTCGATGGCTTTGGGCGGAACAGGAATTTCCGGCCAGCCGTCCACCTGCCACGGCTTGGCGACTCGCCTCGTGTCCGTGTCGCTACCTCAGGTGAGGAACCGGCCATTGGGCGAAAACCCTCAAGCAGCCTGAGCTTCCGCCTCAGCTTCGCCTCCGTGGGCGAAGGGGCCGTGAACCCAGGTTCTGGCTATGCCCCGAGGTGGCCGAACAGGTGCTCTTGTATCCAGGGGAGTCCGGCGGGACGGACTCCCCTTCCTTATACTTCCATTCCAACTCACTCCTGTGCACTCGGCTAATGAGTTTGGTACAGCACGGCATCAGAAGCTCACGCGGACCATCTTGCCGGCGCCCTGCGTGGAGAAGAGCGAGGGCTGGCTCGTATCCGGAAGGCCGTCTTCACCGACAGGGTAGTCTGTGAGAGTAAACGTGCAATCAATCTCGCCCGGCGCCTTGAATTTCAGCTCGCCTTTCGCCACCCAAGCGAAAGCTACTCTCTCCCAGAATGGGTATGTGAGTGAAGGGGCGACCTTCTGGATTCCGTGGCCGACTAGGATCAGCTTGGCCGTGTCGTGGCCGGTCATCACCACCTCACCTACGTAGTCGCTACTGGAGTCTGTGTAGGGAACTTTCGGGTCCACGAGGTCGGCTGGAATCCTTACCAGAACCGAACCGTAAACCGCCGCCTTGCGTCCGGAGGGATCCGAAGGGGCGAATACGCCGTTCCACACCAGGGGAGTGCCAGGCACCGTGATGATCCATGACCCATCCAGTTTGTACGACTGCTGATCTTCGCGGGATCCGGCGGTCTGCGTCAGAACGAGCAATGCCGCCCCAAGGGCGGTGACGGAGGTGAGGACGATACTTTTGTTGCTGAGCATAACTGTGTTCCTTTCTTTGGTTGGAGGTTCCGAGGAACCTCTGGCTATCTGTTTATGTCGTTTGCTTATGGCTGCGCCCGCGCCATCCGGCTTCAGGGCTGTCGCTTGGGTGGTTCTCAGCCTATACCGAATGGCCGAGCTGGCACCCTCAGGCAGTCGCCGGTCTGCAGCGCGGCACCGACCAAACGTGCCTGCGTTCGCAGCCTTCAACAGGTACAGAAGCAATCAGGAGGTGACCGACCACCATCGTTTATGCGCGAAGGACTAAGGGATAGGAACCCTCTCTGGAATGGCCCGGAAGAAACGGCCCAGGTCGCGGTCGGTGTTGGGCACGGCGGGTTTGAAGTCCGGCCAAGGGTTAGCCTTCGGCGGCTTGAGAGTGGTCGGCTCCTTCCAATGCCACAGTTCCGCATGTCCGTCGGCGAAGCTCACGGTCCCGCTGTTGCCGTGGCGCGTGGCGGGGGAACTGAGCCAGGTCCACACGGTTTCCGAAAACACCAAGTAGTTCGGATGGTTGAGGGCGAACAATCCAAACTGGATGGTGTTCTCGTGCTCATCCACGAACACGAAGGCTTGGTCCGGGCCGGGATGGCGGATCTCTCCGAGCCGATGCCAATCGTAACGGTAATACCCGTCGGTTGGATCGGGCCACATGTTCATGTACCAGTTCATCGAGTAACTGCGCGTCCGCGGGGTGGTGCCCTGGTCGCGCACGGTGGATCTGTCGGCCGGGCAGCGATAAATGCCGGGGGAATTGTTGTAGCGGAACAAGAGGCCGCCTTGGAGGCCATCGGGGGTGGTGTCCGTCCAGGCATTGCCGGCCACCCACGAGTTTGACGTGGATGCCATGATGTCGCGACTTCCCAAATAGCCGAACATCGGCGTGTTAGCCGGCAGCGCATCGTTATAATCTTCACAATAATTCAGCCAGCAAAACTGAAGCTGCTTGAGGTTATTGACACACGCGATCCCCTGCGCCTTGGCCTTGGCCTTGCCCAACGCCGGCAACAGCAGCGAAGCCAAGATGGCGATGATCGCGATGACCACCAACAGCTCGATCAGGGTGAAAGCCGATGACTTGGCCCAGACGGGTTTCACAGAAGGCAACGGAGGTAACGAAGAGAAGCTAGAGTCCCGCTTTAGCCATTGGCCGAGCCATCTTCGTTCTTTGTAAGCATTCATTGCCCTACCTGTCCTTTCTCCGCCGCTTCGATCTCGGCCCAGGAAGGCGCGCGCCAGAGGTCCGCCACTCCGTAATAACTCACTGCCAGGACAGAATTCCCGTCGGGTGAGAACTCGGTTCGCTGGGTCCACGCCCCGTGCCCGTGCAGGCTCAGGAGATCCCGTCCCACTTGGTAGTCCCAAACACGGAGGGCGGGCTGTATATCACCACTGGTGGCAAGACTTGTGACCAGACGCTTGCCGTCAGGCGAGAAAGCGGCGGAGGCCACCTTGTTGAGCGGCTGATTGACGGGTGGCAGTTCGCGCCCCGTACGCACCTCCCAAATCCGGACGCGCGAACCGAACGCCGCGGCGAGCAGACGGGTTTCGGTGGAGAATCCGGGACCCATTGCCCCCTCGGAACCGGGCAAGGCGTCCAGCCGGCCCGATACAGTATCCCAAATCTTGATGGGCTCACCGGCGTAGGCCACCGCCAGCAACCGATGGTCTCGTGATAACGCGATTCCGTAAGCCGGTTTCGACCCCGCAAGGGCGCAAGGAATCTCCTTCCACGAGGCGGCGTCCCACAGCTTTGGCTCGAATCGTTGGTGGGCAATCCACCCGCAAGAGAAGAGCGCCGTCCCGCCTCGCACGAACCAGACTGTTATTACTGGGAAACGATGCGGCTGCCATTCCTTCACCAGGCGTTGGGTCCTGAGGTCTGCGATCTTCAGAGTGCCATCCGTGCCACCAACGGCCACTAATCGCTCGTCCAGAGACAGGGTAAGGCTCAGATTGCTGGTGCCCAAGGCGGGAATCCGTGCGATAGGGTCAGCCGTCGCGACATCCCGAATCGTTACGAGGTTGGTCAGGCCGGCGGTGATAATGCGGCGGCTGTCCGCAGTGAACTCCGCTCCAAACACCCACCCTAGTCCCGGGAGAGTATCTTGCGAGCGGTGCCGGGACGGGCTGCGCGGGTCCCAAACCAGAACGGATCCGTCGGCGGCACAACTGACCAGTGTCCCGCTCCCCGGGCAGAACGCCAGTCCGGTCACCTCACCGATATGTCCCTGCAGGCGACCAACTTGCTTCTTCTGGGTGAGGTCCCAGGTCCGGATGGATTGGTCGGCGCTGGCCGAATAGAGCGTCTGGCGGTCGGGCGCGAACACCACCTTGTTCACGTAGCTGCGATGTCCTTCAAGGCTGGCCGCCACATTGGTGGTGGCAACGTCCCACAGGCGGATCGGGCCATCCGAGAAGCCGTAGCCGGCGGCCAGGAGACGACCGTCGGGTGAGAAGGCCAGGGTGCTGACGCCGTTGCCTTCCCTGGGAGGAGGGAGTATCCGCATGGCACCGGTCGCTAAATCCAGCAGCCTGATTTCACCTAGCATCTCACCCAGAGCCAGAGTCTTTCCATTCGGCGAAAAGACCGGGACGCGCATTTGAGCGTTAATAGGCTCTGAAGCGGGAAGCTCCTTCACGAGCCTCCCGGCGGGCAATTCCCAAAGCCGCACCCGCGGCACTGCCTCCATCTGGTACGTCGCCAGGCATTCGCCGTCGGGCGAAAAAGCCAGTGAGGTGACGTCATCGGACTGCGGGAGATTGCGGAGAATCTGTCTCGTCGCGAGTTGCCACAAGCTGATCACGGGTTTACCGCTGGCGTCCCGGTTGCCGGAGGCGAGCAGGTTGCTATCGGGCGAAAAGGCCATCGCCCGCGGCAACCCCTGGTTTGTGAGAATGCCGATGCGTTGCCGTAAGCCCAGGTCCCAAAGCTGGATGTTGCCACCTACCTCACGCAGGGCGAGCAATTTGCCATCCGGCACCAGGGCCAGATTCTCAAACCCGTTGCTCTGGTGCGTGAGCTGATACTTTTCGTCACTGCGCGAGAGGCCCCAAAGGTAGCGCCACTCCCAGCCGCGCAAATCGGCCTTCGACCCCGGACGTTGGACTTTGGACTTCCCCTCCGGGCGGTACGTGTCGAGCAGTCGCCGTGCTTGCCCCAGGTCACCCTCCTCCAGTGATCGTTGAACCAGGTTGATGTCGCTGGCGTAGGCCTGGCGCCAGGCAAGTGCTTCATTATCGAGCGCGGTGGACCGTTCCCTCTCTGCCCGGCGCCATTGCCAGGAGATTCCAGCTATCCCGAGCATTACCGCCACCGCCAGCCCGGCGATCAGTCCCGCTCGCACCGGTTGTCGCCGGCACCAGCGCCAGCTTTTTCCAGCGCCGCCAACGGGCCGGGCACGCACCGGTTCGGCGCGCAGGAATCGGCCGAGGTCATCGGCCAGGGCTTGGGCCGTTGGATAGCGGCGAGCGGGCTCCTTTTCCAGGCATTTGAGGCAGATGGTCTCAAGATCCTTGGGGATGCTCGGATTCAACCCCCGCGGCGGGACCGGCTCGGCTTCGAGCACTTGCCTCAAGAGGGTGGTGAGGGTCTCCGCCTGGAAAGGAGGTTGCCGCGTGAGCAGGTGATAAAGCAGGGCGCCCAGGGAATACACATCGCTGGGTGGGCCAATCGCGTCCGAGCGGCCTTCCGCCTGTTCGGGAGACATGAAGTTGGGCGAGCCCAGCACTTGGCCTGTCAGGGTCAGGTCCGTGGTCCGTGGTCCGTGGTCCGTGGTCCCACTGAGCCGTTTGGCGAGGCCGAAATCAGTAATCCGCGGCTGGTCGGAGGTATCAATCAGGATATTCGAGGGCTTGAGATCGCGGTGGAGAATGCCGTGCTGATGAGCGTAATGCACTGCCTCCGCGATGGTCTTGAGGTAAGCGGCAGCTCGCTTGGCGGGCAAAGGCTGATCCCGCACCAATTCCGCCAGCGTGCGTCCCTCCACGAAGTCCATCGAGAAGAAAGGCTGGCCGTCGTACTCGCCAACGTCGTGCACGGCGACGATGTTAGGATGCTGCAACGCCGCGGCGGCACTGGCCTCGGACCGAAACCGCTGCAAGAGGTCGTCGCGGCTGAATTGGCCGAACGGCAGCAACTTGAGGGCAACGAGGCGGTCCAGGTTAAGCTGCCGCGCCTTATAAACGGCGCCCATGCCCCCTTGGGCAATCTTCTCCAACACCTCGTAATTGCCAAACTTCCGACCCGCGGCCTCCGATCCATGATTCTCGGCCCCGGCCTCCTGTCTCTTGACAAGAATGCCCAACTCAGCCCCGCCCAGCTTCAGCAGGCACGTTGGGCAAAGTTCTTCCGGAGCGTCCCCGGGCAGTTCCCCGTGACACTGATCGCAGACACGCGCTTGCTTCATATACGGTACAGAAGCATCTGAACCCAAAAGTGACTGCCCGCTCAGGCACTCAGGACGGTGAACAAATGGCAGAGCTCATCCTCAACCTCGGCAGGGCTGGCGACGGTGCGGGCGATTTCCTCGCGAAGCAACTCCCCGTAGCGGTGGCGCAAACGTTGCACCTCTTTGCGCAGAGACGCTTCATTGGTCCCCAGCTTCGCTGCCAGCATGGCATACGAAACTGACGATTGTTCACCCGTCAGAAAGACCTTCAACTCCGCAAAGTGGGCGGAGCGTCCCGCCTGCTCCACCTCGTCCCGCAACCGGCCCAGCACCTCTTGCAGGAAGGCGAGAGCCCAACACCGCTCGAAGATCTGCTCCGGCGAACGCTCCAGGGAGATTTCCGCCAGCCGTTGCTCCGCGGAGTCGTGGTCTAAGGCCAGGAACGTGACTCGCCCGCCCCGTTTGACGGCGTTGGTGCGGTCCCATTCATTGGCCAGGAAATGATTGATGGCCGCGAGGAGAAAGGAGCGGAACTTCCCTTTACCCGGATCAACCTGGGCCAGATAGTTCTTACGCAGCAGCCGCAGAAAGAATTCCTGAGTCAGGTCCTGGGCGTCCTCGGGGCCGTGTCCTCGCCGGCGGACGTAAGCGTAGAGGGGATACCAGTAAGATCGGCACAACTGCTCCAAAGCTTCCGACGCTTGCGCATCGGCGCTTTGAACCGCCGCTAGCACCACGCTCCAGTGCGTGGTGGCGAAAGTGGCTGCTGTGGAGTTCATTTACGTCGCTCCAAGACCGGACGCCAACGCGCAGTTTACTCCCTGGCAGGCTGGGGTCAACTATGTCCTTGGAACAAACATCGTCGGATCGTCGGCTGCGACAGGAAAATCGCCAGCCGGTTTACGGCCTGCGGGACGCAGGCGGGGTCGTCTCGGCAAGAAGGTGAGTTCATTTTGGCCCCAGTGCCCCAGACTAAACCGAACACCGCCGGGCCGAAACGCGAACAACACCCGCACGGCGCGCGTCTAACTGATAGAGGCTCGAAGCCGAATTCGCGGCCTGCCGGTATGGCTGGCTGCGGGTCCGGATTCGGCGATCGGGCCAGGCTTTGCAAATTGCAGAGAGAGAAAGGACATTTATGACGACACAACAAGCCAATGAACGGCTCGTCGGCGACCTCAGGGCCGTTGGGCGAGATACCGAGGAACTGCTGAAGGCAACCGGCGGCCAGGCGGGCGAGAAGGCCGGTGAAGCGCGGAGCCGGCCGGCCGCCGCAGTGGAGGCTGCCAGGGTTACCTGCCTGAAATTGGAGGAGACGACCGCGGCAGCGGCCAAGGCCACCGACCGTTGCATCCGCGAGCATCCCTACGAGACGATGGGCGTCGCTTTCGGCGTGGGGCTGCTCATCGGGGTGCTGGTCAGCCGCAAGTAAGATTACTCTTCGCCGCTCTTTGCCTTCTCGACTTCGGCGCGCAGCAAGTCGTGCAGGGTGATTAAACCGAGAACGTTTTGTCCCTCGGCATCCATGAGCACGACCAACTGGGTCGTTGATTCGATGAGCCGGGCCTGGAGTTGCCGAATTGTCTGACCCGGCAGGGAGGTCGTAGCCGGCTCCAGTTTTGAGGGCCGTTTCTCGGCGAGGGCGGCTAGGGCCTCCTTGCGCGTGAGGATGCCGGCCAGCTTCTCCTCTTTGATAACGGGGAAACGCTGGTAAGGGTGCGCCTTGAGGACCTTTTGGATTTCGGCGGGGCCCGGATCACGCAGCACCACGGGGGTGAAGTTCGCAATCGCTGACACTGGCAATTGCTGCCATTCCTGCAACCCGCGCGGTGGACGGACGTGTTCGAGGCGGTGGCCGTCCTGGGTCAGCAAGGCATCGTAGAAATTCTCGCGGTTCATCTTCCGGCTCACGGCCTGGCTGACCAGGGCGGCGATCATCAGGGCCGGCACCAGGGAGAACTGGTGGGTCATTTCAAACACAATGAGGACGCCTGTGACCGGCGCCCAAACCACCGCGCCCAGGCAGGCGCTCATGCCGACGACGGCCAGCGTGACCACGTCCGCTTGGGCCACGTGCCATTGAAGGTTCACCAGGCCGGCGACGATCACGCCGGTCATCCCGCCGAAGAACAGGGTTGGGGAAAAAATGCCTCCGCAGCCTCCGAAGCCGTAGCAAGTGAACGTGGCGATGAACTTCGTGCCCAGGAGGACGGCAGCCAGTTGCCAGCCGACGTCGCCGGCCAGGGCCTTGGACAGGTCATCGTAGCCAAGAGCGAACACCCCGAGGTGGCCCGTCGCGGAAAACACCCCGGTGCCGAGCCCCCACGTAATTATTGCCCCTGCCGCTGGGAGCAGCCAGCCCGGCACGGCGCTGTCCTTCATGCCGCGGCGCAACCCGAGCGAGGCGCGCTGGAAATACACGCCGACGACACTGGCCAACGCGGCGACGACCGGCGTGAGCGCGTAGCCCAGCCAGCTTGGCGCATCAACGCCTTGCAAGGTGAAGGAGGGTTGCCGGCCAATGACTCCATGCACCACCAGCGCGCCCAGCACCGAAGCCAGCAGTACCCCGCCCAGCAAACGGCTGTTCAAGTCGCCGATGATTTCTTCGAGCACGAAGGTCGTCGCGGCCAGGGGCGTATTGAAGGCGGCCGCCAGGCCCGCGGCGGCGCCGGCGGCGGCAGCGGCGCGACGGTTCTGCTTGGCCGTTCCGGCCAGGCCAGCCAGGTTGGAGGCGACCGCTCCGGCCAACTGCACGCTCGGCCCCTCGCGTCCGAGGCTGGAACCACCGCCGATGCTCAGCATGCCCGCGGTGAACTTCACCCAGGCCACGCGCCACGGCACCGTGCCGAACTCCTTCCAAAACGCCAGCTTGAGCTGCGGGATACCACTGCCCGCCGCCTCGCGGCAGAAGGAGTTCAGCAGCCAGCCTACGAGGAGAGAGGAACCGACGATCACGGCAAAGCTCCCGATCAGGAAGGTCGTCAACGACTGGCGCGAGAGCTGCACCAACCCGAGTTGGTAGAGCCAATTCATTCCCAGTTGGAAAGCCACGGTCGCCCCGCCCGTCGCCAGCCCGTAGAGACAAGTCTCCCAAACCGCCCGCGGTTGCTTGGGCAGCTTTTGCAGGAAACGGATGAGAAACTGCATTGGGTTGAGAGCAGTATCGGTCGCGAGGCGGCTAATTCAAGGAGATAGGAGCCGGGTTGCAGCAGGGGGGGGCAGTACCTTAGACGCATCTGGATGGTGGCGGTGGAGCCCGCCTGAAAGGCGCGGATAATGCAGCACTGGGCAACACCCTGGGAATAGTGGCCAGGCGTGCCCAAGCCCTGAAGGGGCGAGATAATTGGTTCCATCCGAACGGGCACACCTGGTGAGGGGTTGAGCGATGGACCGAGGGCCTGGCCGGTGGCTCGCCCCTTCAGGGCTCAGAGAGTGACGAAGTATTCCCAGGGCGTTGCCCTGGGCTGTATTATTCACGCCCTTCAGGCGGCGCATTGGCTGCCTCCGAGACGCGTGGAGGGTGCAGGCCGAGGGGGCGCATCCTGGTGGTGGGGCGCCTGACTCCGAAAGGCTACCGAATCCGGGTGCCTTGGACAGAATCGCTGGTCCGTACCTTATCTGTCAGCCAATCGAACATCGGTGACCTTCACCTCTTTCACCGCATGGTCAGACCAGTAAAGAATCGCGTAGCGTCGAACGATCAGCACCTCCAGTTCCCGGCCACTGCGATCTCGCTGGGTGAAATCGCCTCGTCGGTATGGATCGCGAGCCAGCGCCCGAAAGACAGTCAAGAGTTGTTCCCGCTCCTGAGCACGACAGTGACGGAGAAACTCAAAGACTTCGCGCCGCAGGTAAACTTCATAATCCATCGGCTTTCAAACGGCGCTCCGCCTCATGCAGGCTGATCCAGGCCTCCGGTTTTTGATCGTCCAGCCGCCGGCTTAACTCTTCCTGGTAGGCCTGATCTCTTTGAATGTCCATTCGAACCAAGAAGCTAATGAGTTTTCGCTGCTCTTCCGGCTTCAGCCGTTCCGCTTCGCGCTCTAGCTCATCCAGTTTCATGCTCAGAAGGTATCGCCGCGCCAACGCGACTGCAACCAGATCGTTGGACAAGAGTATTCCGTGGCAGCCTGTGCACCGCTGCGGTCTGCCCCACACTTGAGGTGAGCGGGGCTAGGCGCGGGGGTGGGCGGCGTCGTAGGCCCTTTTGAGGCGCTCGGTGGTCAGGTGGGTATAGACCTGGGTGGTGACCAGGTGGGCGTGGCCGAGCAGTTCCTGGACGCTGCGCAGGTCGGCGCCGGCGTCAAGCATGTGGGTGGCGTAACTGTGCCGCAACTTGTGCGGCGTCAGGGTGGGATCCAGGCCGGCGATGGCGAGGTACTTCTTGAGACGCAGTTGCAGGGGCCGTGGCGAGACGGGCGTCCGTTTCTTTGCGCCGGCCAGGAAGACCGGGGACTCGCCAGCCGGCGTTTGGGGCAGCAGGCTCCAGTAATTCTGAATTGCCGCCAGGGCCGGCTGGCCGATGGGGATCAGGCGTTCTTTCTTGCCTTTGCCGCGCACGCGGACGAGGCATTCGTTCCGGTCAATGTCCTGGGCTACCAAGCCGCAGAGCTCGCTAATGCGCAGGCCGCAGGAGTAAATGGTCTCCAGGACGGCCACGTCGCGCCGGCAGGCCAAGGTGGCCGCCGCGTGCTCCGCCTCCGTTCCGCCTTGCGTCGGCAGGAGCTTGAGGGGGGCGCCGAGCAAATCGGCCGTCTGCTCGGGAGTCAGGAACTTGGGCAGCCGCTTGCCGACCTTGGGCAGGGAAAGGTTCTTGATGGGGGAAGCGGCTACCGCGCCATGGCGAATCAAGAACCGGTAAAAGCTCCGCAGGGCGGAGAAGCGGAGCTGGATGGCCGCACGGCTTAGATTGTGCCGTCCCAGGAAACGCAGGTAAGCGCGGAAGTCATCCCGCTGCAATTGTTCCCACGCGGGGGGCTGCTTCCGCTCTGCCTGGTGCCAGCGACCGAATTCCTCCATCGCCTGGCGGTAGTTGCGCTGGGTATAGGCGGATGCACCCCGGTCCGTGGCCAGGTGCTGCAGGAACTTTTTGATCCACTTGTCGTTGGGCGGGGGCTGAGGTCGCTGCGGTCCGGGCATGTCAGGCGAGGGAAAGAGTTGCCGTAGGGGAAGGGGGCGCGGGGTGAGAAAATGAATGGAAGGAAAACATCCAACATCCAACATCCAACATCCAACATCCAATGATGGGCTGAAGAAACGCTATTGGTTCTTGGATGTTGGGTGTTCGAAGTTGGATGTTCCTCCGGTTCATGGCGCCCGCCGTCTCACTTTGCCGGGGCAGGCTTCGTCTCAGTCTCACGCGGTGGGAATTCAAAGGTCACCTTGCCCGTGTCGTCCATCACCAGATAGGCCGTGAAGGGGCGGCCAGACTTGGAGGAGATGAACTCGTGGAACAAATCGGTCTTGCCTTTCGAGAGCAGCCGCTGTGCCTGATCCCGGTCAATGGGCTGTTGCAGGATGACCTTGTTAATCTTGAACTTGCAGGGCTTCTTGTCGGCCTGGAAGTTCTCACACACGTAGGCGGCACCGCCCTCGAACACCCGCTTGCCGCACAAGGGACATTTGCCCAGCGCGTGCTGGCCGGTGAAATCAAGCTTAGGTTCCGGCTTCCCGGGTTCCCCGGTCCTGGCAGCCGACTTGCGGGTTTTCGGCTCGCGCGGCTCGAACTCAAACTCCACTCTGCCGTCCTTGGCCACGAGGAAGGCTTTGAAGGGCCGGCCTTTCCTGGAGATGAACTTTTCAAGCAGATCGGTCTTGCCGGTGGTCAGGAGCTTCTGCATCTGGGCGCGCTCGATGGGCCGCTGCAGGATGATCTTGCCCGAGCGGAACTTGCAGGTGCGCTTAGGGCCGACGGCGTTTTCGCAGACGTAGTTCATAGCGGTATCGAAGACGCGTCCGCCGCATTTGGGGCACTTGCCCAGCGGCTCCTGGCCGGTGAAGTCAACCGGCGCCGCCGGGCCGTTCACCTCCGACTGATCCGGGCCGAAATCAAATTTCGGCTCCAGGTCCGGCGTAAGGATGATGGGGGCCGAAAAAGGCTTGCCCAGTTTGCTGCGAAAACCTTGTAGCGGCCCGACCCGGCGCTTGGCGATAAGTTCCTCGACCTCGGGGATTTCAAGCTGCCGGCCCGCGACGATCTTCCACAGGCTGAAGTCGCACTTCTGGCACTGGAACTTCTTGTAGTTCTCGTGGATCTCGCCGCCGCACTTGGGGCAGGGGACCTTGAGCGTGCCGAAGTCGCCCGGCACGGTGTCGCTCTCATGCCGCTTGGCCTTGGTGACGATGTCGCGCGTCATGTCAGCGATTTCCTGCATGAAATCGGCCCGGTGCATTTGCCCGCGCGCCATGCGGCGCAGCTTGAATTCCCAATCGCCGGTCAGCTCGGGGGAGGAGAGTTCGGGAATCCCCAGCCCGCGCAGGAGCGCGATGAGGGAGAAGGCCTTGGCCGTCGGTTGCAGCTCGCGTCCCTGGCGCAGGACGTATTTCTCGTAAATCAGGCCCTCGATGATTGAGGCGCGCGTGGCGGGCGTGCCGAGCCCCTTCTCGCGCATTGCTTCGCGCAATTCCTCGTCCTCGACCAGCTTGCCGGCCCCTTCCATTGCGCTCAGAAGAGTTGCTTCCGTGAAGCGCGGCGGGGGTTTGGTCTGGGTGGCGATAACCTCCACGTTGGTGGTCTGCACCGTCTCTTTCGGCTGCACCGGCACGAGCGTAGGGGTGTCGTCGGTTTGGACTTCCTTGCCATAGACCGCCATCCAGCCGGCATTGGTCATCACCTTGCCTTCGCTCTTGAAGGGTTCGCCCTCGACCCGCGTAATGCGTGTGGTCACGAGGAATTCCGCGGCCGGGTAGAACACGGCGAGGAAGCGCTTGGTGACCATGTCGTAAAGCTTGGCTTCCATCTCGTTGAGATGCCTGGGTGCGAGCGAGGTCGGGATGATGGCGAAATGGTCCGAGACCTTGGCATTGTTGAAGATGCGCTTGTTGGGTTTGACCCAGCCGCTCTTGAGGATGTGGCCGGCGAACGTGCCGTAGCTGGTCTGCTCCAACATGCCGAGCGTATGTTTGACCGTATCGAGGTAATCCTCAGGCAGGGCGCGCGAGTCGGTGCGCGGGTAGGTGAGGACTTTGTGCCGCTCGTAGAGGGCCTGGGCAAGCGAAAGCGTGGTCTTGGCCGAAAAACCGAAGCGGCCGTTGGCCTCGCGCTGCAGGCTCGTCAGATCGTAGAGCAACGGCGAGAGTTGCGACGTCGGCTTGCTTTCCTCGGTGACGACGCCGGGCTTGCCGAGGCACTTGGCGCGGATGGCCTCGGCGGCTTTCGCGTCCCAAACGCGTTCGGGCTTCAGGTCAGTATCGCCGTTCTTCTTGGCAAACTTCTCGTCGAACCAGCGGCCCGGATATTCGCCCGCCTTGGCGGCGAACGTGCCGTGGATTTCCCAGTAATCCCTCGGGACGAAATTCTTGATGCGGTCTTCGCGCTCGACCAGGATCGCGAGCGTGGGCGTCTGCACGCGGCCGACGGTGGTGAGGTGGAAGCCGCCCGTCTTGGAGTTGAAGGCGGTCATTGCGCGCGTGCCGTTGATACCGACCAGCCAGTCGGATTCGGAGCGGCACACGGCGGCGTCGGCCAGCGGGCGCATCGAGGCATCGTCGCGCAGTTGCGCGAAGCCCTCGCGGATGGCGGGCAGGGTCATGGACTGCAGCCAAAGGCGTTTGATGGTTTTCCTGGCGTTCGAGTATTGGACGATGTAGCGGAAGATCAGCTCGCCCTCGCGGCCGGCGTCGCAGGCGTTGATGAGCGTGTCCACGTCCGGGCGCTTGATCAGCTTGAGGAGCAGCTTGAGGCGCGAGGCGTTTTTGTCAATCGGTTGCAGGTCGAAGTGCGGCGGGATGATCGGCAGATGGGCAAAGGTCCATTTGCCGCGCTTGACGTCGAACTGCTCGGGCACGCACAACTCCAGCAGATGACCCACCGCTGACGAGAGCACGTAGTGGTCGCTCTCGTAGAAGTCGTCGTGTTTCTTGAAGCCGCCCAGTGCCTTGGCGATGTCGCCGGCGACGGACGGCTTTTCGGCTATAATTAAGGCCTTGCCCATACAGTCAGTTGACTCTTACACCTTGTCCGCAATTGGAGCAAATCCATGCACGTGGCTGGAAAGTGGCTGAAAGCGGCGTGCGTGTCAAAGGTTTCTGATTTGGGGTTCGGATTTGGCTGCGGCTCGGCCGGCGGATTGTTCTGGAAAGATCGGGCGACGTATGGTTTCCTTCAGCCCTGTGTCAGTGCGGTTATTTCAAAACTCCCCGGCTGCCTGCGCACACGCGCGGCCGGCAGCCTGCACGCGTCCACGCCAAAAGCGACTATGAAGATACTCGATATCCCACAAACCGGCACCTTGGGCACTGTCGTCAGCGTCCGGACCCGCTACGGGCAGGTGCGCCGCCCTTATGTCTCGCCCAAGAACCGCCGGACCCCTGCCCAGGTCCGCATCCGGTCCAACTTCGGGCACGTCCTGGCGCTGTGGGGTCGGTTGACCGATGAGCAGCGCACTGTCTGGGGGAGGGCGGCGGAGGGCTATGAGAGTCGGCCGCGGCTGGGCCAGTCCGGGCGCCTGTCGGGATACCTGCTCTTCGTCAAAATCAACTGGACGCTGGCCTATTACGGCCAGGCTGCGGTTGATACCCCGACCGAGCGCCCTATCTTCGAGCCTAACGTTGTTGACGGACTGGTGATCACCAATGCCGCCGGGGTGATCGAGCTCAAGCTGCGTGTGGCCTTGGTTCCCGCCGCGCAGATGGTTGTGCTCGGAACACGCCCTCGCGGGCCGGGCGTCTCGTTTGCCAAGCATTTCGCGATCCTCGGGCTCCTGCCCGCTCCGCAAGACGGCTATAGCAATATCACCGAGCTATTCGTTGCCCGTTACGGCCTGATCCCCGTCGGCCGGCGCATCTTCATCCGCACCCGCCAGCACCTCAACGGCTGGGAAGATCTCCCCAAGCAGACCACGGCCATCGTGCCTGGGGCTTAGCCGCATACAAGCGTTGATTACGAATCAGAAACGCGATACTAAGGAAACACTTGAAGCGACCATAAAATGACCATCGAAGGGCTATCGTAGGACCATCGTAGGACCATCGTAGGACTAAGCCAACTGATCAGGTGTAAGTAGCGTCTTGCCAAGCTGTTGCGGCGGCATGGGGGTTTTGGCGGTGGAATTCCTATTTTCCGATGCAGAATTGGCTGAAGATGCTGTCCAGCAAGTCCTCGGTGGTGGTCTGGCCGACGATTTCGCCGACGGCGTTGACAGCGATGCGGAGGTCGAGGGCGACGAGTTCGAGGGGCTGATCGGCGCGCAAGGCGTCGAGGGTGCGCAGGGTGGCGGCGCGGGAGCGGTTCAGGGCGTCCTGGTGGCGGGAATTGATCATCACTTGCAGCATCTCGGCTTTGATCTCGCCGGACCAGACCAGTTCCTTGATGGCATCTTTGAGCGGCTCGATCCCCTGACCGGTCAGGCAGCATACCTCGGCGACGGAGGCCTTGAGGTCGGACGGCAACTGGAGGCGGGCGGGCAGATCAACTTTGTTGCGGACGAGGATGCGCTTCTTGTCGGCAAACTCGGCGAGATAGTTCTGGTCGGCGGGCGTCAACGGCTCGGCGGCGTCGAGGACGTGGAGGATAAGCTCGGCGCGCTGGAGGGTTTGCCGGCTGCGGCGGACACCCTCGGCTTCAAGCTCGTCCCGGGCGTCGCGCAGGCCGGCGGTGTCAATGAAGACTACCGGCAGGCCGCGGATGTTGGCGGTCTCTTCGATGGTGTCGCGGGTCGTGCCGGGAATGGCGGAGACAATGGCGCGGTCGTGGCCGAGGAGCTGGTTGAGGAGGCTCGACTTGCCGGCGTTGGGACGGCCGATGATGGCAGCGCGGATGCCGCGGCGGAGGATTTGGCCTTCGTTGGCGGTGCGCAGCAGGTCGTCCATGAAGGCAACGCCATGTTCGAGCCGGGAGGTGAGCTGGTCGCGGGTATTGGGGGCGATGTCTTCCTCAGGGAAGTCAATGTGCGCTTCGACGTGGGCCAGGGTGTCGAGCATTTCGTCGCGCAACTGGTTGATGCGCTGGGAGAGCTTGCCGGCGAGCTGCTCGTTGGCGGCGCGGAGAGCGAGCTCGGTGTGCGAGTGGATCAAGTCGGCGACGGCTTCGGCCTGGGCGAGGTCAATGCGCCCGTTGAGGAAGGCGCGGCGGGTAAATTCACCGGGCTCGGCGAGGCGGGCGCCATTGGCGAGGGCAGCATCGAGCACCATTTTCGCCGGCAGGATGCCGCCGTGGCAGGTGATTTCGACGACATCCTCGCAGGTGAAAGTGCGCGGGGCGCGCATGACGGCGAGCAGGGCCTCGTCCACGTGCCGCGCGTCGCGCACAACGTGGCCGAAGTGAAGCGTGTGCGTTGCCGCGGCGGAGGGCTTGGGAGATGCCTGGCCGGCGGGGGCAAAGCAACGGTCGGCGACTGCCAGCGCCTGCGGGCCGGAGATGCGGATGACGGCGAGCCCGCCTTCACCGAGGGGGGTGGCGATCGCTGCTATGGTGTCGTCCTGCACGGGAGGGAAGGTAAGGGCTGGGCCTTGCTGGTGGCAAGCGGGCGAGCGAGGTGGCCCGAGAACGAATAGCCAATCGCCAATAGCAGATCGCAAATGACAAATGGCAGAGGCAGATAGCAGATGGGAGATGGAAGATGGCAAATGGCAGGTGGCAGAGGAAGATGGGGGATGGCAGATGGAAGATGGGAGATGGAGGATGGCAAAGGGCGACAGGCGCGGCTTACGGGCGTTTACTTAGGGCTTTGAAAAGGAGGAGGGCTAATGAATAGTGGCGACGATGACACGGAATTCGGAGTCGGCCGGGGTGAGATACCTGGGCATCGAAGGCGGGGGCACTCGCACTGTGGCGCTGCTGGCAGACGGGAGCGGGGAGACGCTGCGCCGGCTGGAAACGGGGCCGGCGAATATGAAGCTGCTGACGGCGGCGCAGCTTACGCGGCATTTTCGTTATATCGCGTCCGCCGTGCCGCCGCCCGACGCGCTGGGGATTGGGCTGTCCGGCGCGTGGGTGGAGGCGGACTTCCAGAAGATCCGCGCGGCGGCCGCCAAGGCCTGGCCAGGGATCCCTTGCTACGCTACTAACGACTTGGAGACGGCGCTCACCGCGGCCACAGGCGGGCGGCGCACCGAGCAAATCCCGCAGGTGTTGGTGGTGAGCGGCACCGGCTCGGGCTGCTACGGAAAAGGCCGGGCGGGCGGGGGAGTCAAGGTCGGGGGCTGGGGCCATATTCTGGGGGACAAGGGCAGCGGGTATGACATCGGGCTGAGCGCGCTGCAAGGGGTCATTGACGCTTATGACCAGAAGGTGGCTTGGCCGGAATTGGGCCGGCGCCTGCTCCGAGCGCTGCAACTGAACGGGCCGACCGATTTGATTGACTGGGCGCAAGCGGCGGATAAGACGGCCATCGCGAGCCTGGCGACCGAGGTGTTCGCCGCCTGGGGCCGCCAGGATAAGCTGGCTGCCGGAATCCTGGCGCGCGCGGCCCGGAGCCTGGCTCGGGATGCTGCTGCCTGTGCGCGCCGAGTGGCCGGGCGCGGCACGCGAGTTCAGTTCGTGCTGGCGGGGAGCGTTCTGTTGAAGCAGCCGCGCTTCGGGGCACAAGTTGGCCGGGAGGTGCGGCGGCTTTGGCCGAAGGCGCGGGTCACGCCGCTCAAGCGCGAGGGCGTCTGGGGCGCAGTTGAGCTGGCCAAGCGGGCGTTCGAGTCTAAAGTCCAGAGTCCAGAGTCCAAAGTCCAAAGTCCAAAGTCCGAAATGATGATGGTGCGCTCGACGAGGCAATCGCCGACCGAGCGTCGGCATCCGCGTTCGATGAAACTGGATAAGATCGCGTTGGGGGATGCTATCAGGCTGATGCTCTCGGAAGAGGCGGGGGTGCCGAGGAAGCTGTTGGCGGAGCGACGGCGCATCGAGCAGGTGATCCGGGCAATTGTGCGGGGGGTTCGGCGCGGGGGCCGGCTGTGCTATGTCGGGGCGGGCACCAGCGGGCGGCTGGGAGTGCTGGATGCCAGCGAGTGTCCGCCCACGTTCGGCACGGCGCCGGAGCTGGTGCAGGGTATTATCGCCGGCGGTCAGCGGGCATTGTGGCAATCGGTGGAGGGGGCGGAGGACGACGCGGGCGCCGGGGCGCGAGCGATCGGGTTTCACGACATTACGCAGAGAGATGTCGTGGTGGGGATCGCAGCGAGCGGGACGACACCGTTTGTCTGGGGCGCGCTGGGGGAGGCCAAGCGGCGCGGCGCGACGACGGTGCTGGTCTGCTTCAACCCATTCTTGCAGATTCCGCGGGCGCTGCGACCGGCAATTGTCATCGCCCCCAACCTGGGAGCGGAGCTGCTGACCGGCTCGACGCGGCTGAAGGCGGGGACGGCGACGAAGCTGCTGTTGAACCTGTTCACGACGCTGGCGATGGTGCGCCTGGGCAAGGTGCGGAGCAACCTGATGGTGGAGCTCGACCCGGGGAATGTGAAGTTGCGGGACCGCGCGGTGCGGATTGTGCGGGACTTGACCCGAGCAGACTACGCTACGGCGCAGAGGGCGCTGGAGCGCAGCGGGTGGGTCGTCAAAAAGGCAGTCGGGCGGTTAAGTCGGAGACGGTCGCCTGGAGTTTGGGAAATTTGCCGTTGAGATAGGCGGCGGTGAGGAACCGCGCCAGGGCGGAGACCAGCGCGAGCAGCAGGGCGCTAATGACGTAGAGCCCAAAGGCGTGCGCGGGGTCGGGCTCCATCATCCTTGGGACGCCATGATACAACACCGCGAAGGACAGGATGATGCCAATGCCCCAAGCGACCCAGGGCGATACCCCGGTGAACGCGTCGAACAAGCGAAGCAGGAAGAGGGGACTCAGGCTGTAGGCGACGGTCGTGAAGGTCTGGGTATATGTGTACCGGCCATGAAAGGTCTCGCCGATTGATTTCACGAGGCTGGCGCCTAGGAACACCACTGTTAGCGACAGGACTAATTGCGCGGTTTCGACGACCAGGGCTTCGCTGACGGAGAACTTCTTGAGGCGCTGGACTTCCGCCTGCCCTTTGCCCCAGAGACCGGGGCTCTGGTCCTGCCATTTGCCCCAATGAGTGAGCCCATACGCTTCGCACGCCGAGGTGATCAGGAGCAGTGGCAGGAGGAAAGCCAGCAGAAGGGAAACCATACCGCGCTGGGCGCGGAAAATCCCCTCCCACGTCGCGATCGGATCAAAAATCAAGAGCAGCGCTTTAAACATCCGGCGGAAGTGTTAGCGGCAAGGTCCCTGGGTGACAATAAAATAGCTTCCGTGCACTCTTGACTCATTGACACCTGGCGCGTGGTTATGTTCAGTCGGCGGAGGGCGCCCACCCCTGGGCGCAGGAGGCTGCAGCCCGGCCAGCACGGTGTAAAGTTCGGATGCCCCACTCCTGGTGGAGGGAGCGGCCCCGGCGGACGGGCGCGCCCTGGTCCAGGTTTATTCGCTTCCATTGGCGCGCGGCAGGTGATTAACTCGGCGCAATGAAAGTTGATCTAAGCATCTGGGACAAGCTGACCCGGGTGGTGATCTTCCTGCTGTTTTTGGCGGGCATCCTCCTGGTGGCGTTCTGGTATCTGCCCCTCATCAAGGAGAACGAAAACTACCGCAGGGAGATACTGCGGCTGGATACCCTAATCCAGAAGGAGGAGGAAACCGGCAAGCAACTGCGGGCCTCGATTGACGCCTTGCGCCGCGATCCCAAGGCGGTGGAACGATTGGCGCGGGCAAGATTGGGCTACGCCAAGCCCGGTGAGATCGTTGTCCGCTTCGAAGAGCCGGCGACCAACAACACCTCGCGGAGATGAGGGGCTTGACCACGATGTAAGGCGCAGGACGCGCTTCCCTGAATGGCCTTGTCGCTCGGTGAGCGGTTCAGCGATGTCCGTCAGCTAACCGCAATCCGTTCGCAAGCCGACGGGGGGCGGGTTCAAGAAGGCCGTCTTGAAATCGGGATTGGTCAACCGGCGTGCTCGTTCCGCATCGGTTTCAGCCAGCAAGTCATGAACGGATTCGAGGAGGACCGCTAGATCCAAGGGCTTTTCCATGAGGGCATCCACCCCGAGGTCAGCCGCTTGCCGATATTGATTGGGCCGGGCGGTGATGACGTTGACGGGAGGCATGGGATGAGCGGCGTTCATCAGGCGAAGAGCAGCCCAGCCATCTCTATCCGGCATGTTTAGATCAAGGAGCACAAGGTCAGGCGGGTCGGAGGCAAACTTGGCCACCGCCTGTCGGACACTCTTTGCCAAGGTGACTCGGTAGTGCTCCGACGCCAGAACGCGCCCCAGTATTTCGCGGACACCAGGGTCGTCATCCGCGAGCAGGACTTGCTTCGTTAACCGGTCAGTTTCGGGAGGGCTCTCGACATCCGGCCAGCCGGGGAAATCCTCGGCCTGGGATCGCCACCCTGGCCGATGGAAGGTGAATCTGTCATTGGCATGGATTGGGTTCATACTCGCATTCGGCAGAACGGGCGGCCCGGTTTCGTGCTGCGGAACCGTGAGGCCGAGGCTTGCTATTCCCCCCGGACCAGCCGACGCTCTGGCGTGCTGCTGGAGCAATAGCGTTAGGCGTGCCACGCCTTGCATGGTTCATGCGTGTGCTTGTTTCCGATAATTCTGGCGCGTAAATGAACCGAGCGCCTGGCTTTTGTGGCTAGCCGGTAAGCTCGGCGGAATAGTTGCTAACCACCTGATGATGAAGAATCGCGTCCGACGGAGAATGACCGGCCTCATCGCCGCCATCGTGCTGGTGGGGTTGGGCATCAGTCTTTTGACCGTGAAATTGCAGTGGCAGGCGCGGGAGTTGAACAGGGAATTAGACCAGGTGCGCTCCGAAAGCTATAACATCGCCGACCGGTTCGCGGACTTCCTGCGCCAATTGAACGAATCGCTATATCATTACGGGCGGTCACATGTGCTACCGGATGTTGCCGCCTTCACCAAGACCAGCCAAGAGCTGGATCTCTGGATTCAAGGACAGAAGTCTCAACTGACCAGCGAGCGGGAAAGAGCGATCATGCAGCGGATTGATTTCGCCTATCACGACTACTTGCGGGTCGCCACGGGACTGCTGAAACGGCTGGAAGCCATCGGCGAGGCGAGCGCGACGGTGGATGAATACACCGACCTGAGGACGGAGTCGCAACGGCTGTTCCAACTCGGGCAGAGCCTCGGCCGGGCGCACCTCGCGTCCAGAGACCAAGTGATGGAGAGGGTGGGCGTCGTGACGGCGCAGTTCCGCGCCCTGGTTCTGGTATCGCTCGGATTGCTGTTCGTGTTTGCGCTGGCGCTGGGCGTGGTGGTTTATCGCGACATGATTGTGCCGCTGCGCGTGAAGCTGGTGGAAAGCGAGAGCCTGCGCGAGCGCCAGGAGAAGCTGGCTTCGCTGGGCCTGCTCGCGGCCGGTGTCGCGCATGAAATCCGCAACCCGCTGACGGCGATCAAAGGCGCAGTGTTTCTCCAGCAGAAGAAGTTCCAGCCGGATTCAAAAGAATACGCCGACGCAAAGGTCGTCGAACGCGAGATTCTGCGGCTCGAACGCATCGTGAACGATTTCCTTCTCTTCGCGCATCCAGGCGATTCCAAGCTCGCGCGCATTACCGCGGACGCGCCATTGCGGGAAGTTCACGCTCTCCTCGCACCGCAATTGGCCAAAGGCGGCATCCAGCTCGTCCTGGCGGACGTGCGGCCGCTCCCGATTGATGCGGATGAAGAGCAGATCAAGCAGGTGTTGATCAACCTCGTCCGCAACGCCGCGGAGGCCATCGAACAGAACGGGGTGGTAAAACTGCGCGCCCGCGCCGACCGGAAACGGCTCGGCCATGAGGAAACCAGCGTTGTCATTCTGGAAGTGGAGGACAATGGGAGAGGGATTCCGGCGGAAGTCCAAGAGCGGCTGTTCGATCCATTCTTCACGACCAAAGACGCCGGGACGGGACTTGGCCTGTCCATCGCGGCGCGCATCGTTCAAAGTCATGGCGGCCTGCTGGAGTATCAGACGGCGCCGGGCCTCGGCACGACCTTCGGGGTTGTTTTGCCAGCGCCGGTCGGTCAGACTGACCCGCGTGCGGACTGAACCGACCAAGATTCTCCTGATCGAAGACGATCCCGGCATCGCCGACACCCTGCGGCAGGCGCTGGCCCAGGAAGGTTACCGAGTCGCTGTAGAGGAGCGCGGCGACACCGGACTTGCGCGCGCCGCTGAAGGAGCATTCCACGTTGTCATAGCCGACCTTAAAGTGCCCGGGATTAGCGGGCTGGAGATCGTGCGGCAACTGCATGCGACGCAACCGCGGCTGCCGATCATCCTGGTCACCGCTTACGGCACGACCGAGACCGCCATCGAGGCGATGAAATGCGGGGCTTATGACTATCTGCTCAAGCCATTTGATTTCCCGCAGATGCTAGACCTGGTCAGCAAAGCAGCCGACAGCAGCCGGCGCATGTCCGAGCCGGTAGCACTGGGCAAAGCGAGCGCCAGCGAGGATGCACTCATCGGTCGAAGCGCGGCCATGCAGTCCATCTATAAGGAGATTGGCCGTGTGGCCTCCAAGCAGGTCAATGTCCTCGTCCGGGGCGAGACCGGCACCGGCAAAGAGTTGATCGCCCGCGCCCTTTACCAGCACAGCGACCGCGCCAAAGCTCCATTCATTACCATCAACTGCGCGGCAATACCGGAGACGCTGCTGGAAAGCGAGCTGTTCGGCCACGAACGGGGCGCCTTCACTGGTGCAGACGCGCGGCGCATAGGCCGCTTCGAACAAGCCGATCACGGCACGATCTTTCTCGACGAGATCGGCGATATAACGCTCGGCACGCAGGCAAAGCTCTTGCGGGTGCTCCAGGAGAAGACCTTACAGCGGCTCGGGGGCAAGGAGACCATCCCTGTGGACGTGCGGGTCATCGCGGCGACCCATCGGGACCTGGAGGCCGCCATTCGCGAGAGGCAGTTTCGCGAGGACCTCTACTACCGGTTGAACGTGGTGGTGATCACGTTGCCTTCGCTGCGGGATCGGCGCGAAGATATTCCGGAACTGGCGCGCTATTTTCTGGGAAAGCACGGAGCCGAGCTAGGCAATGCCAACCCGTCTATTCACGCGGAGGCGGTTGACTTCCTCCAGGCACAATCCTGGCCTGGCAACGTACGGGAGCTCGAGAACCTAGTGCGGAAGGCCCTCCTGGCGGCGCAAGGCTATACGATCAACCTCGACCACGTCCGCGCCGCGCTGACCAGGAGCGGCAGTGCGGGGTATTCCGCCGCTCGTCCGGTCGGCGAATACATCGAGGAAGTGCTGGCCGCGGCGCGGCGCGAAGAACTCTCCGACGCTTACGCCCGAGTGATCGAGGCTACGGAGCGGGAGCTTTTTGCTCGCGCGATCCAGCAAGCCCGGGGCAATCAAGCCAAAGCGGCGCGGTGGCTGGGCATCACACGCATTACCATGCGTGCGAAACTTATTCATTTCGGACTTCATCAGGGGAAGGACGCGGACCAAGGCGCTTAAAGACGGCTTGCCCGGAGATCAATTGGGTGACTGCGCCGAGGCCCATTCGGCCCCATCGGAAGCGACTGCTCGGCGTCGAACATGGTTAGCAGCTAGCCCGCCGGGCATACTGATTAGCCACAAGGGCAAGGCACTCTCCTGGGTTCGCCAGCGAGCTCACCGGGAACAAGCGGGGGCAAGAGCCACGCGACGCGTGGCACAGCCATTGCTAAAACAACCAACGAAATGATTGCGTGCCCAGAGAGATCAGGCAGGAGGAGGAAGTTGTGAAAACTGCATGCACTCCAACGAAGAACCAAAGAACAAAAACGTAAGCAAAATGAAATCCTGTTCATTCATCAAGGCAGGCGTAGTAATGACATTGTGCGCCACGACAAGCCTCAGCCTGGCACAGACTCCAGAACCCATTCCGCAGTGGCACACCAACGCGCCGCCCTCGGTGCAAATTGTGACGCCCGGAGAGGGAGAGACCTTCCTGCTGGGGCAAAAGATCCAAATCTGCGCATTGTCGCAGAACTTCACCGATGCGGTGGCACAAGTGGAGTTTTTCGCCGGCACGAACCATTTGGGGGTCGTGACCAACAGACCCTTCGGCGCGGGCGGTTTTTCGTCTGGCGGGCTACCAGAGGAGTTTGCCTGCATTGTCTGGACTAACGCGGCCCCGGGCCTTTACGCACTGACGGCGGCGGCTACTGATTTGGCGGGGAATTCTGTTACGTCTGCTCCGGTGGACATCAGCGTGGTGACGAACCTGCCACCGCTGGTGAGCATCGTTAAGCCCGCCAATGGCGCCGAGATTCTGGGCCCGACCAACGTCACCCTGATCGCCTCGGCTTTCGATCCGGATGGGACGGTGACCAGCGTGGAGTTTTTCGCGGACCCCAACAGTCTGGGCGTGGTAACGAATCCCCCGGTCATTTGGGTGACCAACCGGCTCGGGGTGTTCCCGATACGGCAGACCTCGTATTCGCTGACGTGGAGCAACGTGGCGCCGGGCGCGTACAGCCTGACGGCCGTAGCGACCGACAATGGAGGGGCAATGACCACGTCGGTCGCCGTGGACATCACGGTCGTGACGAACCTGCCGCCGGTGGTGAAGGTAGTGAGTCCGGATGATGGCGCGAGGTTCTATTCTCCGGCCAACATAAGCCTTGACGCGGCCGCGAAGGACCCGGACGGGATGGTTACCCAGGTGGAATTCTTCCAAGGCACGACCAATCTGGGAGTGGTGACCAACGGCGTTACGATGACCAATGAGCTGGGCAAGGTCCAGACGTTGTATGGCCTTACATGGAGCAACGTGCCGCCGGGGGCCTACACGCTGACAGCCGTGGCCACGGATAATGGCGGGGCCTCCAGCACCTCTGCTCCGGTCGAGGTAACGGTCGTTGCCCCGCCGCCGCCGTTAGTGAGGATCGTCAACCCGAGGAACGGCGAGAGGTTCCGGGCACCGGCCAATATGTACATTGCTACCGTGGCGCGGTATTTCACCAAGCCGATCGCCACCGTGCAGTTTCTAGCTGGCACGAATATCCTGGGTGTGGCGACGAATTCATCGTGGCCGACGTTTCATTGGACAAATGTGCCGCCGGGCGACTATGTGCTGACAACGGTGGCAACCGACACCGGCGGCACGACCGCGACCTCCGCGCCTGTCAACATAATGGTTTTGACCAATTGGCCGCACATGCCGACCATTCTAAGGCCGCTGACCGGGGACACGACAAGAGGGGCGTTTAAGCCGTAGCCGGCGCAGGAAGTTATCTGCCGGCTGGGCTGACAGACGAACGAGCGGCGCGTCGGCGCCGCTCGTTCATTTTTCGGCGATCAACCTTGGCCCGCCGCTCCAGCTCCCGGAGTCCCGCCGCCCTCCGCTACACGGTCATAATCTCTTTTTCCTTGTTGGCGACGTGGGTGTCGAGCTTGGCGATGTATTCGTCGGTTAGCTTCTGCAATTCCTTCTCGGCGTGCTTGACCTCGTCCTCCGTGATGCCGCTGTCGTGGCCGTGTTTCTTCACTTGCTCCATAGCGTCGCGCCGGACGTGACGGATCGCCACGCGGCCATCTTCGGCCATCTTGCGGACAATCTTGACGAACTCCTGGCGCCGTTCTTCGCTCAGTTCGGGAAAGAACAGGCGAATGGCCTTGCCCTGAATGGACGGTGTGAGACCGAGGTTGCTCTTGAGAATCGCCTTCTCGATGGGGTGCAGCGAATTCACGTCCCACGGCTGGATCGTCAGGGTTCGCGGCTCGGGCGTGGTGATGCCGGCCAGCTCGCGGATCCGCATCTGCGCGCCATAGACTTCCACCATGATGTTCTCGACCAGCGCAGGCGAGGCCTTGCCGGTACGGACGCCAGCAAACTCGTTTACGACCACTTGTTCCGTCTTGCTCATCTTATCTTCCGCCTCGAGTAGAAAGTCGTCCAGTGTCATAGGAGCGAAGGCTAGCAAAAGGCGGTCAGCGTGTATAGAGGCAAGTTAGGGCCTGCGCCAAATAGTCCACGGCGGCCCTTCGTGTTCGTTTTCGTCCTCGTCCTGTTGGTCGTTTCGTCCGAGGTTGGCAATTATGATTACGAGGACGAATCGCGGCCCGGCGGTTCAAAGGGGCGCTCACATTTCGGCCATCAACCGCTTCTCGGCTGCCTCGTTGCCGAGTTTGTGGCGGAGCCGCATGACGGATACGCCGACGACCGGCGGATAGGCCTGGTCGGCCTTCATACGGGGCTCGACGTATTCGATGACCTCGAAGAGGAGGCGGTTAGCCGCGTTATAGTCCAGGCCGGTGAGCCGCTGGATGTATCGGGTCGAACGGTCAATGAGCTTCAGGTTGCTGGGCACCACCCAGATCATGTAATTGCCCATGACCCGGCCCAGGCGCACCATGGTGCAGGTCGAAAGCGCGTTGAGCAGCATCTTGAGGCCCGCACGCGTGACCCCGTCCAGCAGGAAGCCGGTGTTTGGGACGGGCGCGAGCACAGTCACGCACTGTGAATCCCATTTGGCGATGAAGTCGCTCATCTCCTTGAGAGACTCTTTGCGCCCGACAACGATCACGCCGATTTGGGCCCCCGCTTTCTGCGCGGCTTCGAGTTGCCGGCGATGGAAGCCATCGGGCGAGAGCAGCGACACTTTCTCGGCCTCGGACACAATGCCCACCGCGCTGTCGCCTGTGCCCAGCGGGCGGTGCTTCAGGCCATCCAGACCCACCTTGAACCGCATCAACTCGGCCGCGCTGATCTTGCGGACGATCTCGTAGGTGCGCGGCAATTTGTCGGCGGGCACGAGGGCGCGCACTTCCTCCTCAGCCCACTCGACGCACTTCGGCCAGCGCTTGATGATCCGCTCCCACGCCCTGGGAGTGTCAGGGCAGGGCAGGAAGAGGAATGACCATGACTCAGCGGCGGTGGTGTCGTCGAATTTGCGGAACGGCGGCGAGCAATAGGTCGGCGAACGCTCGGTGGTGTCCGTCAGCACATCAATCCCGAAGTGGTCGGCGAAGTAGTTGTTCTTGTGGCCGGCGCGGTAAACCGATTCTTCGAGGGACACGGCATTGGCGAGCTGTGACCGGAGCTCCGGGGTCATCAGGTTGGCGTGAATCGCCTCCAGGTACTTGAGGAACTCGGCAGGGACGGAGGCTGAGTCGAGCGCGCCGGGGCCCTTCGGCTCCAGTACCTTCATCAGGTCCCGCAGCACCATCTCCAGCACGGTCAGCAGGACGCAGAGCTGGATGGTGGTGGCCTGCATGCGCGTCGAGCCGGTGATGGACATCGGGCCGGTCGTCAGGTTGATCTTCTCGATGCGCGGTTCCTGGATAACTTCTCGGCTCCGCTTGACGTGTTTGCAAAGGATGTCATCGGGATTGTTATAGACGAAATAGACCCTCGCCCCGACTTCCAGCCCCTTCCATGCCGTGCCGATGACGAAGGAGGTTTCGCCGCCTTCAGTGATCGCGAACACAACGTCCTTGGACGAGACGCCAAGGTCCCCGATTTGCTTCTTGCCGAACTCAGTGAAGTCCTCGAAGCCTTCCACCGATTTGATTAGGGCGAAGTCTCCACCGGCCATGACGCTGAGCGCGCGGTCCTCCAAGTCCTGTGGGGCGGGGGAGCACCTGAAGCCGCGCGCGCGCTGCTGCTGCCAGAAATTGCGCCAGATGGATACGACTTGAATGCTCAGGCGCCCGGTTGAGCCGCAACCGGTAAAGAACACCTTCCCGCCATCCTGCAAGGCGCACAGCACGGTTTCCTTAATACGCTGCGCCCGGCCGGACTTGGCAAACTCCCGATATTTGCGGACCACGTCGCCATCGGCCTCGAAGAGCAGCCCCAGAGCCGCGCTTACGTCGCGCTTGGCGGTTTCACTGAGGTTAGCGGTGACCGGGTGGGAAGACTCGGTCGTCAGGACGCCGAGCTGGAATTGATCGCTGATTTTGAGGAATTCTTCGGAGCGTTGGTTGGATGCTTCGCTCATTGGGGGGTAAGTCTCTAGGTCGTTTTCAGCCACGCGCAGCCGGTGGCGCGGGGCAAGTCAGTCTAAGTCGGCGGGCAACTCGGCCAAAGCGATCGCAGCGAGGGCGCTGTGCCGGGCACCCTGGGGCAGGAGCTCGCTGCGCAAGAGCTCAATCTGGTAGGCTGTCCATTGGCCGAAAAGCCGGTCAGCCATGCCGGCCGCCGCGTTCCCCAAGGCTTCCGCCTCGAGCTGCTTAATACCCTTGATGCGGGCCAGCGTGACGTGACCGGTAAAGCGATCTTCCTTCTCCTGGGTTGTGAAGCCCTCCGTGGCGGCCTCGACCGCCTGTTGCAGCCGTGGCAACTGTTCCTCCTGATCCTGCACGCCGACCCAGGCCACCCGCGGATAGCGCAGGTCCGGGAAGAAGCCAACCCGTTCGGCGCGCAAATGCAGCGGGCCGAATCCGCGGCACGCCGTGCGGATTGCCTCGCCCAAGGCTTCAACGCGGGCAGGCTCGACGGCTCCCAGGAAGCGGAGCGTCAGGTGGAATTGCTCGCGCCGGGCCCAGCGGACGCTGCGTTCCGGCAACACGCGACGCAACTCTGCCTGCGCTGCTTCCATCTTCGCTTTGACGCCTTCGGGTATCGCCACGGCGACGAAGAGTCGGAACTGCTGGGTATCGGGCATAGGTTCAGGGCATCGGCTCGCCGCGGGCTGCGATGAGGAGGTGGTACCATTCCTCGCGCGTCAACTCTAGGTCGGCGGCTTTGACGGATTCGCGGATGCGGTCGGGGTTGATGCTGCCAATGATGGGCATGATCCTTGCCGGGTGCTTGAGAAGCCAGGCCAAGGCCACCGTGGTGCGGCTGGCGCCGCGCGCTTTGGCGACGGCCTCTACGGCCGGCAGGAATCCTTCAGGCCGATAGGTTTTCTGGGAGGGCAGCAGGCGATTGGCGCCGTCGCCGATGAGTCCGGCGGCCAGGGGGCTCCAGGCCATCGGCGTCATTCGCTCAATCAGGCATTGATCCAGTGTGCCATCGGTGAACGCATCCAATTTGGCGAGGCTGATCTCAATCTGGTGCGCCACCAGCGGCATCGGACAGGCCGCTTGGAGTGCCGTGACAAGGGTGGGACGAAAATTGCTCACGCCGAAATAACGAACCTTGCCCGCAGCCTTGAGCTGGGCAAAGGCCTGAGCAACCTCTTCGGGATCGGCCAGGAAATCCGGCCGATGCAGCAGGTAAAGGTCAATGGTCTCGATGCCCAGCCGCCAGAGGGACTGCTCGCAGGCGCTGATGAGGTACGACGCGGAGAAGTCGTAGCGCCCCGGCGAGTCGGGCTGCGAGTCGCCGACAGGGCGAATGCCGCCTTTGGTGACAATCACAACCTGGTCGCGCATGCCTGAGACTTCCTTGAGCACCTGGCCCAGAATGCGTTCGGCCTCGCCGGCGCAGTAAATGTCCGCGTTATCGAACAGAGTGTAGCCCGTCTCGTACGCGCTGATCACCGCCCGTCGCCCCGCCGCCCGCCTCGCGTCAGTGACGTCGGCCGGGTTCCAGGATCCGGCTACCCGCCAGCAACCGTAGGCCAAGCGGCTGCCTCGGAGCAGGCCAACCCCAACAGGAATGGTTTGCATGATGTTCTGACTCCCGGCGAGGCTAAGGCGGGAGTTCATCCTAGGCAACAGCAAAGCCTAGCTCCTGGCTGGGATAGGGTGGAGCCGCCCTCGTCGTCGCGCCAAGAGAACCATCCAAAGCCCGACGCGGAAGCCTCTGTAACCATAAGGGGTTGGCAGGGAAACTGCGGCTTAGCGGGAAAGGGATCAGTGATGGCGAGAAACGCGTTGGAGTAGTGCAGACCTTCGGCCTGCAGCCGTCCGCTAACCCCCAGGTTACCGGGTCCGGCGGGTAATCCCGATAAGCCAGAGGCTCGTCGAGATGGTCAGAAGCTGGAACCTTGCACCACCACGCGAATAGTCACGCTCGCGCCACCTGACCCGTTTCGAGACAAACGCACAGAATATGGGACAGATTTGGCGATTGGTTCAGAAGCTCTGGAGGAACCGAGCCTGCCGTGTATCGGTCGCGGCAGCCTTCGCGGTGGTCGTGGGCGTGGGCGCTGGCCGCGCATTTATTGGCTCGGTGTATGTGGTGGAGGGCATGAGCATGGACCCTTCCTATCCGGCGGGCACCCACCTTTACGGGGCGCCGATCTCAACGCCTGTGGAACGGGGGGATGTTGTCCTCCTCGACGACGGCAAAGAGGATTACGCGGTGAAGCGCGTCATAGGGTTGCCGGGGGAAACGGTCCAAATATGGCGCGGACGGGTCTTTATCAACCGGCAGTTGCTGGTAGAGCCATATCTCGCCAAGCACATTTACACTTGCCCCGTGGAGCCGACGCATCGGGGGGCGACGTTCATATTGGGAGAGCGACAATACTTCGTGATGGGCGATAACCGCCCTTGCAGCGCCGACAGCCGCAGCTATGGCCCCGTGGAACGGAAGCAGATCAAGCGACGCGTGCTGCTGCCGCAGGACTTCGTCTGCGCGTACCTTGCCCCGTACACACTGCCGGACTACGGAAAAACCCTGATCCGGCCCCTGCCGGCCCGAACCGGCCACATGGCAGCCCACCCGTAGGCCAAGGCGCGGCGAACGGTTTCCTGGCAGGGTGCGCTTCGCGGCCCCGTGCAGCGCAGCGCGAGTTCACTGGCTCGCGGCTCTTTCCGGCGGCGTATTCGTAGGAGCCGGTGGGACGGTGGTTTCCGGCGGCTCACCCAGTTTGGCACGCAAGACGGCGCGCACTTCCGGCGGCTCACCCTCTTGGGGATCGAGCATGCGCCGCCGCACTTCCTGATCAATCTCCTCAAAGGGCTCCAAGCCAATCGCGGCGAGCCGTTCCCTGGGAAGGTCGCTTTGGTAACTTAGCCAGACCTGGCGCGCCAGCAACTTGAACCCGGCGGCCGGAG
>Ga0371490_1000384_pt1 | contig 31632 bp, 27 predicted proteins | sample MB2SIPfraction_FD_207959 | JGI IMG/M metagenome (GOLD analysis project Ga0371490, IMG submission 207959) | Lab enriched peat soil microbial communities from McLean, Ithaca, NY, United States - MB28FN SIP fraction | ecosystem: Environmental > Terrestrial > Soil > Wetlands > Peat | place: USA... | reverse complement strand
CCAACCGGTATGCTCCATGGCAGCGTGGTTGGCAGGCGAAAGCGCCTGCCCCACTCTCCGTTTACTCGACCGCGATCGTAATTCCGCTCTGGCTCTGCCAGGCGCCGATACCGACCACCAGCGGCAGCGCGGCTCCCGGCGTAACATTCTCCGGCACCACGGCGTTGATTTGCGTCAAGCCGGCTACGGCGCCGGGCGCGCCGCCCGAGTAGTTGATCTGCGGCGAAGCAACGCCGCCGATCGTCACCGTGACGGGTTGCGTCTCGAGCAGCGGCAACTGGCCGCCGATAGGGGTCGTGATCCAGCCATCCGTGCCGGCCGGGTTGGTCACGCCGCCTCCGCTGAGGAAGATCTGCACCACCGTGCCGCGAGCCGCCGGTCTGGATTTGCCGTTCAGCGAATTGTCCTGGTTGAGAATGGCGCCGTTGCCTTGGCCCGTGAAATCCTGCGAAAAGACCGCCGGCGTCGCGGCCTGCACGTTGAGGGTCACCGGCGCGGAGGTGCCGCCTTGATACGCCACCGTCAATTGCGTGGTCGTCTTGCCCGCTACCTCGTAGGGCACAATTGCGTTGACTTGCCCGGCGCCGGCGTAGGTGAGGGCGGCGGCTGTTGCATCGAAGAATACCTGGGTACCGCCCAGGATGTTAGTGAGAGCGGTTCCGGCGGAGTTGAGCTGCATTCCTACGCCGGGAGACGGTCCCAGATCGCTGCCGAACACCGACGCGATATCGCCGGGCGAAACCGGCCCCACCGTGAAACTGGCGGCGCTGGTCACGCCCGTCACCGCCGGCACCGGCGCCGGCACGGCCTGCTCGGTCACCGTGAACGTCTGCGGGCCGATCTGCAACATGCCGGTGCGCGCCACAGACGTGTTGGCCAGCACCTGGTAGGCGACAAATCCGTTGCCGGAGGCGACTGATATGTTGGTGATCTTCATCCAGCTCACGTTGCTGGTTGCGGTCCAGGCACACGTCGCCGCGGTGGTCACCTGGACCGTGCCGGTGCCGCCCGCCGCGGTGAGAGTGAGGCTGGTCGCGCTCAACGTCAGATTGCTGTCGGATCCGGATTGAGTGACCGTATACTGTTGCGACCCAGCTACCGCCGCTTGCGGCGTGGCCCACCCGGCTTCCACCGTGATACCGGCGGTGCGCGATGCGTAGCATGAGTTGGCCGCGATGCTATAGTTGAACGACCCACTGCCCGTGCCGGTCGCGTACCCCACGGTGGGATCTCCCACCGTAATCCAACTCACGCCGCTGAAGGCGTTCCACACGCAACCGGTCTGGAGCGCCAGGCTCCCCGTGGTGGCCGCGATGCCTGTCGTCATGCCGGTTCCGCCCAGGGAGAGCGTGCAGACAGCCGCGGCTTCGGTGATCGGCTCGTAATACGTGGTGTAGCCGTCATAGATCACGATGTTGCCGGTGCGGGGCGCCGCGGTCAGGTTCGCCGCCGCGGTCCAGTTCACGCTGCCGCCGCCGGCCCCCGTTCCCGCCGCGCCAGCCGACACCGTGATCCAGGTGGAATCCGTGCCGTAAACCCACGAGCAGAAATACGGACTTGACGTCAGCGTAAGTGTGCCGGTGCCCCCGCCGGCCGGAAGCGTAGGGATCGGACTCGGGGAAAAGGCCCACGCGCATTGCTGCGCGGCCAGCGGAGCGGCCAGCGCCGCCAACAGCAATGCCGCCAACGGCAACAAGGGCCTCATCCACACGATTGTAGCGCCCGGCGGCAGGCTTCGAGAATGTTGGGAGCGCCGGGCGTATCGCCATGCACGCAGATGGTCTCGACCCCGCCTTCGCGGGCGAGCCGGACGGCCTGCGCCGCCGCCTCGGCCGGATCGGTAATCAAGGCATCGGCGAGCTGGCGCGAGCGAAGCGTCCCATCGGCTTCATAGCGCCGGTCGGCAAACCCCTCCGCCGCCACGCGCAAACCCATGCCGCGCCACACCTCGAGCATGGGCGAGCCGGCGAGGCCGAACAGCCGCGCGCGAACGTTCCATTGCCGCACCGCCGTGCCAATCGCCCGCGCCACGGCGTGGTTGCGCACGGCCACGTTGTACAGCGCGCCGTGCGGTTTCACGTGGACGATAGTTGCGCCCAGCCGTTCCGCCACGGCTTCCAGCCGGCCGATCTGCCACGCCACCGTATCCTCGATTTCGGCTTCGCTCATGGCGATTTCAAGGCGGCCGAAATTGGCGCGGTCGGGATAACCGGGATGGGCTCCGACGTTCACGCCTCGCTCGAGCGCCAGCCGGATGGTGCGCTCCATGGCACCTTCGTCGCCGGCGTGGCCGCCGCAGGCGATATTCGCCGAAGTGACGTGCTCCATCAGGCGCGCTTCGAGCGCCGCGTCATCGAGTTCCCCCAGATCGCAATTGAGATCGAAGCTCATAGCGAATACAACCACGTTTCGGTCTCGCGCAGCAGGGCGAGCGCCTGTTCGATGGTAACGGATTCGAAGGCGGTGCGGTCGCGCGGGCGCAACTGGCCGAGCCGCCAGAAATCGGCGGAAATCACGCTGGCCGGCTTGGGATAGCCGCCGGTGGTCTGGTGCTCAACGAAGAGGATGATGGGCTGGCCACCGGGGGGAACCTGCACCGCGCCCAGCGGCACGCCCTCGGTGAGCATGTGGCCGGCGGGGCTGGGGATCGGCTCGCCACGCAGCCGTAACCCCATGCGGTTGGATTCCTCGCTCACCATCCAGGAGCCGCGGAAGAGTTCGTCGCCGAACCATTCCGCTTGCGGCCCGCGCGTGACGCGCAACGGTGCGCTGCGTGGAAACGGCGGCGGCCCGGCTGCGCGGCGCGGCTGGCGGACTTCCGCGTCGCCAACCGGCAGAACGTCGCCCCGGCGCAGAGCGCGGCCACCGACGCCGGTCGCCAGGTGCGTGGACGCGCTGCCCATCACGCGCGGCACGGCAAGGCCGCCGCGCACGCATAGGTAACAGCGCGCGCCGGAGCGCGTGGCCCCGCAACGGATCGCGCCGCCGGCTTTCACTTCGAGCGGCGTCCACAGTGGCAGGCCGGCGCCGAAATCCGATCCGGACATCGCGATGAGAGCGTCGTTTTCGAATTCGAACGCGCCGCCGACCAGCGTCATCTCGAGAGCTGCCGCGTTCTCCGCATTACCCACCAGCAGGTTGCCGGCGCGCAGCGCCAGCGGGTCGGCCGCGCCCGAGGCCGAAACGCCGAAGTGCGCCCAGCCGAAGCGCCCCAGGTCCTGCACGGTGGTCTGCGAGCCGGCTTCGATCACGCGGATCTGGTTCAGCATTCGCCCTCCGCCAACGGAACGAAGCGGACGCGGTCACCCATGCGCAGCAGTGGAGGAGGCTCGCCGGCCGGATCGAAAAGGCGAAGCGGCGTGCGGCCGATCAGCCGCCATCCGCCGGGGGAGGCGAGCGGGTAAACGCCCGCCTGAGCGCCGGCAATCGCCACGCTGCCTGCCGCGACGTGCCGGCGCGGCGCGGCCAGACGTGGCGTGGCGAGCTCCGCCGGCAAGCCGGCCAGATAGGGGAAGCAGGTTGAGAACCCGACGAACGAGACCACGTATTCCGCGCTCGAATGCAATTCGATTACGCGGCGCGGCGTGAGATCGTGATGGCGGGCGACGTCGTCGAGATCGGGGCCATCCGTGCCGCCGTAGCGCACCGGAATTTCCACCAGCCGGGAAGGGGGCAGTTCCTCATCCGGCGCCCGCGCCAGCGACTCCCGCACCAGTCGCTCGATTTCCGCGTGGGAGTGCAGGCGCGGGTCGAATTCGACCAACACCGACGCGAACGCCGGGTGCAGATTCGAGATGCCACGCGCGTGTTCCAGCGCCGCAGTCAACCGCCGCACGGCGCGGTGCGCCTCGGGAGAAATCTCTTCGCCAAAGCCGACCAGCAGAGACCGGTCGCTCGCTGCGCGTATCTGCACGTCAAAAGGATAGTAACACTGGCGGGCACGCGCAAACGCCGCGGCTGAGCGCCAACCGAGCGTTCCGCACCGTCCGGCGCGAATCCTGAGAACTGGCGGAGGTCATTCGGAGAAACGCGGGGCACCGAAAAGTTTCGAATCTTCCGGCAAGAACCGAGCATCTCCAGACGCCAGAGGAGCTATGCAAGAGGTTTTAGTCAGATGGCCCGCCACCCAAAGCAACTCCGATTAAGCCGGAGGTCCCTGCCATGATTCTCCGGGGACTTTGGCTCGCCCTTCTTACGGCATCTTCCGCCATCTCCTTAACGGCCCAAACCACGTTGAGCGTTACCGCGGCATCCCTGCGGATCGATCCCGCGGCTACGGATAGTTACACCTTGTCGGGAACGTTCAGCGGGCTGAACTTCGGGGCGGCGCAATCGGTCACGCTCGAAGTGGGCCCGTATGCGGGGACGATTCCAATCGGCAGCTTCACTGCCGCGGGGAGTACGCTTACGTACACGGACGCGACCGGGCAGACGCCATATTGGGTGTCGAGCCTGACGATCGATACGCAAGCCCAGACCTTCACGGCGCACGCAAGCGGGGTGGTGCTGGCTGGTGTGGAAAATCCATTCGCGGTGCAGTTGGGGACGGATACTGCGTCGGGATGCTCCATGGCGCGCGTATCCGGACCGGCGAACGCACGCGAGCTCGAACCGCGGTTCGGGTTCCCGCCGCGCAAACGTCCGGGGCCGGCGACGTACGCGTTGACGGCGGGCGACGGGATGAACGAACCGTGTGAGTTTGCGGATGCTCCAATCGTGGAGCCGCCAGTGATCGCGGCGGGCGCGCCGGCCACGGTGACGATTACGGCGGAAGGTTCACCAACGGCAAGCCTGCCGGCAGGCTTGCAGGTTTTTATGGCGGATGGCAACGCGCAACCGACGGGAGCGGCATTGTGTACGCTGGCGCAGGCGAGCAACGGGAGTTATTCCTGCACGGCGACATTCAACCAGGCAACGGCGGGAACGTTTCCGCTGGTGATTCAGGCCAAAGCGGGGGCCGCGACGATTCTTTCGCCGGGGTTTTCGGTGCAGGCGGTGGGAACGGTTGGAACGGCCGAACAGGAGGAATTCCAGAACATCCAGAACACCATGCAGCAGACGGTGCAGAATTTTCAGAAGTATGGCTACACGGCGTACGCGACGATTTTGACGCTGGAGGCGCTGCGCACGCTGATGCACCCGCCGGCGGGGCTGACGGGACAGCCGGTGGAGTTGTGCCCGGACGGATTGTCGATCGGGGTGCGGTCGAGCGCGGGCGTGATGGTGATCGATTATCTAATCAACGACCTTGCGCCGTCTTCCGCGGCAAGCGGGGACGCGATGGCGGAGCAGCGATCGCGGATAGCGAAGCGTTGGCGGACGGCCGCGCCAGGCGCCTCCGCTCCGGTGCGGAAGCAGCAGGCGCCGGCACCGGCAAGTTCGCCGTTGCAGTGCGGCCAGTTCCAGCACGACATAGTGGAGAACGACGCGGTGCTGCTGTGGGACCCGGGCCAGTTGTTCTTCGGGGCGGCCGACCAGGGGCCCCTCATTGTGCAGCCTCTGATGGCGTCGGCGTGCCCGCCGTTCGGATCGCAGTTGACCCACTTGGCCGGGGCGCAGGCGACGCGGGCGGCGATGGCGACGTTTCCGAATTACGCAACGATCGTCATGGCCACGCACGGGGATATCGACTCGAATCACCGGTCGCTGATCATTACGGGTGAGATGTCGGGAACTACGGTTCCCAACTATGCGGACGGCGCGCAAGTGGGAATTTCCTGCTTCCCGTATGGCCAGCCCTTCTACCTTCTCAATATACCGATATACCCGAATTTCGGCTGTTTCTTCCACGTCTACGCAAATTACATCACCGCGCAGACCGAGGGACTGATGACCAACTCGATTATCTACGCGGCGCTCTGTTTCAGCGCGAGCGGAGATATGGCGGCGGCATTCACGCCGCTAGGATCGAACAACGCGTATTACGGCTTTGACGGCCCCAGCACGACGGGGGATACAGCCAATATCGGGAAGTCGATTTTCACCAGCCTGGCGCAACAATACCAGAGTACGAGCATCGCGTACATTTCGGCGCCCCCTCCGGTTTATTCGACCGCGCCGTTGGACTTTTACGGCGACCGCAATTTGGCGTACGTGGGGAATCCACAACTGGTGTTTCCGCAGGAGGCGAGCAGTCCGACGCCGCTGGCATTGACGCCGGGAAGCCAGGTGAACATGACCGCGAAGTTAGATGGGATATCGGAGTGCGGCGGGACCGTTAATTACTCCTGGGTGAACTCGGCGGTTGCGGGACATCTAATGCCGTCGGCCGGCGGCCCGGAGGACGACTTTACCAACACGGACCCCGACGCGACTTACACGGCGAGTAACACGACGCAAGCGGTGGATAACGTTGTAGTGCAGTTCTTACCCAATCCATCGGGCCCGGCGGCGGCGATGGCGTGCAGCGCGACGGACGTTACAACGCAGCAGATCCTGCACGTGGTCTTCAATGGCAGCGGGACGTGGAACGAGATTGCATTCGGCAACGAATACACGGCTGATTGGAGTTGGCAGGCTTCGTGGGATTTAACGCTCGCAACGGGCGGTGTCGGACTCCCCGGGAGTGCGACGGGACTGTCTTTGGGACAGTCTTTCGAGCGGGCGCTGCCGGGAACGTTGGTCACGGGGGAAACGATAGCGGATGCGCCGAATGTCAACGATGTCTGCGAGGGTCCGCCGGTGCTGAATCCGACGCACAATGGGGTGACGACGCTGCTGCCGCAGTCGCCGTATTTGGGGGCGCTGTATCCTTCGCCGCCGGCGGGTTCGACGCTGATTCCGATGTGGGTGGAGACGTTTGGGGGTGACGATTTCAGCCTCTGCGGAACTGGTGGGCTGCCGACGGTCGGGGATTATCCACCGCAGGCGCCGGGTTATCCGTCTTGGGACACATCGGCGGGGATTGTGAAGTTCGACCTGGATTTGAGCCAGTGGGTGAACAAGCCGAGCCAGACGATGTCGATGCCCGTGAGCGCCAACTACACGCCGGTCGCGGGCGGCTACGACTCAGGGACAGGGACGCAGGTGACTGGGACGCTGACGTTCACGAGCAGGACGGCAGTAGCGCCGAGCGGGACGGGATCCATGGTGAAGAAATAGAGCCTAACGTATACTTTCCTCGACCGCTTCGCTTGATACATCCCGGAGCCTGCCCCAGCTAGGCGGCGTCAAATCTCGCCTGCTTCGCCGAGCGATTCACCTCAATTGATTCTATAATGGCAGCCGCGGCTTTCGCGGCACTGCTGCGCGGCTTCGAGGATCAGAAACGCGGTGAGGATGCCGTTGCGCAGGCCGATGATGGAATCGCTGACCTCGCACTTTTCGTAGAAGCGGGCGATCTCGAGATCGAGCTCGCGCAGAATCCGCATGGCGCGGTTCAGGCGCCTGTCGCTGCGAATCAAGCCGCAATAATTCCACATGGTGTGCTGGATGGTCAGCCAATCCTGGGTGATGAGGGCGGGGTCCGCCGGTTCGTGTTCGTACCGCCAGTCGGCCACCTTGGGGAAGTAGTAATCGCCGCCGCGGGCGATGCCCTCGGCGGCTTGCGCCCCTGCGCGCGTTCCCCAAACTAGGCATTCGAGCAGCGACGTGCTGGCCAGGCGGTTGGCGCCGTGCAGCCCGGTGCAGGCCACCTCGCCCGCCGCGCGCAGCCGGTCGACCGTGGTTCGGCCGCAATCGTCCACCGCAATGCCGCCGCAGCTATAGTGCGCCGCGGGGACCACGGGGATGGGTTCGCGCGTGAGGTCGATGCCGCGCTCGATGCACACGGCGTAGATGCCGGGAAAGCGTTCGCGAAGGTAATCGGCGGGCTTGTGCGTGATGTCCAGGTAAACGCAAGGCTCGCCCGATTCCAACATGGTCTGGTAGATGGCTCGCGCGGCAATGTCGCGCGGCGCGAGCGACCCATCGGGATGGAACCGTTGCATGAACTCATTCCCGCGGCGATCCACCAGGCGTCCTCCCTCGCCGCGCACCGTCTCGGAAATCAGGAAGCAGCCGTCGGGCGCCAGCAGCGCGGTCGGGTGGAACTGGATGTACTGCATGTTGATGCAGCGGGCGCCGGCGCGGGAAGCCATGGCAATGCCATCGCCGCGCGCTCCAGGCGGATTGGTCGTATGCAGGAAGACGCTGCCCAGTCCGCCGGTGGCGAGAATGGTTTCCTTGGCCAGCAGAGAGAAAATCTTCTCGGTCGCCCGGTCGAGCACGTATGCCCCAACGCAGGTCAGCAGGCGATAGACGTCGGTGGGCTCGATGGAGTGGTGCGAGACAGTCAGCAGGTCCACCGCGGTCGCGTGAGAAATCACCCTGACGTTCGGATGCGCGCGGACCCGCTCCAGGAACGCGCGCTCGATCGCGGAGCCGGTTTGATCCTTGTGGTGAACGATGCGCGACAGGGAGTGGCCCGCCTCGCGGGTCAGGTCAAGGTGCTCGGGATTCTCCTTGGAGGGATCGAAGGGAACATTGAGCTCATCGATCAGGATTTCCTTGACCAGGCGCGGGCCTTCGCGGCTCAGCAGCCGGGCGGCATCGGGCGAGCTCAAGCCGCCGCCGACCGAGAGAATGTCCGCCACCAGTTGTTCCGCAGATTCGCCTGGCGCGCGGTAGATGATGCCGCCCTGCGCGCGATCGGTATTGCTCTCCGCGGGGTTCGCGGCGCGCGTCAGCAGAGCGACCTGGCAACCTCGTTTGGCGGCTTCCCACGCGGCCGCGAGGCCACCCAGGCCGCTGCCGATGACCAGTACGTCGGTTTGTAAGCAGTCCTCGATCACTCGGGCTCGATCTCGAAACTCAAGTCTACCGCCGGCGCAGAGTGGGTCAGCGCGCCGACCGAAATCCAGTCCACGCCCGCCTCCGCGAACTCACGGACATTCTTGAGCGTAATACCGCCGGAGGCCTCGAAGCGAATCTTGCGCGCGCCTTCCGCGCGGCGCACCTGTTCGACCGCCTGGCGCACCTGCGCGGGGCTCATGTTATCGAGCAGAATAACATCCGGGCTGTAGGCGAGCGAATCGCGCAACTCGTCGAAATTCGTCACTTCGATTTCGATCCACGCGACATTGCCCTTGGCGGATTGCGCCGCTTCGAGCGCCGGGGAGACGCCGCCCGCCAGCCGGATATGATTCTCCTTGATGAGGACGGCTTCCGCCAGGTCCTTGCGATGATTGCGGCCGCCGCCGGTGCGCACCGCATATTTTTCCAGTGTGCGAAGCCCCGGCGTGGTTTTCCTGGTATCCAGGATCTGCGCGCCCGTTCCCGCCACCTCGCGCACAAAGCGGCGCGTGAGCGTGGCGATGCCGGAGAGCCGCTGGAGCAGGTTCAAAGCCACGCGTTCTCCGGAAAGCAACGTGCGCGCCAAGGCACGCACGCGCGCGGGAATTTCGCCCGGGCGGAGTTCTTCGCCGTCTTTGCGTGCGATCTCCGCTGCGGCCGTTGGGTCCAGCAGACGGAAGACTTCGAGGAACAGATCCAACCCAGCGAGGACCAGCGGGGCTTTGGCGATCAGTTCCCCGCGCGCGCGCAGCCCGGCGGGCACGACCATATCGGTTGTAATATCCCCCGCTCCAAAATCTTCTTTGAGGAATCGGCGCAATAGTTCGTGGTAACCGGAGGCGTCAAGAGATTCGGACATAGAACGTGGGGCAGGCGCTTCCGCCTGCCAACGCCAGGCCATGGCCGAGGCAAGTTTTGTGGCCTGCCGGTTGGCAGGCGAAAGCGCCTGCCCCACCACTCTAGCTCATCTCCAACATGCGCTGGATGGGGCGCAGGGCGCGCTGGCGCAGACCTTCGTCCAGCGTGATTTCGGGCGTGCGGTCCCGCATAGCGAGGTAAAGCTTCTCCATCGAGTTGAGCTTCATGTGGGGGCATTCGCTGCACGCGCCGCCCTCGCCCCATTGGCAACCGCCCTCAGTGGGAGCCGGGATGAACGTTTTCTCCGGGCACGCCTTCTGCATCTGGTGCAGGATGCCGCTTTCGGTGGCCACAATGAACTCGGCCGCAGAACTGTCGCGGGCGGTCGAGAGAATTCCCGTTGTCGAGCCGATGTAATCGGCATGGCGCAGCACCGCTTCCCGGCACTCGGGATGCGCCAGCACCTTGGCTTGCGGATGTTGCTCCTTCAACTCCAGCAGCCTGCGCTCGGAGAATATCTCGTGGACCATGCAGCTCCCGGGCCAAAGCCGCATTTCGCGTCCCGTGTTCCGGATCAGGAAGCGGCCCAGATGCTGGTCGGGCGCGAACAGAATGGGCTGCCCGGGCGGAATCTGCCGGATGATTCTCTCCGCGTTGCTGGAGGTGCAGATGATATCGCTGAGCGCCTTGACCTCGGCGCTGCAGTTGATATAAGTGATCGAGACGTGATCGGGGTAGCGCTCGCGAAACGCCTTGAACTCATCCGCCGGACAGCCGTCGGCCAGCGAACAGCCCGCCGCCAGGTCGGGCAGCAGGACCAGCTTGCCGGGGTTGAGGATCTTGGCGGTCTCGGCCATGAACAGCACGCCACAGAAGACGATCGCGTCGGCCGAGGCTGCCGCGGCTTTCTGAGACAGTTGCAGGCTGTCGCCGACAAAATCGGCCACGTCCTGGATTGCCGGTTCCTGATAGAAATGCGCCAGGATGACGGCATTCATCTCGCGCCTGAGCCGCCGGATTTCCGCGGCGAGATCGACATGCGCCGAGGGATCGAGGACCTCGGTTTGCGGGGAAGGTGTCACTAGGCTCATCTACGCATATTTGCGGAGTGAAAAGCAACCGGCGCTGGGGGGCCGCGATAAACTGGAGAGACCAGGTCAAAACTACTGGGTGCCCGCTAACTCGCAGAACGCTATGAACAACCGGCCCCTCTCGGTGACGATTATCGGTCTCCTGCTCATCACAACGGGAGCACTCGGGCTAATTTTTCACTTAGCCGACTTTCGGGTATCTCCGTTCCATTCCGACGTCGTATGGGTTTCAATCATCCGTCTCCTGGCGATTCTGGGCGGGGTATATTTGCTCCGCGGCCGCAGGTGGGCGCGCTGGCTGGTGCTTGCTTGGATCGCATTGCACGTGGTCATAGGCGCCTTGCACTCGTGGCTCCAGTTTGCGGTTCACGGGTTGTTGTGCGCGGCATTTGCATATTTCTTGTTTCGCCCAGCGGCGAGTGAGTACTTTCGGCGAGACCGCGCATAACCACGAGGCACGCCCCAGCCTCTCGGTTTGCGATGCAGCGTCCGCCAAAAAAGAGCCCGCGCGACGGAGGCGTGGCCGCTGCGCGGGTTCTTGGCAGTGAGCCGCCGTGCCGGCAGACCTACACTGCCAGGTACAAGTCGGTGCCCTGGCGGTTGACCAGCAACAGGGTTTCGGCGGTGGAGTGCTTGAGCGCCTGTTCGAACTCGGCGGTGTTCCGCACCGGCTTGCGATTGACTTCCAGGATGACGTCGCCACGCTGCAGACCGTTGGCGGCGGCCTGGCTGGCCGGATCGATGGCGGTTACCACCACGCCGCTCGTATCGGGCGGCAGGCCGAGCTGGCGGGCGTCCCGCGCGCTCACGTCCTCGACGGAAACGCCGTCCATGCCGGTTTGCGGAGCGTCCGGCTCGCTCGAGGCCTTGGCCGTCTCGGTGGGCATTTCCTCCAGGCGCGCCGAGACTTCGCGCTCCGCGTTGTCGCGCAGGAGCTTCAGGTTTACCGCCGTGCCGGGCTGCATCAGCGAAATGGTCATGCGCAGTTGAGCGTTGTCGTTCACCGGCTTGCCGTTCACGGAAAGAATGATGTCGCCCTTCTCGATGCCGGCGTGCCCAGCCGGGCTATCCGGCTTAACTGCCGACACCAACGCGCCGCCCGGTTCCTTCTCGTGAAATGCCTTGGCCAGCGCAGGGGTCACTCCCTCCGAGAGCACGCCCAGATATGCGCGCGTCACTTTGCCGTTGCGCAGAATCTGGTCGGTCACATTGCGCGCCACGGACACGGGAATGGCGAAACCGATTCCCTGGTTGCCCTCCGAGCCGTGCGACAGGATGGCCGTGTTGATACCGATCAGGTCGCCGCGGTCGTTCACCAGCGCGCCTCCCGAGTTGCCCGGGTTGATGGGCGCGTCGGTCTGGATGAAATCCTCATAATCCTCGATGCCCAGGTTGCCGCGGCCGGTGGCGCTAATGATGCCCATGGTCACCGTGCCGCCCAGACCGAACGGGTTGCCGATGGCCAGCGCGTAGTCGCCCACCTGCACTTTGTTGGAATCGCCAATCACCGCCGAGGGCAGATCGGACGCATCGATCTTGAGCACGGCCAGGTCCGTCTTCGGGTCGGTACCCACGACGCGCGCTTTGAACTCGCGCTTGTCCGACAGGGTCACGCGCACGTCGGTGGCGCCATCCACCACGTGATTGTTGGTGAGAATGTAACCTTCAGGGCTGACGATCACGCCCGATCCCTGGCCTTCTTCCCGGTGTTGCCGCGGCGCCATCTGGCCGCGCTCGCCCCGGCCGTTGGAGCCGAAGGGCGCGCCGTCATCGTCGCCGAAGAACTGGCGGAAGAACGGTTCCATGTTGCCCGGCATCATGCCCATCGGGCTTTTCACCATCTTGGCGGAAGAAACGTTGACCACCGCCGGCAGCACCTTTTTCACCACTGGGGCGAAGGTGTTGCGGCTGCCCGGCTCGTCCGGGCTGGCGTAGCGGAACGAAGCCGGCGGATTGGCACCGCTCAAGTGTTCCGCGCCGGCCACCGCCAGGGCGCCCAACCCCGCAACCATCGCCGTTGCCAACGCCAGAGCGCGCGGACGGGTCCAAGTGCTTTTGAAACTCATGTAACCTCCAGATTGTTTTGTCTGATGTGCGCCGCTTGGAGGTAAGTGCGCCCTCGCAAGTGGCCTCACTAGAACGGACGTAAGGCGGGCAAGAAGGTCACGCTGGTAGGACAGACCATCGCCTGTCGTGGTCTGTCGTTGTGTTTCGTTGAAGCTCGAAATCTTTTGACAGACGACAAAAACCGATCGTCTGTCCTACCTCAGGGGCACCAACTGCCGCAGATCGTCGATCCAGAAATCGGGCTGGTGCCGCGCCAGCTCCTCGCGCTTGCCGTAGCCGTAGAGCACGGCGCAGGTCCGGATGCCGGCTTGGCGGCCGGCTTCCATATCGGCCGCCGAATCGCCCACCATCAGGCATTGCTCGGGCCGGGCGCCCAGCGCCTCCATGGATCTCAGAATCACGTCGGGAGCGGGCTTGGAGGGGAAGCCGTCGGTGCCTTGCACGTGGTCGAAGTAGCGCAGCAGGCCGAATTGCTCCAGCACCGCCCGCGTGGTGGGCGTGCCCTTGGTGGTGGCGGTGCCTTTGCGCCCGCCCAGCGCCGCCAGTGCGTCCACGACGCCCGGATACACGCTGGTCTGGGCGTGGCCCCGGCCGAGGTAGATGGCGCGGTATTGGCGGATCCATTCTTCCATTTGCTCGGGCGTGTGTTTGGGGAACACGTCGCCGAACACCGCGACCAGGTGGAGGCCGACGTAGCCTTTCAGGAAGTCGAAGGAAACCGGCGGAGCGCCCGCCGAGCGAAGCACCTGCTCGACGGCGCCGCAGATATCCCGCGCCGAATCGAGCAAGGTGCCGTCGATATCGAACAGGTAAAACGGAAAGCGCGGAATGTCCACGCGTGAGAGAAACGGTTGACAGGCGAAATCCGCTGCGGACCCTAAAACCGGGGCGCCCGTCCCACTCTCTTGCAGATCCTTCGCCGGCAACGTCACGCCGGCTGCGGATGCTCGCCTTCGTTGAGCCCCGCCACGCGGCGGTCGCTCTCCGGCCGCGACCAGAGCACCTGCTGGGTATGATCCTCGGCGTCCTTGCCGCCCGGCTTGATCGGCTCGATGGACAGGCCCTTGACGATCTGCATCACCTCGTTGCCGTCCAGGATTTCCCGCTCGAGCAGCGTTTCGGCGATCTTCACCAGCGCATCGGAACGTTCTTTGATGATGGCCTCGGCGGTGTCATAAGCGCCCTGCACGATCTTCTTGACCTGCGCATCGATGCGGATGGCGGTCTCTTCGCTGTAGTCGCGGTGCTGGGCGATTTCGCGGCCGAGGAAGATCTGCTCTTCCTTCTTGCCAAAGCTGAGCGGCCCCAGCTCGCTCATGCCCCACTCGCACACCATCTTGCGGGCTAGATCTGTGGCGCGCTCGATATCGTTGCCGGCGCCGGTGGTCATGTGATGCATGTAATTCTCTTCGGCGATGCGCCCGGCCATCAGGATGGCAAGCTGCGCCAGCAGGTAATCCTTGCTGTAGGAATGCTTGTCGTCGATCGGCAACTGCATGGTGACGCCCAGCGCCATGCCGCGCGGGATGATGGTCACCTTGTGCAGCGGATCGGCTTCGGGCAGCACGGCCGCCACCAGGGCATGCCCGGCTTCGTGATAAGCCGTATTGCGCTTCTCCGCATCGGATAGGATCAGCGATTTTCGCTCCGCGCCCATCAGGATCTTGTCCTTGGCCAGTTCGAAATCGATCATCATGACGACTTTGCGGTTTTGCCGCGCGGCGTTGAGAGCGGCTTCGTTCACCAGGTTGGCCAGGTCGGCTCCGGCCAGGCCCGGCGTGCCGCGCCCCAGCACGGAAAGATCGACATTGTCGCCCAGCGGAATCTTCTTGGTATGGACGCGCAGGATGGCCTCGCGCCCCTGCACGTCGGGACGGCCCACTACCACGCGCCGGTCGAAACGGCCGGGCCGCAGCAGCGCCGGGTCCAGCACGTCGGGCCGGTTGGTGGCCGCTACCAGGATCACGCCTTCGTTCGATTCGAAGCCGTCCATCTCCACCAGCAACTGGTTCAGGGTTTGTTCGCGCTCGTCGTGGCCGCCGCCCAAGCCAGCCCCGCGATGCCGGCCCACGGCGTCGATTTCATCGATGAAGATGATGCAGGGCGCGTTCTTCTTGCCCTGCTCGAACAGGTCGCGCACGCGGCTGGCGCCCACGCCCACGAACATTTCCACGAAATCCGAACCGGAGATGGAAAAGAACGGCACGCTGGCTTCGCCGGCGATGGCGCGCGCCAGCAGCGTCTTGCCGGTGCCGGGAGGCCCGACCAGCAGCACGCCCTTGGGAATGCGCCCGCCCAGCTTCTGGAATTTTTGCGGCTCGCGCAGGAATTCGATGATCTCCTGCAATTCCTCCTTGGCCTCTTCCACGCCCGCCACGTCCTTGAAGGTGACCTTCTTCTGCTGGGTGGAATGCAGCCGCGCGCGGCTCTTGCCAAAGCTGAGCGCCTTGTTGCCGCCGCTCTGCATCTGCCGCATCATGAAAATCCAGAAGGCAATTACCACGATGAACGGTGAAGCGTTGATCAGGATGGAGACCCAACCGGAGGAACTGGTGTCCTTGATTTCTACGTCGACGCCGTGTTCCTGCATCTCTTTGATGATGTCGGGGTAGTTGACGGGGATGAACGTGTGCAGGGTGGCGTTGGGGTTGGATTTGTAGGTTCCATGCACTTCATTGCCGGTGATGGTGACCTTATCCACGCTGCCGGCTTCGACCTTGGCGACGAATTGGGTGAAGGTTAGATTCTGGTCTTTGGGCCCCGCGGTGGTGCGGACCACCACGAACAGCATAGCCACGACCAGGAATATGACCACCCAAAACAGAATCTGTTTGATATTAGAGCTCACTTAACCTCCCTGCCAACCGGGCCTGCCAACCGGGCCTGCGAGCCGGGTTCGACTCCTGTCTAATAGACGCCGCCCCGTGCGCCTGCGATTCCACCTTCTTCATTTCGGCCGACTTCGCGGATTTCGAGAATCCTAGTACTCGCCGGACCCGCCGCCACGGCTTGGGCGGGCCCGAACCGCCGCGTCCAGACGATGGAGTCGCCGGAGGCCAGCACCGGCCACTGCGCACGCTCCCAAATCGGAATCCTGGCCTGATGGAAGAGAGCTTTGATCTTCGCCTCGTTGGAGTGTCCGTTGGGCTGGTAGCGGTCGCCGGGGCGCCAGTTACGGAAAACCAGGCCCCCGGACACCAAGTGCCCGTCGACACAACCCACGTCACCATTATATACGCTTCCCAGTGCGCGTTCCGTTCCCCGGTTTTCCAGCAGTTCCAGTTGAATCTCGGGGCCGGCGCCGGGCGCACGGACGCGGCCGGGAACGGCGGCAGGCTCCTGCCAGGCCAGCGGGGGAGGCTGCGGCGGCGCGAAGCGGATCCAGTCGAAGGAGCGGGTGATGCCAATCCCGGGCGCCTGAACCCGGCCATGGCCCTTGGCGGCGCGGGCGATTTCGAGCGCGCGGTCGACGTGATCGAGGCCGATCGAGCGCAAATCGCCTTTGGCGCGCTCGATGGCGAGGCGCACCAGGCGGCGGGCGGCGGCCAGCGGCAGGCGGGCGAGCGCTTCGGCGGGCGCCAGTACGGCGGCGCCATCGTCACGCAGGCATCCGGCGGCGAGGCGCGCGATTTCCTCTTTCCAGTACGCCTCCTCCGCCAGCGCCCAATCGGCGGTTTTGGCGAGGGTTTCCTCGAGCGCGGGATTCCACTCCCGGGCAAGCTGCGGCAGAAGGCTATGGCGGATTCGGTTGCGCGCGAAGCGGGCGCTCGAATTGGTCGAATCCTCGCGCCAGGCGATGCCGCGCGCGCGGAGGAACGCTTCGGTTTCGGTTCGTGTGACTTCGAGCAGCGGCCGCACGATGCCGTCGCCGGTCGCCGGCCGGATGCCCGCCAGGCCGGCCGTGCCTGCACCGCGTAAGAAACGGAACAGCACGGTTTCCGCCTGATCGCTCCGCGTGTGGCCCAGCACAACTACGTCCACCGCGCCCGCCGCGATTTGCTCGCGAAAGAACCGCAAACGCGCCTCCCGCGCCGCCTCTTCCAGGTTGCCGGCCGCCGGCTCCAGTTCGGCCCGCGCCAGGATGAACGGCAATTCCATCCGCCCGGCCAGCGCGCGCACAAACTCCGCGTCCTGCCGCGACTCTTCGCCGCGCAACCCGTGATCGAGGTGCAGCACGGCGAGGCGCAGCTCCCACCGGGCGGCAAGCGACCGCAACACTTCGAGCAGGCACACCGAATCCGCGCCGCCCGAGACGGCCACGCCCGCTCCCTGCCTGGGACGGAACATGCCGTACCGTTCAATCGTTTGAGCCACGCGATCCAGCACAATGCGGTACCCGCACTTCATTGTAGGGCCTGGGATGAGCTGGCGCGCAGGGAAAGCACACGTTGTCCTTTCGGTTACTATAGTGAGTGCGAAGCCCGACATCAGAACACCATGTCGCTCGATATCTGCGTTTTTCTTGCGCACTGCGACATTTTCCAATGCTGGGGCACCGGACTTGACAACGGACGCATTCTGAGTAATCCTGATAGACATTGGGATCTTATAGCCATCTCGAAAATGTAGCGGCCTCCGACCTGCTGCGGTGGGCCATCGAAACGTACGAAGAGCGCTTCGCCATTGCGACCGGCTTTCAAAAGGGAGGCATGGTACTGCTGGACTTAGCGTGGCGCACGCAACTGCCGTTTCGCGTTTTCACACTGGACACGGGGCGGCTGCCGGAGGAGACCATTTCGATGCTGGAGACCGTGCGGCGGCGCTACGGCATCAGCGTGGAGGTGGTGACGCCCGACCCGGCCGAAGTGTCAGCCATGGTTCACGGACATGGGCTCGACTTGTTTTATGGCAGCCCGGAGATGCGCCAGATGTGTTGCAACGTACGGAAGGTCCGGCCGTTCAACCGCAAACTCCAGGAGTTCGACGCATGGGCGACCGGTTTGCGGCGGGGACGCGGCAGAACCCGCGCGGCGGTGCCGAAAGTGTCGGAAAACGCGGGCCGGCTCAAACTGGCGCCGGTCGCGGATTGGAGCTCGCAGCAGGTGGACGCCTATCTCAGCGAGTTCGATGTGCCGGTGCATCCGCTGTACGCGCAAGGGTACACCAGTATCGGCTGCGCCCCGTGCACGAGGGCTATTCTGGAAGGCGAGGACGAGCGCGCCGGCCGTTGGTGGTGGGAAGTGGACTCGAAAAAGGAGTGCGGCATCCACTTCGCGCCGGAGGCTCCCCGCGAGGCCGTTTCCTAACACGCCATTTCGCATTACGATTATGTTTTGACGCGCAGACGCGCGGGCGAGGCGTGCCTCGCCCCTACCAAAGGCGGCCAATGCATAAGGGTTTCACGCTGTGGTTCACCGGCATGTCCGGGGCGGGCAAAAGCACGATGGCCCGGAGTATCGAGGATCGCCTGCGCGCGCACGGGGCCAAGGTGGAGGTGCTGGACGGCGATGAAGTCCGCACCTACCTGTCCAAGGGGCTCGGTTTCAGCAAGGAGGACCGGGACGAAAACATACGCCGCATCGGTTACGTGTGCGAGTTGCTCTCCCGCAACGGCGTGATCGCCATCGCGGCCGCCATTTCGCCCTACCGCGCGGTGCGCGACGAGGTGCGGGCGCGCATCCCCAACTTCGTGGAAGTGTACATGGAATGCCCGCTTGAGACGCTGGCCGCACGCGACGTCAAGGGCCTGTACCAGCAAGCGCTCCAGGGCGCGATCCCGCAATTCACTGGCGTTTCGGATCCATACGAGCCGCCGCTCGATCCCGAGGTGACGGTCCACTCGTCGCGCCAGACCCCGCAAGAAAGTGCCGACCGGATCTGGGCTACACTGGAGCATCTGGGTCTTATCTATTTTGATCGATCTGCACTCGCACACGAATGAATCCGACGGCAGTCTGGCGCCGTCGAGACTGATCGAAGATGCGGTCCGCGCCGGCGTGACCGACCTCGCGATCACGGACCACGATACGTTGGCGGGCTACGACCTGGCGCTCGACTCGGCGCAGGCGGCGGGCCTGGACCTGCTGTGCGGCATCGAGCTTTCCACCAAGCTGCGCGGCCGTTCCGCGCACCTGCTCGGCTATTTCCCGGCGGCCGGCGAGCTCGACGAGTTTCGCGGCTGGGTGCGCGGGCAGCAGCAGGCGCGCAAGGACCGCAATATCCGCCTGGTGGCGCGGCTGCGGGAACTCGGCTTCGACATCACGCTGGAAGAAGCCGAAGCGAGGGGCCGCGGCATGACTGGCCGGCCGCATTTCGCCGCCATTATGCTCGAGAAGGGCTACGTGCGGAATTACCGGCAGGCTTTCGACGATTACCTCGACGAATCCGCGCGGGCGTACGTCTATCGCCAGGAGCCGACGTTTGCGGAAGCCGTCGCGGTGGTCCGCCAGGCGGGTGGAATCGCCTCGCTGGCCCACCCGACCCGCGTGCATGGCAACGTGGCGGAGATGATGCCGGAACTCTGCGCCGCCGGGTTGAACGCCATCGAAGCCTATCACAGCGATCACAGCCCGGAAGAGACCGGATACTTCGTGGAACTGGCGCGCCGGTACGGTCTGCTGGTCACCGGCGGATCGGATTTCCACGGCGAAACCGTCAAGCCGGGCGTTCGGCTCGGGTCGGGCTACCAGGGCAACCTGCGCGTCCCTCCCGAAGTGATGGACTGCCTGCGCAACGGCGCCGCCATCGGTTCGAAGGGCGGGCGGTAGGCGAACATCTGCTCCGCCGGGCACATGCTACAATAACCAAACCGGTCGAGAAAATGGAACGCTTGAGCAAGCTCATACGCGGTTTGAGACTGCCCGGCGACATGATCACGGAGAGCGATCTGGCGTGTGCGGCATGGCCGCAGGCAGTGGGCAAACGGATCGCGGCCCACACGCGCGCGGCCAAGCTGGTGCGGCGGCGGCTGGTAGTGGAAGTCGAAGATCAAATCTGGCAGCGGCAGCTTTTCGTGCTGGGCTATCACATTGTGCGCAACCTGGAGCGGCAGCTTGGTCCGGACATGGTGGAGGATCTGGAATTCCGCGTGGTGCCGCGGCGGCGCGAGCCGCAGCGGGCGGCCGAATCCGCGCCGGCGCTTACGCCCGACGAAGCGGACGCGATCGCCGACCCCGTGCTGCGCGGCCTCTACAAAGCTTCGAGGACAAGGGCGCGGGCGTGAAGATCACCGAAAAGGAAGTCCGTTACGTGGCCGGCCTGGCCAATCTCAATCTGAGCGATGCCGAAGTGGCCCGGTTCCAAGGAGACCTCGACCAGATTCTGGAACACATGGACAAGCTGAACGAGCTCGATACGGGCAATGCCGTGCCCATGTCCCAGGTGCTGTATGAGGCGGAGGACACTGCCACGCTGCGAGCCGACGTGACTGTGCCGCCGCTCGGCAACCAGGCGGCTCTGGCCAATGCGCCGGACTCGGGAGCCGGGTATTTCAAGGTGCCCCGTGTGATCGAACGCTGATTGAGCCTGAAATACACGCCCGCAAGCGGGCGTTGGCAAGCTGAAGCATGCCCCACCGACATGGAAATCGCCTCTTTAACGATTGATGAAATTCGCGAAGGGCTCCTAGCGCGCCGTTTCCGCGCCGAGGAGTTGGCCGCGGAGGCGCTGCGCTTCGCCGAAGCGGAGAACCCCAAGACCGGCGCGTACCTGCATTTTTCGCCGCAGCGCGCGCTCGGCGCCGCGCGGCGGGTGGATGAAAAAATCGCGCGCGGCGAAGATCCCGGCGTGTTGGCCGGTGTGCCGGTAGCGGTGAAGGACGTGATTGTCACCCGCGGCATTCGGACCACTTGCGGCTCGAAGCTGCTCGAAAACTACATTCCGCCGTATGACGCCACCGCCATCATCCGCCTGGAGGAAGCGGGTGGCGTGATCCTCGGCAAGACCAACTGCGATGAGTTTGCGATGGGCTCCTCGACCGAGAATTCGGCGTTCGGGCCGGTGCGCAATCCGGTGGCGCCGGACCGCGTTCCGGGCGGCTCGAGCGGCGGCTCGGCGGCGGCCGTGGCTCAGGGTACGGCGGTGGTGGCGCTGGGTTCCGATACCGGTGGTTCGATCCGCCAGCCGGCTTCCTTCTGCGGCGTTTGCGGCGTGACGCCCACTTACGGCAGGGTTTCGCGATACGGCCTGACGGCCTTCGCCAGCTCGCTCGACCACATTGGGCCGTTCGCGCGCACGGTGAAGGATACGGCGCGCGTGCTGGGCGTGATCGCCGGCCGCGATCCGCGCGATTCCACCTCCGCCGAGGCCCCGGTGCCGGATTACACCAAGGCCTTGGACGGCAACGTAAAAGGGTTGAAGCTTGGACTCCCTCGCGAGTATCTAAAAGACATGACGAGCGAATCCGGCAGCCTGATTAACCGGGGCGTGGAAGTGCTGCGGCAGCTCGGCTGCGAAGTGCGCGAAATCGGCCTGCCCCACACCGATTACGCGATTGCCAGTTATTACATCATCGCCACCGCCGAGGCCAGCTCCAACCTGGCGCGCTACGATGGCGTTCGCTATACATTTCGCTCGGCCAATTCGGAGACCCTGGCCGACATGTATCGCAACACACGCGGTGAAGGGTTCGGCGCCGAATGCAAGCGGCGCATCATGCTGGGGACGTATGTGCTCAGCGCCGGTTATTATGACGCTTACTACCTGAAGGCGCAGAAGGTGCGCGGTCTAATCGCGCAGGATTTCCGGCGGGCGTTCGAAGAAGTGGATGCCGTGGTGGCGCCGGTCTCGCCTTTTCCCGCGTTCCGGCTGGGGGAAAAAGTGGACGATCCCCTGGCCATGTACTTATCCGATATATTCACGATAACCGGCAGCCTGGCGGGCATACCGTGCATGAGCGTTCCGTGCGGCCGCACCGCCGAGGGCCTGCCGGTGGGGATGCAGATTTTGACCCGGCATTTCGGCGAGGTCACCATGTTCCGCATCGCCGATGCGTTTGAAAAAGCCGGCGGAGTAAATTAGGGACCTGTCATGAAATGGCCGGTTCAATCGCCGGCAACCGCTCCCTCACGGTCGCGGCTCCGATAGCGTTCAGAGCCGGGCCCCGAGGGCACCCCGTGAGGGAGCGGCTGTACGGTTGTCTGGGGAACTGGTTCTGATTGGGGAGGGCCGGGCATGCTCCGGCCCGAGGGGAAACACGCACAAGGAGAGAGACACACACGATGCCATTCACGCTTCCACCATTGCCGTACGCGCCCGAATCGCTCGAGCCGTACATCGATAAGATGACCATGGAGATTCACCATGGCAAGCACCACAACGCATACGTCACCAACCTGAATAAGGCGCTGGAATCGGCGCCCGATTTGGCAGGCAAGACCGTCGAGGAGCTGCTGGCCGCCAACCTCGCTATCGTTCCGGAAGTCATTCGCACCGCCGTCCGCAACAATGGCGGTGGACACATCAATCACTCGATGTTCTGGAAGATCATGACGCCCGGCGGCGGGGGGGCGCCGGTGGGCAACGTGGCGCAAGCCATAACGGGGACGTTTGGCGGCTTTGACGCCTTGAAGGAGAAATTCAATCAGGCCGCGGCCACCCGGTTCGGCTCGGGCTGGGCGTGGCTGGTGAAGTCGGGCGGGAAAGTGGATATCTACTCCACCGCTAACCAGGACAGCCCGGTGATGGAGGGCAAATTCCCGGTGATGGGCCTGGACGTCTGGGAGCACGCTTATTACCTGAAGTATCAAAACCGGCGGCCCGACTACATCGCCGCCTGGTGGAGCGTGGTCAACTGGCCGGAAATCGAATCGCGCTTTAACTCGGTGAAGTAAGCCTTGGTAGGACAGACGATCGGGTTCTGTCGTCTGTCATCGCGTCGCACTTGGGCGAAAGGTGACAGACCACGAAAAGCGATGGTCTGTCCTACCTGTACTCCCGCCGCAGGCCGGGCACATGCGCGGCCCCTACAGCTCATTCGCGGCGCGAAAATCAAGAGTGCCATAATACAGTAACCCGGTCCTGGGATAATAACAGGCGTCACGGGTTCGACATGCAGAAATACGACCTCATCGTCATCGGCTCCGGTCCGGCGGGACAGCGGGCCGCGATTCAAGGCGCCAAGTGCGGGCGCAGCGTGGCAGTCGTCGAGCAGCGCGAAATTGTCGGCGGAGCCTGCGTCAACACGGGCACCATTCCGAGCAAGACCATCCGCGAAGCCGTGCTGCACCTTTCCGGCTATCAGTATCAGGGCATCTACGGCATCAACTACCACGTCAAGGAAAAGATCTCCATCGCGGATCTGGGATTCCGGGTCAACCAGGTGATCAAGACGGAAGTGGATGTGACGCAGGCGCAGCTTGCGCGCAACGGGATTGAAGTGATTTACGCGCGCGCGTCGTTTCTCGACGCGACGCACGTGCGCGTGGAGAATGCGCGCGGGCAGTCGGACCTGGAGGCGCCGGTGATTCTGATCGCGACCGGCACCAAGCCCGCCGCCTCCAGCGCCGTGCCCATCAACGGCCGCAACATCATCAACAGCGACCAGATCCTCAACATGCCGGAGATACCGAAGACGTTCATTGTGGTGGGCGGCGGCGTGATCGGCGTGGAATACACGTGCATGTTCGCGATTCTCGGTTCGCGCGTGATCCTGGTGGAAAAACGGCCGCGGCTGCTCGAATTCGCCGACCAGGAGATGGTGGAAGCGCTCTCTTACAACCTGCGCGACCACCGCGTGACGATGCGCTTGAACGAGGAGGTGGCCAGCGTGGAGGAGGCGCCGGGCGGCGGCGTGGTAGCCAACCTGAAAAGCAACAAGCGGATCGCCGGCGACGCCCTGCTCTACGCGGTGGGCCGCCAAGGGAACGTGGACGAGTTGAACCTGGCCGCCGCCGGCCTGGACGCGGACTCGCGTGGCCGGATCGCGGTCGACGAAAACTATCGCACCAAGGTGCCCAACATTTTCGCCGCCGGCGACGTGATCGGCTTTCCCAGCCTGGCTTCGGTTTCGATGGAGCAGGGCCGCATCGCGGCGGCGCGCGCCTTCGGGCTGGCGATGGAATCCAACCGCGCGACTTACCCTTACGGCATTTACACCATCCCCGAGATTTCGTTCATCGGCAAAACCGAAGAACAGTTGACCGAGGAAGACGCGCCGTACGAGGTGGGGCTGGCCTACTATCGCGAGACCGCGCGCGGCCAGATTCGCGGCGATACCACCGGCCGGCTCAAGCTGATCTTCCATCGCGAAACGCGCGAGCTGCTGGGCGTGCACATCATCGGCGAGGGCGCCAGCGAGCTGTTGCACATCGGCCAGGCCGTGATGATTCTGAAAGGCACCGTCAATTATTTCGTGGATACCGTATTCAATTATCCGACCCTGGCCGAATGTTATAAAATGGCGGCCTTCAACGGTATCAACAAGCTGACGCGGATTTGAGGAGGCCAGGATGGGTTTGCGCATAGGGGTGATGGTCACCAATTACCTGTGGGCCGGCGCGGTGGAGGGTACCAGCCTGAGCGCCGTGCGCTCGTACCCGGAGCTGGGCGACGCGGACCGCGTCGATCTGAAATCGCTGCACGCCGACGAAATGATTTCCGCGATCCGCGAGCTGATTGCCCAAGTGCGGCAGGGCGCGCCGGTGGATTCGGTGGGCGCCGGCCTGCCCGGTGTGGTCCGCAACGGCGTGATCGAAGAAGCGCCCAATTTGGGCCAGTTGAAAGGGCTCGCCATCGCGGCGCGCCTGGGCGAGGCGCTCAAAGCCGACGGTATCGATGCGCCGGTGACCGCGCTCAACTCCGCCGATGCGCTGGCCGCCGGCATCGCCGCCACGCGCGGCGCGATGGAAAAGCTGGTGCGCGTCTGGACGCTGGGCGATGGCGTTGGTTTCGGCCGCTACCCGCGCGGCGAAGGCGTTTGGGAGGCCGGGCATTCCGTGGTGACGCTCGACCCCAAGGAGCGCTACTGCGGCTGCGGCGGCGTGGGACACCTGGAAGGCATCATGGGCAACCGCGCGATTCGCCTGCGCTTCCTCGATCTGGAGCCGGAAGAGGTGTTCCTCGCCGCGCGCAACAACGAAGACCGCGCGGTCGGTTTTGTCCGCCTATGGCACCGCGCGCTAGCCGCCGCTACCGCTACCAACGTCCATTTGGATGGTCCGGGCCGCTTTTACCTGGCCGGCTCCAACGCCGAATACATCGATGCCGGTTTGCTCGGCATGTACTTGCAGGAAATGGTGAAGATGACTTCGCTGCAAGGCAGCTTTTTCGAGATTGTGCCCGACAGCCACGACCTGGCGCTGATCGGCGCCGCCGTGTGCGGCGCGACGGGGTAGGACAGTGGGGCAGGCGCTTTCGCCTGCCAACCGTATCCGCCGCTACTCGATCTCTAGCTGATCGCCGGGCTGGGTTCCCGTCGGGGCCACGCTGCCGGCGGGGAATTCGAGCACCGAGTGGGCCCGCCAGCATCCGCTGACGCGCCACGGCGGGACGGCATGACGCACTTTTCGCACCCGCCGCCGCTTGTCCAGGTACACCAGGTCAATCGCAAACTTCATAAAGAACGTGTGAACCGACGGGCAGGGGACGATCCAGAGGCCTTCGCCGGGGTTCAGGCTCTTGTGCTTGAGCAAGCCGACGTTACGCGTGGAGCGGGTGTTCGCCACGGTTACGGCGTCTCCCAACACGGCGCCACGGCTCTCGTTACGCACTCGGACGATCAATGGTCACGACTATAACACGTTACCTCTCGGACCAGCTCCGGGGGATTTCCGGTCACCACCGGTGGAGAAAATCCGGCGGACGCGGAAATCCAAATTTTGCCGTGGGTTAGCGGCGTGGATGCGGGCGCAAGGCGCGGGCGGGACGAGGCCGCGTGGCTAGACTGAAATCGGCAGGAGGGCTCTCGTCCCGACTCGTGTTCGAACCGACACGAGGCCGCTTTCTTCTTTCCGGAGGTATCATGATTCGCCGTCTGTTTGTCGCCGCCGCGTTGTCGATCTGCCCGGTGCTGGCCGGTCCGCCGCTAACCACCATTCAGGATGTGCTGTACAAGGCCGATGGCACGCGTTTCAACGGCACGCTCACCATCAGTTGGACCAGTTTCCAGGCGGTCGACAACACCTCGGTTGTCACGCAGAGCACGACCGTGAAAGTGCTGAACGGCAATCTGCGCGTGGAACTGGTTCCCAACACGACGAGCACGCCGGCGACTATCTACACGGTGATGTACAACAGCGACGGTTTCGCTCAGTTTCAGGAATCCTGGAGCGTGCCGTCCAGCCTGACGCCGCTGCACGTGCGCGACGTGCGCACGGCGCCGGCGTCGCCGGGCGGTTCGGATACGACGGACACGGGCACCACTCCGATTCCGGAGTCGAGCGTGGTGGGGCTGGTGGCCGATCTGGGGGCGCGGCCGCTGATGGCTCCGGGGTTCGCGGCCGGCCACGTTGCCATGATCAACTCGAGCGGCCAGGTGGACTCGGTGGTGGGCAACCCCTCCGACTGCGTATACGTGAACGGCTCTTCCGGCCCGTGCGGCAGCGGCGGCTCCGGCTCGGCGTATAACTTCATCGACGGCGATTCGCCCGTCGGCGTGGTGGATGGCTCCAACACGGTATTCACGCTGAACGGGGTTCCCAGCCCCGCGTCCAGCATCGCCCTCTATCGCAACGGCGTTTTGCAGAAAGCGGGTTTCGACTACACGCTCTCCGGCAGCGGCGCCATCCAATTCGCCGTGGCCTCCACGCCGCAGCCGACCGATGTGCTGTTGGCCAGCTATCGCACGAGCGCCAGCAGTTCCACCTCCTGGCCGGCGCCCCAAGTGCTGTGCAGCGGCACCGGAGCCGCCGCGTCGCTCGCTAGCCTGACGGCCCTGGCCGCGTGCAGCATTCCCGGCGGGCTACTCGCCCCTGGCGACCGAGTCGAAATTCACGTCGATTACGCCCACGTGGGCAATGCAGGCGCAGCCGCCGTATCGATCCAGTGGGGCGGCACGACGGCCCTCAACGTCAGCGCGGCGGCCGTCGAGACCATGCTTACGGGGCGGCTGGACGCGTCGATTCTGGCTACCGGCGCTCAGCTCAGCTCGCAATCCTGGGGCGCCAGCACCAGCTTCGCCACCAGCGTCTTGAGCGCACCCGATTCGTATAGCGCCGGGCTGACGCTGACCTTTCTCGGTTCGGTGGCCGCCGGCGCCGACGTAATCGCTCTGCAGCATTACTCCGTCGTACGAGTGCCGTAAAGGCGACATACAGCCCACGCGAAGCGCGCCATCGGGTACTCTGGGGGGAGTGCGCCAGGTCTAACCAAACCGACTCGATGCGGATCCTTTACATTCACTCCACGCAAGTGCCGCCGCCGCTGGACACGCGCACCGACCGCTTTGTTTTGCTTTCGGAATCGCTGGAAGGCGATGTTTTGCAGCCGATCTGGTTCCGCACGCCGGAGGAAGTTGAAGCGGAGCTCGGCCCCGGTTCGTTCCCGGTTTATGAGTCGGGACGATTTCGCTATCACTTTTTCTTGACGCGGCGTCCCGATTCGCGCAGCCGGTCGCGCCTGGCGCAGTTCTGGTTCTATATTCGCGAAGGCGTGAAACTCCACCGGGAGCGGGCCTTTGACTGCGTTATCGCCTATTCCCACATGACGACGGGGCTGATGGCGAGCGTGGTGAAGTTGCTCACGGGCGCCAGGCTGATCGTCGAACTGGTGACCACGCCGCAACTTGTCTACGTGACCGATCGAGCGCGGCCGACGATACGCGACCGCATGATGAAGCTCTATTCCGACGTGTGCCTCTATCTGTCCCTCTGGGCGGCCGACCGGGTTCATCTTCTTTACCCGACTCAACTCGCGGCCTATCCGAGGCTGGGTAGAGTCAAGTCCTCGGTGTTCCACGAATTCGTTCCGGTGTCGACCATTCGGGCGCACACGGAAGACCAGGAGCGGTACGTCGTGATGGTGGGCTCGCCCTGGTACCTGAAGGGGGCGGACAGGTTGATCGAAGCATTCCAGCGGCTGGCGCCCGATTTCCCGGATGTCAAACTTAAGATAGTCGGCTGGCACGTGGGCACTGAACGCGAACAGTTGGAGGCGCTAGCTGGAAACTCGAAGCAGATTGAACTGGTGCGGGCGACGACGAATCCGATCGCCTTGCAAATCATCAGCCGCTGCCTGGTGTTGGCGCACCCGTCGCGCTGTGAAGGGCTGCCCAGGGTTGTGATTGAGGGGTTGGCGGCGGGTGTTCCGGTAATCGGTTCCGATGTCGGCGGGATCCCCGATTTAATCCATCAGGGGGAAAACGGATTTGTGGTGCCCGGAGGCAACATCCGGGAGTTGGAAGAACGGCTCCGCGAGCTTCTGGCCGACCCCGAGCTGCGGCGGCGAATGGGCGCCAACGGCTACCAATTCGCGCACACGCAATTGACCGAGGCGGTCTACGTGGAAAAGTTCACCGCCATGGTTGCGGCCGCCGTGCGGGGCGCTCCATGAACCCGGGAGAGCTTCGCTCGGTTCGCAGCCTGGACAAGACGGTGGCAGGAGGGCTGGCCTGGGCCGCAGGCGCCAAGTCCGCATCGCAGTTCTTCATCTGGGCATCGACCCTGATCGTGGCGCACAAGCTCTCGCCAGCCGACTTCGGGCTGGTCGGCATGGCCGGTTTGTTCAACGTTCTGACGAGTATGCTGGCCGAGTTCGGCTTGGGCCAGGCGGTGTTGCAGATGCCCGAGTTGGACGCCGGCACGGTGGCGCAATTGAACACGGCGTGCGTGGCGATCTGCACGGCGGCATACGGCATGTTGGTTTTGGCAGCGCCGCTGATTGCGGCCTTCTTCAAGTCCGATCAGCTCAGGCTGCTGGTAATCGTCAGCAGCCTCGGCCTGGTCATCACGGGTTTTCAGTCCGTGCCAAACGGGCTTTTGGAAAAGGACCTCGACTACCGGCGGCTGTCGATGTGCGAGTCGATCTCAATTCTGCTGCAAGCCGTGGTCACAGTGGGATGCGCGCTGAGCGGGTTTGCATACTGGTCGCTGGTAGTGGGCGGGATGACCGGCAGAACGGCGGGGGCGGCGCTGTCGTACTACTGGAAGCCGGTTCGGTTCGCGCTGCCGCGGTGGAAACAGATCCAGGCACCGATGCGCCTCGGCGCGCACGTTGCGATCGGCAGGGCAGCGGCCGGGGCGTACGCGCTATCCGACGCAGTGATCGTCGGGCGAATGCTGGGCGCAGCGTCGCTCGGCGTGTATCAAATGGGGATGTCCCTGGCCAGTGCGCCAGCCGACAAGGTCGCACTGGTAGTGATGCGAGTGACCGGGCCGTTGTTTGCGCGGGTGCAGAAGGACGAGGAACTGGTGAAGCGCTATACGCGGATCCTCACCGAGTCGATCTCGCTGGGCGTTTTCCCCTTGCTGCTCGGCATGGCGGTGGTCGCGCCGGAAGCGGTGCGGGCGTTACTGGGGCAGAAGTGGAGCGCAGCCGTGGGACCCATCCGATGGATTGCCGTTTTCATGTGCGCGCGAACTGTGTCCGCGCTGTACGGCCAGGTGCTCACGTCCCTTCGATACACCCGTTTCAATATGAACGTTTCGCTGGCCAGCTTCGCGGTGATGCCAGTCGCGTTCATCGTGGCATCCCGCTGGGGCACCAGTGCCGTGGCCGCCAGTTGGTTGATCCTGTCCCCGGTGACGGTTTTTCCCTATGCGGTGAAATTGCTCCGCGTCATCGGATTGCGATATCGAGACTACTTAGCCATGATGATGCCGGCGCTGGCCGGTTGCGCGGCGATGATGGCCGCGGTTCTGGCGGTCCACGCAGGGCTGGGGTACCATCGCATGCCCGCCGCCGCCGGGCTGTCGGTTGAGGTGGCCGTGGGAGGAGCGGTCTATCTCGGATTCCTGTGGATCTTCTATCGCGAGAACCTGAACCGGTATATTCGCTTTTTACTCGGGCTGCGCCGGGGACGAGCGGAATTGGGTGAAGCCGTATTGTAAGAACCGCGGAGGCGGGCGCGCTCGGGGGCATCGAAGCCAGCCGGCAGCCCCCCCCTGGCAGCGGCCCCTCCGCCTACGCCGCTACTCTTTCCGCCGGCAGCGGTTTCACCCGCGCCAGGTGCAGCGTTTCCAGCGCGCGAATCACCGGCCATGCGGGATCGATCTCATGCCCGCGCCAGGCGAACCGCGCCGAGGTAGGAAACTCGTGGTGGTTGTTGTGCAGCCCTTCGCCCGCCGTCAGCATGGCGATGGACTTGAGATTGGTGGCTTTGTTGTCGAAGTTGCGGTAGCCCACCCAGTGGCAGACGCTGTTGACGGAAGAATTCAGCAGCACGTACAGCACCGCGTGCGTGACCCACGCCGCCAAGCCCCACCACACGCCGAACATCAGCATGAAAATGGCGATGCCGCCCAGCGCCGCGTAATGCATGAAGGGCAGCTTGTCGATCGCATCTTCCTTCCAGTCCGGCGTGTACTTGCGCACCACCGCCCGGTCCTTGGTCACCTTGCGATACAGAAAATAGTTGCCGAACAGCACCGTCCACATTCCGTAAATGTACGGGCTGTGCGGATCGCCTTCCACGTCGGAAAAATGATGATGCTTGCGGTGCACGGCGGCCCACTCGCGCGGGACCATGCCGGTGAACAGGCTCAGCTCCAGGTGCATCAGCAGGCCCACCACCGGGTGCAGTTCCAACCCGCGATGAGTTTTCGACCGGTGCAGGTAAATGGTCGTGCAGAAGACCGACACTTGCAGGATCACCAGAGTGATCGCCAACATCCACAGAATGCTCATCGTTCCCAGTGCCCCTCGATCATGCGGATTCGATTCTCTTGGGTGCGCTGGACGGAAAACCCCGGCCGGGCTCAAGATCGTCGGTTGTCTCAATCATAGCAGACCGAACGGACGCGCAATGCTACAATTCCAGCGGAGAACAGATCATTGCGTTTCGTAACGATTCAACGGAATGGCCGCACGGAGCCCGGCGTCCTTCTCGACGGCCGGGTAATCCCGATTCAAGGCGCAGGCTTCGCCAGCGTGCTCGAGGTGATCGAGGGCGGCGCCGATGCCCAGACCCAAGTGCGGCGCTGGATCGCCGGCCCTGCTTCGGTCCACGGCCTGGACCCGGCCGGCCTCACTTTCGCCGCGCCCATTCCACGTCCGCCCAAGCTGATCTGCATCGGGCTCAATTACCGCGACCACGCCGCGGAATCCAAGCTCGCCATCCCGGAAGTGCCCACCATGTTCGCCAAGTTTCCGACTGCGGTGATCGGTCCCGGCCAGCCCATCGTGCTGCCGAAGAACTCGGCCAAGCCGGATTATGAGGCCGAGTTCGCCGTGGTGATCGGCCGCCGCGGGCGCCACCTCGCGGAAGATCGCTGGCGCGACTACGTCTTCGGCTACACCATTCTCAACGATGTCAGCGCCCGCGATTTTCAGATGGCTACTTCGCAGTGGATGATCGGCAAAACCTTCGACACCTTCGCGCCCTTGGGTCCCGCCGTCGTCACCGCCGACGAGATCGCCGATCCGCACAAGCTCCGGATTTCGCTCACTCTCAACGGCGAAACCATGCAGGATTCGAGCACCGGCAACCTGATCTTCAAACTGCCCCAACTCATCGCTTACCTGTCGAGCGTGTTCACCCTGGAACCGGGCGATGTCATTGCCACCGGAACGCCCGCCGGCGTAGGCTTCGCGCGCAAGCCGCCGCGCTGGCTCCGGCCCGGCGACGAGGTGCGCATTCGGATCGAGGGCCTCGGCGAGCTCGTCAACCCCGTGGTCGCCGAGCAGTAACGCGTGTGAGCGAGGACGGCGCCCTGCTAGAATTGCGGTAGCGCGCGCCCGTAGCTCAGGTGGATAGAGCGGCTGGCTTCGAACCAGTAGGTCGGGAGTTCGAGTCTCTCCGGGCGCGCCAGAT
>Ga0371490_1000383_pt1 | contig 31738 bp, 28 predicted proteins | sample MB2SIPfraction_FD_207959 | JGI IMG/M metagenome (GOLD analysis project Ga0371490, IMG submission 207959) | Lab enriched peat soil microbial communities from McLean, Ithaca, NY, United States - MB28FN SIP fraction | ecosystem: Environmental > Terrestrial > Soil > Wetlands > Peat | place: USA... | reverse complement strand
GTGGGAGAAAGGTGCACAGCAGGGTCCAGTTTTCGACCTCGAGGTCTTCATGGTGAGGTGGCCGCATGCCACGTAGGGTAGCCGAAAACCACCCGTCCAGTCAACCTTAAGTTAACGCTTATGGGGCAACGCCCCCGGGACTGCGCGGATGGCCGGGCCGACCCCGCAGGGGTCGCATTAGCTCGGGCCGGGGGACGCACGAACCGCGAAACGCCACGCGGCTTCGACCCCCTCACCCTCGTCCCCGGCACGGGGTCGATGGCGGTACTGACCACGTTCATCTCAGATCAATTCCACATCGTAGCCGTCAATGCGGACCGCCACCGACCGCTGAATCAAATCGATGGAGACCACCAGGCTCCGGTCGGAATTCTTGGCCACCAGGATCCCTTCGACCCCGTCCAGACATCCCCCGCGGATCCGTACGCGCTGTCCCAGATTGACGAACGGATAGAGCGCACAGGTGAGGTTCTGTGATAGGAGAGCCTGGATATCCTCGATCTCTTTGTCCGGTATGGGAAGGGCTTTGCCACGAACACCGACCAGGCCCACCACGCCGTGGGTCTGAACCACAACTTGGCGCCCTTCCGAGCGGCCGTCCAGGTAGACAAAGGTGTAGCAGGAGAAAAGCGCACTCTGGATGGTCTTGTGCCGGTCGCTCCATCGATGCCTTTGGGTGATTTGAGGCAGGAAGGTCGCGATGCCCTTGGCCTGGAGTTGCGTCGAAACCTTCTTCTCGTGGCGGGCACGCGTATGAACGGCATACCAGCGGAGTCTGTCGGCGGGGGTTACTAGCGTCGCGAGGGGTGGAGTCGACGGCCAAAGCTGGCGTGGGCGGATCACGGCTCCGCCCTCTGAGTCACATTCCCGCAATCCCAAGTTGGGCTCTTGCAGCATCGTGATTGGCTGAGCTATCCCGTCCGAACTCGTAAGGTCCCCTAGATCTTTCGGTACAAAGCCTCCGGAATGGGGAACGTGCGTTTATTTAGCACCGCCCCCAGAAGCCGAACGTTCGCGGAGGCCAGGGTTTCCGCGGCCTTCTTCGCTGCTTCGCGGCGGGTGGAATTTGCCCGCACCACCAGCACAACTCCATCCGCCAGTTTTCCCAGCAGGGCAGTGTCGGCATACAAGTTTGGGGGTGGGGCGTCCACCAGGACATAGTCGAACTCCACCCGTAATTCCACCAGGCATCCCCGCAGGCGATCCGCAGTCAGCAGAGCGCTCGGTTCAAGAGCACTTGAACCGGAGGTGACTAACCACAGGTTGCCGCCGTTGAGCTGATGCGCCAGGTTGCGGACCGACCGGGATTCGAGGAGCACCTCCGGCAGACCGTAAAGGTTGTCCCGGCCGAAGTACTCGTGCAGAAAGGGCGTGCGCAGGTTCGCATCCACCAAACAAACGGAGCCTTTCACCTGCGACGCCAGAGTCTCGGCCGCGTGCGCACAGACCCAGGTGGACCCGGAGCCGCTTTCGACGCCACAGAAGAGCACCAGATGTGGCGCCTGCGAGGCCGACAAGAGGAACACGCGCTGGACGAGTTTCACCGTTTCTTCCCGGGCTAAGGCCTCCAGATCGAGTTCCCGCCTCTGCCCGTCGCGAGGAGTTTCCGGGCCGGCAGGTTCGGGGACTAATTCCTGCACCCTCTCGAATTGCGGTTGGAAGGCGAAGCTTCTGCTCATAGGCAATTCCTCGCGAAGGTCATCGACCGGCCGTTTCTACCTCTACTCTCTTGCCTCTCAGGGCGCCGCCCGGGGATAGATCGAAACCCGGGGCCGGGACTTGCTCTGCGCGGCTGCCGGCGCGAATCGTCATGATGCCGACACATGGCCCTCAGACAGTGCTGCTCGGCATGGCGGCGAGCACAGCCGTGTTTAAGAACCCCGCAACTTCCTCGGGGGTTCGAAACGACGCATCGAAGTGGTCCGCCACGAAGGCCGACCCCACACTCACCAGGAGGGCGCAGGGGATACCCAGGAGCACGTACAGCCAGCGCGAATGCACGGGCAATGCGGGCACGGCGGGGGCTTCCGCGATGGCCACATTGGTGATGCGCTGGACGTCCAGCGCATCGGAAATACGCGCCTCCTCCCGCTTGTTGAGATAGAGCAAGTAGTTGGCTTCCCCGGCTTTGACGGAGCGAAGCAAAGCCTGCTGCTCGATGTCCTTTTGATTGAGAAGCAAGGCTTGGCTGCGATAATCACGGACGATTAGGGCAGTCGCCTTGGCCTGGCCCTGGAAAGAAGCGAGGTCCGCCCGAGCTTTGGCCAATTCTCCGTCCAGCCATTGATAGGTCGGATTCCGGTCGGTGGTTTCCTCATGTACGGGCGCTTTTTCCTCCCTGGCAATAGCCGCACGGGCCTCGGCAATTTGGGCTTCCACTAACTGGACCGGCCGATAGCTGGGCTCGAAACTATCCAGGAGCTGGGTCCGCTGGAGCTCCAGGGTCAGGAGGGACGACTTGAGCTGTCCAAGCAGCAAAGGATTATCAGACTTGCGGTCCGTCGTAGCCAGCCGAGAGGGAGTTGCTGCGGCCATTGCCCCGAGGGCCCGGATACGCCCCTGGGTTTGGGCCACGGAGGCTTCCGCTTGCTGCAAACTAGCCTCGAAGTCACTGGCCTTCTGCAGCTTCAAGTCCCGTTGCGTCTGCGGGGAGACGTTGTCACCTTCTTCCTCGCGGCTAAACGCAGCCATGTGCGCCTCGGCCGCCGCCAGCTCCCTCCTGTATTGCTCAGTCTGCTGCTGGAAGAAATTGAACGCACCGGAAGGACGTTGCACGGTCAAGTGTTTAACCAGATATTCGTTGGCCAGCACCATCAGCACGCGCGCCGAGAGTTCCGGGTTCGCCGAGGCATACTTGACTTCGATCAGGCTTGATTTTTTGGCGGGTTCGGCGTGCAGGTCCTCGTCCAACTTGCGCACCGCCCGCGCCATTCTCCGGCCTTTTCCGACAGTCGAGTTGTCGCCGGAAAAGTCCCAGAAGCCAGGCGCATCGAGACCACAGCTTTGAACGACCTTCTCCAGTAAATCGCGGCTCGTCATGAGCGCGATTTCCGAGTTCAAATCCTCTTCGATAACGGCCTCGGTGTTGCTGATCTGCGGCATAACGTTGGCTTGCGCCGTGACCACGGGGTCCACCCGCTCCTGCTTGACCAGGATCTTCATGTGAGCTTCGTATTGCTCGGGCAGCAGAACGGCCGCCAGGGCTACGCCGCTGAAGACCCCCAGGAAGGAAAGCGTCACCAGCCGGCGCTGCCGAAACACTACGCCTAGCAGGTCGCGAAGCGTCGAGGCTGGGACTCGGCCGTCTCCCGAAGCGCCGTAGTCGGTCCGATCCATGCGCGTTCTCTCCATGCTCCCGTCAACTCAAGGGTGAGGGTTGTACATCATGCCCAGCGCTGCGCCTGGGATCAGCCGTTTAATGTTGCCCAAGTCGCTCGTGGGCACATACAACATGTCGCCGGGTCGCAGGTGCACGTCCTCGTTCAGATCCCTCGCTTGCAGCAAGCGCTTCACGTTGATCTTCTTCACCTCGTACCAGTCACTCGATACACGGCGGAACAGGAGCACCTGGGAGTGTTTGGCGATTGGGGTGAGGCCGCCCGCAATAGCCAGGCCCTCCGTCACGGTGATGTCTCCGCGCAGGTCGAACTTCCCGGGGTGCGTGACCTGCCCGGAGGCGGTGAAGGAGGGTTTGTCGAAGTCCTTGAGCGTCACCGTGATGACAGGGTCGTGTAGAATCTTCGAATAGCTCTGCCGCAGGGTTTCGGTCAGCTCCGGGATGGTTTGGCCCTCGACGTGGATGTCTCCGATGGCGTGCAGGCTGGCGTAACCATCGGGCTCGACCGTGATCGTCTGCTGGTTGAACGCCGGGGTGAAGGGGAAATCCAGGTCGAAGATATCTCCCTTGCACAATTGATAGCGCGGGTTGCGGCGTTCCAGCACAGGCTCGTGCTGTCCGGCGGGGCTGGCGGAGGGGAGGAGGCTGCCGGGGGCCTTCTCCCTTTCCGTTGGGGCAGCGTGCAGCGCGGTCGGGAAGAGCGTGACACTCAGGAGCAATAGTGCGGCTTGCTTCCTCATGAATGTTCCTCCCTCCTGCGCAATACGAAGCGGTGTCCCGAAACCGCGAAACCCGCGGGCCTGCCCTCTTGGGGCGGGTCCACGCGAACCACTTGCCCTGGCGCGGGCATGATGATCGACAGAGCGTCACTGCCGGGCGGCAGAAAAGCCTGGAGCTTGAGGTCTGCACCTGAGGGCGGTGGGCTGGCGGCGATGATAAAGGCTCCGTGGGCACTGAGGTCGCGCGTCAGTCCGACGTTGTGTTGCCAGATATCCTCCTCGTTCTTCCAGGAGAACGTCGTCGCAAGTTCCAACCGATAGCGATGATGTTTTCGGGCCTGCATTGTGGTTGCCTCCTCCCCGCCAGTCGTTTGCTCCTGCTCGTGGTCCCCTGAAAACTAAGCTGCGGCGGGGCGCCGGCGGTCAGCCGGAAATGTCAAGACTCGGCTTGATCGAACCCTGCGGCAATGAGTGGGCCTCGAATTCGAGGCGGAAGTGTACTGACTATACAGTAGCATCACAATCAGCAATTATACTGATACTAAATAGGCCAAGTTCATCGTACCCTGAGGTGGTGCAACTGTCCGGGGGGTGGGGAAGTTGTTCTCATACAGAATGCGCGGGTCAGGTCCTAAGCTGAAGGTAGGTGCAATCCCATTAAGGCACAATGTCACAGGCAGGCGAGCGAGACTGAAATCTTCTTAAATTTAGGGTGCGTTTTGGCAAAACTGCGTGTAGGATACTGCGCTTACTATTAGAGCCTGGGTCAATTTGTGAAATAGACGTAACCGAAACTGTACCTATGAACATCAAGGTCGTCATTGCCGGCGAGACACCCCTGGATTGCCAGTTGCTCTTCTGTGCAATCAATCGCTATGGCAGGCACGTCACGGTTCCGGGCTGCGCCCACACGCTCAAAGAGTTCGCTAAGAACGTCGCTGAGCATCAACCGGACGTGGTGGTGATTAGCGCCGGCCTGGAGGGCGATTCCAAAGGGGGCCTTAAAGTTCTGCGCGAACTGCGCGCTGCGCGTTCGACCACGCGTGCCATCCTGCTGCTGGATTCCCATGAGCCGGAGCAGGTGGTCGAGGCTTTCTCCGCAGGCGCTAAGGGCGTGGTCTGCAAGACCGACCCGCTGCAAGTCTTGTGCAAATGCATTCAGTGCGTTTACGCGAGGCAGGTGTGGGCCAACAGTCAGGAACTCGAATGGATTCTCGAGGCGCTCACCCAACGTGAACCCGTCCACGTCGTCAATGCCATCGGGGTGCTGCTGCTCACGCCGCGGCAGGAACAAGTTGTACGCATGGTGGCGGAGGGATTGCCGAATAACGAGATCGCCGCGAAACTCCGGGTCAGCACGCACACGGTCAAGAACCACCTGTTTCGCATTTATGAGAAGCTGGGCGTGTCAAACCGCGTCGAGTTGATCCTCTACGCCATGAGCCAGCGGGAAAGCCGCCCACCATCAAGCCTGAGGGCTCCTGCCACAGAGCAGCAACCCCCGCCCTTCCGGCAATCTCCCAACACAGCCCCAGCGCAATGAGAAGTCCGGGCCAGCGTTGCTACTTCCTTTCCGCGCTGAGCCTGGCGGCGGTCCAGCGGATCGCGTCTTGCACCAGGACCCGGTAGGCTGGGTAGAGGTGCGCCGTCTCTCCATGGCCGAGTTGGATATAGACCACGCGGGATTTCCCGTAGGGGCTGATCCAGGCCACGGGACCGTCACTGGTGGGGTCATCGGTCCGGAGCAACACCCGCACGTCCGGCGAAATCCACATTCCCTTATAGGTCTCATCCCGGAAATGCATCGTCCCCAGACGGGCGGTGATGGGGTGATCCAGCACGGGTCGAATGCACAACTCTTGATCGTGCAGGTAGGTTGAGGCGGGCGTCGAGCCCTCAGGTTTAAGCAAATACTTGCCTCCCACTACCTCCTTGTACCACCACTCCCAATCCTGATAGTCGGCGATGGCGTGATGGAGCACGACCACACCTTTGCCGGCTTCGACGAAGCTTCTGAGGTTGGCCTTCTCTGCTTCCGTGATTTCCTGCGAAAAATCGTAAAGCACCAGCACGTCGTAATTCTTGCGAAGATCATTCTTGAAAGCCTCGTGGTTCGAAACCGCGTGCTGCCAGCGCAGGTCATCCGCTCCCTCGAAGACCGTGTAGAGCGTGGTGGGGTATTCATGCCCGCCGGTAACCACCAGCAACCGTAGCGGTGGCGGTGCCGCGGTAGGAAGAACCCCGGCGGGTGAAAGGGTAACGGTTCCGCTGGCAGCCCATTCCGCGGCGCGGGCGAAGGTGCTGACGAAGCCGCTTTCCTGCATAGCCGAAACATCGTGGCCCAGCGCCGTGTAGAACACCCGCCCGTTGCCGTAGTTGACGGTCCAGATGAGGGGTTCATCCTTTCCTGTGCCGCCATTCACCGGGTCATCGAAAGCCGTGGCCAGTATGTGCGCGTCCGGAGACATGCCCGGGCTGTGATAGAGCTCATCGGAGACGCGGAAAGAATCTTCCAAGCCGCGCGTGATGGGATGATCACGATCGACGAACTTCACTGTGAAGCAGTGGCGGGGAGCGTGGCCGGTCTTGGGCGGGCCCTCCGTCCACCAACCGCCGATCATCTTCAGGTATTCGGGCCAGGGCGGTTGCTTGATGCCGGTGGGCCGGTGGTGGTCGCCCAAAACTTCCAGACCCGTGAAGGCGTAGTTCGCGGCGTGAATGGCGACCAATCCCTTGCCTTGCCGGACGAAGTTTTCGACGGCCTTTTCAGTAGCGTCTCCCCAGCGCGGGCCGTCGTAGTCGAGCACCAGCACTTCGTAGGCGGCTAGCGTCGCGTCCGTGACGCCCACGGGCTCCTCCTCCACGCGCACGTCAAACCGGCCACTGTCCACCAGAACCTTTCGCAAAAAAGGCGTGGTGGTGCGCCAGTCGTGATTGTTGCGGCCGGAAAAGATCAGGACGCGAATCTTCCCAGCCTGGAAGAGCGGGAGGCTTTCCTGGGCGAATACCGAGGGCCCGGCCAAAGTGAGCGCCGCGCTCAAGACAAGAAGGATCGAAACTCCGTAGCGAGTTCTGTGCATGGTTCACCGTCACCTTTTCTGTAATTGCAGCCTTAGGACCGGGGCTTGCCCGCACCTCAAGCCCCCGGCTTCGTGGAGGCGTTTAACAAGCTGTTCAGATGCGCCAGGCTGCGCGCGGCCTGTGCTTCGGTCCCGCACTCGACGGAGAGCACGCCGTGGAAGTCCCCGGCGCGCAGAATCCCAATCACACGTTTCCAATCAATCACCCCATCACCGCAGGCACAGCCCACCGGTGTGCCGGTGACCTTGCCGCGTTCCGCGTCCGCATGTTCCACGGTGATGTCTTTAACGTGCACGTGCACCAGAAGGTGCAGCACGGCGCTCAGTCCCTGGTAAGGGTCCCCACCAGCCAGGTACACGTTTCCCGTGTCGTAGTTCACGCGCAAAAAGGGTGACTCCACCAGGCCTACGATCTTCAGCAATCCTTCGGTCGTGCGGGAAATGCTCTGGTGGGGTTCAATTCCGATGTAAATCCGATAACGCTCCGCGGTGCGCAGCACAGTCGAGAGGGTGTAGCGCATGACCGGGAAAGCCTCCTCGCTGCTTACCCAGGCAGGCCGGATTCCCTCATCGGTATTGACCACCGGCGCCCCGATGGCGGCGGCGAAGCGAATGGCTTTTTGCAGGTACGGCACGCTGATTTCGGGCCGCATCAGGGGGCAATGCGCGCTTAAGGCGGAAGGCTTGACGCCGTGTTGCGCGAGGGTATCCTTCATTTCTCCCGGGTCATCATCGAGTGAGAAGGAGTGAAAGTAACCCGCTTCACTCAGTAGTTCCCGGCCGTTGTGGACCATAGGCTCAACGTACTTGTAACCCAGCTTCGCCGCCCGCTCCACGCCCACGGCAAAAGACTTGTCCTGGGAGCGGATGAATTCCATATTGACGCCGACTTCAATGCTCATACATCCCATTCCTTCTGCCAGAGCGCCCGGCTTTGCTGTTTGTAGGCGATGTTGCCGATATGGCAGGCCAGCGCCGAATAGTGGCCGGCCACGACGTCGGCATTAGGTTGCTTGCGGCTTCGCATGCAGTCCAGCCAATTGGCCACGTGGTAATCGTTGGTGCCGATGTGCTGGAGCACACCCTGTTGAGCGTTATCCTGGCTGGGAATGAATTTGTAGCCGGCGCGGAAAATATTAAGCCTGCCTCCCGTGCCCATGAAGACGATATCCGCAGAACCGGCAGGGATCATGTCGGTCAGCGTCGCTTCGAATGTGACGTTCAGCTTCTCCGGGTACTCCAGGAGGAAGTTGACGTTGTCTGGCGTGTCGCGCCCGTCGTCATAGAGATAAATCCCGCCCGCCGCCACGGCCGCCAGCGGACGCTGGATGTTCATAAACCAGTGCACCACGTCCACCATGTGCACAAACAGGCCCCCCGTCTGCCCGCCCGTGGAGAAATCCCAATAGGCGAAGCGGTTGAAATAGCGTTTCGCGTCCCAGGGAATCTTGGGGAGCCAGGCGAGGCAGGCGTTCCAGTCCAGCCCCTCGGGCTTTTGCTCATAGCCCTTGGGGACAGGTGTCAAGTACCCTCCGTTGGCGTTCCAGATGGTTCGCACCATGTTGACCTTGCCGATCAGCCCGGTGTCGAAAATCTTCTGCTTCGCTTCCTCGAAGTGGGGTGTGCTGCGCTGCTGGGTACCCACCTGGACGATGCGCTTGGTTTCGCGAACGGCCCGCACCAGGGGCGGCCCCTGCTCGGGCAGGGAGGTCATGGGCTTCTCGACGAACACGTCCTTGCCGGCCTGGCAAGCGTCGATCGAGATCTGGGAGTGCATGTGGTCGAAGGTCGCGACAATGACGCCGTCAATATCCTTGCGGTCAAGCAGTTGATGGTAGTCGGCGTACTTGTCGAGCCGGGTCTTCGCCACCTCGTCGGCCTGATCCCGGCGATGGTCCCAGATGTCGGAAACCGCAACCCATTCGATGTTGCCGGCTTCGTTTGCCCGGGTCATCAAGTACGATCCGCGCTGGCCGGAACCGATGATGCCGAGCCGAATGCGGTCGTTGGCTCCCCAAACTCGCAACGCGGCCGCGGCCGTAGCCGCGCCCACCATGAAAGTCCTTCGTGAAATGTGGTCGGTCATGTCAATACACCTCTAAGATTTGGACTTTAGGATCTTTGGATCACCTATCAGGCTCCGGCAAAATTCGAGTAACGTTGCCGCCCGCGAAAAGGGCCACGATCATGTCATCCTGAGCCCATTCGCTGCGCTCAGGGTAAACTCGCGAAGGACCTCAGCAGTTCGCGGGTAAATAGAAGAACAAACTGCCGGGTTCTTCGCCCAAAGACCGGGCTCAGAATGACAGCTCTACGGGCAGGGCGAGATTCTTCGCTGCGCTCAGAATGACAGCGGACGGGCTTAGGATGACAGCGAAGTGGGGCGGTCCACGAACCGCCCCTACGGAGCGCCTTTCAGCAAACCGTCAAATCTTCAAGAACAGTTTCCTCCGGTACATCCAGAGCAGCACCAGCCAATAGCAGGTGAGCACAGCCGCGCCCTCCAGCAGGGGCTCAAGGCCCGTCCCGAGAAACTGGAAGAAGTGCGGGCCGAGGTGGATGCGGAATGTGCTGACGATGAAATTCTCCATGAAATGCGCAATGCAGTAAGCGGCGATGGAATTCATGCCGATGACCACCAGGAAGAAGGCCCAGCGCTTGTACTGCTTGACTTCGATAATCCAGGAGAATGCGGCCAGCAACAGGAAGCACGCTCCACCGCTAAACAAGGTCCAACTGGGCGTCCAGATGCGCTTCACGACAGGGCAGATGTGGGTGAAGTGAAAGAAGAGGCCGGCGGCGAGTCCCACCACGCCGGCGATCAACAACTGCTTCATGGGAATCTTGGGAGCGGCGGCGCGCAGCCAGCGTCCGGCGATCAGCCCCAGGATCATGGTGCCGAGCGTGGGAATGAAGCTGAGTGTCAGGTAGCCGCCCTCGTTATAGACGAAGGGCGTTTCGCGTGGAAAGAGGTTCAAAAACCACTGGTCGAAGGCGTTCCCCAGGTTGTAGTTCTTGTTCCAGTGCGCGGCAAAGCCAGTGTAATTGTGCTGCGCATTCCACGCTGCGCTTACTCCCACGCTGGACCAATCGAAGTTGGGACCGGCGGCGGGATAAAGCGCCCAAGCCAGCCAGTATCCCGAGAGGATGACTCCCAGCGCGGCCCACGCCCAGCGGGGCGGACGAAAACCAAGCAAAAAGAGGAAAGGGTATCCGAACCCGATCTGGGTGAGCGTGTCCTCCATCGTGAAATAGGTCCGCGTGCTGTCCATCGAGCGCAGGAAGATACCGAGCGCTGCCAGCAGGAACGCTCGCCACAACCCATGGGCGAACAGCTTTCCAAAGGTTCCGCCCTTGGCCAATCGGCTGGCAATGGAATAGGGCATCGCCACGCCCACCAGGAAAGAAAACGAGGGCTGAATCAGGTCGTGCAGCGAGCACCCGAACCATTCCACGTGCGTCTGGTTCAAAGCCAAGATTCGCCAGAACAAGCTGGTAGGGAAAGCCGCGGAGACCCGCGAGAATTGCAGGACTTCGGCCATCATGAGTAACATCACGAAGCCGCGATAGGCGTCGACCGCCACGTTGCGCGGGAACGCTGAGCGATTGCTCAGAGACTGGGGCGCGATGACGGCAGTTTCGAGGGCAGAGCTCAAATGGCACCTCCCGGTCCGCGAACATTAACACACCGGGAGCGGCGCTGGCAAAGGTCTTCCGAAAACCGGTTCTCTTCGAACCCTGCTCCGCCTATCCAGGCTGCAGAAAAGCCCGCCAATTCAAGGCCGGCTTATTCCAGCCGATAAGAGACAGCAGGGGTTTCCGAATGTTGGACCTCAAAGACCCGGAGGTCTTTCGAGCGGTCCTGGACAGTCTGAAGATAGGGGTCTGTGTGGTGGACCTGGACCGCAAGATGGCCTTCTGGAATGATCACGCTGAGGAAATAACCGGCTACCTGCGCCAGGAAGTCCTGGGAAGGACTTGCCGCGAGGACCTTTTGATTCCCTACGATGAGACTAACCTGGGGCCCTCGGAGCGAGTCTCGCCGTTCCTCGCCGCCATGCGGGAGGGGAAGGCGCATGAGGTGCGAGTCTTTCTTCATCACAAGGCCGGATACCCGGTTCCCCTGACCGTATGGGTTGTTCCCCTCCGTAATAGCCAGGGAGAGGTAGTGGGTGCAGCGGGGAGCTTTGTGGAGAAGCCCGGTGTGCCCGTGCCGCATTGCCCGGAGAGTGGCTTGGCCAGGGGGGAGGACCTCGATACAGTGACGCGACCCCCTGGCCGTTTGTTCACGGAACTGCACTTGGGGGATCGGCTGAAATATGCCACCAAACATGCCATCCGGTTCGGTGTGTTGTGCATCGGGCTGGACCAATTGGATATCTTCACCTCAGCCCACGGCCGGAAAGCTACCGAGGCCATCTTGAACGTCGTCGCGCACGCGCTGCGTCACGGCCTGGACCCGCTGGATTTTGTGGGGCGCTGGTCGGAGGAGCAATTCCTGGTCCTGGTTTCGAATTGCGGCGATAGCGCTCTGCTGGCCACGGGGGAACATATTAAGAGACTGGTCAGACACTCGGCGATCACCTGGTGGGGTGATTCGCTGTCGGTTACGGTTTCCGTGGGTGCGACAGCCATGAGGCCGGGAGAGACGCTGGAATCCCTCGTGGAACGGGTGGGGAGGGCGTTCCAGGAAAGCGTCTCGGGGGGCGGCAATTGTGTTTCCCTGCAGGGTGCCCCGGACGAGGCCAAGCAGGGTGCTGAAGAAGCCTCGCGCTGCTGTCCTCCTGAGGCCCGCGATGTCATCCTTGGCCCTTCGCTGTCATCCTGAGCGGAGCGAATCATCTGGCTCCGGGTGTTTGCGTGCGAGGGCCGAACCAAGGCGAGATGCTTGGTGGAGTCGACCCTGAGCGCAGCGAATGGGCTCATCATGACAGAAGTCCGTTTTCAGCAATCTGTTAGAGCAGGGAGATAGGCCAGGATGTTTGCGATCATCGGAATCGTCGTGGTCTTCGGAGCAGTGGTGGGCGGCTACCTGATGGAGCACGGAAACATCAAAGTGCTCTTACAACCGGCAGAACTGCTCATTATCGCCGGAGCAGGTTTGGGAACGCTCCTGATTGCCAACCCCTTGCACATCCTCAAGGGCATCGCGGCAGGACTGCCCGGCGTTCTTAAGGGGTCGAAGTTTACCAAGCAATGGTATCTCGACTCGCTGAAGATGATGTACGAACTCTTCAGCCGGGCGCGCCGGGATGGTTTGGTGGCTCTCGAAAGCGATACCGACGATCCCGATAAGAGTGCGGTCTTTTCCAAGTACCCCGCCTTCCTGAGCGACCCTCACCTGCTCCATTTCGTCTGCGACACGATGCGCCTGGTGGCGAGCAACGCCGTGGAGGCGTTCGAGCTTGACCAGATGGTCGAGTTGGACATGGACGTCCGTCATAACGACGCCATTCAGCCCGTGACAGCCCTGAGCACCGTGGCCGATGCACTACCCGGCCTTGGTATTGTGGCGGCGGTGCTCGGCGTGGTCATCACCATGGGCTCTCTGGGTGGCCCCCCGGAGGAGATTGGACATAAGGTCGGCGCCGCGCTGGTAGGCACTTTCCTGGGGATCCTGCTGTGCTATGGCTTGGTGGGACCCCTCTCCTCCAACCTGACGAAGGTCGCCGAAGATGAGCACGCTTTCTTGTACGTGTTGCGCGTGGCGATGGCTTCCTTCATCAAGGGCACTGCTCCCATCATGGCCGTGGAAGTGGCACGACGGGCAATCCCCGGGCACGTCCGCCCCCCATTCCTGGAACTCGAGGCTTTTTGCCGGGCCCGCGCCGAGGAGAGCACGGCGCCCAAGGAGGAGGCGGCGCCGGCAGCAGTTTGAAAAGGCGCCATGCTCTATGAGTGGAACTGAAACTCGACCCATCATCGTCATTAAAAAGATAGGCGGCCACGGCGGACATCACGGCGGCGCCTGGAAAGTGGCCTATGCCGACTTCGTCACCGCCATGATGGCTCTATTCATCGTGCTATGGCTGATGAACAGCAGCAAAAAGATCCAAGAGGCCGTGGGGGGCTACTTCAGGGACCCCAGCGGGAAGGGTAAACTGGCCGGCACGAGTGTGACGGGCACCGGCGAGAACAAGGGCGCCGGCAAAGACAGCATAGTCGCCAGCAAGGAAAACATGGCAAAGCTGAAAGAGGACCTGCAAGCGGCCATGAACAAGGTGCAAGACCTCAACAAACTGAAGAGCCAGATTGAGATGACCGTGACCGCCGAGGGCTTGCGTATCGAATTGCTTGAAAGCGCCACCGGCACTTTCTTCGATAGCGGCATTCCTGAGCCCAATCAGCGTGGCAAAGAAGCGCTGACCGCTCTAGCGAAAGAGCTGGGGGCCGTTCCGTACAAAATCTCGATCGAGGGGCACACGGATTCCAATCCCCTGGCACGGCACGGCGGTGAATATGGAAACTGGGAACTCTCCGTGGATCGCGCCAACAACGCCCGGCGGTTAATGCAGCAGAGTGGCTTGCGCGCTGACCAGGTGGTCCAGGTGAGAGGTTACGCCGACCAGCAACTACGCAAGCCTGCCGCTCCGCTCGATCCCTCCAACCGGCGAATCTCACTCATTGTGCAATATCCCGCCAAGAACTCAGGCACAGACTCCAACCGAGACTCCGCCAAAGGTCCTGATAAGGAATCCGCCAAAGACCCTGACAAGGATTCTCCCAAGTGAGCGTTCTGCTATCTCGCCCTGCGTACTTTCATGCAATACGAGATTCTTCGTCGGTTGCCACGGCGACGTCCTCAGGATGACAGTCCCGAAGGGTTTTTCCGCAGCCCCGAAGGGGGCGACCTACCCAATTTCCCAAACCAACCTTCACCACAGAGGCACGGAGGCACATGGGAAGGGGGACTGTGCTAAAATCCTTTACGGGTGCCGTTAAGGCCTCTGCATGGCACGCGGAATCCCGCATTGAGCGACCGGCAATTTCAGTTCGAATGGGACGAGGGCAAGGCTGCCGCCAACATCCGTAAGCACGGTGTGAGCTTTGAGCTTGCCTCGTCTGTATTTGCTGATCCGCGGCTGCTCAGCGTGGCCGATTTGGAGCATAGCGAAGCCGAGGAGCGTTGGTTTTCCGTCGGCTGTGCGGTTAACGGTGCGATCCTCTCCGTTGCTTATATCTGGCATGAAATCGACCCGGCGATAACGAAGATCCGGCTGATTTCAGCTCGCCAGGCAACCGGAAGAGAAATCCGCTTCTACCAAGAAAACCTATGAGTGAGACCACCATCAACGACGATCAGATGCCCGAGGAAATCGATTTCCGCAAAGGAGTCCGGGGATTGCACCACATTCCCCCGGACGCGAAGGTCTTTCTGCCTGCCTCCATCGAGCAAAGTGTGTGGCAGTACTTCTCCGCCAAGGCTGAGCAGAAGGGTGTGGGCTTGTCGGAACTGTTGACCGATGTGCTCAAGCGGGACATCGAGATTAACGAAGCACTGAAGTAACAGACGCCATCCTCCTGCCTTCTTTCAGAAGGGGAGCGATGCAGGACGAAATCCGCCGCTAGGCCCAATTTCAATTGCCGTCAAGGTGTCAGGTCAGGTCTCAGGTGCCAGGTGTCAGGAACTTCGGACTTCGGACTTTGGACTGTTTTGCTCGTCACTCGTCACTCATCACTCGTCACTGCCTTTGAAACCGGCGGATGCTCCGCGCCACAGGCTGCCAGGGCGGACGGGTGCAGTTACAAGAGCCTAGTCCCTAGTCCCCAGCCCCTAGTCCCTAGCAGGACCCTCATTCCCAATCCCTAATCCCCAGTGGGAGGCGGCGGCAGCAATGGGCTCGGTAAATCGGAAATATGGTGCCTGTCCCGGTTTCCGTGGTCACCCGCTTGTACTGCAAATGTCCGCGTGCTCGCCGGCTCTAAAAGAATATAATCCATCAACGGGAAGTAACATTTTCGGATGCTTCCTGGAGAGGGCGCATAGGTGCAAGTTGCTCTTATGCCAACGGGTCAGAGTCATGACTGAAAAAAGTACGATTGCAGGATTAATTTCCCAGGCCGCAAGAAAGCTACGCGACGACTTTGAACACATACGGAACACAATCCCCCATTCTGGAGAGAAGGGTGGTGAAACGGAGGATAAAGTAAGGGAGTTCTTGAACGGTCACATTCCAAAGCGCTTCCACGCCACGAAAGGCTTCGTGATCGATGCCGACAACCAGATGAGTGATCATCAGGACGTGATTATCTACGATCAACAGTCTAGTCCGGTTTACAAATATGACGGCGCGAACCAGATCGTCTCTGCCGATGCTGTTGCCGCGATCATCGAAGTCAAGGCGACGCTCAACAAGGACCAACTCGAAGAGGCTTTCGCAAAAATCGAAGAGGTCAAGAGGCTCAGAAAGCGTCCAATCGGCGAGATGGATCAGAAGGCAACGGAGAGCACGCTGACTACGACAGGCACGCTCGGGATAATTCTCGGCTTCCGATCGGATATCAGCCTCGAAAAGCTCGCCGAACACTGCCTAGAGCTGAACGAGAAGTACGAAACGGCTCACCGTCCCGACTTTATCGTAGTCCTTGATGTCGGCGTCATCAACTACACCGCGCAATTCGTCGGCGCGCGGAATATTGGCGATCTGGGCATCGCCTCCCCTGACGAGTTTGTGATCCCTCCCTGCTATGTGCATTTGGTCGCCCGCGAAGATGGTGCATTTTCGCTCAACAGGCTTTTCACACATTTGCTTTCGCATCTCGCGTTCTATCCGAGGCGCCCCAGCATCCCGCCATTTTCGGTCCTCCTCGAAGGGGCATCATCCATTCCTCACACTCTGGGAGTGTATCAGTTCAACACCGAAAGACGGTTAGTTCGCTATGAAACTCCACCAGCAAAGCCGTCAGAGCAAAACCCGATCATCCGGATTAGGCACAAGCCCTCAAAGGAAGAACTGGTAACGCTAATGTATATCCCTTGGCAGGACGGGGGGATCATCCGAAAAAAAGGCAAAATTCCCCTTTTGGCGTTGCTGGTGTGGTTTACAAAAGGCGAGCCACCGCGCACGATTCAGGTCGAAGATACGGAACTGTCGATGGTCATGAAGGTCACGCGGCCGGAATTCGAGAAATGGCCTGCCACAATTGAACGGCAAAGTGACATGACGGCGACGCTGGAAATTCCTCCGCCGTTCGAGATTAGAGATACAGGCATGGAGGGCAGTGGCGAGCCATTCATGGCCAGAGTTTTCTTCGGTGTGGTCGACATCGCGACCAACGTATTATCGCAGCAAGACAAGAATACCTTCGATGAGCGTTATGCTGGCACACTCAATCCGGCGCTTGATCTGCGGGGCGCTCTAGTTAACATCCGGAAACTGATAGCTGGTCACAATGAGGCTCTGCAAAAAGGCGCGATTGTCCGCAAGGCGCAGCCCGATCCACTGCTTTCAGAACGCATCGACAGTCCCCTGCGTTCCCACGTCACACATTTTCTGGAAATGGCTGGTGCAATCATTAAGAATCTGCCGACAGCGATGAAATTCTTTGAGATCAATATCGACTACATGGCGGACCGCGAACAGCGGTTTGCCAAGGGCTGCGAGAGGAATGAAGCTAAGCATCCTGATCTAGTCGCATATCTGAGAAAGCTGCGCCCCTCCCTGCTCGAAATTGACGAGCAGTTCCGAAAGATGCGGGTTGAAGGATGGAACCTTTCGAACGTCAAATACAAGTGCAGTGATCGCGTGGTTTCGATGATAGAACCGTTGATTGGAGCCGAACCGGTAAGTGAATATGCTGAGCGCGTCTTCAGCATTCTCGCGCTGACTATCGAGGAAGTGATGATGTACGGTTTTCAGAGGAATCTGAAGGGGCTTATCGCGATCGCTGAAATCCCGCTGGAACAACGCAACCCGATGGATGCGCAGCGCTTCAGAAGGACCCTTCGCGACAATGAGCCAATATGGCAGCTGAAGTGGACAGGCAAGGGCTTTTACGAAAGCTGATCCTGGACGCGCGCTCGCGCGCTCACACGGGTTGGAGGGAATGGTACCTGACACCTTTCCCCCCCTCCTCATGTGGGTGCAACCGTGGGTGCATGGCGTGAGGGAGAACAAAGTATCAACGGGAGAAAAAGGTGCAGGTACCCTTTCTCCCTCAGGTACCTCTTTCTCCCTCTACGAACTTTCTGATGGGAGAGTAGAGGTGGCGTTTCGTTGCACTTGAAATGGTATAATCGCCGAAGTTGCCGGTGACTTCCGAAAAAAGCTTGGAGGCATTCGCGGTTGACGGATGACCGAAAGAGAGCGTTACTCGAGCAGCTCACTGCTGAGTACAGCATTCTTCAAGGCAAGATAGATAAGATCGGTGGATTTCGGTTCACCATTCGGGGGTGGTGCGTCACTCTGGTCGCAGCGACGACCGCTTCAGCAGTTGCCGTCGGTTCAACCTGGACAGCCACGCCATACCTTGTGCCCTTGCTGGCAGTGTTTATTGTCCTCTTTGCGATGCTTGAGGGAACGCAAAACGGAGTTCAGCTGAAATTCGGAGAGCGTGCGCTTCGGATTGAGAAAGATATACATCAGATACTAGGTGCCACGCCGGACGCCCCTCCGTCCCCCGTAACAGTCGTGGGTCCCGACCTAATGCCGCCCAAGCGAGGCAGGGGCCGTTTTGACTTCGCACCGCGCATTGCGCATTCAATGATTGATGTACATCAACGTCGCGTAAGGAAGATTCAGATGGACCGCTGGCTGCAACGGAAGTGGCGGTTAGACCATCTTCTCGTGTTTTACGGGATGCAAATACTGGTGGTGGCGGCCGTTACAATGATCCTGTTCAAATTCGGGCCGCAGGGGCATCCACTGTCTTCCGTGGTGCCGAATACGACAGTCATCGAATACAATACAACGCAACCTTCAACCCTTTCACCCCAGAAACCCAATGAGAACACCAAAACTCCGAAAGAAAGGCCCGCCAAACCGCGAGGCCATTGAGGTGCTTTACAGAGGCCTCAAGACGCTTTCCGACGAGGAGTTCGATCCTACTGACGCCGAATCCGTGCAAGTCTGCCTGGACGCCCACATTTCAGACGCGTTACGAAAGATCCCGACCCACCACAGATCTCCCTTGGATCTGCATGACACCATCATTGTAGTCCTTGGCAATCGCGCCGACAGTGATCTATTGGATTGGGCAGAGTCGTTTCAAGACCTCATCAACACATACGGGGGGAATCCGTCAGAAGAGGACATGGACCAAGCAGCAGAAGTATTGGAGTCGATTATCGACACCCTCGGTTCCTATCTTCCAAACAAGGAGTCGGCTGATGAATAGCCATAGCCAGCTGATTTTGCGCATCGTCCAGACACGTTTCCGCCGGGCGGGTCTCGATTGGGCGCACCTTCAGGAAAGCGCCCGTGAGGTTGTTGTGTTCGGGTCACATGCCGCTGGAGTGAACCGAAAGGGATCGGATATGGATGTGTTGGTGGTCGAGGATGCGGCTCAGATGAAGAACGCTAGGCTGGAGGTTAGGAGTAGGGCTCAAATGAAGCGTGGCGGCTTGGATCTCGTTCGCATGTCGGCGGCCGAAATCGAGTCTGCTGAGTGGCTCGGCTCCGAGCTGGCGAGCCACATAGCCGTCTATGGTCTTTGGTTGATTGGGCCGGACGAATGGCGCGACCGTGTCCAGATTAGTACCAACGCAGGAGATAAGAAGGAGCGCCACCTCCTTTCGCTCGCCAGAAGCGTAGATGCTCACTGGTGGAGACTGCATCCGTGTTTTCATCAGAAATATCGAAGTACGATCCGCCGGGAGCTCCAGCGATTGCTACTCCTGCGAAACGCAATTCCGATTCCGCCGACGCGAATACTCGACTTCAACTGGTATGTCGATGGTTCTGGCGTAGAGTCACTCCTTTCCAAGGCAGCGGGTCAGGCTGGCTTGCGAGGCAATCTGGACCACATTAGTAGAATTCTGTCGACTTGCACGAAAGAAACCAAGAACAAGCAGGCAAAAGCTTCTGCGTTACAATGGTGTCCCCCCTCCACGAGCCTCTGGCTAACTCGCGCCCGCGAGTTACTGCGGGCACAGGATTAAGTCAACGGAACCCAAACTGATACCCGAGCCCTGAAGGGGCGGAACAATCCTCTTCAATCCCACACGTACCGGTCGTCGTAGGCGATTCCCTGCGGGTCCAGCGTATCTCGCCTTTTCAGGGCTGGGGGCGAAATTGGGGGATCATTTAAACCCAGGCCGTTGGCCTGGGCTTTGTTATTTCGCCCCTTTGGGGCTGAGCGGGCGGCGCACACGGACAGGTTCTGTACATTCCTGTGCGGCTCTTGCTCGCGCGCGCACACGAACCAGCGGGGTAGCGCAGAGGCACGCGTTCTTTGCGTTCCTCTGCGGCTCGTCGCCCGTCCACGGGGTTTCATGTTTTGTCATCAATGCAGTGGTTGATGTTTCCATGCTAAGAACCGCAGAGGAAGCCAAACTGCGGCTGCCTCTGCATTGCAATACCGTAATTTCGTGTTTTCTTAGCAAGGATTTTGTGCCTTACGTAGGGTGACCTCTCCTGCCTATTTAAGACAAGTCATGGTTTGAGCCTGCGCGAAGCGCCTTGGAGTGGAGTGCGGTAGCAGCAGCTACCGCCTTCCGCCTTTGCTTCATGCCCCAATCGTGCCACAGCCAGAACCAGCAAGGCGGTAGCTGCTGCTACCGCACTCCAAGGCACTCCATGGCGGGCTTCGCCCGCAGGAAGGGCGCCTACATCGGGCTCCGACCCACGAGATACGTTGGGTTGCGGCTCCGTCGCGCTGCGCTACCTTGCCGAGGGTCTACCCTGGCCGGGGGCCATCAGAGCTTCTTATATTTCTCTTTCGGATTTAACGTCATGTGGAATTCGCCCGACGACGCTACGTCGACAAATTCGATGGTTAAGGTGCCGATGCTTTGGAAGTGGGCATAGCGCCAGTCTTCGAAAGGGTAGGTCATTACCGTGCCACCACCTTCCGACGCGGGCCGCTCGTAGGAACCGCCGGAGGGGTGAGAATCGATCTCATCCGGTGGGCCGTAGAGAATATAGATGCGGCCGCGATCGGTCATCCAACCCGGCCTTCCGGAGGCAAAATGCTCGTTGGCGTACGCGATCCGGCGGTAATGTTCTTCTCTGAACTCGTTTCGCGGGCTGCCCGGATTCGGATTGCGCCGCTCCCAGAACTGTTCGATGAACTTCCCCCGTTCTTCGTCGGTCGTGAGTTTCTTAAAAGTGGCTCGCTCTGTATCGGTAATAATATAGGGAACCTCCTGTTTGAGCCATCGGTCATAAGCAGAGATCTCCGCGTGGCCCACCTGCCGCGGTGGAGCGGCAGAACTTTGCTGAAGCGGCTTTGCTGGCCACGCGGACAAAGCCACCACACAGGTTGTTATCACAACTATGGCGGCGAATAACGGCGTCCAAAAGCTATTCGACCCGTTCGGGTACAAAAGACGGCGGATGCGTTTCACGAGACTCCCTCCCGAAGCGGCCACGGCCGGTTCGCGGCCCGACCAGCGATTCTGTTCCAGAGTGGCCAGTGCCACGGCGTACTCCTGCACATTGCCGCTTGTTGCTACCACCACATCATCACAGCAGTTTTCGCGCTCGGCGCGCATCACCCGGGATATCCACCAGACCGCAGGGTGATAAAACAAAAGGCACTCGACCGACCGCTGCAAAATATTCACCAAGTAATCGTAGCGGCGGATATGCGCCAACTCATGCAGCAGGATGACCTCGATCTGTCCGGCAGGTAAGCCCGCAAGTACTCCCACCGGCATCAGAATTACCGGACGGATATGGCCGATGACCATGGGGACATCCGCAAGGCAGGACTCCAGCAACAGAACAGGCCGCGACAGGCGTAATTCTGCACGCAAGCGGACGAGTTCCTTCTGCCAGCACTCGGACGCATAACAAACGCCTCGCCGTCGCAGCCGGCCGACCGATATCCAGCCGGCCAGGTGCCCAAGGACGAAAACCCAGACGCCCACCATCCAGAACGGCGCAAGCCACGGAACGACGACGGCAAGACCTGGACTCGATGCGGCAGCAGCATCCATGTCCGTTGGAGCGACCCATGCCGGAAAGCCGGACGCTCCTGCGCTGCGCAGCCCATGCACCCCTTCCGGCATCACGCGAACCAACGTGAAGCCAATTCCCCCGAGCATCACGAGCATTGCGACACAGGCCGCGGCATAGCGGGCGCGCGCCGACCGCACGACCAGGAGCGCAGCCACGAGCCCGGCGGCGATGATCGCTCCCTCCCAAAAGGAATGGAGCAGCGTCCAGCCCAACGCCTGAGCCAAGGGAGTCTCTACCCACTTTTCGAGAAACCTCATTTCTCCCCCTTCCGGTAACCATCCAGCAGCTTGCGCAACTCGGCGAGTTCTGCCTTGGTGGTCTTCCGCGCCGAGAGCGCGCCGACCAGAAGCGCCTTGGCCGACCCGCTGAAGGCGCGCTCCATCAGATCTCCGGCAAGCTGCTGCTGGGTCCACTCGCGCGGCCGGGCGGCTTGGTAGACGTGGGCGCGCTGTTTCTCGTCGCGGCGCACCAGGTTTTTTTCGGCCATGATCTGCATGAATTTGAGTACGGTGCTGTATTGCGCCGGACGCCGCCGACTGATCACGTTATAAACCTCGCGCACGGTGGCCGGGCCGACGCTCCATAGCACAGTCAGAATTTCGAGTTCGGCGTTGGTGGGTCTGGGCGGATCGGCTATCATATACGAAGACATTACTAGTAAGACTTTCGTATGTCAAGCGCTTTTTTGCCGGTTTCGGCCTGAACGAGGAAACCGTTTCCGCGCTGGCATGAAACTGGCCCAGGCGCGTTCACTGGAATCAGCGGGTAGCCACAGTCAGCGGTTTCCTGACTGTGGGTCCTTCCGTTAATGCCAATCCACCCTGGGCGCCTCCGCGCGATGTCGTCGAGCGGCGATGCGCAAGGAGCTACTGTCCTGGGCCAGAGACGCATGGATCAATTCAGCCCACGGAGCGGGCGACATCGTGTGGCCCACGGCGGAAGCCGTGGGCACGTGAGCGCCCCCCCCTCCCCCGTCCCCTCTCCCGCCCGCGCGGGAGAGGGGTGCCGGAGGCGGGGTGAGGGGCCTTTTTCCCAGGGCTGGCGCCCTGGGCTACACGCTGTCGCCCCTTGCGGGGCTGGGATCTGTGCCGTCGCCTCCTGATTCTAATGCCTATACTCCGCCGATCCCTAACCCCCTTTTCCGCCGAGGAAGGGAGCCATTTTCATAACAGGCTGCGAGGATGCGGCGCGGGCGCTGCCTGCGCTGAACCTCGGCCGGGTCCGCTGGGGTTATAATTCTCTAGGGAGTCTTCTGCTCCCTACTATGACGGGCTAGGAATCGCCATGGCCAAGAACGACGAGAAGGAAATTATCAAGCTGCGCGAGGAAATTCGCTACCACGAGCACCGCTACTATGTGCTCGACGATCCGGAGATCTCTGACTTCGAGTTTGACAAGCTGATGCAGCGGCTGCGGGAACTCGAGCAGAAGCATCCCGAGCTGGTCACGCCCGACTCGCCCACGCAGCGCGTGGGAGGCCAGCCGGCCGATGAATTCCCCAAGGTGCGTCACCCGGCGCCCATGTTGAGCCTCGACAACACCTATTCCGTGGACGACCTCAAGGACTTCGACCGTCGTGTGCGCGAACTGTCGGGCCGCGCCAGCGTGGAATACGTGGCGGAGCTCAAGCTGGATGGGCTCTCCATGGGGTTGACTTACCAAGACGGCGCGCTCCTGCACGGCGTCACCCGCGGGGACGGCCTAACGGGAGAAGACGTCACGACGAACGTCAGGACGATTCGCTCCGTGCCGCTGCGCCTGGAGCCCAAGAAACTGGAAATGATCGGCAACCCGGCGCGCTTCGAAGTGCGCGGGGAAGTGATCATGACTCAGCAGGCCTTTGAGCAGATGAACGCGCAACGCGAGGCCGCGGGCGAACCCAAGTTCGCGAACCCGCGCAACGCGGCGGCGGGAACCATGCGCCAGCTCGATCCGCGCATCGTGGCGGAGCGCCGACTGGATATGTTCGTCTACTACCTGCTGATCCAAGGCGCGGAGCCGCTGGCGGAGCACGCCCAGGCGCTGCGCAGGCTCGCGGGGCTGGGCTTCAAGGTCAATCCGCATTGGCGGCTCTGCCCGACGATGGACGACCTGCTCGCTTACATCCAACGCTGGGAAACGGAGCGCGACGGCCTGGGGTATGAGATCGACGGGATTGTGATCAAGGTCAATGACACGCGCTTGTGGCAGGAGCTGGGGACGACGGCCAAGTCGCCGCGCTGGGCCGTGGCCTACAAGTATCCGGCGCGCCAGGCGACGACCCGCGTGAACGACATCCGCGCGCAGGTGGGCCGCACCGGCACGCTCACGCCCGTGGCGGACCTCGAACCCGTGGACGTGGGCGGCGTCACCGTAAGCCACGCCACGCTGCACAACCTGGATGAGATCGAGCGCCTGGGCGTGAAGATTGGTGACACCGTCTTGATTCAGCGCGCCGGCGAAGTCATCCCGCAGGTCGTGAAGGTGGTGAAGGCCGCGCCGGAGGGGCGCGAGTTCGTGATGCCCCGGAAGTGCCCGGTCTGCGGCGGCGACGTGCACCGGGCGGAGGGCGAAGTGGCTTTTCGCTGCGTCAACACCGCTTGCCCCGCCAAGCTCAAGGAATCGCTGCTCTACTTTGCGGGGCGGCGCGCCATGAATATCGACGGGCTGGGCGAGGCGCTGGTGGACCAGCTCGTGGATAAAGGCTTGGTCCGCGACGTGGCCGACCTCTACGGCTTGTCGCACCCGCAGCTCGCCGCGCTCGAGCGCATGGGAGAGAAGTCCGCACAGAACCTGATGGAGGAAATCGAAAACAGCAAGCGGGCGGAACTCGGGCGGGTGATCTTTGCGCTGGGCATCCGCTTTGTGGGCGAACGCACCGGGCAGTTGCTGGCCGATCACTTCGGCTCGCTCGACAGACTGGCCCAGGCGAGCGCGGAGGAGTTGCTCGAAGTGGAAGAAGTGGGGCCGCGCGTGGCGGAGGCTATCCAGGAGTTCTTTCATGAAAAACGCAACCGCGCGGTGATGGAAAGACTCCGCGGGGCGGGCTTGCAGTTCAAACAGGAGCAGGCCCGAAAGGCGCATGGCCATCTCGCCGGCAAACAGTTCGTGCTGACCGGCACGCTGCCGAATTATTCGCGCGACCAGGCGAAAGAGATGATCGAAGGAGCGGGCGGACGCGTGACCGGCTCCGTGAGCAAGAAAACCGATTACGTGGTGGTCGGCGCCGACGCCGGTTCGAAACTCGAAAAGGCGCGCTCCTTGGGCGTGAAGACTCTTGAGGAGGCCGAGCTTCTAAAACTATTGGGACGGTGAATGTGATTCGGTAAGCACTCTGTCGCCTGCTGACACGGGCTGAAGCGTTAACGACAAGAGGTCGATCTTGCCATGTGTGTGAAAACAAAGGAAAGATCGACAGAATAGCCGACAATTTGTCGGCCTTTGTGGCCGGTAACTCACAAATTTCACGATAATTCAGGCTAAATCAATATGTTGTCGCAAAGGAAAGAGAAAAGCGGGGACAGGAACGTGTGAAGAAATCAACAAGAATGCGTAACTGGAGTAACTTGGGTCCGGCAGACTGCAAGCATGAGCACCAACACTCCGGTTATTCGTCCACGATTGGCTGCGGTGAATCGGCGTCAGATGGTGATGCGGGCGATTGATGTGGAGCGACTTATTGAGGAACATCACCCCGCGCGCTCCATTGGGGAGTTGGTGGGGCGGCTGCGCATCGCGGAGTTTCCCCACGCCTGGATTAAAGAGCGATGCGGCCTGCGCCAGTTCCGCTGTCGAGGCCGCCTGAAAGCAAGTCTGGAAGCCACTTGGGCAGCGCTGAGCTATAACCTCACCAGGTGGTTCGCCTTGCGGCGACGACCCACCCTCACCGATGCCGCTCTGGCGCCGGCGTAAGTGCAGAGCGCCAAAGCGCTAAATGATGATGAGGAAGAAATCATGCTGCCCTCGGCGCCCACCGGGGCAACCTCATCCCCAGCCGGGATTACCCGCACCACAAGTGAAATCATCGTATATCCCGACTTATCCCTACCCCGCAATTCTCAAAACACATTTCTTCGCACGTTCCTGTCCCCGGTTTTCTGAATGGTAGTCGAGCCGAGGCGCTGAATCAGGCGAATCCCGCGAACGGATGCATCGGCTGGAATGTATGGGCTTCACGAAGCCGGGGGAGCGCGGACCACCGCTTTTGTGGCCCGCGTCTTTTCGGCCCCGTGATGCAGCGATCAAATTCGTGCGCGCGGATCGGAAAGAAAAGGACGCCGGAGTTTCGACACCGCGACAGAATCCGCCTCGGTGGCGATAATGCTACGGTAAAGACGCGGACCGCAAGAACGGCGGTCCGCGCTACTTGCTTGCCTGATAGGGTGGTAAGATTCAGCCGCATGATCGCGGAGCTCTTCCCCGAGCTATATGACGTTCAGGGTCACAGGAGATTCAAGCCTGGCACCCGGGAGCGACACTTCGGTTTTCGCCCCACTGCTCCTATGGGAACCTACCTAACGCATCCCCTGCAAATCAAATGTAAGGATTTCGCCGAAATGCGCAAATTCCTCCTCACATGCCGGTGGCGAGATATGAGGGAGATCCAGAGGCGCGACTACTGGCAACCTCCGGAGGAATTCGAGAGGACTAGAGTGGGTGACTGCGTTGACTTCGGCCTCTGGGCTTGGCGACAGGTTCTCGCGATGGGCTACCCGGCCCGTTTCGTCGGGGGCAAATCCGGCAAGTTCGGGGCCGGACACGCCTGGGTGACATTTGAAAAGGACGGCAAATGGTATCTCCTGGAGCCTCAATTACGACGGCTTGGGTTGCGTATGCCACGAATTTCAACTCTACGCTATCACCCCAAGGTGTCCGTTGCTTGGGACGGCAAGAAGATTCTTTGTTTTGACCACGAAGATCGAAAGGCAGAGCCGCCATTACTAAAAGTGCCGGGACTCGTTGCAGAATGGCTCCTGATCCGGCCCCGCCTATGGATACAACTTGTTTATTTGCTGCCCCTTGCGCTCGCACGGAAGATCTGGCCAAGATTCTTCGGCCCGTCAAGGAACTAGGGAGAACTTTCGGCACTCATGCCGGCGTAGTCGTTGTAATCGGTTGAAGGCTCGCCCCAGTTTCCGGCCCTTACCGCCAGAACCAAACGACCAGAGCCAGGAGAGCGAGGATGAGGAGCGTCATCAAGAGGGCATTGGTCTTCCGTAGGCGGCGATCAAGAACCCCAAAAAGCGCGATCCGCCACTTGTCTTCGGGGTAGAAAAAGTAGGTTTCCGGTTGATCTGGCCGGAGCAACATGAGCTGGCCCGCCTTCGTCTCTGTGAAGAACTTACGGTACCAGAAGGCTGCCTCTGCCTGGTCCCGGTAAGGGTCCTTTACCCCAGTCCAGTCGCGCCCTTGATTTGGTTCCTTGAAAATTGCCGGATTAAACGTGCTGTCGCCAGGATCGCGAAAGATGCTGGCCGACTCACACGCGATCTTGCCATCACACACAAGGAAGAACGTGTAGCACGCAACCGCATCCTGGGAGGTGTCGGTGTCGTAGAAAAACCACGTTGCCGCGAACGGATTGACCCCATCCTTGTGCAGGCGCACTAGCACATAAAGCAGATTCCTGCCAAAAAGTGAGCCTGCGAATCGCTCCTGGCCCGACAAGGTCTTTATGACCACTCCGCTCATAAGGCTGTCAGCTTCAACTTGTTTGTCCCTCAAATCCACCAAGGCTTTGCCAACCGTTGTGGGTGTCGCGGAGTCTTCGCCGCCGTCGGTACGTTCTCGAATCACGTAGATCGGGATTTCAGCAATAACTTGCCAATCGAGCCTATAGGCCACTGGGCGAAAGCTGTGCCACTTTTGCTTTGCTTGAGCGGTGTTGCTGGGCGGCTTCTGTTTCCCCATGACCTTATCTTTCGCGCTGAAAGCGGGTCGTGCAGAGTATGTGTAGTTCACACTCTGCGGTTCTTTATTTAGTAAACATCCATTTCTTGTAAATGCATCGAGGCTGCGTCCCGGGTTCGAACCTCGGCAGAGGTGCAGAGTCTCAGAGGCAGAGACTCGACGTTACCGGCTGGCCGATGAACCCGTTGCCGCAGGTCTCGCCATCGGTAATTCCACCACACGGAGGTCGGTGTCGCGGTCCCGCAGGACCTCCAGCACCGCCCCCGATGCGTCCGCCGCAACGCTCGCACCGCAATAAGATCGGCCTTTCCAAGGGCCGTGCGTCATCTCTCCCACCAAGTCCGTGCCAATCGTTGGGCACTTCCACATTTTAGCGCGGCTGGCCACCAGACGCTTGAGGTCCTCTTCGTGCGCGGGCCACTTGTCGAACACTTCGGCCCACCCGTACGGAACCAGCATCAGATCCGGCTTGAGGTCAGCCAGCCGCTGAACGTACGCGTCGACGAACGTGTCCGCGCAGATCACCACGCCGATGCGGCCAAACTCCGTATCCGCGACGCCGATGCTGTCGGGAGTGCCCGTCGAGTAAGGAGGGTCCATCAATTCGGGCAGGACATTCATCTTCCGATGTTTCCATAGGAGCTTCCCCGTCTTATCCACCAGGATGGCCGAGTCGTAGAGCCGATCCCCGTCTTTCTCGTCCAGTCCGATCGCAATCATCATGCCATACTTGCGAGCCAGGGCGGCGATGCGGTCGCTGTCTTGTCCCGGTATCGGCGTGGCCATGGTGTGGGCGTCAGGATTTTCCCAACCGAGGACGGATGATTCTGGAAATGTCGCGATGTCTGCGTGCCCGGCATGCGCGGTCTCAAGCGCATACTCAATACGCCGGAAGTTCCCTTCCCGATCGCCGTCCATGACCAGTATCTGGCAAACGGCGACCCGCACTTGGGCCTGGCTGACGGAGGTTAGAAGCAATATAGCGAACGAGCCGAAAATGGACTTCCCAAAGATGCTCCCATCGGTGAACCTGCAGAGGTCTGACATCGTTGCCCACCATCTCACCCACATGCTTCCTCCCTGTTTCCCCCAATTAACCGCGGGTGGCGCATACATTGCCTTGAAGCCGGAGTTTCGACACCGCGATAGAATACGGCACGGTGACGATAAGAGCTATGGTAAAGACGCGGACCGCAAAATCGGCAGTCCACGCTACTTGCTCCCGCGATGGAAGCCGGTCTCGCAGATCATGTTTGGGGTTTGGAAGCATTGCTGATACAATCAGAGTCAGGTACAGCAGGGGCGACAGCGTGAAATACCGGATTGGAATGTGGGCCATGGCGGGCTTTCTCGTGGCGGGTGGCTGGGCGCTCTACGCCCTCGCAGCCAAACCCCCCGCGATGACCTCTGCCGACCCGATCATGATTCTCGTCCGGTTGACGTGCCCCATCGCGCTTCTTAGTTTTTATCCGCTTCGTCTTTATTGGGTTCTTCTTGCGAATGCCGCTACCTACGCCTTGGTCGGCTTGATCGTGGAAACCATCCGGCAAAGGCTGAAGCAGGCAAGATGATTCGAAGCAGCCTGCTACCATGTTTTGCCGCTAGGACCGGCAACACATAACGGGGACACTAACCCCTTTTCCGACACTTTTGACTCGCCTGCATATTCAATCTATAATCGTCGGTCCAAGCGAGATTGCCAATCAATCCTTAGACAGTCATCTATGATCAATCAGACGGTTTCGCACTATCGCGTGCTGGAGAAGCTCGGGGATGGCGGCATGGGCGTGGTGTATAAGGCTGAAGACACCAAGCTACGTCGCTTCGTGGCCTTAAAATTCCTATCCGAGGAGCTTTCCGAGGATTATCAGGCCTTGGAGCGTCTCCGGCGCGAGGCCCAGGCCGCCTCCGGCCTCAATCACCCCAATATCTGCACCATCTACGACGTCGATGAGCACGACGGGCAGCCCTTCATCGCCATGGAATTGCTGGAGGGCGAGACGCTAAGGCGCCGCATCGGCGGCAAGCCCTGCGAGGTCGATGAGATTCTGGAGCTGGGCATTCAGCTCGCCGACGCGCTGGATGCGGCGCACACCAAGGGCATTGTGCACCGCGACATCAATCCGGCGAACATCTTTGTGACGGCGCGTGGACAGGCCAAGGTTCTGGACTTTGGATTGGCCAAGCTCACCCCGCAGCACTCGCCGGCGGCCGAGTTTATCGGCGCCACGGCCATGCCGACGCTGGCGGTGGCCGTGCCACTCCTGACCAGCCCGGGGACGGCGATGGGAACGGTAGCCTACATGTCTCCCGAGCAGGCCTTGGGCAAGGAACTCGACGCGCGCACCGACCTCTTCAGCCTGGGCGCTGTACTCTACGAGATGGCCACGGGGCGGCAAGCCTTCTCAGGCAGCACCACGGCGGCCATCTTCGACGGGATTCTCCACCAGGCGCCCACCTCGCCCCTGCAATTTAATCCGGAGTTGCCCCTCAAGCTCGAAGAGATCATCAACAAGGCTCTGGAGAAGGACCGCGAGATGCGCTACCAGAGCGCCACAGAATTGCGCGCCGACCTGAAGCGCCTGAAGCGGGATATGCATCCCGGCCGCACGGGGGCGACCGCAGTTCTGCCGGGTGCGATCGAGGAGGTTCGCGAAACGCGCCCGCCTCGCCACCGGCGCACCTGGGCAGCGATATCCGGCGTCGCTGTCCTCGCCCTTGCGGCAATTCTCGGCTACCTTCTAGCGCGCCCTCTGCCCGCGCCGCGCGTGCTGCGCACCGTCCAGCTCACCCACACGAACCGGCCCAAACGCGGCCTGGTCACCGACGGCATGCGGCTCTACTTTCTGGAGAACCAGTTGGGACTTGCCCAAACCTCCGTGACCGGTGGTGAGACGGTACCCATACCGACCTCGCTATCATTGGGGGACATTGGTGGGCGCAACTTGTTCGATATCTCGCCCGACGGATCGCAGCTTCTGCTGCCGACTTTCCTAAACGACTCAGCCCCCGAGGGTCCGCTCTGGACTCTTCCGGTGCTGGGCGGCTCGCCGCGCCGACTAGGCAACCTGGAAGTTCACAGCGCAGCGTGGTCGCCGGACGGAAACAGGATTGTCTACTCCAAGGGGAACGAGATCTTCCTGGCGAAGAGCGATGGGAGCGAACCACAGCGGCTCTTGCTGACGGCCGGGCCGTCCAGTGACCTCCGCTGGTCACCCGACGGAAGGATTCTGCGCTTTACCGTGAACGATCTCCAAACCAACAACCGCTCCCTTTGGCAAGCCTCCACGGATGGATCCAATCTCCATCCCTTGCTTGCGGGTTGGAACAACCCTCCCAACGAATGCTGTGGCAACTGGACGCCGGACGGAAGGTATTTCGTCTTCCAGGCGGTACGCGAGGGGACGGCAAACGTCTGGGCCATACGCGAAGACGGTGGCCTTTTCCGGAGAACCCGCCACGAGCCCGTGCAGTTGACGACCGGGCCAATGAATATCGGCGAGCCCGTCCCCAGCCGGGATGGCAAGAAACTTTTCGTGCAAGGCTGGCAGCCCCGGGCGGAATTGGTGCGCTACGACGGGAAGTCAGGACAGTTCGCGCCTTACCTTTCGGGAATCTCGGCGACGGGACTCGACTTCTCCCGTGATGGAGAGTGGATCGCCTACAACGACTACGCCGATGGCGCCCTGTGGCGAAGCAAGGTGGATGGAACCCAAAAGCTCCAACTTACTTTCCCGCCCCTGCAGGCCTACCTGCCGCGCTGGTCTCCGGATGGCAAACAGATCGCTTTCTATGGTCATCCGCCCGGCGAACCCTTGCAAATCTATGTGGTTCCCGCCGCGGGAGGCTCACCCGAACCGGTCTATCGCGCTGCCACCAACCTGGCGGACCCCAACTGGTCGCCCGACGGCAAATCGCTGGTCTTCGGCGGGAATGCGACCAGCCATCAGGGATCGGCGATCTATGTGCTCGATCTGAAAACGCGCAACGCCTCGAAACTGCCCGGGTCCGATGGCCTGTTTTCTCCCCGCTGGTCCCCCAACGGACACTTCCTCGTCGCCACTACGCTCAATTCTCTCCAGTTCATGCTTTTTGATTTCACCACGCAGAAATGGACCGCGCTCGCCAAAGCCCAGGAGTATCTAGGCTATCCGAATTGGTCCCGGGACGGGCGCTATTTGTATTTTGACGGGGTTCTCGAAAAAGAAGAGGGCTACTACCGCGTGGAAATCACCAACCGTAAAGTGGAGCACATCCTCAGCCTGAAAGGGTTTCAGCAGGCGCCGGGAACCTTCGGAAATTGGAACGGCCTCGCGCCGGATGAATCTCCGCTCTACGTCCGCGACGCCAGCATCCAGGAGATTTACGCCCTCGATTGGGAAGCGCCTTAACCCGCCTCACAACTCTGAGCCGCTGAGACGCAGAGACAAGATCTCTTTTTTCAAAATCCCCGCGCCGCTGATACTTGAGTCCGGCGCATTTGCAGGGTCGTGATCTGCGCGTAACCCCTTATTTATCGCAAGCCGATTGACTTTTGCTATCCTGACCCTTACCTAACCTTTGGTTAGGTAAGGGTCAGGATGCGAAGAA
>Ga0371490_1000377_pt1 | contig 31916 bp, 20 predicted proteins | sample MB2SIPfraction_FD_207959 | JGI IMG/M metagenome (GOLD analysis project Ga0371490, IMG submission 207959) | Lab enriched peat soil microbial communities from McLean, Ithaca, NY, United States - MB28FN SIP fraction | ecosystem: Environmental > Terrestrial > Soil > Wetlands > Peat | place: USA... | reverse complement strand
CCCTCCATCGCGCGCGCCATCGTCACCTCATCGGCGTACTCAATGTCGCTGCCGGCGGGAATGCCTGTCGCGATCCGAGTGATCTTCACAGAAAAGCGCCGCAACGCAGTTGCCAGCCAGTCGGCCGTGGCCTCACCTTCCAGCGTGGGGCTGGTGGCAAGAATCACTTCGTCGATCTCGCCCCGCTCGGCGCGCGCCAGCAGGCTGGCGGTGCGCAGCTGATCCGGTCCCACCCCATGCAGGGGCGAGAGCGTCCCATGCAGCACGTGATACACGCCCTGATAGCCGCGCGTGCGCTCCACGGTGGCGATGTTGGTCGGCTCCTCCACCACGCACACCGTGCGCTGGTTGCGCACCGGATTGGCGCAGTAGGCGCAGGGGTCCACGTCGGTGACGTTGTTGCACACCGAGCACAGCCGCAGACTGGCCTTCAATCCGCGCACCGCATCGGCCAGCGCGGTGGCGTCTTCGTCCGACGAGCGCAGGATGTGGAAGGCAAAGCGCTGCGCGGTCTTCGAGCCCACCCCGGGCAGCTTCTTCAACTCTTCAATCAGCCGCGCCATCGGCTCCGCGTAACGCGCCACAATTCGTCTCCCGGTTGTAACTGAGTCCACCCACCCTAGCCGCAAAAACAAGAACGCGACGAGGGTGGGGCACCCGATGCTCATTCAGAAGGTGGAAATACCAAGCAACGAAAATGCGCGCAATCTATGCGCCCAGTCCCGGAATGCCCAGCCCGCCCAGCATGCCTTGCACGTTGGACTGGATGATCTCTTCGGCTTTGCGGCCCGCTTCGTTCACTGCCGCCAGAATCAGGTCTTCCAGCATCTCCACGTCGGGCTGGCCGCTGGTCAGGCTCACCACCGCGCTGGGATCGATGCGCAGCTTGAGCAGTTGCTTTTTGCCGTTCATGGTCACCGTCACCGCGCCGCCGCCGCTGGTGGCTTCCACCACCGCTTCGCCCAGCTTGCGCTGTATCTCGGCCTGCATCTGCCCGGCCTGCTGCATCATCTCGGAAAGTTTCAAGGGATTGAACATCGTCTTGGTCCTGATTCTTTTACTTCACGCGCAGATCCACCACACTGCGCACTTCGGCGTTGAAAATCTCTTTGGCACGTTGCACCATGGGGTGCGCCAGCGCCGCCTCCTGCACGCTGCCGGCGGGAGCCGCAGCCATGGGCCCCGGTCCTGCCGCGACGCCGGCCGCGCCCGGCACCACCATGAAGCGGGTGGGCGCGCCCAGCTTGGCCAACTCCTGGCGAATTATTTTTTCCGCCGCGGCATTGAAGGTGAGGGCCAGCATCTTCTTGCCCATGCCGCTCACTGCAATGCGCAGCTGCGCGCCCTCCACGGTCCAGACGCCGGAACCTACCAGCATGGACGCGGTAGCGTGGCCATCGGCGGCTAGAGCCTTGGTCACCGCCTCGCGCACTGCACTCAGGTCAGTCGAGTCCGTGGCTGCGTCCACCAGCTCGGGCGCGCGGGCCAGGGAACCATCGGTGAGGGGCTCGGCCACACCCACCGTTGGCGCTGCTGGCGGCGCAAAGGGCGAAGCCACGGGAGCGGCAACACTCCCCGCAGCGGCGGCCGCGGCATGGCGCTCACCGGCATTGATGGAAACCACGGTGGCGGCAGAGGCATGCGATGAAGAAATTGTTGTGCCGGCCGCAGTTGGCTGCTCCGCCTGCGCAACCGGTGCAGGCGGCGCGGCTTCCATCTTCGGCGCGGGTTCCGCGCTCATCTTGCCCGAGCCCCAGCCGCCGGAAAAGGGCGAGATACCACCGGCAGGGTCCGAGGGCGCACTGGCGGGCTTGGCCGGCGTGGTGGAAGCAATGGGCGAGGCCGGCGCGGTGCGCGCCGGAGCAGGCGTGGAAGGCCTTGGCACAGCGGGCGCGGCAGCCAGACGCACACCGCCACCGGCAGCCGCGCCGCTCAGCAGCTCTTCCAGCGGCAGCAAGCGCTGCGCGTGGATCAGCTTCAGCAGGCCCAGCTCCAGATGAAAGCGCTGCTCCTGGCGGTAATTCAGATCGTCGAAGGTGCGCAGCACAATCTGCAGATTGCGGGTGATCTCTTCCTCGGTGAAGAGCATGGCGGTGCGTGCGGCGCGGGCGCGTTCGTCGGCGGAGATCTGCAACAGCTCGGTCTCCGCGCCGCCAATCTTGGCCATCAGCGTATTGCGCAGGTAGCGCGCCATCTGCCGGGCCAGCGACGAGGGGCTGTGGCCCGCGTTCACCAGCGTATTCAGCTGCTCCATCAAGGCCGCGCTCTGGCCCTGCGAGACCGCCTCCAGCAGCCGCTCGAAGACCGCGTTCGGCACCGAACCCATCAGCTCGCGAATCTGCGCGGCCTCCAGCTTCGGCTTGCCCTCATCGAGCGGCGCCGAGGCAATGGCCTGATCCATGATGGAGAGCGCATCGCGCATCGATCCATCGCCGGCTTCGGCCAAAAGCGCCAGAGCCGCGTCCTCGGCCTCCACCTCCTCCTTCGTCGCAATGCTCCGCAACTGCGCCAGAATGTCGTCGAACTTGACTGCGTGAAAGCTGAAGTGCTGGCAGCGGGAGCGGATGGTCTGGGGAATGTTCTCGGGCTCGGTGGTGGCCATCATGAAGACCACATGCGAGGGCGGCTCTTCGAGGGTCTTGAGCAGCGCATTGAAGGCCGCATCGGTGATCTGATGGGCTTCGTCGAGGATGTAGACCTTGTAGCGGTCGCGCGAGGGGGCGTAGCGGGCGGCGTCGCGCAGCTCGCGGATCTCATCGATGCCGCGATTGGTGGCGGCGTCGATCTCAATCACATCCACCGCATTGCCGGCGCGAATCTCGGTGCAGCTGTCGCAGGTGCCGCAGGGTTCGGGCGTAGGACGCTGAGCGCTGCCCACCTCGGTGCGGCAGTTCAGGGCCTGGGCCAGAATCCGCGCGATGGTGGTTTTGCCAATGCCCCGATGGCCCGAGAAGATGTAGCCGTGCGCCATCCGGTTCTGGCTGAGCGCGTTCATCAACGTTCGGGTTACGTGGTCCTGGCCCGCCACATCGGCAAACAGTTGCGGACGATACTTTCTGGCCAGTACCTGGTAACCCATTTGCGCGCTCCTCGGGCGATCCAGATCGTGCCGGACAGCCTCGTGTCGATTGTATCGGACCAGGCACCTGCGGTGCGGCCAACGCGCCACCTGCGGTGGGGGCACTGCATGCAGCAGACCGCTTCGCGTTGCTCAAGACACTTCGTGCTGGCAATTCGTGCGCCCCGCCGGGGCGCCAGACTTCCCTGCTACTTCCCTTCCGCCTTCTCGCTCAGCTCCGCCCAGCGGGAGTAGACGGCGTGGCTCTCGGCCTCGGCCGTTTCCAGTTCCTGAAGCGCATCCTGCAGTGCAACCGCATCGGTGGCGATCTCCGGGCTGGCCACGCGGTTACGCGCTGCTTCCAACCGCTCGTCGCTGGCGGCCACCTTGCCCTCAATCGCCGCAAACTCGCGGGCTTCCATGTAGGAAAGCTTCTTTTTCGCGGGCGTGGGCTCGGCAGCGGGCTTTGAGGGCGCGGGCTTTGCTTCAGCCGCAGGCCGGCGCGCGGCCTCCAGCTCCTCCATCCAGTCCTCCCACTGCCCGTAGTCGGCCAGGCGGCAGGATTGGCCGCGTCCATCGAGCCCCAGGACCGTCGTCGCCACGCGATTCAAGAGGTACCGGTCGTGGGTGACCAGAATCAGCGCGCCGGGAAACTCCAGCAGGTTCTCTTCCAGAATTTCCAGCGTGGGAATGTCCAGATCGTTGGTCGGCTCGTCGAGCAGCAGCACATCGGCGGGCTCCAGCATCAGCTTGGCCACCAGCACCCGGGCGCGCTCGCCGCCGGACAGATTCTTGACCGGCTGATTCAGTTGCTCTCCGGTAAACAGGAAGCGCGAGGCCCACGACGCTACATGCACGGTGCGGCCCTGGTGGACGACCGAGTCGCCCTCCGGCGCCAGCGCGCGCTTCAGGGTCAGATTCTCGTCCAGCTCGCGCATCTGGCTCAGGTAGACCAGCCGCAAAGCCTCCGCCCGCTTGATGGTGCCCGCGTCGGGCTGGATCTCGCCCCGCAGCAGGCGCAGCAGGGTGGTTTTACCCGAGCCGTTCGGTCCTACCAGCCCCACGCGGCTGCCGGCCGTGAGCACGAAGTCGAGGTTTTCGACAATCTTCTTGGGCTCGGCGCCGGTCTCGCCATCTCCGGCCTCACTCGCGGGAAACGTATAAGAAACGCCAGAAAACTCCACCAGCCGCTTGGTCTTGCGGTCGGTGGCGTCAAAATCGATTCCGGCGGTGGTGGAAACCGAGCGCGCGTCCATCTCCCGGAGCTGCGAGATCATGGCGTTGGCGGTGTCGATGCGGGCCTTGGACTTGGTGGTCCGCGCCTTGGGTCCGCGGCGCAGCCACTCGATCTCTGTCCGCACCTGATTGCGCAGGCTCTCCTGCTGGCGGCTCTGCGCCTCCAGAAACGCCTGTTTTTCTTCCAGAAAGCGGCTGAAATTGCCCTTTGCCTTGTAGAGCCCGTCGGCAAAGACGCAGTTCAGCTCCACGATCTGGCTGGAGGTGGACTCCAGAAATGTCCGGTCGTGGCTCACCGTGACCGCAGCAAAGGACGAGCTGGCCAGCAGCTCCTCCAGCCACTCGATCCCCGCCAGATCCAGGTGGTTGGTGGGCTCGTCGAGCAGCAGAACCTCCGGCTCGCCCACCAGGGCCTCCACAATGGCCAAGCGCTTGCGCCAACCTCCGGAAAGGCTAGCCGCCTCGGCCGCCAGATCGGCAAAGCCGGCGCGGCCGGCAATCTCGCGCAGCCGGCCTTCGCGCGCGTTCAGGTCCACGTGGACGGCTTCCAGCGCGCCATCGAGCACCTGACGGACGGTGAGCCCCGGCTCAAAGCGCGAATCCTGCGGCACGTAAGCCGCACGAGCCCGCTTGCGCACGGCTACCTCGCCCTCGTCGGGCGGGATCTGCCCGGCCAGAATCGCCAGCAGCGTGGACTTGCCCGAACCGTTGGGGCCGATCAACCCGATGCGGTCCCCCTCCTCCACGGCCAGGGAGATGTTGCGGAACAGCGGTCGCTCCCCGAATTGTTTGGTTATCGATTGTGCATTCAAAATGGGGGGCATTTTCACCTGACAGGAGGGTCAAAAATCCGGGCCAACCACGGGAGTTGGACCCTTCTGTAAGGCTATCAGAGCGCCAGAGTGGAACTCCGGACCGGAATCGTTAACAGCAGGTGGGACAGGCCTTATGCGCACCCCGCAGCCGCGGGCTATACTCTTCCTGTTCGGAAGGAGTTTTCGCGATGTCCTCACCTGCCGTTGAATATGCCCGCCAGAATCACCCCCGCTTTCTTGAAGAGCTGAAGGAGCTGCTCCGCATTCCTTCCGTCTCCACGCTGCCGGAACACAAGGACGATTGCTGCAAGACCGCCGAGGCGCTGGCTGCCGAGCTCAAGCGCATTGGCTTTGACAATAGCCAACTGATTGATACGGTTGGACATCCTCTGGTCTATGCCGATTGGCTGCATGCCCCCGGCAAGCCCACCGTGCTGCTCTATGGCCACTACGACGTGCAGCCCGTGGACCCCATCGAGGAGTGGATTACACCCCCGTTTGAGCCGGTGGAGCGCAATGGCAACCTGTACGCCCGCGGCTCGGCTGACGACAAGGGCCAGGTGGTGGCCCAGATCAAGGCGCTGGAGTCGCTGATGGCGGCCTACGGCAAGCTGCCGCTGAATGTGCGCGTCATTCTGGAAGGCGACGAAGAGGTGGGCGGCGAAGGCATTGCAGCCTACGTGGAGTCCAAGCCCGCCAACCTGAAGGCCGACTTCGCACTGATCTCCGATACCGAGCTCTTTGCTCCCGGCCTGCCCACGCTCTGCGTGGGCCTGCGCGGCATGATCTACACCGAGATCGAGGTCCGCGGCGCCAAGCAGGATCTGCACTCCGGCATGTACGGCGGCGCGGCTCCCAACCCGTTTGTCTCGCTGGCGCAGGTGCTGGCCAAGCTGAAGGACGAAGAGGGTCACATCCTGATCCCGGGCTTCTACGACGAGATCATTCCCCCCAGCCCCGAGGAACTGGCCGCATGGCACAGCCTGCCCTTTGACGAGGAGCACTACCGCATCTCGGAGGTGGGCTCAAAGAAGCTGGTGGGCGAGGCCGGCTACACGGTGCTGGAGCGCACCTGGGCCCGGCCCACACTCGATGTCCACGGCATGCCCGGCGGCTTTACCGGCGCCGGCGCCAAGACCGTGATTCCGGCCAAGGCTCTGGCCAAGGTCTCCATGCGCCTGGTTCCGGGCATGACCCCCACCAAGACCTTCGAGCTCTACAAGAAGTATGTGGAGAAGATCGCGCCCCCGGGCGTTGAGGTCGAGGTCCGGCTGATCCACTCCGGCGAGCCCTGTCTGATCCCGGTCAACAACAAGTACGTGCAGGCCGCCACCCGCGCGCTGCACGAGGTCTGGGGCAAGGACACGGTCTTTATCCGCTCCGGCGGCTCCATTCCCATCGTCGGCGACTTTGACCGCCACCTGGGCGTGCCCAGCGTCATGATGGGCTTCGGCCTGCCCGACGACAACATCCACGCTCCCAACGAGAAGTTCAACCTGACCAACTACGAGCTGGGCATCCGTTCCGTGATCCGCTTCCTGGAGGAAGCATCGAACTGAAGCGAGCCGTAACCCTGGAGGCCGCCGGCTACGTTCTGGCCGGCGGCCGCTCCAGCCGCATGGGCTGCGACAAGGCTCTGCTCTCCTTCGCCGGCCAGACCCTCCTCGAACGTTCCCTCCACATCCTCCAGGCCGCCGGGCTCACGGCCTCCATTGCCGGAGGTGCGCCGGAGCTGGCCCGCTTTGCCCCGCTCCTTGCCGATGCGCAGCCGGACCTGGGCCCTCTAAGCGGAATCTGTGCGGCCCTTGCCCACTGCCCTGCCCCCCTGGCCGTCTTTCTCCCCGTCGACCTGCCGTTGCTGCCTCCGGAGCTGGTCCGCGCGCTGGTAAACCATGCACAGGCCACCCAGGCACCCGTCACATTGGCCTCGCTGGATGGCTTTGTGGAGAGCTTTCCCGTGGTGCTGCGCCGCGAGTCCCTGGATGCCCTGCAAACCGCGCTTGCCTCCGCCCAGCGCGGTTGCCTGCGCGGCTTCCAGGCCGCGGCTGCGAGCCTGGGCCAGGCACTTGCCGTGCAGGCGGCCGAATCTCTAGTGGAACAGGTTGCCAGCGGCCTTCCACCCGCGGCGTGGTTCCTCAACGTCAATCGCGCGGAGGATTTCGAGCGGGCCCGCCAACACTTTTCCGCGCCGATCCCTTAAGCTGGACCTACCCCATGTTTGGCCTTGGCTCCAACCCGGAACAGCAGCTGCCGTTCGCTGCGGCAGCGTCCCCCTCGGACCAGCCCGGCGAGCCGTTGATCTGCTTTGACCGGGTCAGCATCGCCTTTGACGGCCATGCGGTGCTGCGGAAGGTGAGCTTCACGGTCGACCGCGGCGAAACCCTCTGCATCCTGGGCCGCAGCGGGGTGGGCAAATCCGTTGCGCTGCGCCTGATGCTGGGCTTTCTCACGCCCGACAGCGGTTCCATCCGCATTGGCGACAACCTGATCACCGAGCTGCATGAAGAAGGCCTGCGCCAGGTCCGCAAACACGTCACCATGGTCTTCCAGAATGGCGCGTTGTTTGACTCCATGAGCGTGCGCGAAAATGTGGCCTTTCCCCTGCGCGAGCAGGGTGGACGCAGCGAAGAAGAGATCTTCAACATCACCGCTGAGCTGATTGCGTTGGTGGGCGCCGAAGACGCCGTGGATCTGCTGCCGGCCAGCCTCTCCACCGGTCGCAAGCGCGCCGTGGCCATTGCGCGGGCACTGGCCGCCGACCCCGACGTGGTGCTCTACGACGAACCCACCACCATGGTGGATCCGCTGATTGCGCGCCGGCTCGGCGACCTGATCGAACGGCTCAAGCTGGAACGGGGCTTTACCAGCATTGTGGTCACCCACGACATGCGCTTTGCCCGCCGCCTGGCCGACAAGGTACTGTTTCTCGACCAGGGCGAAGCTCTCTTCTTTGGACCACTTCAGGCATTTCTGGCCAGCGATGAGGCAAATATTAGGGAATTTCTAGAACTCGACGACTACACGTTACCCATGGACTGAACGCCATGTCATTCCGTAATCAGCCGTCTCTACGATTCCTGTTGATCAAAGGTCTAACTTAGGTCATGCTTTCCCTACATCAATTCTTCGGTCACTCTGGGTGAGGCCGTACTGGAACTCATGGGTTCATGGTTGGTATAGCGTTCCATGACTCATCGTCTGGATAGGTTTATTTTTCTCTCCCTCTGCCGAGATTCACCGGTTTTGCAAGGCTCTGGATGTAGGAAGACAATCGAGATCTGCTGAGGATGCATTGTGGACCATACGGGGGATCGCAAATAATTTAACTAGCTACACGGGAAACCTCAGGCACAGAAATTTCGGTCCAACGACATAAACATTGCCTCTCCGCAGTTGTTACTATTCGCTTCTCCAAGGTGACTTTTCACCTTCTTCCTTGCCGTTTCGAAAGCACTGAAGAGGTCTGCGTACGAGCTATGGCAACATCGCAATTCTGGCAACGGCTTTCGGCATCCCTTGCACCTTCGCAGGAATGGGAGGCCAATGGGGTTGGCGATTCGACGCCGGCGGTGCGCCAGAATTCCCGCACGTGGATGGCTCTGGATGTTGTTACGATCCTCGGGTCCGCTCTGTTGGCCACGCTCTATAAATGCAACCTCACGCCGCTGGCCGGCGCGCGCGAGTTCTGGCGCGGCACCCTGATCCACGGCCGTTCCATGGCGGTCCTGCTCGGTCTGCTGGCCGGCTTTTCCATCGCGTTGATTGTGGCCAGCCGCCGGTTAAACCTCTACAATCCGGGACGCATCTCCAGCCTGCTGCACGAGCAGCGTCTCAGCCTGCAGGCCTGCGTCACCAGCGGCCTGCTGCTGACCGGCACGCTCTATCTTCTCCACCTGGACGACATCCCGCGCAGCATTGTCCTGCTGACGGTCACCCTGGTCGCCGTTGCCCTCGGCGTGCGCCGGCTGGTCTACCGCATCAGCCTCTATCGCCGCTATGAGCGGGGCCTGGGCACGCGCAATGTGCTCATTGTCGGCACCGGCCCGGAGGCCCACGCGCTACGGCATCATCTGGACAGTCTTCGCCACCTGGGCTACACCTTCAAGGGCTTCATCACCTTGCCCGGCACCGCACCCACCGGCCCCACCTCCCACGAAGTGGTAGGTTCGCTGGATACCCTGTTCCAGAACGCCCGCAAGCAGTTTGCCGACGAAATCTTCTTTACCACCCCCTGCGAACGCAATGTGGTGGTGCGCGTTCTGGATCAGGCCCGTATTCTGGGCGTGGATCTGCGCGTGGTGCCCGACATCTTCGACGGACTGGCCTGGAACAGCCCCATCGAATACATTGGCCAGTTCCCCACCATCCCGCTGCACTGCGGCACGGTGCAGCAAACCGGTCTGGTCTTCAAGCGCATCTTCGACCTGATCTTTTCCGCCATCGTACTCATCCTGCTGGCGCCCGTGCTGCTGGCGCTGGCACTGGCCGTCAAACTCGATTCGCCCGGGCCGGTCTTCTATCTCTCCGAGCGCATCGGCAAAAAGGGCCGCGTCTTCCGTTGCTGCAAATTCCGCACCATGGGCATCGACGCGGAACAACGCCGCGCCGAGCTGCTGCACAAGAACGAACGCGACGGGGTTCTCTTCAAAGTGTCCAACGATCCGCGCATCACCCGGCTGGGACGCATCCTGCGCAAATATTCGCTCGACGAGCTGCCCCAGTTCCTCAACGTTTTGCGCGGCGACATGAGCGTGGTGGGTCCGCGCCCACCCATTGCCAGCGAGGTGAAGGAGTACAAGCTCAGCCACCTGCGCCGTCTGCACGTGACCCCAGGCATTACAGGCCTGTGGCAGGTGCAGGGGCGTCAGGACCCCTCCTTTGCCAGCTATGTTTCTCTCGACGTTACCTATATCGACAACTGGAGCATCTGGCTGGATTTCAAGATTATCCTGCGCACCATCGGCGTGGTCTTTGCTGGAACCGGCTCATAAGACCAGGGGGACCGGCGGTCCAGGGCTCGAGATTCGGGACTAGGGACTGCGAGCTATACATATATAAATCATATAGATAGATATAGGTGCACTTTTTCAGGCCGTCTCTTCATGAGACGGCCTTCCTTTCTCTGCCGCGCGCCCGGTCGCCGCCGCTTCCGGCGCGCGTTCCTGCCGGCAAGGCTTCGGGGAAGCAGCCAATTCCCCGCCCCGCTCCGATAAACTGGAAGGGTGAAGATTGCACTGGCGCAGATCGATCCCACGGTGGGGGATTTCAGCGGAAATCTCCAGAAAGTCATCGCCGTCAGCCGTCGGGCAGCCCAAGCCGGCGCGCGCCTGACGGTGTTTTCCGAGCTGGCCCTGTGCGGCTACCCGCCGGCCGATTTCCTGGAGAAGCCCAGCTTCCTGGCCCGCTGCCGCGAGGTGGTCGACGAGCTGGCCGAAGCCACCCGGGAGCTTGAGACCGCAGTGCTGGCGGGTGTGGCGCTGCCCTCGCCCGCATCCAGCGGCAAGCCCGCTGTGAATGCCGCCGTGCTGGTGGACAAAGGCAGGGTGCTGCTGGAGCAGCACAAGCGCCTGTTGCCCTTCTACGATGTCTTTGACGAGCAGCGCTACTTTGCCCCGGCCCGCGAGCAGCGCGTGGTGGAGCTGGACGGTCTGCGGTTGGGCATCACCGTCTGCGAGGACGCCTGGAACGATAAAAATTTCTGGTCGCAGCGGCTCTACAAGATCGACCCCATGGAAGAGCTGATGAAGCTGGCTCCGGCCATTCACATCAACCTTTCCAGTTCGCCCTTCTGGCACGGCAAGCGGCAGGTGCGGCGGGAGATGCTCACGGCCATAGCCCGCCGCGACCGAATTCCTGTGGTGCTGGTCAATCAGGTGGGCGGCAACGACAGCCTGGTCTTTGACGGCTCCTCGCTGGCGATCAACGCCGCGGGCGAGCTGGTGGCGCAGGCCGCCTCGTTTGCCGAGGATATGGTCATCGTCGATCCTTTCACCGCGCCGGCCATCGCCCCGCCCGAGGACAACGACACCGAAGCCGCCTACCGCGCGCTGGTGCTCGGCACCCGGGACTACGTACGCAAGTGCGGCTTCAAAAAAGCGCTGATCGGGCTGAGCGGGGGCATCGACTCGGCTCTGGTAGCGGCCATCGCCGCCGACGCGCTGGGAGCGGAGAACGTGATCTCCATCGGCATGCCCAGCCCCTACTCCTCCCAGGGTTCCATCGACGACAGCCGCCAGCTGGCCGCGAACCTAGGCATCCGCTTTGACGTGATCGGCATCAGCGGCCTGTTTACCGAGTTCCAGAAGGCGCTTGCTCCGCAGTTTGAGGGGCTCAAAGCCGATTTGACCGAGGAAAACATCCAGTCGCGCATCCGCGGATGCCTGCTGATGGCCTGCTCCAACAAGTTTGGCGCCCTGGTGCTGACCACCGGCAACAAGAGCGAGATGGCGGTGGGCTACTGCACCCTCTACGGCGATATGGTGGGCGCGCTGGCCGTCATCGGCGACCTGGTGAAGACCCGCGTATACGCCGTCTGCCACTGGCTGAACCGCGAGCGCGAGGTAATTCCCAGGGCTATCCTGGAAAAACCGCCCTCGGCCGAGCTGCGGCCCGACCAGAAGGACACCGACTCGCTGCCGCCCTACGAGGTACTGGACCCGATTCTGGAGGCCTATGTGGAGCGCTACGAGACCCCGGAAACAATTTGTGCCGAGCACGGTTTTGCCCCCCAGCTCGTCCAACAGGTGGTGCGGCTGGTGGAGCGTTCGGAGTACAAACGCCAGCAGGCCGCGCCGGTTTTGAAGGTAACCGCGAAGTCGTTCGGCATGGGGCGCAGATTTCCCATCGCCGTCCGGGTTCAGGTATAAGGAATGGTTGGGAATGTTCCCGCGTGACAGCGGTTACAGAGTTGCTGTGCGCTGAAACCGATGCCCTCAAGTCGCGTTTTCTCAAGAAAACACGACCCTGTAGCCTGCTTCGGACGGCAGGAAAGCTCTGCAACTGCTCTAGAAGGAGAATTCGCTTGATCCGTACGATGATTCGTTTTGCCTGCCCGATGGGCCTTGCCCTGCTGGCTGTGTTCGCTTTTGCCGGTATCCAGGCCTCCGCCCAAAGTGAGGCTCCGGCTGCGCAGGAACAGGCGCCCCAGGCGCCGGCGCCCTCCACAGCGCCCGTGTTTCCCAAGCTCGACCCGGCCAACTTTACTGCCGCCGCACCTTCCAAGCAGGTGCTGGAAGCCTTCCTGCAGCAGAGCTGGGGCAAGGAAGCCGATCGCGTGTGGCAGATCCAGGCCATTTTGAAGACCCAGGTCGACGGCCTGGCCCATGTGGTGGTCCTGGTTGGCGACAAGACCGGCAAGGAACAGATACAGGCCGCGGAATTCCTCGCCTTTGCCGACGGCAAGCACTTTCTGGCCGGCGACGCGCTGGTCTCCTCGGAACCGGAGCCCAAGGCGGCCGCCGGCACCACGCCCGCCCAGCCGATTCCGGCTGCGGCCACGAATCCCGCTTTCCCCAAGCCGGACGCGGAGCACTTTACCGCCGCCACGCCCACCATCGACACCATCAACGCCTTTACCCACGCCATGAAGGGCTTTAACGATGACCTGATCTGGCAGGTGGAAGCAGTGCAGAAGACTACGGTCGACGGCCTGAGCCGGGTGGTGGTGGTGTTTGCCAGCAAGGCCAGCCAGGAGAAGCCGCAGCCCGCCGTCTTCTTTGTGCTGCCCGATGGCAAGCACATCGTCGCCAGCGGACAGATTCTGCCCTTCGGCGTCAATCCCTTTGCCGAAGCCCGCGCCCTGCTCCAGCAGAAGGCCAACGGCCCCTATCGCGGCGCCGCGGCCAAGGATCTGGAGCTGGTAGAGTTTGCCGACTTCCAGTGCCCGCACTGCAAAGCCGCTCAGCCCAACATGGAGAAGCTCGCCGTCGACTACCCGAATGCGCGCATTGTCTTCATGAACGACCCCATCGCGTCCATCCACCCGCAGGCCACCCGCGCGGCCGCTTTTGGCGTGTGCGTGGCCAGGCTGGCCGGCAGCAGCGCCTTCTTCAACTACGCCGCATCGGTCTTCGACGGCCAGGAGGGCCTGGACACCGCGGATGGCGCCACGCTCACCATCAACAGCTCGCTGGTCAAGGCCCAGGTGGATCAGGCCAAGGCCGCAGCCTGCGCCGACGCGGCTGAGACCAAGGCCGCGCTGGATGCCTCCATCGCCCTGGCCAAAGATCTGGGCATCAATCAGGTGCCGACGCTGCTCATCAACGGCCGCCCCATCGGCGCCAACGCTCCCTACGAGATGCTGAAGAAGGTCATCGACTTCCAGATCCAACTGGACGGCATCAAGTAGTTTTTCCGCTTCGTTGTACAAAAAGCCCCTGGCCGCGGCCAGGGGCTTTTTTCTGGTTTGCAATCGCAATGGTCAGGGTTATTGGAAGGCGCTGACCTTCTTGAAGTCGCCGCCCTTGACAATCACGAGAGTTGCCGGATCGACGTACTTGCGGAAGGCGGCATTAACCTGATCGAGCGTAAGTGCCGCAACCTGCGCCTCGAGCTTGGCCTGCCACTCGAAGGTGCGGTCCCAGCGCTGGAGCCTCTGGAGTTGGCCACCGAGGCCGGCTTCATCGGCACGCGAAATGGCCTGCGCATCGAGCCAGGTCTTCCTGGCCTTGTCGAGCTCCTCCTGGGTGAAGCCGTCCTTGATCGCCTTGTCGAGTTCTTCGTTGAAGTCGGCCTCCACCTTGGGCGTGTTCTGCGGTGCGCTGATGGCATAGACACTGAAAGAAGCCGCATCGTTTTTGGTGGGAATGTTGATCCCACTGCCGGCGCCGTAGCTCAGTCCATCCTTGACGCGGATGCGCTGAAAGAGCCGCGAGTTCGGCGAGCCGCCGAAGATCATGTTCGCGATCTGGAGCGCGGCCAGATCCGGCGAATCGTCATTGAGCTGGAAGCTCATGGCTGCCCGGAACAGCGAGTTCTGCTTGTCCGGAGTCTCGATCTTCTCATTGGCTGCGGCAATTCTGGTGTAGTTGTCGGGAATGAACTGGTAGCGGTTGGGGCTCTTCCAGTCGCCGAAGAGCTGCTTGACCAGCGGCTCAACCTGCGCGGGATCGAACTGGCCGCTGACGACAATCTCGCCTTCGCCGGGGCCGTAGAACTGCTTGTAGAAGGCGCGGACTTCGTCGAGCGTTACCTTGTTCAGGTCTTCCATTCTCTCGTCGAGCGTCGCCGCGTAACGAACGTCCCCGCGCGGATACTGGGGATTCATCTTGCGGTTGATCTCTGTAGAAACCAGCATCTGCGGATCGCTTTTGCCGCTTTCGATCCCAGCCAGATTCTGCTGCCGGACCTCGGCAAATTCATCCTCCGGGAAGCTCGGCTCGCGCAGGATCTCGCGCGCCAGCTGGAGCGAGTCGGCAAGGTTGGCCTCAACGGTGCGCACCGAAGCCGATGCGCCTCTGGCCGATCCGCTCACGTACAGCTGCGCCTTCAACTTGTCGGTGGCATCCTGAATCTGCTGGCGGTTCTTCTGCACGGTTCCGCGCATGAGCAACGCTCCGGCCATCTGAGCTGCCGTGCTCTTCCCGAAGAGATCCTTCTCATTGCCGAAGCGGATGTTGACGGTGGCTGAAACCACGCCGCCGCGGGTCTTCTTGGAAAACATCACCAGCGTCATGCCGTTGGCCAGCTTGACGCGTTTGACGCGCGCTTCGATGTTCTTCGGCGTGGGATCGAAGGCCTCGCCCTGCTGCTGGGCCGCGATGCCGGTGTAGTTCTTGAAGCGCTCGTCCGGCGTGGCCGCAGCGGCAATCTCAGCGCGGACCGGAGCCTTGGTAGGCAGAAACTCGCCCAGCGTACGGTTGGAGGGGATCAGGTACTTCTCGGCCACGCGCTCCACATCGGCCGGGGTCACCTTGGCGACCTCGTCGCGGGTCAACAGCAGGTTGCGCCAGTCGCCGGAGCCCACGGCCATGGCCAGCATCATGGCGAACTGTTGCGAGTCGGCTGTGGCCAGCTCGTAGTTCTTCGCCAGACGGGCCTTGGCGCGGTCCACTTCCTCAACGGTGGGTGGGTTGTCCTTCACGTCTTCCACGATCTTCAGCATCGCGGCGCGGGCCGCCTCCATGTCCTCGCCGGGCTTCTGCTCTACAAAGATGGTGGCAACGCCGGGATCGTGCATGCTCTGCGCGTACATGTAGGTTTGCACGGCGAGCTTGCCGTCGACCAGCGTCTTGTAGAGCCGGCCGGTCTGCGACGCGCCCAGCACCTGCGCGAGCACCTGCAGGCGAGCCGTATCCGGGTTCAGCGCGGCAGGAATGTGATAGACCGCCATGAGGTCCTGCTGGTCGCCGACACGCTCGAGCTTCACAAATCGCTCGCCTTCCTGCGTGGGCTCTTCGGTGTAGGGCGGGGAGAGCACGCGCTCGGGCCTGGGCAGCGCCCCCAGAGTGGCCGCGGTCAGCTCCAGCGCCTCGGACTCGTCGAAGTTGCCGGCAACCACCAGCACTGCATTATCCGGTTGGTAGTACTTGTGGTAGAAGACGGCTAGATTGGCAATCGGCACGCGCTCCACGTCGCTGCGGTTGCCGATCACCGTCTTGCCATAGCTGTGGAAGTTGAAAGCCGCGGCCATCACGCGCTTTTGCAGAACGGCTGTCGGATAGTTCTCGCCATTCTCCATTTCGTTGCGCACCACTGGCATCTCGGTCACCAGGTCCTGGCCCTTCATGGTCATGTTCGCCATACGGTCGGTTTCCAGTTCCAGAGCCCACTTGAGTGTGGCGTCGGAGGCCGGGAAGGACTCGTAGTACATCGTCTGGTCGTAATTGGTGGTGCCATTGAAGAATCCGGCTGACTTGTCGGTCAGCTCCTTGAAGAGCTCGCGGCCGTCGGTGGCGCTTTTGAACAGCATGTGCTCCAGAAGGTGCGCCATGCCGGTTTCGCCGTAACCCTCGTTGCGCGAGCCAACCTTGTAGACAATGTCTACCGTCACCCTGGGTTTGGAGGTGTCGGGGATCAGCAGCACATGCAGGCCGTTGGGATAGGAAAATTCATCGATCCCCTCGATCGAGCGCACCTTCTCCACACCTTTGGGCAGTGTTTGGGAAGCGAGCGGCAATGCCATCGCGAGCGCTAGAGCCGCAAGACCTTTGAAGAGCCTGAGTCGCATCATGACGCCTTTCGTAGGCCGGGAATCTTGGGTAGCTATTCAATGGACGCAAGGAACGCGCGTTTGTTCGATAGAAATCTTACTCTACGCGAAACCTGAGACGGTCCAATTTGTCGTGAACTCAGGCTGCAAACCGGCCTCTCCGGCCCATCTTCCTGCCGGCGCGGCCGCGATTCTGCCGCCCGCCGCAAGCCCGCTCCAACGTCCAACCGCTAGAATGTGTTGATAGACGGAAGGTAAAGATGGAGAACGCTCTGAAAGTGTTGATTGTCGAGGACGAACCCCACGCCCTCATGGGGCTGGCGGAGCTGATCTCTGGCTGGGGCTACCGCACGGAGACGGCGCGCGACGGGATTGAGGCCTGGGAGAAGGCTCTGGCCTTCGATCCGGCCATTGTGGTCACCGACCTCAAGATGCCGCGCATGGACGGCATCGAGCTGCTGGGCAAGCTGGCCGACGACGGCGCGGGCCTGAGCTCCAAGGTGGCCGTGGTGGTGCTCACCGCCATGGGCTCCATCCAGTTGGCCGTGGAAGCCATGAAGCTGGGCGCTTACGACTTCCTGCAGAAGCCGGTGGATGCCACGCGGCTCAAGACCATCCTGGGCAACGCCACCCGCCAGCGCGAGACCGAGATTGAGCTGGAGATTGCCCGGCGCCGGCTGCGCGAATCGGGCGTGCTGGGCGCCCTGGTCGGCAGCTCGCGCCCCATGCGCGAGATCTTCGGGCTGATCGAACAGATTGCGCCCTCCAACGTCCCGGTGCTCATCACCGGTGAGAGCGGCACCGGCAAGGAGCTGGTGGCGCGCACTCTGCATAATCTGAGCCCGCGCAAGGCGCGCCCGTTTGTCGCGGTGAACTGCGCGGCCATCCCCGAGACGCTGATCGAAAGCGAGATCTTCGGCCACGAAAAAGGCGCGTTTACCGGCGCCGTGGACCGCCGCGCCGGCTGCTTCGAACTGGCAAACGGAGGCACGCTGCTGCTGGACGAAGTGGGCGAGATGCCCATCGGCACCCAGGCCAAGCTGCTGCGCGTACTGGAGGAGAGAAAACTCCGCCGCCTGGGCGCGCGCACCGAGCAGGACGTGGACGTACGCGTGCTGGCCGCCACCAATCGCGATCCCAAGAACGCCGTGGAGAACGGGCATCTCCGCGCCGACCTTTTCTACCGTCTGAACGTCTTCAACATCCACATGCCACCCTTGCGCGAGCACATTGAGGACCTGCCGGCTATGGCCGAGATGATGCTCGAACAGATGAATCAGAAGCATGGCCGCAAGGTGGCCGGCGTGGCTCCATCCATGCTGGATCGGCTCTTGAGCTACAAGTGGCCGGGCAACGCGCGCGAACTGCGCAACGCCATCGAGCGCGCGGTCATCCTCTGCCCCGACGGCGCACCGCTCGACGCCGGCCATCTGCCCAAGGGCTTTGGCCGCGAGCAGGGCCAGACCGCGGTGGTGGCCGATGCGGCAACCATTCCTCTCCACGTGGGCACCACCGTGGACGAGGCGGAGCGCCTGCTGATCCTGCGTACGCTGGAAGCCACCGGGCAGAACAAGACCCGCGCGGCGGAGATTCTGGGCGTCAGCCTGAAGACCCTGCACAACAAGCTGAAGGAGTACGCGCGGGAAGCGGAGTGAAAGAGGCGGGGACTCGGGACGATTGATCCGGCCCGTAAATACGGATGATGGGGTGCCCCATCCTTTCCGCGTTTTGTGCTCAAAGGGTGGGATAGCTGACACCCTTTGAGCGCCGGATCAATAGGGACTCGGGACTGAAACCAGCTTCTCCCTTTGATCGAAGAGTGAAAAGAACAGGATCAGAAGAAAAATGCGGCTCAAGACCAAGCTGGTGATTGCCATTACGACGCTGGTGTTTCTGATTGCCGGCCTGCTCTCGCTGGTGTATGTGAGCCAGCTGCTGCATGCCGCCGTGCAGCAGACCTACGACACCAGCCACATGATCGCCAGCCAGGTGCGCTTTGCCGTGCAGCGGGCTCTGGAGCGCGGGCTGGCCGACCAGCGTGTGGACCCCAACAACCCGGCGCAGTTGCGTGCCCTGTTGGCGCGGGTGGTGCGCGAGGACGCGGGACTGGCGCAGGCGCTCGAGTCGGTTAATCGCTACTCGCTCACCGTCTACGACGTGAACATTGCCGACAGCACGCAGACGGTGATGCTGAGCACTAATCCCGACTTTGAAGACAAGCCCCTGCAGCCCCGCCAGGACTTCAAGCAGATGATCAACGCCAACGCCATCCAGCTGATGTCGGAGGTGTTTGGCGAGCCGCGGGTCTACGACGTGCATGCCACGCTGGCCCGCAACGGCGAACCGTTCGCCATTGTGCATGTAGGCGTGCGCACCACGCTGTTGCGCGCCTCCTACCGCCCGTGGCTGGTGGAAGCGCTGACCCTGATGGGCGTGGCTCTGCTGGCCGCCCTGCTGGTGGCCTTCCTGCTCTCCAACCTGGCCCTGCGCCCCATGGAGCGCATCAGCCGCCAGTTGGATCAATGGACCCTGGCGGGCGAAGCCGCTGAAGCCAAGCGCGCTCCCAAGCAGGACATGGCCGAGCAGGTGCAGACCAAGATCGAGATGATCGGCCAGCGCATGCGCAATGTGGAAGAGGTCTTCAGCGCCCTTAAGGAGAACCTGGACCAGATTCTCGGCAATCTTCAGGACGGTATCGTACTGTTCACCGGTGATGGCCGCGCGGTGCTGGTCTCCGAAGCTGCGCGCCGCTTCCTGCAGATTGAGTCGGCCGCCATCCTCGGCCGCCAGGCCGAAGAGATCTTCGACCAGAAAACAGTTCTGGGCCGGGTGTTGGGCGAGGCCTTTGCCGCCCAACAGCCGCTGGCCAAGGTCGAGGTGCGTACGGAAAATGGCCGCCGCATCCAGGCTTCGCTCGACTTCATCCACGACGAAGCCGGCAAGGACGGAGCGAGCCGGCAGGGACTGGGCGCGCTGGTTACGCTGCACGATCTGGAATCGGCCGAAGCTATTGAGAGCGAGCTCGAACTTTCCCGGCGTATGGCGGCCATCGGACGGCTCACCTCCGGCGTGGGCCACGAGGTCAAGAACCCCATCAACGCCATCGTGGTGCATCTGGAGCTGCTCAAGAACAAGCTGGGAGAAACCAGCGCTCCGGCCATGCGCCACCTGGAGGTGATCGACGTTGAAATCCACCGTCTGGACCGCGTGGTGCAAACCCTGGTGGACTTCTCCCGGCCCGTGGAGCTGGACCTGCGCGAGCGCGACCTGCGGTCGGTGGTGGGTGACGTTCTCACTCTGGCCACCGACGAGCTCCGCATGCACAACGTGACCCTCGAAAGCCAGATGCCGGAGACCCCGCTCACGGCCAATGTGGACGGCGATCTGCTGAAGCAGGCGGTCCTGAACGTGGTGCAGAACGGTGCGCAGGCCATGCCTGAGGGGGGCCGGCTGACCGTCGTCCTGGAAGAAGCTGGCAAGATGGCTTTGATCCGCATCGCCGACCAGGGCGTCGGAATCCCGGCCGATATCCGGGAGAAGATCTTCGACCTCTATTTCACCACCAAGGCCGAGGGCTCCGGGATCGGTCTTGCAATGACTTACAGGATTCTCCAGTTACACCACGGCAATATCGAAGTACAATCAGATAGAGACCGTGGCACGGAGTTCGTATTGCGAATTCCGCTCTCCGCCGCGGACTGGGGACGCCGGCATCCACAGCAGGCGGATGCAGAACTGGGGAAAGGATTAGCGGGATGAAAGCGCCTGCGAGGATTGGAGTGTGGCTGTTGCCCTTGTTGCTGACGGGCTGCTTCCACCGTTCCCACACGGCACAAACGCAGCCGTTGGCGCCCCCCGTGGCGCAACCGGAACAAACTACGCCCGCCCCGCAACTCACCCAGGTGGAACCGCCCACTCCTGCCCCGATTGCACCGGATAAGCCCGCCAACACCACCCCGGAAACGACGGCTAACACCCCCCCGGCCAACCAGATGCCCAAGCCGCCGGTGCATCATGCCCCCAAAAAGCCGAATAATCCCCATCCGCAGGTAGCTGCCAACGGCGGCAGCGGAGTGAGCGCCATCGGGCAGCTCTCCTCGGGCGATCCGGGCGATTCGCGGCGTCAGACCGAGGACTCGCTGGCCGCCACCGAGCGCGGCTTGAAGACCATCAACCGCCCGCTGAACGATCAGGAACAGCGCACCGCAGCCCACATCCGCGAGTTTCTCAAGCAGGCTCGCCAGGCGTTGGCTTCCGGCGACCTGGATGGCGCGCACACCCTGGCCTCAAAGGCCCGGGTTCTGCTGGCGGAGCTGAGTCACTAACTTCGCGCCCTGCGCACCTCATCTCGAATCACGTCGGCCAGCCTCTACCAAAAAAAATATTCCAGCAGTTGCGGCGGACCTTCGCGATTGTCGATGATCTGCGTCCGCAGCACGGCTTCCATGTTCTTGTGCTGCCAGTTGGCCGGGGCGTGCGCCGCCAGATGGTCGATCTGTTCGGGATCGAGCAGGAAGCGCGCAGCGGCTGCCGTTCCGCTCGACCCAAGCCCAGCCGCTACCAGCACCGGATGGCCGGTAGTCGGATCGAAGATGCGCGCGATCAGGGCATAATCCTCGCTGGTCTTTTCGCCCGGCTGGCTCAGATCCAGGCTCCAGCGGTCGTTGGGCGCCCGCTGGCGATCATCGATGGCAATCCGATACGTACCCGCGCGCGGCGCAAAGTGGTAGCGCAGCTTTTCCGTAATGCGCATGGTCCACACGTTGTCAAAGCCGCCAATCAGCACCGTGGGGCCGTGCTGGAGATCGGTGTAGCTGGCCTGCGAAGAGAGCCGCAGAACGTAGGGCTTGCTGTGCGCCGCCAGCACATTGGTCACGCCATTCAGCGCCTGGCTGTCGCGGAAGTTCACCATCTCGCGTGTCCGCAGCATGTCCATCAGCTTGCTGGTGGTGCCGCTGGCCAGAGCGGGCGTGGGACTCTGCCCATTGAATGGCGTAGCCAGATCGGCAATCACCAGCTCCACCTGCCCGGGATCTTCCAGAATCGGAGCCCAGAGCTGGTGCATGGCGCTTTGCCGCTCGGCCCCAAGCTCAACCAGCGCTCTGGTGGCGAGAACCCCCGCAATTAAGACCGCAATCCCGGCGGCTATCCACACCCAGCGGCGCGGCACCTGGTAAAACCTGGCATCGGCTGAGGGAACCGGAGTGCGCGCCAGCTCTTCCGCCCGCTCCCAGCGGTACACCGGCACATAGCTGCCCGGACGCAGGTCAATCTGCAGTTGCCCGCGATGCGCCGGATCGTGATAGTACTGCGCAATCCGCTTGCGCACCTCGGCTGCCGTCAGCCGGACAATGGTGTCCTGGGTGGTGTCGAAATCGGGTGCCCGCTGGAAAACGGCCACGCCCAAAGCCCGCTCCCGCAGCAATTCCTCATTCCCGGCCAACGACTGCTCCACCAGGTAGCGCAGGAACTTTGGATAGCGGCGGCTCTGGCTGAACAGGGGATGGGCCAGCAGCTTGGCCAGTTGCGCCAACACCTCCGCCCGGTCCTCGCCGGTTTCCGGCGTCCAGACGGGCTCGCGCGGCTGCTCGTTCATCCTTCACCCTCAGCCCGCGACGCTGCCGACGCGCGGCGCACTCCCAACGTAGCACACCTAACGCTTTTCAGGTCTGCTACCTGGCCTTATTTTATTGACTCTGCATAGGATAAAAATAAAAAAATCTCTTCCCGTAGCAGCCTTGTCGGGCGCGTGCACGCGGTCTAGGATGGGCGCGAGTTTGACCCCGGGAGATCCCTACCAGGTCCGCGATCAGGCTAATGATGGTTCTTTGCAAGGAAGAGAGGTTCCAGATTCCGATGAATTCCATTCCTGGACTGATGGGCAAAGTGGCTTGTGCGCTGTTCTCTGTTCTGTTGGCTGCCACCGCGGCCGAGGGCCAGTTCCCGGGCATGCCCAAGCCCACCCCGCACCCCTGGGACGATACGCACCTGACCGCCGACCAGCGCGCCGATCTTGTGGTTAAGGAGATGACGCTCGACGAGAAGATCTCGCTACTCCATGGCCAGGGAATGCCCTTCTTTGCCGCCGGCCCTACTGAATCCAATGGCGGCGCCGGCTTCAGCAAGGCGATCCCACGGCTGGGCATTCCCGCCGTCCAGATGGCCGACTCGGCCTACGGCGTGACCCGCGGCGCGGCCACCGGGCGCTACTCCACGGCCCTGCCCAGCGACCTGGCAGAGGCCTGCAGTTGGGACCCGGAGATGGCCTACGCCTACGGCGCGCTGATCGGCCGCGAGCTGCGTGCCCAGGGCTACAGCATGTCGCTCGGCGGCGGCGTCAACCTGCCCCGCGAGCCCCGCAACGGCCGCACCTTCGAGTACCAGGGCGAGGACCCGTTGCTGGCCGGCACCATGGCCGGCAATCTGGCCCGCGGCGTCCAGTCCAACCACATCATCGGCGACCTGAAACACTACGCGGTCAACGACCAGGAGAGCGGCCGCAACTCGGTCAACGCCAACATCGACATCCGCTCTCTGCGCGAAACCGACCTGCGCGCCTTTGAGATCGCGCTCGCCATCTCCGACGCGGGCGGCGTCATGTGCTCCTACAACCGCGTTAACGGCGACTTTGCCTGCGAGAACCACTACCTGCTCACCGATGCCCTGCGTACCGCCTTCCACTTCAAGGGCTTTGTGCTCTCCGATTGGGGCGGTACACACTCGGCCGTCAAGGCATCGCACGCCGGCCTCGATCAAGAGCAGCCCGACCAGTACTTCTACGGCGATGCCCTGAAGAAGGCTGTGGAGAGCAGCGCAGTAAGCCAGGCAGAGCTCGATGAGCACGTGCACCGCATCCTTCGCACCATCTTTGCCGTGGGCCTCTACGACAATCCGGTGAAGACCAACGTGCCTGACGTGGCCGGCGGCCTGAAGCTGGCCGAGCAGTTCGCCGCCAAGAGCATTGTCCTGCTCAAGAACGAGCAGCAGGTGCTGCCGCTGGCACCCGTGGCGCGCATTGCCCTCATCGGCGGCCATGCAGACGTGGGCGTGTTGAGCGGCGGTGGCTCCGCGCAGGTAGATCCACCGGGCGGCTCGCCGGTTCCTCCGCCTCCGCCGGGCAAGGGCATCTTTGATGCCTTCATGCGCCCGGCATGGATGCCGAGCTCGCCGCTGGCCGCGCTCCAAGCTGCGCTGCCCAACACAGCCATCAGCTTCAGTTCCGGTGCGGATCTGGCCGCTGCCGTGCAGGCCGCCAAATCCGCCGATGTGGCCATCGTTTTTGCCACCCAGTGGGTCTCGGAGGGCATGGACCTGCCCACGCTGGCTCTTTCCGACGATCAGAACCAGCTGATCGCGGCCGTAGCGGAGGCCAATCCACGCACTGTGGTGGTGCTGGAAACCGGCAGCCCCGCGCTGATGCCCTGGATCCGTAAGGTAGCGGGTGTGATCGAAGCCTGGTATCCCGGCATTGGCGGCGCTGAGGCGCTGGCTGGCATTCTCTCCGGCAAGGTGAACCCCAGCGCCAAGCTGGCCATTACCTTCCCCCGCAGCGACGCCGATCTGCCCCACCCCACCATCATCCAGCCGCCGTCGGCCTCGGATATGAATGCAGCTGCCGCCGGGGGCGATATCTCCAACCTCATGAGCGTTCTGTCCAAGGGCCTGCCGCCCTTCCAGACCACCTACGACGAAAAGCTCCAGGTCGGCTACAAATGGTACGACGCGCAGAACAAGGCCGTCCTCTTTCCCTTCGGCTTCGGGCTCAGCTACACCAGCTTTGCTTACTCCGATCTGAAGGTTTCCACCGACAACGAGCTCTCCGTCACCTTCACGGTGAAGAACACCGGCACGCGCGCAGGAACCGAGATCGCCCAGGTCTACGCCTCGCTTCCAGCCTCTGCCGGTGAGCCACCCAAGCGCCTGATCGGCTGGGCACGCGTGGAGCTGGCTGCCGGCGCATCGCAACAGATCACACTCAGCATTCCGCGTGACCGGCTCACCATCTTCGATGAAGCCACCAACAGCTGGAAGCTGGTTCCGGGCAGCTACACGGTGCTGGCCGGATCGTCATCGCGCGATCTGCCCCTCACACAATCCGTCCCCATGTAAACTGCAGTTAGCAAGAGCGGCCGGCTGCTTGCTCTGCCGGCCGCTTTTTTGTGGCTCTCTGGCGCAACGGTGCGCTCGTTGAAGATGCGCACCTTCCGCCGGCGCGCCCCATTTGAAGGAGTCCACCCCGCATGGCCAACTTCCAGATCATGACCAAGCCGATGGGGCCAATCTGCAACCTGAATTGCACCTATTGCTTCTATCTCGAAAAAGAAAACCTCTACGGTGGCGCGGCAAAGAATTACCACATGCAAGACGAGTTACTGGAGAACTACATCCGGCAGTACATCCAGTCGCAATCGACGGCGGTGGTCAACTTTTCCTGGCAGGGCGGCGAGCCCACGCTGCTGGGCGTGGAGTTCTTTCAGAAAGTGGTCGAACTGGAAGCCAAATACGCCAACGGCAAGCAGATTCAGAATGCCTTCCAAACCAACGGCACACTGCTCGACGATCAGTGGGGCGAGTTCCTGGCGCGCAACAGCTTTCTCGTCGGCATCTCCGTCGATGGCCCCGCGCACCTGCACGACGCTTACCGCGTGGACAAGGGCGGCCAGCCCACTCACGACCGCGTTCTGCGCGGACTGCGCGTGCTCCAGAAGCATGGCGTGGAGTTCAACACCCTCACCGTGGTGAACCGGCTCAACTCCCAGCAACCTCTGGAGGTCTATCGTTTCCTCAAGGAGATTGGCAGCCAGTATCTGCAGTTCATCCCCATTGTGGAAGAGATGGCCGAAGAACCCAACGCACAAGGGCTGCGCCTGCTCAAGCCTTACGCGCCGAAGACGCAGGTCTCGGAATGGTCTGTCGAGCCGCTGCAGTGGGGCATCTTCCTGCAAACCATCTTCGATGAGTGGGTACGCAACGATGTGGCGCGCGTCTTTGTGAACCTCTTCGATGTGGCGCTGGAGTCGTGGCTGGGCATGGACCCCAGCCTGTGCGTCTTTGCGCGCAAGTGTGGTGCGGCGCTGGCCATGGAGCATAACGGCGACGTTTACAGCTGCGACCACTTTGTGTATCCGGAGAACAAGCTGGGCAACATTCTGGAGCGGCCTCTGGCGCAGTTGGCCACCAATCAGCAGCAGATCAAATTCGGCGAGGCCAAGGAGAAGGCTCTGCCCAAGGCCTGCCGCGAGTGCGATGTGCGCTTTGCCTGCAATGGCGAGTGCCCCAAGCACCGCTTCCTGAAGACCGCCGACGGCGAAGCCGGACTGAACTACCTGTGCGCCGGCTACAAGCACTTTTTCCACCACATCGATCCCTGTATGAAGTTCATGGCCAACGAACTGCGCTGGCAGCGCCCGCCGGCAAATGTCATGGCGTGGATCAGAGCAGGCATCAAAGGTTGAGAAACGCTCACCGTCTCCGCCGATGCTCTGCAGGTGCAGACCGGGAGCAGCGATTCGTCATCCGTTCAAGCGCTTCCGGATAGCGCGCACCCTGCACCGCAATGCTGGAGAGGATGCTGTCCAGTTCCCGCAGATCCTCCGCGGTCAGTTCCTCTCCGTGGCTGCAATGTTCTCCTCCACGCGCTCCAGTTTGGTAGTGCCGGGGATGGGAACAATCCAGGGCTTTTGCACCAGCAGCCAGACCAGCGCCACCAGCGCCGGCTTTCGCCGCGCTGGCTCTGGATGGAAAATCTCTCGCTTCCATTTCTCTATCGCTTCGGGATTGCGTTGATAGGCTCGTTCCAGGGGTTTCTGCGGGATGAGCCCGAGTTTGGCAAGCAGTTCACCCACCGCGGTAAGATCAGGCTTTACAGCAAACTTCTGCTCGACCAAACAGGCGATCATAGCCCGCGTCCAGAGACCGAAATCCAGACCATACTGGCGGGGATCTTTGCCGTTGACCCAGGCAAATACTTGCTACTGGCTGGGCAAAGGTTCAGAGATGATGACCGGGTGATAGAGATTCATGTTCTGGATAATCTCATTCTCCACTGTGGAGTTGCAGGCATACGTGAAAACCAGTTGACCGGCCGTCTCCATCTCCGAATGCTCCTTGTCGGCATAGCAGAAAAGATTGAGTGTGTAGTTCGGATTGGAACTTTGCATCTCCGGGTAGGTGTAGAGGCTTTTGGCTGTGCCCCAGCCGCCGGTCAGCGAGGAAGAGAGACTGTAGTAGCCCGCCGACTGCAAGCCTTGGGGATAGACGGCAATCCACTGGCTGGTGGAACTGTGATAGCGGACAGTCATCTCCGTAGCGCCGGGGTTGAGGATGGCAGAGGCGTCGGCTGGCAGCGAGGTGGCCGTTCCCGCCCAGTTGCCCCAGGAACCGCTGGTGCTCAGGTACTGCCAATTCCCGTTGGCGGGCCGCGCCAAACTGTCCATCTGGCTGAGCGGGATGCGCAGCAGGGCCATCGCAGGCGTGTTGCCCATGGCGGTAATAAAATAGGCGTAATTTGCGCCCTGGGGATTCGATGGGTCGGGATTGCCGCCGGGACCCTGGTTGGCCACAATCGAGACACCTGGCACCGCGTTACCGCCGGTATTCAACTGCTGATAGGTGATATTCCACTGCGTCGGCGGAGCCGTGTAGTTGCTGATGCTGGCCAGTTGCGAACCGCTGTAGGCAAAGCCGAAGGCGCCGCTGCCTTCCGCATGCATCTGCATCAGCGCCACGTAGAGGGTGCCGTTATACACAAAGCCATCCATTGGCCAGAACCAGTCGCTGCCCGGGGCGGCAAAGACCGCTCCCGGATTCGCAGTGCCCATGCCGGGCCAGTAGTACTGATAGGTGCAGCTGATTCCCGTGCAAGTGGTCAAGGCGATGGTGTTGTGTATGAAGGCGGTGGATTGCGTACGGCTGGTGGCGTTGGATGGGCCGACGAAGGTATCGCCGAAGATCCAGAGGCTCTGGCCGTTGCCCAGCGGAATAGAGTAAGCTCCGTCTGCTCCCAGCCAACCCTGCTGATAGGGAAAGCTGCCCGTAGAGGTGGGCGTTGCAGTGGGCGCTGGAGCAATGGGCGCTGTACCGGCGCTGCCGCCACAGACGCTGAGCGAACCGGCGATCAGCATTGCGCCGGCAATCAGCATCCCGCGGCGGAAAAAGGCGATCCACATCTTGATATTCTTACCCATGCATTCTTCCTTGGTCGATTGTTTGGCGTTTGAGGCCCGCGGCAGCCGGCCTTGCGAAATCGGCTATCTCTGTGGGGCTGCGCTTCTCTTGGGCAGGGACGGCACATTCTTTTCCAGAAAGTCGAAGATTGCAGAATACGCCTTGCGATTGGCCTCGGCACCAAAGAATCCATGTTTGCCGCCGGGGACGGTATAGAGCTGATTGGGAAGATGGAGGCGGTCGAGTTCCCAATGCATCCGCAACGAGTGCTCGTAAGGAACCACGGGGTCCTGGTCGCCATGCACGATGAAGATGGGCGGCAGCCCTGGGCGCACGTAGCTGAGCGGAGAGACGCGGCGCGCCACGGCAACCCTGTCCGGCAAACTGCCCAACCACGCCACCGCATAGGTTCTGCGGTTGGCGCCGTCGATCAGGTCAGGGATATCGGCGGGGCCGTACCAGTCCACCACAGCGGCCACATGAATCGGCTTGTCGCCGCTGGCGGCATCGGCCGGGCAGTTGTTGTCCAGCCCGTCGGAGTCCGCGAGCATGCCGGCCATCAGGGAAAGATGACCGCCGGCGGAGTGTCCGGTGACGATGATGCGATCGGTGTCCAGGCGATATTCGGCGGCGTTGCGATAGATCCAGCGCAGAGCGCAGCGCACGTCTTCCACTGCGGCGGGAGCCACTGCGGTGCCGGACATGCGGTACTCCACGTCGACCACATTCCATCCCCGCTCGAGCCACGGCATCATGTAGGGCAGCGCGCCAGTACGGTCGCCGAAGAACCATCCGCCGCCATGGATATATACCACCGTGGGTACCGGGTCTTTGCTCTGTGCCTGCCACAGATCCAGCTTGAGCTGGCTGCCGCTGTTATAGCCATAGGCGCGATCGGGATAGACCAGGTACTGATCGCTGGCCGCTGCCGCCCAGTCGCTACCGCTCTGCTGCGCCGCGGCCGGCGCGGTCATCGGCAGAACGACGGCCAGAAATAGAAAAGACAGAGAAAAGAATTTCATCGTAGCCCTCAGTGCGTCGGTTGGGGTTGCCAGTTGTTTGCCGCATGGGGAAGCGTTAGGCGCAGCGTCAGCGTCTGGTGCGCGCCGATCTTCAACTGCCCACCCTCTAGAGCGCTCTGTACCACCCGGTCTTCCGTCATCGAGATCTCTGCGACCTCCGCAATCTGCAGAAGCGAGCGCAGGGCAAAGGTGCTGCTGCGCCCGGCAATCTCCTGCAGGCGCATCATGTAGTGATCGGGATTGCCGTCCCGCGCGGGTTTGAAGGCAAGGATGGCTACATTGGGAGCAGTAACCGCGAAATACGACGCTTCCTGGCTGCGCGGCTTGTGGTTCTGCGGCAGCATCGAAACCAGCAATGGGACGTTGAACTCCCATCCCTGCCGCCAGGCCTCCACCGGATCGAAGGATCTGCCGGAGGCAATAGCGAACGATGCCGTATAGAGAGGTCCGTAGCCCGGCTCCACCGTCGGCAGAGTCACCACGCCGGCATCTTTCATATCGCCCTGATCCGCCTTGCGCAGAACGTTCATGCGAATCTCGTTGAGAAACGGTCCGATCTCTCCGTTCTGGCCCGGCCAGCGGATGGGAATGTCATAGAAGGCTTCGCGTTGCAACAGGCTGACGGAAGAAGACGGCACATCGTCGGTATCCACCAGCGAGAGCGTATGCGTGGGAACCGCTGCATCCGTCTTGGCGCCCGGCAGGTAGTCCTTGGGCAGATTGTGAAACCCGATGCCATCATCGACCATAATCTTCGCCTGGCTGCCGAACTGCAATGGAAATTCGAAGCTGTAGAATTCGCTGCCGGCCTCGATGGGAACCTGCGCCATCTTCGAGCGGTCGTAGACGTTGTCGACGATGACTTGCTTGGCTCCGCTCTCCAGAGCAATGCGCGTCACCGGCCACCAGCTCCCTTTGCGGGTGATCACGAGTTCGTCGCTCAGCGGACCGCGGATGTGCTGAATCGCTGTGTTCCATTCGGGATCGGGCAGATAGTTATGGAAATTCCAGCGCACCATCTGGCCCAGACGGCGCGGCCCCGCGGCATTCACCAGCTCCCGGCCCAGTTGCTTGTCAAAAAGGCTGGTGATGGCACCGTCGCTCAGCCGCACGCGCAAGGTGTAATACTTGTTGTCCAGCGTCACGCCCGCCGCCGGCGCGCATTTTTCCAGCGCCGTGACAGCCCGCTCCAGACGATAGGTGCGATAGCCCATCGAAGGGATATCCTCAGCGACAAAGCCCACCTGGCCATCGGCTTCGATTTCGGTCTTCATTAACTGGCCCGTGGCCAGATCGCGCACCTGCATCAGCTCTGCCGCGGGAGGCCGCAGGCGCACGAACTCCGAACGCGGCCAGCTCAGCGGATTGTAGACAACAAAGCGGGGCGTGGCATCGGCGTCTGTGTCCACCGATGTCAGAGCCTGCACGCCCACGGCCATCAGGTTGCGCAGCGTGCTGCGCGCCGTACGTGTGTACTCGGAATACTCCTGGTTCTGTTTGTTCACTTCTGCCAAGGTCATCATCTTGGGCCATCCCGGCTGGCCGGCGCCGGAGTGCTCGTCGTACTTGAGCAGCTTGGTTTCTGCATCTTCAAGCTGCGCTTGCGGATAATGCGTCCCGGCACGGAAGCTCAACAGCGACCAGAGCGCCTCCGCCTGAGGCTGGTAATCCTGCACCCAGCGCGCATCGGCGCTGATGCCCGGCGAGTTGGTCTTCACCTCGGACCAAAGGCCGCTGAAGTCGCCGCTATAAGTGGGAAAGGGATCGCCGTACCGGGCTTCCAGGTCATGAAAGAACTCGGCCGGCGTGGCAACCACCAGCCGCGGCTCTTTGCCCGCCGCGTTCCAGGCCCGTACCGCCGGCAGCAAGCCATCCTCTTCGTAGGACGCGGGAATGAAGTCGTGCACATAGAGCACCATGGCCGCTTCGTAGGGGTAGTCGGCCTTCTCATACTCAGCCACCAGCTTGTCCATACCACGTTGCATGATCTCCAGCGGCGGCAATCCCATCCACTCCTTGGGATAGAAGTGCGCGTCCGCTGGGGCGTTGAAGTAATGCGCGGAAGGATCAAGGAAGTAGTCGCCCATCGCCTCCACGTAGCCGCCGTTCTTGCTGCCTGTCTGCCAGGTCAGCACCGAACTGCCATCCGGCGAGCGCCAGTGGAAGGGCATCTTGCCCGGATGCAGGCTGGTGCCGCCGCCGATGAAGAGATTCGAGCCGGTGACGAAATACTTGATCCCGCTGCGCGCCAGCACCTGCGGCAAACGCAGCGTAAAGCCCGGCACATCGTCCATCATCGCCAGATCCGTGCTCACGCCCAGTTCGTCTTCGACTCCCTGCATCTCGTAGACCAGCCGGTTCATCTGCTCGGCGCCCATGAATTCGGTGTGCTCGCTACCATACACCGCGGAGAGCTGGATCTGCCCCTTGCGGATCAGGCGCACCAACTCCTGCACCAGAGCCGGGTCCTTGGTGCGATCCAGCCAGGCGCGCAGTTGCCATGCGCTTTCAATCACCCAGCGAAACTCGGGGTCTTTCTGCGCGGTGCGAATCACCTCGTCCAGGTGCGGCTTGATGTCGTCCAGTTGTTCTTCCGGAGGCAATTTGAAGCCCAGATCCCAGTGGCTGCTGGGCACAATATAGACCACCTTGAGGGTGTGCTTCTGCTCCTTGGCACCGTGTGTCTCCGCTCCCAGCGACGAGCCCAGTAGGCAGGCGGCCACGAACCCACACCAGACCAGCTTGCGTATGCTCATGATCTCCTCAAACTCTTTGGATGAGACCTTCGATAAGAAGGCTGGCCCACAGGATGCAGGCCAGCCTCGAATTACAGTGAGACAGCTCTCAGAAGATGATCTTGGCTGCAAATTGCGCTTGTCTGGAAGTACCGACGCCCAGGAAGTTGCCGATCGTGCTGGCGGTGCCACCGAAGTTGGGCTGGCCCACGTAGACGTATCCCGGGTTGCCAAAGTTGGGATGGTTGAAGATGTTGAAAACCTCGCCGCGGAACTCCCAGCTCAGATGATCGTTGATCTTGGTGTCCTTGATCAGGCCGTTGTCCATCTGGAAGAAGTTGGGACCGCGCGCCACGTTGCGCGGACAGTTGCCGAATGTATCGGCTGCCGGATTGGCAAAGGCCGCGGGGTTCAGCGCGTTGTAAGCCGCGTTGTAGTTGCTCGGCCGCAACGGGACACCGGGGATGCAATTGGCACGCAGGGTATTCGTATACGGTGATGAGGTTCCCGAGTAGACCGTGAAGGGCAGAGAGCTGCGGGCAGAGAGGAAGGCCGTGGTCTGCCAGCCGTTGGTCAGCTTTTTCAGCAACGGACTCCGCTTTGATCCCGGAAGGGTGTAGATGACGCTGCCGCTGAAGGTGGTGCGCACATCGGTATCGCCCACCGACCACTCGTTGTGCAGGTTGTATGGGTTCTGATACTCCTCGAAGAGCGTCAGCACATCGTCCTTCTGCT
>Ga0371490_1000374_pt1 | contig 32275 bp, 27 predicted proteins | sample MB2SIPfraction_FD_207959 | JGI IMG/M metagenome (GOLD analysis project Ga0371490, IMG submission 207959) | Lab enriched peat soil microbial communities from McLean, Ithaca, NY, United States - MB28FN SIP fraction | ecosystem: Environmental > Terrestrial > Soil > Wetlands > Peat | place: USA... | reverse complement strand
CGATCTGGAGATCAACGGACGGGCGTAGCTGCAAAAGAGCAACCGCAGATCCTTCGACTCACCACCCCCACGCTGAAGAGTGCGCGTGGGGCCCCGTTCGCTCAGGATGACAGGCATTTCATGCAGTAGGCGCGCTTCGCGCCAGTACGAGGAGGCCAGCTCTGCTGCGCAAAGATGCAGCAACAACAGCGCGGGGAACGGGTCAATCCCGTTCCCCGCGCTGTTGTCCCTCGTTCTCTTGTTCCTTGTTCCCTAGATTCCTTCCGGAATCTGCAAAAACTCATCGGGCTCCAGCGCCTTCGGTGTCATCCGCGCACATAGAACTGCGCCCCTGAAAGGCGAGATGCGGTTGATGCGCATGCCCACCGAGGTGTGGCCGGGATGATGCGGCTGGTAGGCCAGCGGGCCCGCGCCCTGCAGCGCCGAGCCCACGTAGGCGCGCAGCTCCGCGCCGTCAAAGACCAGCGTGGCGCGGTACCACTTGCCCAGAGGGAAGAGCTTCTGGCGGTCGATGAGGGTCAAGCCGTTTTCGCCGCTCTTTACAAAGCCGTCCAGGCACCACTGGTGGCCGACGACGCGCAGCTCAAAGAGCATGCGGCCGTCGCCATCCTCGCCGCTGGCCGGGTTGGTCTCCTGGAGGTGGAAAAAGCGCTGCTCCTCGTCGCCGCCGTCGGGACGGAAGACGATCTCCCAGGTGAAGGTGGAGGCGCCGGCCAGCGGATGCACGGGCAGGTAGATCACTTCGGCCCCGTTGAACTGAATGGCCTTGCCGGCTGGTGTGTCGATGAGCGCGGGCGCGCCAACCACCTCAACCGGATGCCCGGCGATGGTCTCAAGACTGTCAAAGTTCCAGATGATGGCGGAATGCATGGTCTTCCTCAGATCTCCAGCGGCCGCTTGCAGTCAGACGCTATTTGGGTATTTCTTCTAGTGTCGAACATTTTGGCGGGAAGGAAAAGGGGAACGAGGGACCAAGGGACTAAGGGAACAAGAAACGGGAGGACGAGGGAACAAGAGGTGACAGAGCAGGAAAACGCCGGATCTTGAGGGCCAAGAAGATAAGCCAGGCCCGACGGCCGCCAGCTCTCAAATCCTGGTTCCCTCGTTCTCTTGTTCTCTTGTTCTCTTGTTCCCTTGTTCCCTTGTTCCCTTGGTCCCCTTGTTCCCTCAGTTGTTCCCTCGGTCCCTTATCTCACTTCTTTTCCGGCATCTGCAGGAACTCGCCGGGCTGGAGCGCGCGCGGCGTCATGCGTGCCGCCAGAACCGCGCCCTTGAAGGGGTAGAGCTTGTTGATGCGGATGCCCACCGAGGTGCGTCCCGGCGATTGCGGCTTCAGATCCAGCGCGCCCTCGCCCTGCAGAGCGTTGCCAATGTAGTTGTGCAGCTGGTGGCCGTCGTAGACCGCGGTGACGCGGTACCACTGGCCCAGTGGGTAAAGATGGTCGGCCTGGCAGTTGAGCAGGGTGCGGTTGCTGGTGCCGGAGCTGGCAAAGCTGTCCAGGCACCACTTGCCGTCCACAATCCGGATCTCAAAGAGCATGCGATTGGCGGTGTCCTGGCCGGTGGCCGGGTCCTGTTCCTGGAGGTGGAAGAAGCGCTGCGCCTGCGCTCCGCCGGCATCGGGACGGAAGATCACCTCCCAGGTGTAGGCCGATGCGCCCGCCAGCGGATGCACGGGCAGAAAGATGCCGTCGTTGTTGCCGCTGAACTCCATCGCCTTGCCGTAAGGGCTTTCCACAATCTGCGGATGGCCCAGCAACTCCACGGGGTGGCCGCCGATTTTGCTGAGGTTGTCGAAGCGCCAGGTTTCGGCAGCGGGCGTTTGGGCAACGGCGGAGGCGGCAACCAGGAGCAGTGCGCTCAGAACGGCAAGGTGCGGACGGCGAAGGTGCATGGCGACGAAATCTCCTCAAGTGCGTTCCAACTCGACCGGATGGTGGAACGGCCGCAGTTATCCTACTGCCCGGCCGGGTTTGGAACAAGCATGGAGTGACTTCTGGAAGCAGCTCGAACCCGGGCCCGGCGTTCGCTATCGGACGCTCTCCTGTTGCCAGATCCACGGTTCCGCAGCCCGGAAATCCACAAGAAAGATGGCCTTGGTCACCATACCGGCCACTGGGACTGCGCGTGCGCCAAAGGGCGGTATAAACTGCATTTGAGATGGAAACCAAAGGTTTGGGTACGGCATTGGTGACGCCCTTCGGGGCGGATGGGCTGGTGGACGAAGCGGCGCTTCAGTCGCTGGTGAACTGGCAGATCGACGCGAGTGTGGACTTTCTGGTGGTCTGCGGCTCCACTGGCGAAGCGGCCACACTCGATGAGGACGAGTGGTTGCGGGTGGTGGAGCTGGTGGTGAAGACCGCCGATGGTCGCGTGCCGGTGTGGGCCGGCTGCACCCACAACTCCACCCACGCGCTGGTGCGGCTGGCGGCCAAGCTCAAGCAGATCGACGGGCTGGCCGCGGTGCTCTCGGCCAATCCCTACTACAACAAGCCTTCGCAGGAGGGCCAGTTCCAGCACTTCCTAGCCTTGGCGCAGACGGTGGCTCCGCTGCCGGTGTGCGTCTATAACGTGCCTGGCCGCACCGCCGCCAACCTGGAGCCGGAGACGGTGGCCCGTTTGGCTGCCGCCGCGCCCAACATCCAGGCCATCAAGGAAGCCAGCGGCAAGCTGCCACAGATTGGCGAGCTGGTCCATACCCTGCCGCGCACCTTCAAGATTTTTTCCGGCGACGACAACCTGGCGCTGGCCGCCATCGGCGTGGGCGCGCATGGGTTGATCAGCGTGGCCTCCAACGAGATTCCCGGCGAAGTGAGCCGCATGATCCACGCCGCGCTGCAGAACTACTGGCCGGAGGCGCGGGAGCTGGAGCGCCGTTACGGCCGGCTCTTCGAGGCCAACTTCTGGGAGTCAAATCCCGCGCCCGTGAAGACCATACTCAGTCTGATGGGCCGCTGCTTGGAGAACGTTCGTCTGCCGCTGGTTCCGCCCTCCCCCGCCACCCGCGCCCGCTTGGAACGGCTGGCCGGCGAGCTGGGCCTGCTCAAGCATGTGGTGCCCCCGGCCGGGCTGCGGCCGGAGGTGTACTAAATAAAGGCAGGGAACGAGGGACCGAGGGAACAAGGGAACGAGGGGATTGCTGAAGAAGCGCCTCCGCGGTCCGGTTCGAGTGCGCTTCAGTCTGGACCATCCAGCCGGAGCCGAAGACAATGGAGTGCGGGAGAGCGCGGGTAGATTCCGGCCTATTTTTCCGGAATGCGATCCGCGCTCTTTTCCTTGTTTTTTGCTTGTTTTGGGGAGAGGTGAGATGAAAAACGCACGCGTTCTGCTCTGCCTGCTGGCTGTGGGAGCCGGCACGGCAATGGCCCAAACCGCACCGGCCACGCCGGACCGCGAGGCACTCAAGAAGATTCCGCCCAACATCTCCGGGCAGCGCAACGGCGTCTTTCTGGAGCCGGACCCCATCGACTGGGCCGACCACACTGGCTACACCGCGCTCTTCGACGGCAAGACCCTGAACGGCTGGGACGGCCAGCCCGGCACCTGGAGCGTGGAAGACGGCGCGATTGTGGGCGTCTCCACGCCCCAGCACGTGGCCGGCAACACCTTTCTGGTCTACAAGGGAATCACTGCGCACGACTTCGATCTGAAGCTGGAGATCAAGGTGGAGTGGGGCGGCGGCTCGGGCATCCAGTACCGCTCCTCGACCGGCATTCCGCCGGGGCGCACGGCAGGCAAGGGCGAGCCGCCGCTCGATCCGCGCTGGGTGATGATCGGGCCCCAGGCCGACTTCTGGTATCCGGAAAGCGCGCGCGCCAAAGAGTACTCCGGCCAGCTCTACTCGCAGAATACCGGGCTGGGCATCGTGGCCTGGCGCGGCCAGGTGGTGCAGATGGAGCCGGGCAAGTTTCAGCGCCTGGTGGGCACCATCGGCGACCGGGCCGAGCTGGGCAAGGTGGTGCGCGACGGCGAGTGGAATCAGTACACAATCATGGTCCGCGGCAACGTGATGATCCACATTCTCAACGGCCAGCTGCTGACGGTGCTCATCGACGACGACCCGCAGTCCACGAATAACGTGAGCGGCCTGATCGGCCTGCAGATTGAAAAGACTCCCTGCAAGGTGAGCTTCCGCAACCTGTGGCTGAAGAAGATCAACTAAGCGCCAAGAGGCTCAGCCGCGCTCTGTGGCCGAGCCTCTTGGCTTCGATCCTTTCTAAGAATCTGTCTAGATACTCGGTTTGGTTGAAGGGTACGAGCTTTAGCTCGTACATCAAGAGCAGAAACCGGATGGGCTTTAGCCCCTGAGGGAGGCTTTAGGGTAGTTTGCCTTCCCTCGGCGGCTAAAGCCGGAGATCCAGGTCGCTCTGAATGGACGGGCTGAAGCCCGTCCCCTTCAATGCAGGTAGTTTCTAGACAGCTTCTAAAAGAGATCCACAACCGGCGGGAAGGTGAGCACCACGCTGAGTCCGAGCAGCGTCAGGGCCACAGCCGCCATCCGGCTCAGGTTCACCGTTTTGCCGCTCCACCAGCGGTCCAGCACCAGCCAGCTGGCGAGCCATACGACCACCGCGAGCGTTGTCACTCCCGACAGTGGTCCGGTGGGCTTCCAGATGTTCAGGGCTGCCTTCACCGCGGGAGCTTTGTCGGCAACCAGCGCCACCACGGCCAACACCAAAGCGCCCCACCCGGCAGCCAACAAGGCTGCCGCACCGGCGCCGTTGCTGAGTACGGCAGAGGTTTTCTGAGAGGAAGTGTTTTTGGTCATGGTTACTCTCCGGGAACGATCTGGTAGGTTGCGCCCCCCTCGACGGGAGCGTTCTTGTTGATCATGGCGCCGAAGAATCCGGCGATGCCCGCGGCCAGAAACGAAATCAGGGTGAAGCCGAGCACGGCGTTGCGCAGTGGACGGTGCGCCGGAAGCGCGCGTCCATAGCGGAAGACGACGGCGGCCGCCATGGTGATGGCAATGGGCACAATCCATGCCACGTGCTCCTTCCATTCCATGCCGATGGAGTGCCAGGCCGCGGTGGTGGGGCTGGCCAGCAGCAGCCGTTGGGGATAACCGGACAGGGCTGCTCCGGCCGGCGGGACGGCTCGATACCACGGATACACAATGTAGCTGCCGGTGAGCACCGCAAACCAGGCCAGAGCGGCCATCAGCGCAAAGTAGATGCGCAGAAAGCGTTCGTCAGCTGCGGTGACGCCGGGTTGTGGGGCCGGCGACCAGCGCCGCCACAGCTCTACCAATGCGCCCGAGCAGGCCAGCAGGTAGAGCGCGCCAAAGCCCATCCCATGGATGAGCGTCCATAAACTGCGTTGTGTGATTTCCATTGCGTGAGCTTGACCTCGCGGAGTGGATTGGTTGGGGCTGCTGTTGGACAGCGTTTGAGGCGGGTGGGCTAGTGCTCCTCGCCTCCAGTCTGATCTTTTTTACCCCAGGTCCAGTACAGGCCCAGGTACGCGTAGTTCTCGGTCTGGCCGGCGATGGTGTGGCCGTAAGCCGCCAGCAACTGGTGGTCGGGATTCTTGAAGTGGTAGTACAGGCCGAGGTCGGCCATGGTGGCGGCCTGGGTCTGTGCGGCGGCCTCGCCCTCCGCGCCATGGGCAAAGACCTCCGCGCCCAGCTCCAGCCGCTTGTTGAGCTCGCGCTTGATCAGCCAGCCGGTATAGGCATAGTTCCGGTAGCCCTGCTGCGGGTTCACCGCATAGCCGGCGCCGCCATCGAACAGCCACGGGCCGGCGTTTTTCTGCAGCCACAGCGGCAGCTTGTACCACGCCTTGCCGTTGCCCAGGCCCCTGGTTGCGTCGCCGCTGGGCAGCTCGATCATGGTAAAAGTGCCCACTTGAGGAAAATACTTGCTCTCCTTGAGGAGCGCGATCTTGGCTCCCACTTCCATGTCGGTGAGTCCGAAGGCCAGCGGCCCCACGCCCTCCGGCGCATACACCGCGCTGTTCATGGGCGCGGAGTTGCCAAAGGGCAGAATGGCGTGCACCTGCAGCCGCGGCAGCGCGCCCCAGTTGAACTCGAAGGCCGGCCCGGCCGAGTTCAGCGCCACCGGCGTTCCATCCACCGCGCCGAAGATGTAGAACTCGTAGTGACCATAATCCACCGGAACCGGATCGTCGGTTTGAAAAGGCGGGCCCTGCGCGGCCAGCGGCGGCGCAGCAGCCAACAAGACAAGCAAGGCCAGTGGGAAGCAGCGAAGGGGGAATCTCATCGGCGCTCCTGGGGAACTGTGACCGGCTGGCTGGCCGAAAATAACCAGAGAACCCAGCAGGCTTCCAGCATACCTTCGCTAACTGAAGCCAATATGAAGGGAACGGAAAATCTCTCGGGAGACTTAGAACCGTTACGATGGCAAGGCCTTCGGGAGGAGCGTGGCCAACAATCCGCGGCAGGAGGGCGAAAAACGGCCCAAGACCGTCCCATGCGGGCAGAGAAAAGCCTCCTGTCCGAGTTACCATCCGGTTTCGGCAGGAGGCTTTGATGCTTTTGCGACGCGCTGAAGGCAAAATCCGGGAACCTGTGCCCCTGAAAGTTCGTTCCTGGTCGCCACTCCCTGTTGGTCGTGTCGATTGGGCAAGGTTGCCCTTGGGTACACCCTCCCGGATTTTGCTTTAGACCAGCGCCTTCTTCACCAGCTCGCTCACCAGGCGGCCCTCGGCGCGGGCGCCTTTGGCGGCCAGCGCGGCCTGCACGGCCTTCATCACCAGGCCCATCTCCTTGGGACTGGGCTTTTTGCCCAGTTGGGTCTCCACGCCGCCGACGGCTTCGGCCACCAGCGCGGCCAGGCTGGTCTCGTCCAGGGCCTTGGGCAGGAACTCCTCAATCACCACGATCTCGCCAGCCTCCTTGGCAGCCAGCTCGGGGCGGTTGCCCTTGGTGAACATCTCAATCGAGTCGCGGCGCTGCTTGATCATGGTGGCCAGCACCTGCTCGCCCTCGGCCTGGGTCAGGGGAGCGCGCTTGTCAATCGACTTGTTCTTCAGCGCGGTTTTGATCAGCCGCAGTGTGCCGGTGCGCTCGGCATCCTTGGCCTTCATGGCCATCACCATCTGCTTTGAGACCAATGCTTCCAGTTCGCCTGCTTCGCTCATAAAATTCCTTCCCTGCGATTACAATGGGGGCGAGGTCCAGCCTCGCAGGCAGTCGATGCAGGCACTGCCACTTCCCCGGCGGCTCTTGCTGCGGGCGCTCATCGGACGCGCAAGGTCTGCAGCCGTAGCCACACACAAGATTATCAACTCTCACTCGCCATCACATCCCCAACGGCGGATCTGGTGTGCATATCTCTTTCCGGCACGAGATTTGGAGGCGAAGATGAAAAAGTCTGCTGCAGAATCCACATCGGCCGCATCCGCTTCGGCCTTGATCGACGCGAAGCTCCGGGAACTTGCGGACTGGCGTGGAGCCATGCTGGCCCGGGTGCGCAGTCTCATGCACGCCGCCGACCCGGAGATCGTGGAAGAGTGGAAGTGGCGCGGCACGCCCGTCTGGTCCCACGGCGGCATCGTCTGCACCGGCGAGAGCTATAAAAGTGTAGTCAAGCTGACCTTTGCCAAGGGCGCGGCACTCGCCGACCCCAAGAGGATCTTCAACTCGAGCCTGGGAGGCAACACGCGCCGCGCCATCGACCTGCACGCAGGCGACAGCCTCGACGAGGCAGCGTTGAAAGAGCTGATCCGCGCCGCGGTTGCGCTCAATCTGGAAGGCAAGAGCCGGCCGAAGGCGCGCCGGGCAAGCGGCAAGCAGGCCGGCTGACGGCAACCCGGTTACGCCTGCGGCGCTTGCCCGGCCAGGAAGATTCTTGCCAGTTGATCCTCGTTGAGGCCGGTCGCGATGGCCGTGCGGCACCAGTGCTTCTGGCAGCCTGGATAGTCCAGCGGAACGCATTGCGAGGCGATGCCGCGGGCGCGCATCTCGTAGCCGCCGGGCAGGATGTTCAACAGGCAGGCCACGGCGGTGACGCCGACCTCCGGCCTCTGCTGCCAGCGCTCCAGCCAGCGGCTGAACCCGGTGGAATGCGGAACCATGTAGACGCTGACGCCCAGCCCGCTCATGCGGCGCGCGATCCGGTTCACGGTACAGTCCGGGTTGCAGCCCCGGCATTCAATATCCAGGCCGGCGAATTGCGCCTGGCAGGTGCTGGCGTGGGCTCCCCGCATGCAGGCCGGAACCAGTGCAACCTTGCGCAGGGTCTGCTCGAAGCCGGCACGCAGACCCCGGTTCATGACCTCTGCCGCCACCATGCTCAGGTGGTACTCGGCGCGGCTCTTGCCGCAGAAGAGTTGGTCCTCGCGGCAGCCGCGGCTGGCGTATTCCCCTTTCAGAAACACCGGAACCCCGCTCGTGTAGGCACCCAGCGCATCCTCGGCCTGGCGCTCGAACCACTGGAAGAGCTTCGCGGCTGTTTCCAGCCAGTGGTTGGCCTCGGAAGTAGCGAGCATGCCCAGAAAGCTCTGCCAGTTATCCAGCCGCGCCGCTTCCTGCTGGAACTCGCCGGTGGCGCGCAGCCAGCCAATCAGACGGGGCAGGGCTTCCAGTGAGTTCGGGCGGGTGCTCGGAACGCAGCCGATCTTCTGGGCAAAGGCGGGCACCAGGAAAAGGCGGGTCAGCAGGCTCCGGATGCTGTCCGCGGCCGGCTTCGTCCACGACCAAGGCCCGGAGCGAAGCCGGAAAAGCCTCCTCAGCAAGACCAGGACCCGTTGCGGAGTCGCTTCTGCCGCAGGCCTGTACCGGGTCAGAGCCTGGCCCAGCGTCAGCAGCTCGATGGCGTACTCGCCGGGGCTGCGCGGAGCTTCTTGCAGGATCGTCTGCACATGCCGGCCATAGCCATCGATCGCTGCTCCGGCGCGCAAGTCGATCTCGGCCAGCAGCTTGTTGGAGAAACGCGCGACCTCCGCGTAGTAGCCGTCCGAACACGCGCCGCCCGAACGCAGGTCGTACACCAGACCGGAAGGCGCAGCGGCGGGCGGCCTCGAATCAGGTTCCTTCGTCGGCTCAAGTTGTGGGTGGATGGGCATGGCAAGCCGCACCTTCTGCACGGAACTCTGAAGGATCATACGCGCGTTGTGTGAATCGGTTCCAAAATATGGCGGGTATTTTGGGGGACCAGCTTGCGCCGACGGGCGACCCACGTTTCAGGACCGAGAGCTGGCGCACCCGCGCTGCGAAGTACAAAAAAGGCGCAAAAACAGACGGCACGTGAACGAAGGCAGGAGTACCATCAAATCAGTAGAGAGTTTCCCACCCTTCTCGCCTTCCGCAATTCAAGTCCTGCCCAGACGAGTACCGTTCAACCATGCACGGAACGACTGGAGCTGCTATGAGCCACCTCAATCAACGCGGTGCGAATAACCGTCTACCTGCAAGCGCCAGCAAGAGCCAACCTCCATCCAGGCCGGTGAGGTCTGCAGAGGGGGCCCGTTCTTCCAAGATCAAGCCGAATGAATTATGGCTGAGCAGGTCTACTTTTACCCAAGACTTCACGATGGAACATTCTCTTCCTGGCCGGCATATCGCGGTGATCGCGCTTACCGGCAGTTTTTGAACTACGATCACATGGCAACCATGATGGGTCCGGCGGTCCGCCGGAGAGGCGCGGCGATGGATTGTCCAATATGCAGAGATCTGACGCAGGCCTTTGAGACGGGGCTCAAGGAGTACCTTGAGGCTCGATCCTCAGCGTGTTACCAGGTCAGCAAGAGGCTTGCGGCAAGGAAAAATGTCGATATGGAGCGCGCCAGGTACGAACTGGAAGAGCATCGGCGTGTATGCGGCTTTGCCACCAGAGTGCTGGTGTTTTTACCGGAATCGCACCTGCCTGCGCGCTTGAAAGAACGGGCGGCTTAGTTCGCTGCCAATTTCTTCCGAGGCAGAAGCCCAGCTGCTCCGTGAGGGTGGACGTTTGTCTGCCATCACGGAGGGTTGTGCCCACGAGAAGAGTTGAACGGCAGCACCAGCCTCCAGCTCGGCCTCTGAGCAGCCAGGGAATAAGCAAATAATCCTCCAAAAAGAAAAAGGCTGCGCGCCTTTACAGATATTTTTTGCTTGATCGATCACAAAAATCACAACTTTGTGTATTCTGTGACTGGCGGCCCGGCCCCTGTGCCCCGCGCCACGAATTCTGGTCCAAGACGAGGAAAATCATGATTCGCAAGACGCGTTTGTACACTCCGGGTCCAACGCCCCTGCTGCCCGCCGCCCAGTTCGCCATGGCCGCGGCCGATATCCACCACCGCACTCCTGAGTTCAAGGCCCTGTTCTCGAAGGTCGTGGGGCAGCTGAAGGTCTTTGTCGGCACCCAAAACGATGTGCTGCTGCTGTCCAGCTCCGGCACGGGCGCCATGGAGGCTTCGGTGTCGAATCTCACCTCGCCCGGCGACAAGGTGCTGGTGCTCACTGCCGGCAAGTTTGGCGAGCGCTGGGCAGATCTGACCAAGGCCTTTGGCTGCGCTGTGGATGTACTCGAGAAGCCCTACGGCCAGACCTTCACCATCGATGAGGTGAAGGCCGCTCTCAAGCCCGAGCACAAGGCTGTCTTCATGCAGGCCTCGGAGACCTCGACGGCTGCCAGCCACGATGTGGAAGGTGTGGCCAAGCTGCTCAAGGGCACCGACACGCTGCTGGTGGTGGACGGCATCACCGGCCTGGGCACGCAGACCATCGACGTGGATGGCTGGGGCGTGGACGTGCTGATTGGCGGCTCGCAGAAGTCGCTGATGATTCCTCCGGGCCTGGCTTATCTCTCGGTGAGCGAGCGCGCCTGGAAGGCGATGGAAACATCGAAGAATCCGCGCTACTACTTTGACCTGCGCAAGGAGCGCAAGAACCAGGCCAAGGGTGAAACGGCCTACACGCCGGCTGTGGCTCTGGTGGCCGCCATGGGCGCCGCGCTGGACTACATTGCCGGCCAGGCCGATGGCGACCTGGAAAAGGGCCGCATCGCGCTCATCCACAACGCGCAGGTGAATGCCAAGGCTACCCGCGCCGGACTGGTTGCTCTGGGCTTCACGCTCTTCTCGCCCGATGCGCCGTCGGCCGCCGCCACGGCTGTCGCGGTTCCCGAGGGTATGGACTCGGGTGCGGTGGTCAAGACGCTGAAGTCGCGCTTCAAGCTGGTGACGGCCAACGGCCAGGGCACCATGCAGGGCAAGATCTTCCGCGTAGCCCACCTGGGCTTCTTCGACTATCTGGACACCATCGCCCTGCTGGGCGCCATGGAGCACATCGCCAAGGATGCGCTCGGCTTGCCGGTGGTCTTCGGCCAGGCCGTGGCCGCTGCCCAGAAGGTGTTTGTAGAGGAAGCAGGGCAGTAAACCAGCGGAGCTTGCGGAGTTAGCGGAGTTAGCAAAGACGCACCAAGCTAGCTCCGCCAACTCCGCTAACCCCGCTTCGGTTTCATCCGAGAGAGTCGGAAGGTATTCATGCCAGAACTCACATTTGCCGAGAAGCTGCTGATCGCACGCAAGCAACTTGGCCTTTATCAGTACCAGATGGCCGAGCGGCTGGGCGTGCATGCCAACTCGCTGACCAAGTACGAAAAGGGCGAGGGCAAGCCGCACACGGCGGTCGTCCGCATGTTCGATCTGCTCTGCGAGCAGGAGGGCATCCGTTTTGACGCATACGAGAGCGCGGAGAAGGCGAAGGGAGAGAAGATGAAGATCGTTCTTGCGGAGAAGGTTTCGCCGGCAACGCTGGCGGTGTTCCAGGCCGAGCCGGGTTGGGAAGTGTTGACGCACGATCAACTGCCGCAGGGGCTGGAAGCCGCTCTGGCCGATGCCGATGGCCTGGTGGTCCGCTCGGCCGTGCAGGCCAGCGACGCGCTGATGCAACATGCGCCCAAGCTGCGCGTCATCGGCCGCGCCGGCGTGGGCGTGGACAACATCGATGCGGAAGCCGCTACCCGCCGCGGCATTGTGGTGATGAATACCCCGGGCGCTAATGCTATTGCCGTGGCCGAACTCACCATTGCTCTGATGCTGGCCATGGGCCGCAAGCTCGTCAAGGCCAACGCCACCTTGCACGAAGGCCAGTGGGAGAAGAAAAACCTGCAGGGCTCGGAGCTGCGCAACAAGACTCTCGGCATTCTCGGCCTGGGCCGCATCGGGCAGGAAGTGGCCAAGCGTGCTCGCGCCTTTGGCATGGAGCTGATCGGCGTCGATCCCTTTGTGCCCGCCGCGGTGGCCCGCGAGGCCGGTATTGCTCTGGTTACTCTGGATGAACTCTTCGCGAAGGCCGATTATCTGACCCTGCACGTGGGCCTGACGCCGCAGACCCAGAACGTGATCAACGCCAAGTCCATCGCCAAGATGAAGAAGGGCGTGCGCATCGTCAACTGCGCCCGCGGCGAGCTGATTGAGGACGCGGCCCTGGTTGAAGCATTGAAGAGCGGCCAGGTGGCCGGCGCGGCGCTGGACGTCTTCACCAAGGAACCGCTCAAGGATTCGCCCTACTTCGAGCTGGAGAACGTGATTCTCACTCCGCATATTGCCGGCTCGACCGGCGAGGCGCAGGAGGCCGTCGGCATCCAGATTGCCCGCCAGGTGGTGGATTATCTGAAGCTCGGCGTGGTGCAGAATGCGGTGAATCTGCCCTCTCTCACCCACGAAGAGTACGTGCTGCTGGCGCCCTACATCGATCTGGCCGGACGCATGGGCTCGTTCCTGGCCCAGGCCGGCAAGAGCGGTATCGAGGTAATCGATCTGGTGTATAGCGGACGGTTGACCGAGACCAAGACCGACCTAGTGCGCAATGCGGCCATCGCCGGCCTGCTCGCAGGCCTGGAGCACGTGAACCGCATCAACGCGTCCAGTGTGGCTGCCGAGCGCGGCATCCGCGTCCATGAGGAAAAGGAAGAGAGCCATCGCGGCGGTGCTTCCACCACGCTGACCATTGTGCTGCACACCGCGGCCGGCGCCAGCCGCGCCACGGGCACAGTGATCCATGGCCGCCAGCCCCGGTTGCTGGCTTTGGATACCATCGACATCGAGACCCCGCTGGAAGGCAATCTGCTGGTCTGCCGCAACCTGGACGTTCCGGGCGTCATCGGCAAGATCGGCACCACGCTCGGCGAGCACGGCGTCAACATTGCCAACTTCGCTCTGGGCCGCGAACGCAAGGGCGCTGCTCCGGCCAAAGCTCTGGCCGTGGTGCAGATTGACGCGCAGGTCTCCGATGCCGCGCTCGAAGCGCTCGCGAAGATCGAGGCGCTGCTGGAAGCCCGGCCGGTTACGCTGCCGGAATAGGCGGATAAGTGGCTAGGTGGCTGGGTGGCTAAGTGTAAGACGCACTGCTCACTTAGCCACTTATCCATTTAGTCACTTAGCCACTCATCCGTAAGCTAGCGCGGCCCGCACGCCTACCGCAAATGGCGCACCGGACGCGCTCAACAAAAAAGCCACCGGGAGTTATTAGCGGATGCGGTAGACGAAAGCATCTTCAATGTAGCGATCTCCGAAGGTCTGTCCGCCCAGGCGCATGCCGTATACATCCTTGGTAGAACCAAAGAGCCTTCGTAGCTCCTCGATCATCGGACTCTTCATAGGACGCATGAAGATTGAAGGTTGCCGATGAACCGGAATCCCAGCTTTGTCGAGAGCGTCTAGAATCTGGGAATACCCAGTGATTTCGGAGATTTGATCGAGATACTCGGAAGCCAAAACAAGCCGCCAGTCTTCGTAATCCGACAGCTTGGCCCAAAGCGCGACATCCGGTTCCCGGCCAGCCTTATCGAGGGCGGAGATCACATTGTTGCCATTCTCAATATCGAAGCTTACCAATGATTCCGCACCCATGGCAGAAACCCTCCTCCGGTTTGATCTTCAATCGCGAGCAATAATTCCAAAGCTTGTTGCTTGGTTTTCTCGATGCGATATCGACCTTCCTCCGACCAATTTTTCAAAACTACCCAAACGACGCGCAGCGTTGGATCGCTGGCAAGTTTGTCGGTCAGTTTTGCCAGATCGAGCAGCACTTGCAGTTTATGTGTATAGCTGCGGCTTACGAGTTCCTTGTCTGGGAAGTCGTGTTGCTTTGTCTGCCTGGCGATACAGGCCTTAAGGGCACATTCGACCGCGTAGCCTGCGAGGTAATAGGCTCCATCGGGAAACCCCGCCTGAAGGAGTGCTTTGGACTCACTGAGCCTCAGATCCGAGAGTTTTTGCAGGTCCAAACGATTCATGGTCCGGAAAACCTTCCTGGACCATGATCATAGCGCGAAATTGGATGAACTGCGCAATCTTACGCGCGGCTCATGTAGGTGCCTTCGCTGGTGTCCACGCGGATCTTTTCGCCTTCGTTGATGAAGGGCGGAACCTGGACCATCAGGCCGGTTTCCATCTTGGCCGGCTTGGTCACCGAGCTGGCCGTGGCCGACTTCAGCCCCGGTTCGGTTTCAACCACCGTGAGCTCGACGAAAGTGGGCAGGTCGATGCCCACGGCAACGCCGTCGTGGTAGCTGACCTTGATCTGCAGGTTGGGGGTCAGATATTCCACGGCGTCGCCGAGGGTGTCGCCCTTGAGTACGGTCTGCTCGTAGTCCTCGGGGTTCATGAAGTAGTAGTCGTCGCCATCGTTGTACAGGAACTCCATGGAGATTTCGTCCACGATGACCTTTTCAATGGAATCGGCCGAGCGGAAGCGGTGCTCGAACATGGCGCCCGACTTCAGGTTGCGCAGCTTGGCCTGGATAAAGGCCCGGAGATTGCCCGGCGTGCGGTGCTCGACCTTGAAGACCAGATGCAGCGCGTCGTTGTGCTTGATGACCATGCCGGGACGGAGTTGGGTGGCGGGAATCGCCATAGAGATGAAGCTCCTTGCGGGCGGCTCTGCTGGAGAGCGCGGAAGAGTTGGGGCAAGCCCATCTATCATTGTAGCCCACTCACGGTTGGGCCGTGCCGTTTCCCTCCGGCGCCGGCGCCGCCGCTCTTCCCAACGGGCTTGCGGGGCGGCTTTTGGCCCCTTTCCCGCGGTTTTGCAACACCGCGATGAATCTTCTGCAAAAGTTTGATTGCAGCGCGGCGAATGACCCATAAAGCATTTGAAACACGGGATATAGTAGCTCTAGAACGGCCCAGGTGGCGGGGTGTACGGCGCCGCGCGCCCGCGGGGGTAATAAGAATCAGGGAGACGCTGCAATGACCGATTCCGTTTCCATCTGCATTGTCGGTTCCGGCTATGTAGGGCTGGTCGTGGCGGCCTGTTTTGCCGAGATGGGCCACAAGGTGGTTTGCGTCGACAACGACGAACGCCGCGTGCAAACCCTGGTGGCGGGCGGTGTGCCCATCTTCGAGGAACACCTGCCGGAGCTGCTGGCCCTGCATCGGGGCGGCAACGTGGAGTTCACCACCGACCTGGCCGGGGCTGTGCACCGCAGCGAGGCGGTCTTTATCGCCGTCGGCACCCCGCAGGGTGATTCGGGCGCGGCCGATCTCTCCTACGTGGAGGCGGTTGTCAGCCAGATTGCCCGCTCGGTGAGCGGTTACAAGGTGATTGTCGAAAAGAGCACCGTGCCGGTGTACACCAACGAGTGGATTCGCCGCGTGCTCTATCGCCACGGGATTGCGACGCAGAACTTCGACGTGGTCTCCAACCCCGAGTTCCTGCGCGAAGGCACCGCGGTGATGGACTTCCTGCATCCGGACCGCATTGTTGTGGGCGCCGGCAGTGAGCGCGCGCGCCAGTTGCTGGCCCGCATCTACGCGCCGCTGACCAGCGGCCGCTACTACCAGCAGACCGGGGCTCTGGTGGGCATCTGCAGCGTGCGCAACCCACCTCCCATCCTGTTCACCTCGGCGCAGAGCGCGGAGATCATCAAGCACGCCTCCAATGCCTTTCTGGCCATGAAGATCTCGTTCATCAACGCGGTGGCCAACCTGGCCGATGCGGTGGATGCCGACATTGAGGACATTGCCGCCGGCATTGGGCTGGACGCGCGCATTGGCCCCAAGTTTCTGCGCGCCGGCATTGGCTACGGCGGTTCCTGCTTTCCCAAGGATGTGGCTGCCTTCCACTGGGTGGCCGAGGAGCGCGGCGTCAATTTCCAACTGCTCAGCGATGTGCGCAAGATCAACGAGATGCAGAAAGAGGTCTTCTTCAACAAGGTTCGCTCTGCGCTGTGGACGCTGCGCGGCAAGCGGCTGGCGGCGCTGGGGCTGGCCTTCAAGGGCGACACCGACGACATTCGCGAGTCGCCAGCCATTGACGTGATCCAGATGCTGCTGGCTGCGGGGGCAACGGTGGTGGCCCACGATCCGGCGGCCATGGAGCGTGCCCAGGCGGAGTTGCCGCCCTCGGCGAAGATGCAGTACGCGGCCGACCCCTATCAGGCGGCCGAGAATGCCGATGCCCTGCTGATCCTGACCGACTGGAAGCAGTTTGGCGAGCTGGATCTGGAGCGGCTCGGTCAGCTCCTGCACTTCCCCATTGTCATCGATGGCCGCAACCTGTACCGGCCGGAGCAGATGGAGGCCAGCGGCTTTAGCTATGTGAGCATGGGCCGCCCTGCCACCTATCAGGCGCAGCCGAGCGAGCAGCGCCGGCTTCTGGCGTAAAATCGACTTGCCGGGCACGCGGCCGACGCGCTGCCGTGCCTGCGATTTGTGCGTCGGAGAGCGGTTCGAATGCGCGTACTTGTAGCCGGCGCCGCCGGCTTTCTGGGCTCCCATCTGGTGGACCGGCTGCTGGCCGAGGGGCACACGGTGGTCGGCGTCGACAACCTTTGCACCGGCAGCCTGGAGAATCTTGCGCACCTCGGCGCCGAGCCCCGTTTCCGCTTCATCGAACACGATATCTGCGAACCGCTCCAGCCCGGCCAGCTCGGTCCGGACCCGTTCGGCTACGTGTACAACCTGGCCTCGCCGGCCAGCCCGCCCGAGTACATGCGGCTCGCCATCGAGACGCTGCGCGTGGGCGCCACCGGAACCGAAAACATGTTGCGCCTGGCCGAGGAAAACAATGCCGGCTTTCTGCATGCCTCCACCTCGGAGTGTTATGGCGATCCGGCCATTCATCCCCAGCCGGAGAGCTACTGGGGCAACGTGAATCCGGTGGGTCCGCGCTCGGTGTATGACGAGGCCAAGCGCTTTGCCGAGGCCATCACCATGGGCTACCATCGCACCCGCGGCGTCAACACCCATCTGGTGCGCATCTTCAACACCTACGGCCCGCGGCTGGCTCCGAGCGATGGCCGCGTGATCAGTAACTTCCTGGTGCAGGCCTTGCGCGGCGAGCCGCTCACCATCTATGGCGACGGCAGCCAGACGCGCAGTTTCTGTTATGTGGACGATCTGATCGAAGGCATCGTGCGGCTGGCGGCATCCGACGAGCACCTGCCGGTAAACATCGGCAATCCCACCGAGTTCACCATTCTGGAATGTGCGCAGGCGGTGCTGGAAGTGACCGGCTCCAGGAGCACCCTGGTCTTCAACGATCTGCCGGAGGACGATCCCACGCGCCGCCAGCCGGATATTACCCGCGCCCGCGAGTTGCTCGACTGGGAGCCCAGGGTTGAATTGCGCGAAGGGTTGCGCCGGGCGCTGAAGTTTTTCCAGAATCGGGCTGGAACTCCATGATGGCCAAGCGACTTTCCGCGCCGATTGGGCATTCATTTCTCTAGCCACTCGGCGAAAACCTGTTACTCTTCCCTGTGGCAGGCCCGGGAGAAGCTTTTATCTGCAGGGACTGAGGCACAGTTATCGCAACACAAGATGAAGGCTGGGCATATCGAATTTTCTTCTATGCCGAGTCCGGGAGCGGTGCACAATCGTCTGTTACCGGGCACCATCCAGAAGCGTGCGTCCTATTTCAATTTATGACTCAGGGGGATGAAAGACTATATGAAACGGACTGGAGATGTAGACCATAAATTTCAAAAAAACTGCTTAGTTGCAGCCATCGCGATGATGCTTGGACTCTTCGCGTTTGCGCCATCCGGTGCGGCTGCCCAGACGCCAGCGGCCGCCGGGCTTCCGGCTGACTGCCAACCTGCGGTGGTGGGCTCGCCCTTCATTCCTGTCGACAGCTGGATCTATCCCGCGGTGCTGCGCCTGTACTCGCTGGGTTACGTCGACACGGTCTTTCTGGACGTGCGGCCCTGGACCCGGGCCAGCGTGGCGCGCATGCTCGACGAGGCGAAAGACCGTCTGCAAGACGCCGAAAAGAGTGCGGCGGCCAGCGAGGCCGAAGGGCTGTATGACAAGCTGCACCGGGAGTTCAACCAGGAGGCAGGCCATTCCTGCCAGGCAGAGCGGAACCAGATTCATCTGGAGTCCACCTACAGCGCTGTACGCGGCATCAGCGGCACCCCGCTGGAGGACAGCTTTCATCTGGGTTCGACCATCGTCAACGACTACGGCCGGCCTTATGAAAATGGCTTCAACAACTATACGGGCATGAGCGGCTATGCCTCGGTGTGGCGTTTCTCCGCCTACGTGCGCGGCGAGTTCCAGGGTGCGCCCTCCGCTACCGGGTACTCGGCGGCGCTCACCAAGGAGCTGGCCATCGTCGACGGGACGGTCAATCCGGTTACTGGCCTCGCCTATCCGCAGAGCACCATTCCCACCGGCCCGATTGCCGCTGCCACCCAGGGCCGGCTGATGGAGGCTTATGTTGGCTTCCAGTTGCTGAACCACGTGCTCTCCTTCGGCAAGCAGGACGAGTGGCTGAGCCCGGCCCAGGGTGCGTCGATGGCCTACTCGAACAATGCCCAGAACATCTACGCGCTGCACCTGAACCGCATTGAGCCGCTGTATGTGCCGCTGCTCTCGCGCCTCACCGGCCCCTTCCGCTATGAGTTCATGGTGGGCGAGCTGCGCGGCCACACGGAGATGGCCAACCCGCTGTTTAACGGCTCCAACTACGCCGCCCAGCCGAATGTGATCAGCCCCGGCAATCCCTGGGTGCACGTGGAAAAGGTGAGCCTGCGGCCCACGCGCGATCTGGAGTTTGGCTTTGAGCGGACCGCCATCTTTGGCGGCGAAGGCCACTCGCCGGTTACGCTACACACCTTTCTGAAGAGCTTCTTCAGTCTTTCGGCTCCTGGGCAGCTTGTAAAAAACGGCCCCGGCGATCCAGGCGCCCGCTTTGGCTCCTTCGACTTCAGCTACCGGCTGCCGTTTGTGCGCGACTGGCTCACCCTCTACGCCGATGGCAACGTGCACGACGACGTTTCGCCCATCGATGCCCCGCGCCGCGCCAGTTGGCGCCCGGGCCTCTATCTGGCGCACACCCCGGGCCTGGCCAAGCTGGACTTTCGCGTGGAATCGGCCAGCACCGATCCGCCCATCACCAACAGCTTTGGGGGACAGTTCATGTACTGGGAGGGCATCGAGCGGCAGGGCTACACCAACCAGGGCCAGCTCTTCGGCGACTGGATTGGCCGCGAAGACAAAGGCGGACAGGCCTGGGTTACCTACCACCTGAGCGGCAACGAGTGGGTACAGGCTTCTTGGCGCGGACAAAAGGCCGCCAAGGACTTCATTCCCGGCGGCACCACGCTGAACGACTTCGGCCTGCAGGTGGTCAAACGCGTTGGCCGCGACTTTGAAATCAATGGCCGGTTCAATAGCGTGCGCTGGAAGGCCCCCATCTACATGCCCGGCCTGCAGAGCTCGACCGCAACCACCATCCAACTGACCTGGTTCCCGGAGCGCAAGGTTATTTTCTAGGCGGCAGCCGGGGCGCGCAAAAAAACCGTCACCGTTTCCGGTGACGGTTTTTTCTGCGATGCTGCTGGCTACTCTGCGGCAGCCCGCAACATCGCGGCCAGGCTGCGCTCCACATCCTCGTCGGTAGTGGCCCAGCTGGAGACGCTGATGCGCATGGCCGTCCGGCCCTGCCACACGGTGGACCCGCACCAGCAGGTGCCGTCCTGCTGGATCTTTCTGATCGTTTCCAGTGTCTTTTCCGGCGAACCAAAGCTGACCAGCACCTGGTTGATGACGACTTCGTTGAGAACCTCATAACTTGCCGCACGCAGTGCTTCGGCAAAGCGGCGGGCGTGGCGGCTGGTATTCTCCACAATCTCCGCCATGCCGGCGCGGCCCAACTGCTTGAGCGCCGCCCACAGCTCCACGCCGCGGGCCCGGCGAGAGAGCTCGGGGTTGTAATCGGTGGGCTCGCGATGCGCGCCCAGCGCCAGATACTCGGCGCGGATGGCCATGGCCGCCCGCAGCGCGCGGGGATCGCGCACCAGCGCCACGCCGCAGTCGTAGCCCACGTTGGGCCACTTGTGGCCGTCGGTAGCCCAGCTGTCGGCCAGCTCAAAGCCGGCGGTCAGATGGCGGAAGTGGTCGGAAGTGCGCGCCCACAGGCCGAAGGCTCCGTCCACATGGACCCAGGCACCGGCAGCTTGGGCCGCGGAAATGATGGATGCGGCGGGATCGAAGCAGCCGGTGTTGACGTTGCCGGCCTGGAGGATCAGAATCGTGCGCTCGTCGAGCGAGGGAAGGGAATCGGCGCGCATGCGGCCCTGGTTGTCCACCGGAACCCGGACCACGCGTTTGCGGCCCAGGCCGAGCAATCCCAGAGCCTTGACCACCGAGGCATGCACCTCGTTGCCCACCACAACCTTGATCTCCGGCGCACCGTAGAGGCCATCCTCTTCCACATTCCAGCCGGCGCGTGCCAGCAGCGCATGCCGGGCCGCGGCCAGGGCGGTGAAGTTGGCCATGGTGGCGCCAGTGACTACCGCGCCGCCGGTGCCTTCCGGCAACCCCAACATCTCCCGCACCCAGCCGAGCGCAATCTCTTCGAGGGTGATGGCGGCCGGGGATTGCACAAAAAATGATGCATTCTGGTCCCACGCGCTCACCATCCAGCTGGCGGCAAGGGCGGCAGGCAGGCATCCGCCATTCACAAAGCCGAAGTTGCGGCCGGCGGTTTTGCTGACGGTGGCGGGCTGGGCGATCTGGGTGAGCAGTTCCACCACCTCGCGAGCGTCGGTGGGCTGCTCAGGCACGGGTTCATGGAAGCGGGCAAGCGCGGCGACAGCTTCTGACGGGGGCGCAACCGGGCGCACGTCCTCGCCATCCAGATAGGCAACGGAGGCCTCAGCCGCGGCTTCCAGGAGCTGGCGGCGATCCTCGCTGAAGTTGGTGTCGGAGGTCTTGGGAAGGCGGGTCAATGTGGGATGCAAAAAAGACATACGGCTCAATTCAAGTCTAGCACCGGGGCACCTGCGGTGCGGCAGCCGGCTTTGCCCCTCCGGGTCGTCGCATGAACGCGGAAATCCTGGAAGTGATTGCTTTGAAAGAGCTCGGCTTCAGCCGTGCAGATGATTGCACTACAAGGCGGGACTGGCTCCGGCCTCTGCGGGATGCTAGCTTGGGTGGCGAGCAGGATCAGAGGAAGGAAATGCGGCGGAAACTCCGTACCATTTAACGATTCAAATGTGCCTGTGCCCTTTGTATTTACGCCTTTGCCGTTGAATTTGCTCCCATTTCGCGGTATTCTGTTGGCGCAGACGCGTTTGTCCGCCAGAAAGAGACCGTGTGCGCACCGGCTGGCGGAGAGATGAGTGGGCCGAGAGCCCACTTTTTATTTGCGGTATTTTTCTTGGGGGCTAAGCCTCGGCCGCGGCTGCGATTTTCTGAGCGATCCCGCGCATAGATCCTCTCGATTCAGGCAGTTGGAAGTAAAGGTGTTGATGGCGGTTAAGCTCGACGAAATTCGTGCGGCGGCAAGCAGGGTGGCCCAGAGCCATGGTCTTGAGGTGGTTGACCTGGAGCTGGTGGGTCCGGCGAAGGAGCGCACGCTGCGGGTGTATCTGGAGCGCAACGCCGAGGGCCGCGCGCGGTTGAAGGCCGAACTGGAGTCGGGTGCTCGGGAAGATTTGCCCGCGCGGCTGGCCTCCGGCGCGCTCAATGCCGATCAGCTTTCCGGCGTTACCCACGAGGATTGCTCCGCCTTCAGCCGGGACTTTGGCACCCTGCTCGACGTGGAAGATCTGGTTCCGGGCGATGAGTACACACTGGAAGCCAGTTCGCCCGGTCTGGATCGCAAGCTGACCAAGCCGGAGGAGTTCCGCCGTTTTGTGGGGGCGCTGGCCAAGGTGCAGACCTTTGAGGCTATCCGCAACAACCGCCACTGGCAGGGCCGTATTGTGGCTGCCACCGAAGTTGGATTTGAGTTGGACCTGAGTGCGGTCCGGCAGAACAGCAAGAGCCGCAAGACCGGCGTCAGTACTGTGGAGATCGCCTACTCGAACGTGGAGAAGGCCAACCTGGTGCCCGAGATTTAGGCCCGAGGTTCTAGGTATCAGGTTCGTAGCTTCTAGTACCTAGCACCTCGGTAACAAAACAGCCGGCCGGAGCCGCACGTCGCGTCCGGGCCGCGAACGATCGAAGAGAGTCAGCAATCTATGTCCACCAGCGCTTTGTATCAGACCATCGAGCTCCTCAGCCAGGAAAAGGGCATCGACCCCGGCATCATTGTCGGAGCCGTGGAAGAGGCCATTGCCCTGGCCACACGCAAGTTCTACAAGACCCAGGAAAACATGCGCGGCGAGCTCAACAAAGAGACCGGCGAGATTACGGCCTACGTCTACAAGACGGTAGTCGCCGATGCCGATCAGGTGGAGGATCCGGTGAACGAAATCACGCTGGAAGAGGCCAATGAACTGGCTCCCGGCGTGGAGGTCGGCAGCGAGATCCGCATGTACAAGGACACCACGCCCCTGGGCCGCATTGCCGCCCAGCTGGCCAAGCAGGTGATCTTCCAGAAGGTTCGTGAAGCCGAGCGCGACACCGTCTTCCAGGAGTACGCCCACCGCGAGAAGGAAGTGCTGAACGCCACCGTCAAGCGCGTGGAGGGGCAGGACGTGGTCTTCGATCTGGGCAAGGCCGAGGCGCGTTGCCCCAAGCGCGAGCAGTCGCGCCTGGAGTCGTTTACCGTGGGCGAGCGCGTCCGGGTGGTGCTGATCAAGGTGGATCGTGCCGCCAAGGGGCCGCAGGTGATTGTCTCGCGCGCCGCTCCGGAGCTGGTGCAGAACCTGTTCCAGTCGGAAGTGCCCGAGATCTACGACAACACGGTGGTCGTCCGCGCCATTGCCCGCGAGGCTGGCGAGCGCACCAAGATTGCCGTACAGTCGCGCGATAAGGACGTGGATCCGGTGGGCGCCTGCGTGGGCATGAAGGGCATGCGCGTGCAGTCCATCATCCGCGAGCTGCGCGGCGAGAAGATCGACATTATCGAGTACTCGGATGAGATCACCACCTTTGCCGAAAAGGCGTTGCAGCCGGCCAAGGTCAGCCGCGTTTCCATTACCGATCTGGGTGAAAAGCAGCTGGAAGTGATCGTGGACGACACGCAGTTGTCGCTGGCCATCGGCAAGAAGGGCCAGAACGTCCGCCTGGCGGCCAAGCTGCTGGGCTGGAAGATCGACATCAAGAGCGAGGAAGAGAAGCGCCAGGAAGTGGAGCAGCAGATGGTGGCTCTCTCCGGCGGCCCGAACACGCCGATCGAGCAGGTGACCGAGCTGGGCGACACCATTGTGCAGAAGCTAGTGGCGGCCGGTATTACCACCGTCGAGGCTTTGGCCGACATGACGCCCGAGCAGCTGGAAGAGATTCCGGGCATCGGCGAGAAGACGCTGGAAAAGATCTCCATCGCCGTGCGCCACTACTTTGGCCACTTCGAGGAAGCCGAAGAAGGCGACGAGCCCAAGCTTGGGGAAGAAAACGGCGAACTGGAAATCGAAAACGATCCTGCGGTTGCGGACGATGCCGAAGCCGAGGCGGAAAACGCAGTTGAAGTTCTGGAAGAGCTCGGCAGCGTCGAGGCGGCTGAAACCGGAGACGATCCGGTCAGCACCGAGGAGACAGCGGTCGAAGATGTCCCCGTGGCTGAAGAGTCGCAGGAAGAGATTGCAACCGAGCAGGAAGAAGCAGCCGGGGAGCAGGGCGCTTAGCATGCGCCCCCGCTCCGGTTTTGTGCACATTCACAGGAAGTTGAAACAACACCCGGGTTATGAGGCGCTTATGAGCACCTAGCGGCCCGGAGGCAGGTACCGAAAAGAGGCGGATGAGTAAGGTTCGTATCAACGATCTCGCGCGCGAGATGGAAGTCAAGAGCAAACAGATTCTTGACGTATTGGCAGAGCTGGGTCTGGCGAGCGGCAAGACCCATTCCAGTTCGCTGGAAGGGGACGAGGCGGAGAAGGTGCGGGCTTACTTCCAGCGCTCCGCGCATGGCGCCTCGCACGCCGGTGGTGCTGCTCGGCCTGGACAGGGAATTGCTCCCAAGATCGATCTTTCCCATATCTCCAAGCCCGGCGATGTTCTGAAGGCCATTCTGGCCAAGAAGAAGGAAGAGGAAGAGGCTGCACGTCCGCATCCTCCGCAGCGGCCCCCGGTAGCTGTAGCGTCTCCCCAACCCCCCGCGCGCCCTGCCGCACCGCAGACTCCGACTGTTGTCGCCGCTCCGCCTGCGGCGCGCCCGGAGCCGCGCAAGATTGTGCCGCAGCCCCGCCCTGCGCCGCCCATTGTGCATCAGCCTGCCATTGCCTCGCGCCCGCCGGCGGCCACCGTTGTGGCACGTCCCGCGGCCGGCGCTGCCGCGCCCACGCGTCCCGTGGTGGTTGTGGCTCCGCCGCCCGCGGCGGCCGCAGCCAAGCCGCCCGTAACGGATAAGCCCGTAGTGGTTGTGGCTCCGCCGCCAGCGCCCAGGGAAGAGTTCGCAGCCGAGAAGCCGCCCGTGGTGGTGGCCAAGCCGGCTGCTCTCGCTGTCGAGCCCGCTCCGGTGGCCGAAAAGCCCGCGGTGGTGGCTCCGCCAGCTCCCGCTGCGGTTGCTGAAGCTCCGGCCACGCCGGCTGAGCCCGCCGCCCCGGTTGCCGCTGCCGAATCCGCTCCGGCTGCTGAAACTCCGGCCCCGGCAGCTCCCGCAGCTCCGGTTGCCGCTGCGCCGGCCGCCTCCGCTGCGCCGGCAACGCCTGCGCACACTGCCGCCCACACGCACGGCGGCACGCACACCCATCCGATTCAGCCGGCTCAGCCGGCTCGTCCCGGCCAGCCGCCACGCCGCATGGTGATGCCGCAAACCGGACCGCGTCCGGTGTACAAGGCTCCGCCGCCTCCTCCTCCGCCGCCTGCGGGCAGCGCTCCGGCCAACACTGGTATTCAGCGGGGCCGTCCCATCTTCGATCGCCGTCCTGGCGGTCCCGGTGGCCCCAGCGGTCCGGGTGCCCCGGGCGGCTTCCAACCGCGTACCGGCGCTCCTGGACAGTACCAGGGCGGTCCGCGGCCCAAGCATCCCACACGTACGACTCCCGGTGGCTTTACTCCCGGCGGCCCTGGTGGCCGTCCCGGCTTTGGTGCCCGTCCTGGCGGCTTTGGTGGCCCGCGCCCTGGTGGTTTTGGTGCCCGTCCCGGTGGTCCGGGCGCGGCGCCTCCGCCGGAGGCCGGCCGTCCGCAGCGCGCCCCGTCGCGTGGCCGTGGCCGCGGTCAGCAGCAGTACCCCAGGACCAAGGAAGGCCCGATGAAGGGCTTTGTGCCGCCTCCTCGTTTTGGCGGCCCTCAGTACTCCAACGAGCCCTTGCCCATCACCCGTGAATTCACGGTGACCGAGGGCATCAGCGTCAAGGATCTGGCGGAGAAGCTGGAGATTCGCGCCAAGGACCTGATCGCCACCCTGCTCATGCGCGGTGTGATGGTCACGGTGAACCAGTCGCTCGACGCCGAGATGATCAAGGATCTGTCTGCGCGCTTTGGCGCGGGCGCAACCGTGATCAGCTACGAAGAGGAGCTGGAGAACCAGGCCATTGAGGACGTTCTCGATGCCGACAACACCCAAGTGGTCGAGGTTCCGCGCGCTCCGGTGGTCACCGTCATGGGTCACGTCGATCACGGCAAAACCAGCCTGCTGGACGCCATCCGCGAAACCGATGTCGTCAGTGGCGAAGCCGGCGGCATCACCCAGCACATCGGCGCCTACAAGGTGCGCTTCACCAAGGAAGGCTCCCCGGCCTCGGGCCGCGAGATTGTTTTTCTCGATACTCCCGGTCATGAGGCCTTTACCCGCATGCGTGCCCGTGGCGCCAAGGTGACCGACATCGTGGTCATCGTGGTTGCAGCCGACGACGGCGTGATGCCGCAGACGCTGGAAGCCATTGACCACGCCAAGGCGGCCGACGTGCCGATCATCGTGGCAGTGAACAAGATCGACAAGCCCGAGGCCAATTCGGAGCGGGTCAAGAAGCAACTGGCCGATCGCGGCCTGATCCCCGAAGAGTGGGCAGGCAGCGGCGAGAACTCGACGGTCTTTGTCGAAGTCTCGGCCAAGAAGCGGCTGAACCTGGATCTGCTGCTGGAGATGATCTGCTTGGTCTCCGACATCAAGGCTCCCAAGGCCACCCCGGGCCGCAAGGCTGTGGGTTCGGTCATTGAAGCCAAGCTGGATCGCGGCCGCGGTGCCGTGGCTTCGGTCCTGGTGCAGGACGGTACCCTCAAGCTGAACGACAGCTACATTGTCGGCAACACCTTCGGCAAGGTTCGCGCCATGTTCGATGATCGCGGCCGCGCCATTGAGGAAGCCGGTCCTTCCACGCCTGTGGAGGTGCTCGGTCTCGAGGCGATTCCGGATGCCGGCGACACCTTCCTCGTCGTGGGCGACCGCGACAAGGCCAAGGGCATTGCCACCTACCGCAAGATGAAGGAGCGCGAGGCGCAGTTGGCCAAGAGCTCCCGTGTCTCGCTCGAAGGTCTGGCCGAACAGATTCGTCTGGCCGGCGTCAAGGACCTGCCGTTGATCATCAAGGGCGACGTCACCGGTTCGGTGGAAGTGCTCGGCGATTCGCTCGTCCAGATGTCTACCGAAAAGGTGCGCATCAAGGTGATCCGCTCCGGCGTGGGCTCGATCACGGAGAGCGATGTGCTGCTGGCCGCGGCGTCGAATGCCATTGTCATTGGCTTCAACGTGCGTCCCGAGCGCAAGGCTGCCGAACTGGCGCAGCAGGAAGGCGTCGACATCCGCCTGCACTCCATCATCTACGAGCTCCAGGATGAGATCCAGAAGGCCATGCTCGGCTTGCTCGAGCCGGTCTTCAAGGAGAACTACCTGGGCCGCGCGCAGGTGCTCAACGTCTTCCACATTCCCAAGGTGGGCACCATCGCCGGTTGCAGCGTCAAGGACGGAGTCATCCGCCGCGACTGCGAGATGAAGATCATGCGCGACGGCGAACAGGTGTTCAAGGGCAAGGTGGTTTCGCTCAAGCGCTTCAAGGACGACGCCAAGGAAGTGACCAGCGGCATGGAGTGCGGCATCGGCCTCTCCGGCTTCGGCAACGACCTGAAGGAAGGCGACATCATCGAAGCCTTCACCACCGAGAAGCTGGCCGCCGATCTGGGCGCGCTGACCTCGGTCAAGTCGTAGTCCTCAAGTAAGATTCATGCACAAGGTCGTCTGGATAGCGCCCCGGATGATCTTGTGCATGGAAAGACGTAATGGGACTACTCTCCAAATAGCTTGTCAAACTCGAACGTGTACTGATCTTCATTGAAGATATCAATTATGTCGCTTCGTACATTTGGACAAAGACTCCATTCGAGATTGAGTGAGGAACTTGGCGCTATCATGAGTTTCTGCTTCATCTCGGCTAAAACGTTATGCGTGAAACGCGGGCTTCTCTGCATTACTGTAGATATCTCCTGAAAAGATGCTTGATCCCTTTCAAACAAGAAGCGCAAGACAATGATTTCATCTAATCGATTCAGAAACTGAGATCGTCTCCGGAGAAATTCTTGAAATTCCCGGCTCCCTTCGAGTGGGAATCGGACAGAAAAGTTTTGATCTCCGCATTCAAAATGAGGGAAGCTCAACCCTTCTTGAAGTACACCTTCCATGATCGCGTCAATTCCGCGACCGATCTTGTCGCATAGTCCAAGATAACGGGAACCTTCTGCAAGGAGAAAGTTTCTGTAAACTGGTGTGCAGTAAAGCAGTGATTCCGGGGAAATCCCTGAACACAGGGCTCCTGGGCTCTCGAACTCTAGTTGATTGTTGATTTGCTGAATTACCACAGGGGAGTTAATTCTGTAGTCGCGATGAATGTAGCAATTTATAAGAGCTTCTTTTATGCAGGCGCAGGGAATCTGAGGGTATTGTGTGACCAATTGGCCGTTCCGCGGACCGCAAAGTCGTCGGAATGACTCGACGATATTCGAAGCAATTCTTTGTTCTCCTGCAGGGGTGATCAGGATAGTTTCGAGTCCAGGAACCGTTTTTTGTAGGGCTTCATCCGTGCCGAATAATAAGATCGAAGCTAAGAGAAAATCTGGATCAGAATATTCCACTGCGGAGCCATCAGGTAGCTTAATTACTCCAATAGAAGCAAGGAATTCGACTTGGGATTCCCATTTGCGTCCAGATAATCCAAATTTCTTTTGGTGCTGTTGGATTCCCCAAGAGATAGACTGTTCAGAAAGAAAGCTTAAGTTGGCCGAATGAACTTGCGCGCGTGTTCGGTCGTCTGTAGCTGCGATATAGTTTGGTTTGCACTCCCTGCCGCTGCGTATTCTGGACACTCCGCTAGCCGTTTGATGGCCTCCGACATGTCTAGTCTTCTCGACGAATACTGCAAAACAATTGGCATCCCAGGAGCCGGCTGTATCTCGCAATAGATCCGAGACATCCCTAACCATAATGTCTACAGGAGGGACCGTCCCGTCATGAATTCGTTGTGCAATCCACTCTTCGTTGACATTCCGATAATGGCAAGGTGAAAACTTAGACTGTGACTCGTTGTCTTCAATTCCAAGAAGAACTACCCCGCCTTTATGGTTTGCCAAACAGGCTGAAGAATCGGCGGCCTTCTCGCCCAACTGTTTTTCGTTTGAGCACCAATTCTTGACCTCAAGCATTTCGGATTCAACAACGTTAGCAGGCTGATTGCAGAGCTGAACGAAAATGCCGCGGAGATGCTGCTCCTGTTTCTCAGTTAGTCTCATATATCTCCTACGCCAATCTCTTCTAGGTTGCACCCTAAGACGCAGGTAAAGTCAAGGAAAAATCGTTATTGAGGCTCCTTCGTCAGAGTCGCGATCTTGCAAATAATCTATATCGTAAATGGAGCTGAGCAAGATCGTTCGAACTGAGTTGAAGAGACGAGATAGGGTAGAAAAGGCAGCTTACACAGAGAAGAGACATTGCAGAAAGGATCGAAGGGTGATGATTGCGTTGCCGTCGAAGAATTATCGGGCTGTGTCCACCTTGTTCACCCAGCGTTTCGCCTTGTAGACTTCACCTTTCCACTTTTTGGTCGTTTCCATGATCCCATTTCTTCGCCGCCGTCTCGATGAAGTTGTTACCATCGCCTTTCTGCTCATCGCGTTCCTGGCCACGCTTGTGCATACGCCGGTCTTTGCCACTCCGGGAGGGCTGTTGCTGGCCCGCGTGGTGCTCATCGGCAGCGCGCTGCTGATGGTGGCGCTGATCCCCGCCGCGCGCTTCAGCCGCGCTGCCCGCTGGCTGCTCGGACTGGTGCTGGACTTTGCGCCCGCGGTGGTAGCAGTGGTGGGTTACGTGGCGCTGCACCTGCTCAACGCCTATGCGATCACCGCAGCCCTGCACATTCCGTTTTTCGACCACTCCATGATGCGCGCCGACCAACTACTCTTCGGCCAGACGCCCTACGTGCTCCTTGCCCGCTGGGGTTTGGATGCCCCCGGCTTTCTGCGCCTGATGACGGCGTTTTACGCGCTCTATCCCGTGATGCCGATCCTGGTGCTGGGCTGGTTTGCACTCCGCCATGATCGAAAAAATTTCTTCCTCGTTCGCCGCACCCTAATCGTCTCCTTCTATCTGGGCTATTGCACCTACATCCTCATTCCTGTCTCCGGCCCGCTTACGCTGCTGCCGCAATCGGCACCGGGTTTTATAGAGGCCACCTCGGTGTACGTCTTTCTGGCTTCGAACTTCCGCTACATCGGCGACTGCTTTCCCAGCCTGCACACAGCCAACCCCTGGCTGATGCTCTGGACCGGCCGTGCCGGCTTTCCGCGCTGGCTGCTGGTGCTGGGCTGCTTCACCTGCTCGGGGATCACACTCAGCACCATCGCGCTGCGGCTGCATTACGGCGTGGATGTGCTGGCCGGTGTGGCCTGGGTTTTCCTCATTCCGCCGTTGGCGCGGCTGACCCTGCCCCGTGCGCAGACCGCCTGAACTGCGCCTGAGCTCACCCACGTCTTCAACCCGGTCGTGGTGTCCGGCAGCGGGTTGCCGTGCAGAGCTGCGAGCTTTCGGTCAGAAAAAAATTATTGGGCGCGCGTCGATCTGTGTGCTAGATTCGGGGTGCTTCACATTCTCCCCGAACTACTACAACCTACGCGAGGATCCCCCATGCAACTCCTTCGCCTCCGCCTGCAGCGCATGGTTTTGCTGGTTCTGCTGGTGCCGTTGTTTGCGTCCACGGCCTGCAAGACTTCCACTGACGCGAAAGCTGCCGCGACCCAGCTGACCGCGACCGCCAAGGCTCTCTCCGACTACTACACCGCGCTCGATACCCTTCTGGGCAACACCGACCAGCTCTATGCGTTGCAGGAGTCGCTGGGCGGCCCGGCCTACGATGCAACCCGGCGCGAGCATGTGCGGCATGTGAAGGAAGAGGTGGGCAAGCGTGCGGCGCTGGCCAAAACCTTCACCTCCATTGCCGCATCGTTTGCCAGCCTGAGCGGATCTACCGCAGCTACCGACGTGCCTGCCTCCGCCACCAAACTGGAAGCGCAGATTGTTGCGGTCGGGGGAATCGGCGCGCCCAGCCAACAGCAGTTGGGCCTGATGACTACGGCACTCCAGGTCTTTGTCACCGCTTATCAGGAGCACAAGGAACGGCAGGCGGCGGCAGCCATCGACCGCTTCTCGGGAGCGCTCTCGCAGCTGGTGGCGGGCGAAGCGGAGCTCTATGACTCGTACGGAAGCCAGTATCTTTCCATCTCCTCATCGGTCGCGGTGGGGCTTGTCCGGGCTGGGCGGGTGGACCCGTCTGCGCTGCTCAAGCCGGCTCTGGATCCCTTTGGCCTGACCGCGCTGCCGGCCGGTGCCGAGCTGCGCGCGCAGTTTGGCAAGCAGATGGAGACGCAGATCAAGACCAAGACCGAGGCGCTTCTGAAGAGCCAGCAGGACGCGACTGCGGCGCTGAAGAAAGCACTGGAAGATGCGTCGCACGCTGTGCATCTGGTTGTCACCGACAAGCCGCTGGAAGCCGACAAAACCCCGCTGACGCTGGACACGGTGGAAACATGGGCGACCAAGGTCGCTGCGCTGTAAGGAGGATATGCAATGGCCGATACGCTGCAAACGCTTCAGGCAACCTTTCAGATTCTCCAGTCGCAGGTGAACGATCTGCGCGCCGCCTGCAGTCCCGACGACCGCAAGCTTTTCGATGCCAAGTATCAGGCGGCCGGCGATGCCTACTGGAAATACGCCGATGAGGCCCTGACCAACAACGACGCCCAGGTGCAGGCGCTGGCCGCGCAGCTGGACACGGTCAACGCATGGCTCGCCAACGCCACCAAGGAGATGGGCAACATGAGCAAGGTGCTCGATCAGATCGACAAGGCCCTCACCCTGGGCGCGCAGTTGGCCGCTCTGGCCATCGCGCTCTGAGAGCGGACTCCCGGATCGGGCATGGCGGCGGTGCTAGAATTCCTGCGGATTTGCTGAAAGGACCGTTCTCATGCTCCATGCCGCACCCTTGTTCCGGCGCGTTCTGCCGCTGGTTGCCTGCATCTCGCTGGTTGCTGTAGCTCACGCCCAAACCATCGACATGTTTCCGTCTAACGCCGAGTCGCATTGGACGCGCATTGGCCTTCCGCCCACCCAGCCGCCCACCAACGTGCCGCAGTGGCACATTGACGCCGCGCACCGCACCATCCACTGTGACGGCAACGGCGGCCACGACTGGCTGCGCTTCAACCAGGAGGTTGCCAACTTCGACTTCCAGGTGAAGTGGCGCTTTGTGCCCAAGCCCGATGCCAAATACAACTCCGGCGTCTTCTTCCGCAACAACCAGGATGGCTCCATCTGGCACCAGGCGCAGACCAAGCTGGATGGCGGCTATCTGTTCGGCCTCACCCCGCGCAACGGTACGCCTACCCGCTTCAACCTGATGAAGGAGATGGTAGAGAACCGCGTGAGGCCGGCCGGGGAATGGAACACCTATCGCATTCACTGCACCGGTGGCCATTGCACGCTGGCGGTGAACGGCAAGGTGGTGAATACGGTCGACATCGAAGTGATGAAGGGCTACGTGGGCCTGGAAGCCGAAGGCGCGGAGATCGA